>FWWL01010265.1_pt1 | contig 10895 bp, 16 predicted proteins | sample 2228331 | NCBI WGS metagenome assembly FWWL01 (sample SAMEA103939775, study PRJEB20133) | metagenome
TCGAGTCGGGACATCACAGCACGATAGAGCATATCAGTTTCACATTTGCCATATCGGGGGTGAGTCGCGCGCTTTCCCATCAGCTGGTGCGCCATCGTATCGGAGTCGCCTTTGACCAGCAGAGCCAGCGCTATGTGAAGTACAAGGAACCGCTCTATATCACACCCCCCTCTATCGAGGCAAATCCAGAGGCACTCCAAGAGTTTGAACGCTTCCGCGATACCAGCGAGCAGGTCTATCACCGTTTCTTGGAGTTGGGCATTCCTGCTGAGGATGCGCGCTTCGTGTTCCCGAATGCCGTGACCACGAACCTGATTATGACGGTCAACCTGCGCCAACTGATGCACATGGCGGGGCTAAGGCTCTGCACACTCGCCCAGTGGGAGATACGCCAACTGTTCAAACTTATCCGCAAGGAACTGATGCAGGCAGACCCTTATTTCGGCAAGCTCTTAGTGCCCAAGTGTGTGCCGTTGGGCTACTGTGACGAGAAACGCAACGAGGACGAACACTGCAGAATTCGTCCTCACAAGAACTCGGTATTTCGGGTGTGGGAGCTGTACAAGCAGGGGAAGCTGGTCGAGCGGGAATAGGGTACAATTAAGGTGTCGGGGCGTAGCTCAGCATGGTAGAGCGCTCCTTTCGGGTGGGAGAGGTCGGCAGTTCGAATCTGCCCGCCCCGACCATTTTTATGGCACCAATGCATACTTCATCCCTTCTCCTCTATCCAGCGCTTCAAATACCGACACAATCTCGCGGAGCGGTTTTGTGGCGGTGATGAGCCGTTCCACAGGAAGCGCACCTCCTCGAAGGCGTTCCAAAGCCTGCAGGGCGTCTTGCGTGGTCAGGTGAAAACTGCCCACCAGCGTTATCTCGTCGTAGTGGAGCCGTTCAGCAGGGAAGCACACCTGCTCGCCTTTCGCCAATCCGCTATAGAACAGCACCTTGCCACCGGGCAGGCAGAAGTCTAAGGCGCGTTCCCAGATGGTGCGTGCCCCCGTCGCTTCGATTACGCCGTCGAACTGCTCGTGCAACTCGTCTATGAGCGCAGTGTGCGCGCCCAGCTCCTGAGCCAGTTTCAATCGTTCTGCACGACGCGCCACCATCGTGACCTCATATCCGCGTGCTTGCGCCTCCATCAGGTGTAGGTAGCCCATCGTGCCCGCTCCAAGAATGCAGACTCGCCTGCCGGGTAAGGGTTCCCACATGCGCCACGCATGAAGCACACACGCAAGTGGTTCTGCGAACGACGCCCTCAGGTAGTCTGTGCCGTTTAGCGGGAACACATGCACTGCCGAGACGCGCGCATTAATCAGCAGATACTCGGCATAAGCTCCCAGCACCACCGCCTCGAACAGGTTCCGACACAGGTTTGGTCGGTTCCGCTGACACATTGCACACGCTCCACATGGGGCGGTGGGCATCCATGTGACGGCTTGCCCGACTTGCAGATGCGAAACCCCCTCACCCATCGCCACAATATCCCCTGCGCCCTCGTGCCCAAACGGTCCGAAGGGCAGTTTGGCGTGCCCGCGCCGGTAGGTTTTCAGGTCGGTGCCACAAGTGAGAGCCACTTTCACCTTCACCAGCACCTCGCCGGGCTGGGGTTCGGGTATCGGCACTTCACAAAGAACAAGTTCCCGCGGGGCGCGTAGCTGCGCTTGTAGCATAGTCCAAAGTGTACCTCCCCTATATTTCGTTTGTGAAATCGGGTACAATCTTGTGGGGTGAACCCTATGGATAAGACCGTTCGTGAGATTGTGTTGCGCGATTCCGCTACTCCAGCGATTCCGAATATGGAGATAGGGGGGAATGTGCTGCTTACTCGCCTCGATGAGATTGTGAACTGGGCACGACGCAACAGTATCTTCCCGCTCACTTTCGGCTTGGCGTGCTGTGCGATAGAGATGATGTCGACTGCTGCGGCGCGGTTCGATATTGCACGCTTTGGGATGGAGGTGTTCCGCGCTTCCCCCCGTCAGGCAGACCTGATGATTGTGGCAGGGCGCGTGAGCAAGAAGATGGCGCCCGTATTACGCCAAATCTACGACCAGATGCCTTCGCCCAAATGGGTGGTTTCGATGGGGGCGTGTGCTTCTTGCGGAGGTATCTTCAATAACTACGCCATCGTGCAAGGCGTCGACCAGATTGTGCCTGTGGATGTGTATGTGCCAGGCTGTCCCCCTTCGCCCGACGCGCTCATCTATGCGCTTATCAAGCTCCAGCAGAAGATTCGCACCCAACGGCTGGGAATGCTGTTAGAGCTGACCCCACGCCAAAAGCCTGCTATCGAGTCGAATAAGTTAGCCCCTCAACTAACGGAAGCACCGAACCATGATTCTCAGTGAGGACTGGATAGCTCAAGCCAAGCGGGATCTGGAGACTGCCGAGGAGCAATTCTTCTGGCGGGTCAGCCGTATGCAATATCGGAGGTTCAGCCATGAATATCATTCGAGATGTGATTAAGCCGATTAGCAAGGGTATGGGTATTACCCTGCGCCACTTTCTGGAGCCGAAGGACACGATTTCCTATCCAGAGGAGCGCAAGGAGCAGTTTCCGCGAACCCGCTGGCGCCATGTGCTGCTGCGCTATGAGAACGGGCTGGAGCGGTGTATCGGCTGTTCGCTCTGTGCGGGTGCGTGCCCTGTGCGCTGTATCTATGTGGAAGCGGCAGAAAACACCGACGGGGAACGCTACTCGCCCGGTGAACGCTATGCCAAACGCTACGAGATTAACCTTCTGCGCTGTATCTACTGTGGCTACTGTCAAGATGCTTGTCCAACAGGCGCCATCGTGTTGCGGGAAGACTATGAACTCGCAGACTACACCCGCGACGCCTTTATCGCCACCAAAGAGATGCTGTTAGAACCCCTTCCTGTGCGAGATGAGGTCGCCCAAACTGCGAAATAGCGATTCGGACTTGCCCGACCGCCTGCCAGAGTTTTTGCGCCCGCTGTTCTGGGAGGTGCCTATCTATAAGGTTTCGCCCAAACGGCACATGAGCTACATCTGCGTCCGTATCATGGAGTACGGCGACGAGCCGTCAGCGCGCTGGATGCTCCAAACCTACGGTAAGGCACGCCTTCGGCAGTGGATGCTGGAACGCGAAGGGCGCGGGCTAAGCCCTCGAACCTTGCGCTTCTGGGAAGTGGTATTAGACCTACCCCATCGCACCGTGACCCGCTGGATACGCAATCGGGAGCAACTGCAGTGGAATCGCCCCAGCCCTTCCACGAAGCAGTCCTGACCCCTCGTGTGCGGACAGTGTTCCGTTCGGTAGCACCTCTGCTAAGCGAAGCGGGGTTCTACTTGGGTGGTGGAACCGCAGTTGCCCTCTGGTATGGGCATCGACGCTCAGTAGATTTGGACTGGTTCACAGAACACCAGACAGACGATGTCCTCGTCTGGGAGCGCATCCTACGCCAACAGGAGAAGCCCCTCGAACTCCTGCAGATTGCACCTCAAACACTCATCACCAGAATCTCGGGCATCAAGGTGAGCCTCTTTAGCTATCCCTATCCCCTCCTCAAACCCCCTGTTATTTGGGACGCCTATCAAGCCTCGATTGCTTCGCCAGAGGATTTACTCTGTATGAAGCTGATTGCCGTTCAGCAACGAGGGACAAAGCGAGATTTTATAGACCTCTATATGCTTCTCCAGCAGTTTCCGTTTAGGGAATCTCTTGCGCAGTGCCGACGCAAGTATGGTGAGTGTGCTTTCCTTTCGCTTCAGTATGCGCTCACCTACTTTGATGAAGCGGAACAAGAGGTCACGCCCCGAGTGCGCATTCCCATCTCGTGGCGCCAAGTGAAGGCATACTTCCGAAACCTTGTGAAAATGGAATGGCAGTGATTCTCGCTTCGCGCAGAATGGTTCATAGATGGCATAGAATAACGGTGAGAGAAACACAAGGAGTTTAGTTATTTTTTATATAATCCTTCTTTCTTTTACACAATCTTTTATATAGTAGTATAAACCTAAAAATACATAGAAATGTACTAAAGAATGAAATAATAACAATATTACCATTATCCACTGAAAAGTATCTAATGGGAATGGTGTCCCATTCCGTACAGTCGTCCCTATAGAATAAAAAATTAGACACAATATATACATTATTGCTCCTAACAATGGAGCTGGAGAGGGCGGTTTACAGCGTCCTATAACACCTAATAATATCCAATAAAGACTTAAGTTATCAACCCACAAACCAAAACCTGCAAGCAGCCACAAAGGGATAAGCTTAGGTTGCCAATAAATTGCAAAGGCGACAGCAACAACAGTCAGCCCTGTGACAACCCAATTGCCCCATCCGCCATTAGTTCTTCTCGGTATGTGGTCGTGGGCACTCATCCCCGAAATTGTACCTCTAAACTTGTATCTATCACACTCTGTGAAATTGCAGGAAAAGGGTATCCTGTGGAAAAATAGGGGTATATGCTCGGACAAAGGTGGCTTTGCGGACTGTTGATACTGAGTTGGGCACTGGCTCAGGCACAAGAGTTAGAGCCATACCTGAAACTGCGCCAACAGCACAAGATTCAATCGCTCACGCCGATCGCAGGGCTGGAGTTAGCAGTCGGTAGTCGCGTGCTGGAAGTGGAGGGGATGATACGCGGCTCGGTCGCTTCAGGCGACCAGCGTTCCATTCTACTGGAGGTCAGCCCGAACCGCAGTATTGTCGTACAGATTGGCGAGGGGCATGACTGGCTCACGCGTGGGCAGTTTCGCATTCGTGCTATCGTGCGCGTCATGCGCGAAAGCGAACTGGTATCGCCCGAATACCAGCTGTTAGGTGCAGTCTACGAGTCGGTATTCAGGAAGTGGGAAGCAAGCCCCAAAGCACAGCAGGCATCCTCATCCCCTGCCAAACCCCCTCAGAAGGCGACGCCTCCAGCACGGGGCAACACCTCTTCGCGGGGAACCCCCACCAAGCGCAACCCCCATCCGAACCTGACCATCACCGATTGGCAACAGTTCGCCCAGAACTTAGATGCGTATGTGCCTGTTTATGCGGACGCCGTTCAGCACTTCAACCGTCGGCTACCTCGCGCCCAAGCCGAGCAGATTGCCCGCGCCATCCTCTACTTCAGTGCCCAGCATGGGGTAGACCCTCGCTTCATCATGGCGATTGTGCTGGTGGAGTCGGGCTTCAATCCAAATGCCACCTCGCCCAAAGGAGCGATGGGGTTGGGACAACTGATGCCCGGCACGGCGCGTGGACTGGGTGTAGTAGACCCCTATGACCCGATTCAGAATCTGGAAGCGACGGTGCGCCTTGTGCGCGGGCATTTGGTCAAATACTGGAACCAGACAGGCGACCCCAATGGCTGGGACCATGTTATCCTTGCGCTGGCTGCATATAATGCAGGTTCAGGCGCAGTGCGACGCCACGGTGGGGTGCCTCCTTATAAAGAGACGCAGAACTACATCCGCAAGGTGATTAGCGTCTACAAGCGTCTTTGCGGGGTTCCAGAGTAGATACCATTAGAAACGGTGATGCGCTTGCTACAGGAGAATTTGGAGCAGTATCTGCGCCCGCGCGTGGCTCAGATAGAGCATGCGTTAGAAGGCTATCTCGCCTTCTCTGGGGAGCGTCCGCGAATCTTGCCCGAGGCGATGCGCTATGCGGTGCTGGGCGGAGGCAAACGTTTGCGTCCCATCCTCTGCTGTGCAAGCGCGGAAGCGTGTGGGGGCAGTCTGGAACAGGTGCTTCCCACTGCATGCGCCTTAGAACTCATCCACGCCTTCAGCCTCGTGCATGACGACCTGCCTGCTTTGGACAACGATGAACTGCGCCGTGGAAAGCCCACCGTCTGGCGACGCTATGGCGAGGCAATCGCCATCCTCACGGGCGATGCCCTGTTTGCGCTTGCCTTCGAACTCATCGCCTGCCAAGCGGAAATGAGTGAACCTGAGCGCGTAGCACAAGTGCTTGCGCTCATCACGCAGGCGGTCGGTGTCGACGGCATGGTGGGCGGGCAGGTGGAGGATATCCTCTCGGAAGGGGAGCAGGTGAACCCTGAAGGCTTAGCCTATATCCATTCACGCAAGACGGGCGCGCTGATTCGTGCTTCTGTGCTTTCGGGCGCGCTCTTGGCAGGAGCCAATCCCGAGCAGAGAGACGCGCTCGACCGTTACGCTCAGTCGATAGGGCTGGCGTTCCAGATTGTGGACGACATCCTAAACGAGACAAGCGACCCCGCACGACTCGGCAAGTCCGCTGGCTCCGATAGGGCGCGTGGGAAGGCGACCTATCCGCGCCTATACGGGTTGGAAGCGTCTTACCAGCGCGCCCAAGCCCTTATCACCTCCGCACTCACAAGTTTGGAACCGTTCGGAAACGAGGCAGACCCCTTGCGATGGTTGGCACAGTTCATTCTGGTGCGGGATGTGTAAGCAGTTCGCCCTCATGCGCCAACCGTTTGCAGAACCCACTCCTCCAGACGAACCCGCATTTCAGGCGACCAATCGTGCCCCAGCTCTTCATAGATGAGCAACCGTTTCGGAACCTTCAGCGCATCATACAGCGAGAAGACCACAGGCGCACGGATACCGGGGTCTTTCATCGCCAAGCTCAGCTGCACGGGCACACGCACAAAAGGAGCGTGATTCACCGTGTCGTAATACTGCAGAGTGGTGAGCAGGGTCTCGATGCCGACTCCATGCCGTTGCATATAGTCGGCAAACTCCTTCATCGGGTAGCGCCATACGGCGCGGTTCAGCAGATACTCCCAGTAGGTGAGCGCAGGAAGTTCAGCGACCACTGCACGCACCAGCGAACACCAAGCGCCCACGATAACCGCTAACCCTCCGCCTTGACTAAGCCCAGCAACTACAAGGCGGTTTGCATCGACCTCAGGCTGTTGCGCCAGCACGCGCATCGCCACGATGCAGTCCGCCACGATTCGGCGGTAGACATAGGTGGTAGGATGCTCGATCCCCTGAGTGAAATAGCCAAGCTCAGGGCTGTAGGGCACATTCGGCTCTACCGAATAGCCGTGCAGATTGATAGAGAAGGTGATGAGGTGGGTAAAGGCAGTATTCTCACCGATAGGGATGGTACTGACCCCATAGCCTGGCAGGTAAAGCACAGCAGGCAGAGGAGGAGTAGCTTGGCGGGGCAAAGCGAACCACCCCTCGCGCCCTCTGCCGTCGATGCCCACCCAGCGCAAGCGTTCCACGCGATGCGTGTAGGTGTCATCGGTGGGGAGATGAACCCGTTCGTAGTGCAGAGGGTGGCGAAAGCCCTCTTCAGCCACCGCTTCCCAGAAGGGCACAAAGTCGGGGGGAGGTTGGGGCGTTTTGAGCAGAACGGCTCGCTCCATCTACTCGAACACCGAACGCTCGATCGGCTCCACATGCAAGCCTGTCGTGTGGAGCCAAGCGGTAGCGCGTTGAATCTCCTCCACAGGACCTTCTAACTCCAGCAGTGCCCAGCCGAAGTCCTCGTCGATGTTCGCCTTGAGGATGTTCACTTTCAGCTCGAAATCATGTCCCAGTCGCCATAACCATGGCACGCGCACCTGCTCTGGAGTCACGGTCGCAATCTTCATGTGAACTTTAGCCATCGGAATCCTCCTTGTTCTTCTCGGCAAACAGCTCGTCCATGACTTCGTAGGCATAGCGCAGGTGGGGTATCACTATCGAACCCCCGATAATGAGGGCGATGTTCATCGCCTCGTGGAGTTCCTCACGCGTTGCGCCCTCTTGCACACAGCGGTCGAGGTGATAGAAGATGCAATCATTACAGCGAAGCACCATCGAGCCGACAAGTCCCATCATCTCTTTGTATTTGACAGGGATTGCGCCCTCGTTATAGGCAGAGGCATCCAGCGCAAAGAAGCGTTGGAACGGCTTGAACCCGCTGCCCAAAATGCGGGCGTTCATCTCTTGGCGATAGAGCCGCGTCTCATGCGCTTTCTTCTGCATCAGGAATAAGTGTACCTGAGAGGAGTATATAAAAAAATTTTATGGTAGCCCCAGGGGGATTCGAACCCCCGTCCTCCTGGCTGAGAACCAGGCGTCCTAGACCACTAGACCATGGGGCCACCAAGGTACCCGAATTATACCACAACGGTTTCTTGTGAGTCAAGGGATAGGGGAGGGTGTTCGGAAAATCGAGGTTCGGAGCACGGGGTATCTTGTTTGGGAGATTCTTCGCTTCGCTCAGAATGACGAGTAGGGGTGGGAATGACGCTCGCTTCGTCACCCTGACCCTGAGCGGAGCGAAGGGGAAGGGTCTCAAACCCCTAACATCCCCCTGTTCCCGTGCAGAAAAGGGATTTTTCGAACAGCCTCAGGGGTAGGGTAGGGGTCTCGGCAATCGTGGACTTCGGTCAATAGGCATGCACTCGCACATGGCGAATCCCCTTAGGGAACCTTTTCGCCTCTTGATTCGTATCAATATTTGTACAACGGTCTCTGCAGGGTGCATGCATGGAGGAGAAACGGATTGTGCGATGGGCGCGTGCATTAGCCGACCCAACTCGGCTGAAGTTGTTCCTCACCATTTTGCGGGGCGGGGAGCTCTCGTGTGGTGAGCTGGCAGAGCAGTTCCCGATTGCGCAATCCACGGTCTCGCATCATCTGAATATCCTGATGGATGCGGGGCTGGTGGCGATGCGCAAGCAGGGGCAACATCACTATTTCCGCGCCTGTCCTGAAGCGCTCAAGCAGTTCGCCCATACGCTTACAGAATGGGCGCGCCCCTATGCCCATGCATGCTCCGAGGAGACCAAACACACTCACAAGGAGGGATGATGATGTCCAAATCGTTCACTAAGCGCATCGGTGCTTATGTAGCCGTTAGTTCGCTCGTCGTTAGCATGGTACACCCAATTCAGGCACAGCCCGTGACCTACAGGATTGACTCTGTCCACTCGTTCATTATCTTCCGTGTGAAGCATATGAACACCGCTTATGCCTACGGACGCTTCAACACCTTCTCGGGCACGATCGTCGTAGACGAGAAGAACCCCGCTAATAGCCGTATCGAGCTCGAAATCGATGCGAACAGCATCGATACGGGCAACTCCCAGCGTGATGACCACCTGCGCAGTCCCGACTTCTTCAACACGCGCCAGTTCCCCAAGATAACCTTCAAGAGCACGCGCGTGCGCAAGATTAACGACACCACGGTGGAAGTTACAGGCAACCTGACAGCGCGCGGGGTCACGCGCCCACTCACGGTGCGCGTGCAGTTCACGGGGAAGGGACGCAACCCACGCGGACAGGAGATTATCGGCTTCGAGACCACCTTCACCATCAAGCGCAGTCAGTTCGGCATCAACTACGGGCTGGGCGGTGGTCTGGACGATGAAGTGCGCGTGACCTTCAGCGTGGAGGCGATTCGTCAGTGAGCATAATCTTCGCCAATGTGCTCACGGCGGGACTGTCAGCGGTTATTGCAGGCATTCTCTGGCTTGCAGGCTGGCGGTCTCGCCGTGCCTTCCTATGGCTCAGCCCCGTAGCCATCTCGGCGGGGTTTCTGCTCCTCTACTGGCGCACCTTAGGAAAGCCTGAATTACCCCCGATAGACGCCACCCAGTGGCTCTTTTGGTATGCACTGGTGTTGGTTCCGCTTGGCTGGTTGATGGGCATCCGAGGGGAATTGCGCTGGCTGGCGGGTTGGGTGGCGGTGTTGGTGCTTCCGTGGCTCTACCTTCTGCTCTTTTTGCCCTTGATTCAAAGCGGTTACTGGAGTATGCCCATAGGGGTGGCGTGGTTGCTGGCATTTGGAGTCGGAAGTGCGCTGTTGGTATTGCTGACTGCACCCCAAGGTGAAGAGGCTTCGGGCGTCAGCAGTGCCTTTCTGCTTGCCTTGTTGGGTGGAGTGGGGGCAGGGGTGCTGTTTTACAACGCCAAAAGCGCATCGCTGGCGCAGTTGAGCGGGCTGTTGGGCACGACGGTGGGCGTTGGAGTGTTGTTGGGGGTCCTCTTTCGCGACTTTCGGCTGGGGCGGGGGGCGGTAAGCCTTGCTATCCTGCTGTATAGTATGCTTTGGGCGATGGGCTTCGCTTATGGCAATCTGCACGCCACGATGGTAGGGGTTTTTGCTCTGCTGATCCTGAGTTTGGCGCTTCCGTTTAGCGCGTGGGGGCGTCGCTGGTCGCCTTGGGTGCGATTCCTGGTTCCGTTAGCGGTGCTTGTGGTGGTCGGGGGAACTGCTTTCGGCTGGAGCTTTTGGGACTACATGGCTTCTGCAAGCGACTATTCGTATTGAGCGTCGTCCGAAACGAAGGGCGTCAAATGGCGTATAATCATGTAGGAGCCGTGATGATTAGATGAAACGCCTATTGGTGTTCTGGGGGCTGACAGTTCTTATGGTAGTAGGCATGTGGGCGCAGGAAACGCCCACAGAGCCTCCTGAGCTGTCGCCCAAAGACAAGTACGAAGTGGAGTTAGGCAAGAAGATAGTCGCCGAGATCGAAAAGGAATACAAGTTCGTCACCGACCCTGAAGTAGTGGAGCGGGTGAATCGTATCGGTCAGACGCTGGCGCAGATTGCTCGAAGCACGCCCACTCCAGTGCGCTACGGGGATGGAAGCTCTGCCCAGTTTGAGTATACCTTCCGTGTGATTGACAGCAAAGAGGTGAACGCTTTCAGCGTGCCTGGCGGTTTCATTTTTATCTATCGGGGGCTGTTGGAGTTTGTCTCCAGCGATGATGAGCTGGCAGGGGTGATTGCCCACGAGATTGCGCATGCCGACCATCGGCATGTAACGACCCTTCTGCGTGCCGATGCGCGGGTGCAACAGCAGGTGCTTCTGCCTGCCCTGGTGGTTGGGCTCTTAGGGCGACTGCCTGCGGAAGATTTTTCCAACATGATGACGGGAGCCTATCTCTTTCGTATTGCGCGCCTAAGCCGATTCAGCCAAGAGGCAGAGACGGA
>FWWL01006217.1_pt1 | contig 10894 bp, 8 predicted proteins | sample 2228331 | NCBI WGS metagenome assembly FWWL01 (sample SAMEA103939775, study PRJEB20133) | metagenome
ATCTATGGGCAGCACCCCTTCCTGGACTCTTCTAATTTCTGTGCCTCGACCACGGCAATCGCAGCGAGATTCACAATATCTTTGACTTCGTGGTAGCGCTGCAGCACGTGAGCGGGCTTGCGCGTCCCAATCAAGATCGGGCCGACGATCTCCGCGTTGGCCAGACACTGAACTAACTTATAGCTGATATTGCCTGACTCCAAGTTGGGGAAGATCAAGACGTTGGCGGGCTCCTTGAGCTGATTGAACGGATACCCCCCGTTGAGGATCTCGGGGATGAGGGCGGTGTCGGCTTGCATCTCCCCGTCGATGACCAACTCCGGCGCGCGCTGGCGCACCAGCTCTACCGCACGGCGGACGCGCTCCGTGCGGGCGTGGCGCACGCTGCCAAAGTCAGAGTAGGAGAGCATAGCGATGCGCGGCTCAATATTGAAGTCTTTTGCCAGCCGCGCCGTCAAGATCGCGATCTCGGCCAACTTCTCCGCATCGGTCTCAACGTTCACGGTAGCATCGGCAAAGAGAAGGACCCGATTCTTCACCGTAACCAGATACGCCCCAGCGATGGTCTGGCAATCGGGGCAGGTCTTGATGACTTGCAAGATGGGGCGCAGCCCTTCAGGGTAGTGGAAGCCCAACCCGGCGATCATCCCGTCGGCGTCGCCCAGCTCGACCATGACCGCAGCAAAGTAATTGGGGCGCGTAATCAGCTCGTGGGCCTCATTGAGCGCCACGCCCTTGCGACAGCGCAGCTCGTAGAGTCTTTGGGCATAGCGCTCGCGCCGCCAGTCCGTGCGCGGATCTACGACCTCGATGCCGTTGAGATTGATCCCAAGCTCCGCAGCGCGGGAGCGGATCACCTGGGCATCCCCAAGCAGAATGGGCTTGGCTATCCGCTCAAAGACCAACTGATTGGCCGCGCGAATCATCTTCTCGTGTTCGCCTTCGGCAAGCACGATGCGCTTGGGGTTGGACCGAGCCTTGTTGATGATGATGCGCATCATCTCCCGGGCCTTGCCCAGCCGCGCCTCTAGCTCTTCTCTATACTTCTCTAGATCGATCGAGATGCGAGCGACGCCCGTATCCATGGCGGCTTTGGCTACAGCGGGCGCCTCCCACAAGAGCACCCGGGGATCCAACGGCTTGGGGATGAGATAATCCGGCCCAAAGTGCAACGACTCCACGCCATAGGCCTTGACCACTGAGTCGGGGACATCTTCTTTGGCCAGGGCGGCCAAGGCATAAGCCGCGGCGATTTTCATCTCCTCGTTGATCTGTCTGGCATGGACATCCAAGGCCCCGCGGAAGATAAAGGGAAATCCTAAGACGTTATTGACTTGGTTGGGGAAGTCGCTGCGCCCGGTGGCGACGATGGCATCGGGGCGGGCAGCTTTGGCCTCAGGGTAGGGGATCTCGGGATCGGGGTTGGCCATGGCGAAGATGATGGGCTTTTTGGCCATCTTCTGGAGCATCTCCTTGGTCACGATATTGGGGCCTGACAGCCCCACGAAGACGTCGGCGTCCACGAGCGCTTCCGCGAGGGTGCGCGCCTTGGTCTTGGCCGCGAACTCGGCTTTGTAGGGGTTCATGCCCACCTCGCGCCCTTGATAGATTACCCCGTGGGTATCGCACATAAGAATATTCTCTCTCTTGGCCCCCAGCAGGACATAAAACTTCGCCGTGGCGATAGCAGAAGCCCCCGCCCCACTGAAGACGATCTTGACTTCAGAGATCTTCTTGTTGACCAGCTCGAGGGCGTTGAGCAGTGCCGCCCCGGAGATGATCGCCGTGCCGTGCTGATCATCGTGAAAGACGGGGATGTTCATCTCTCTCTTGAGGGCCTCTTCTATATAGAAGCACTCTGGGGCCTTGATGTCTTCGAGATTGATGCCCCCAAAGGTCGGCTCCAGAAGCTTGACGGTCTGGATGAAGAGATCTGGGTCCTCGGTGTTCACTTCGAGATCTATAGCATTGATGTCGGCGAAGCGCTTAAAGAGCAGGGCTTTGCCCTCCATGACGGGCTTGCCCGCCAGAGCACCGATATTGCCCAATCCCAACACCGCTGTGCCGTTGGAGATCACTGCGACCAAGTTGCCCTTGCCCGTGTAGGTATACGCGTCTTCTGGGTTCTTTTGGATCTCGAGACAAGGCTCAGCGACCCCAGGCGTGTAGGCCAATGAGAGATCACGCTGGGTGAGACAGGGCTTCGTCGGGGTGATCTCCCATTTGCCTGCTGGCTTCCGACTGTGATATTCCAACGCATCGTGCTTGAGCGCCATACTCTACCCCTTTCTTCTTCTCTTGGCTTCTTACTATAAGCGATTTGGAGTAGCGGTGCCATGATAGAGAACGTCTGAGGGGCTGATCTTCGTCAGCCTCTTGTTTGAGATCATCTCGATGTCTGCTGGACATCATAGCTTGCTCCCAGGGGGAAGTTTTACAATACCGTCAGGCCCCTATATAGGAGTTTATAGCCGAGCCGAGAAAGGAGGCCGCTTATGCACGAGTGGCAACGACGGAAGATCAAGTATGAAGCGGAGCTAGCTCCAAGCTTTGGCGATGAGATCGCCGCGATGCCCGGGGGCGAAAAGCTTTTCAGCTGCATCCAGTGCGGCACCTGCAGCGGCGCTTGTCCCATGAGCCCTTATATGGACTATACACCCCGAAGAATTATTGCCATGACGCGGGCAGGCTTTAAGAACGAAGTCTTGAGTAGCTTTACGATCTGGCTCTGCGCCTCTTGTTACGCCTGCACGGTCGAGTGCCCCAAGCAGATCAAGATCACGGACGTGATGTATGCGCTCAAGCGGCGCGCCATTGCGGAGGGGATCTACCCTAAGCGTTTTCCGATCCCGGTCTTGGCACACGAGTTCCTCAATGTCGTACAGCAACGTGGCCGCAATAGCGAGAGTCGTCTGATCTTGCGCCTTTATCTGAAGACGAAGCCGCTGCAGTTGCTTCGACAAGCTTTGTTAGGGCTGCGGCTTTGGCTGGCAGGGCGGCTCCCTCTACGAGCGGAGGTGATCCGCCACCAGCAGGAGCTGCAGACGCTCTTGCGGGCGGTTGAGCTTAGGAAGGAGGCATCATGAGATATCTTTACTACCCCGGCTGCTCGTTAAAGAGTACTGGCAGAGCTTACGAAGAGTCGCTGCTGGCGGTCTTCGAGCACTTGGGGACTCCGCTCTATGAGCTGAGGGACTGGAACTGTTGTGGGGCCACGGCCTATATGTCGATAGATGAGCTGAAGGCTTTTGCGCTGGCCGCGCGCAATTTGGCGTTGGCCGAGCGACAGAACGCTGGGGAGGAAACGGTGGGGCTTGTGGCCCCCTGCAGTGCCTGTTATCTTGTGCTCAACAAGGCCCAGCGCTCCATAGAAGAATATGCAGAGATCGGCCGGAAGGTCTCTGCCGCTCTGCAGACAGCCAACTTGCAATACGAGGGTCGAGTCCGCGTTCGACATCCTCTCCATGTGCTGGTGAACGACATCGGCCTCGAGCCGATCTCTCAGCACGTGAAGCGGCCGCTGAACGGTTTACGGGTAGCGTGTTATTACGGCTGCCAGATCGTGCGGCCCTATGCGAACTCCGACGATCCACACACCCCCATGACTATGGATCGCTTGATGCAAGCACTGGGCGCAGAGACGATTGACTGGCCCTTGAAGACCCGCTGCTGTGGGGGCTCTCTGACCGGAACGATTCCGGAAGTCGGTTTGCGGCTGAACTACATCGTGCTCAGAGAAGCGCTCAAGCGCGGCGCGGAGGTCGTCGCGACCGCTTGTCCGCTCTGTCAGTTCAACTTGGAGTGCTACCAAGACAAGATAAGCCGACAATTCAAGGAGCACCTAGAGATCCCTGTTGTCTACTTCACCCAGCTGTTGGGGCTGGCGCTAGGGATTCCGGAGCGGCGCTTAGGAATGCATCGGCTCTTAGTTCCCATGCCCACCGCAAGAGGAGGTGCGCACACTCATGCCTGAGACCAACGGCGCGCCTAAGATCGGCGTCTATATCTGTCACTGCGGCGTGAACATCGCTGCTAAAGTGAACATTGCTGAGGTCGTCGAGTTCGCGCAAACATTGCCGTTCGTCACGGTTGCTCGCGAGTATAAGTTCATGTGCTCCGACCCTGGGCAGGAGCTCATCCAGCAGGACCTGCGCGAAGGGAAAGTCAACCGTGTTGTCGTGGCCTCGTGCTCACCGTTGATGCACGAAGCGACGTTTAGAAGAGCAACAGCAGAAGGCGGTCAGAACCCGTTCTTCTTCCAGATGGCCAACATCCGCGAGCACGTCAGCTGGGTGACGGCCGATGGAGCTAAAGCTACGGAGAAAGCCAAAGCGCTCGTCGCTGCGGCGGTGCGTCGTGTGGCGTTTCACGAGCCCCTGGAGAAGAAACGGGTCCCTGTCCATCCGCATGTCTTGGTCGTTGGCGGAGGCATCGCGGGCATCGAAGCTGCCCTCAAGATCGCGGAAGCGGGCAAGAAAGTCTACTTAGTAGAACGCGAGCCCACGATCGGGGGCCACATGGCGCAATTCGATAAATGCTTCCCAACGCTCGACTGTGCCGCGTGCATCCTCACTCCCAAGATGACTCAAGTGCGCAGTCATCCTAACATCGAGCTGTTGACCTACTCCGAAGTCGAGTCTGTAGAGCCGCATGATCTGAGAAATTTCAAAGTCAAGATCCGGCGCAAGGCGCGCTATGTCAACGAAGACACCTGCACGGGATGCGCCCTGTGCACCGAAGTCTGCCCCGTCACGGTGCCCTCGGAGTTCGACGAAGGACTGGGCATGCGGAAGGCGATCTATCGTCCCTTTCCGCAAGCCGTGCCCAATGTTTTTACGATCTCGCGGCGGGGTACGCCTCCCTGTCAGGCAGCTTGTTCGATCCATCAGAACGCCCAGGGCTACATCACACTCATAGCGCAGGGCAAATTCAAAGAAGCCCTCGACGTCATCTTACGAGATAACCCACTGCCGTCCATCTGCGGGCGCATCTGCACCCACCCGTGTACGGTCAACTGCACCCGCGCCAACGTGGACGAGCCACTCAATATTCCGGGGCTGAAGCGCTTTGTCACCGATCTCTTCCCAGACTATAAGCTGCCGCAACCCAAAGTGAATCGTTCGGAGAGAATCGCGATTGTCGGCTCTGGACCTGCAGGGCTGATGTGCGCTTACGAGCTGCGCCAGCGGGGCTATTGGCCTGTGATCTACGAGGCACACCCTGTCCCCGGGGGGATGCTCTCCGTTGGGATTCCCGCATTCCGGCTCCCACGTGATGTCATCACTAAAGAGATCAATAGATTGAAAGAGATCGGGATCGAGATCAAGACCAACACCCCTGTTGGGAAAGCGATCACGCTTGAGCAGCTGCGTCAACAATACGCAGCGGTCTTCATTGCGATTGGAGCGCATGTCGAGCGCAAGCTCACAGTCCCCGGCGAAGATCTTCCGGGTGTCTTTGGCGGGATTGAGTTCTTGAGGAAAGTCAACCTTGAAGGACCGCTCAAGCTCGGAGAAAGAGTCTTGGTGATCGGTGGGGGCAACTCGGCGGTGGACGCGGCGCGCACGGCACTCCGGTGTGGGGCGAAGGAAGTGACAATCGTCTATCGGCGCACGCGCGCCGAGATGCCCGCCGATCCCACGGAGATCGAAGCCGCTGCAGAAGAGGGCGTCAAGATGCTCTTCCTGGCCGCTCCCAAAGCCATCTTAGGAAACACAGAGACAGGCGTGACGGCACTGGAGTGCTTGAAGATGAAGCTCGGTGCGCCCGACGCTTCGGGCCGCCCCGCTCCAGAGCCCATCCCCGGCTCGGAGTTCGTGCTCCCCTGTGATGCGATCATCGTGACTATTGGACAAGTCCCCGATATCGCCTCCCTCGGTGAGAAACTCGGCATCGAGACCACCAAGTGGGGCACATTCAAAGTTGACGACGTGACATTGGAGACGAATGTTCCGGGTGTCTTCGCCGGTGGCGACTGCGTGACAGGCCCTGACGTCGTGGTCAATGCCATGTACGCTGGCAAGAAAGCTGCGATCTCGATAGATCGCTATTTGAATAAGCTCGATATGCGTGTTGGGCGGGAGCTCGAAGGCCCCTATCGCACTGAGTATGCGATAGATACTTCTGGGACGACCATACAAAAACAGATCCCTATGCCGTGTATCGAGCCAGCCCGACGGCGCACATTCGACGAGGTGCACACAGGGTATACCACCGAGATGGCCATCGCGGAAGCCAAACGTTGTCTCGATTGCGGTATCTGTTGTGACTGTCGCCTCTGCGCCACCGTCTGTGAACCCAAAGCGATTAACTATGAAATGAGGGACGAGATCAAGGAAGTAGTCGTCGGCGCGATCATATTAGCGACGGGGTTTAAGCCCTTCGATGCGCGGCGCATCCCGCGCTACGGCTACGGCAAATACCCCAATGTCTATACAGCCCTTGAAGTCGAGCGCATGACCAACTCCTCTGGGCCAACTGGTGGAGAGATCCGTCTACGTGACGGCAGAAAGCCTAAAGCCGTGGGGATCATTCATTGTGTGGGCTCGCGCGACAGAAACTATAACTCCTACTGCTCGCGCGTCTGTTGCCTCTACTCCCTGAAGCTAGCCCATCTGATCAAAGAGCGCACCGGTGCTGAAGTCTACAACTTCTACATCGACATGCGCGTGCCGGGCAAGGCCTATGAAGAGTTTTACGATAGAATGCTCGAAGAGGGGATTCACTTCATTCGTGGGCGGGTCGCTGAAGTCACCGACTGGGCCATGACACCTGAAGAAGAGGGCAAGCTCATCATAAGAGCTGAAGACACGCTGATCGGCGTAGTTAGAAGAATCCCCGTCGATATGGTGGTGCTCGCTGTCGGGTTAGAGCCCCAAGCAGACGCCGACGAAGTCCGAAGAAAGTTCTATATCTCATGCGGGACGGGCGGCTTCTTCCTCGAGAGACATCCGAAGCTGGCGCCAGTGCAGACGTTTGCCGACGGCATCTTCATTGCCGGGGCGTGCCAAGGGCCCAAAGACATCCAAGACACGGTCGCCCAAGCGGGCGCAGCGGCGGCTGAAGCCCTCTCGCTGATCGATCGAGGCTTCGTCGAGCTGGAGCCCAACACCGCGTTCATCCGAGAAGAACTATGCTCGGGGTGTAAGACGTGCATCCCGCTCTGCCCGTTCAGCGCGATCAGCTTTGCCAGTGACAAGGGCGTTGCAGTCATCAACGAAGCTCTGTGCAAGGGCTGCGGCACGTGTGTCGCGGCCTGCCCCTCGGGCGCAGCGCAGCAACACCTATTCACCGACGAACAGATCTACCAAGAGATCGAAGGGGTGTTAAGCTATGTCTAACGACTGGGAGCCCAGGATCGTGGCGTTCTTCTGCACGTGGTGTACCTACACGGCAGCGGACTTGGCCGGCATCTCGCGCATGACCTATGCGCCCAACGCGCGCATTGTCCGATTGATGTGCTCTGGGCGGCTTGACCCGCAGTTTGTGCTCAAGGCCTTTGCTGATGGGGCCGACGGGGTCTTGATCGGCGGGTGCCATCCTGGGGATTGTCACTACCAAGCAGGCAACTACAAAACCTTGCGACGATACACGCTCTTAAAGCGCCTGCTGGCGGAGATGGGCATTGAGCCGGGACGATTAAGACTCGAATGGATCTCGGCCTCTGAGGGGGATCGGGTGCAGAAAGTTATGAACGAGATGGCTGAGCAGATTCGCAAGCTCGGGCCGTTGCGCTTAGAGAGGCCCTCACCCCCGGCCCCTCTCCCCTCTGAGAGGGAGAGGGGTGTAGGGGTGAGGGGACTTGGGGTCGAGGGGAAAACGGGAGAAGGGCGGCTGAAGGCCGAGGTAAGGGCCAAGGTGGCAGTCTAAGGAGGTGCGCGATGAGCAAGCCCAAAGTCGGCTTTTATTGGTGCGCCTCGTGCGGGGGCTGTGAGGAAGCCGTCGTAGACCTCGCCGAAGATGTGCTCAAAGTCGTCGAAGCTGTCGATATTGTCTTTTGGCCTGTGGCGCTGGACTTTAAGCGTGCTGATATTGAAGCTATGAAGGACGGCGAGCTCGCGGCGTGCTTCATCAACGGCGCGATCAGAACTTCTGAGCAAGAAGAGATGGCCGAGCTTCTGCGGGAAAAGTCCCAGCTCTTGATCGCATTTGGCAGCTGCTCCCACCTTGGGGGTGTACCGGGGCTCGCCAATCTGTGGGACCGCCAGGCGATCTTTGACTATGTCTATAAAGAAGCGCCCAGCGTCACCAACCCTGAGGGTGTCGTCCCACAAGAGCAGACGAAGCTCGGCTCCAACGGCTACGCCCTGACCCTGCCGTCGTTTCGAGACTCAGTGAGGACGCTCGATCAGACCGTCGAAGTTGACTATTATCTTCCTGGCTGCCCGCCGCCGGTGAAACTCATCGTCAACGCCGTCATGGCGATCTTGGAGAATAAGCTCCCACCAAAGGGCACGGTGCTGGCTCCCGACAAAGCCCTATGCGAAGAGTGTCCGCGCAAGCCCACCAAGCCCGATAAGCTAGCCCTCAAAGAGCTGAAGCGCCCCCATCAGATTCTAATGGACCCGCAGAAGTGTCTGCTCGCTCAAGGGCTCTTATGTTTGGGCCCAGCGACGCGCTCCGGCTGCGGCGCACCCTGTGTGAGCGCCAATATGCCCTGCACGGGGTGCCTGGGCCCGACAAGCCGCGTCAAAGACTACGGGGCAAAAGCGCTCTCGGCCATCGCGTCCCTCATAGACGCCGAAGATGAAAAAGAGATCGCTGCAATTATAGAGCAGATCCCTGACCCTGTGGGGACGTTCTATCGGTACAGTCTCCCAGCGTCGTTCCTGCATCGGCGCGCGCGGCACACAGGAGGTGCTCCAGCATGACCCGCGAAGTCGTCATCGATCCCATTACGAGATTAGAGGGCCACGGCAAGATCGATATCTTCTTAGATGGGAAGGGCAACGTAGAGAAGGCGTTCTTTCAGGTGCCGGAGCTGCGCGGCTTCGAAAAATTCGCCGTGGGCCGCCCTGCAGAAGATATGCCCCAGATCACGTCGCGCATCTGTGGGGTTTGCCCCACAGCCCATCACATGGCCTCTACGAAAGCCCTGGACGATCTCTACAAAGTCGACCCACCCCCAGCAGCCAAGAAGATCCGAGAGCTTGTCTATAGCACGTTCTTTGTGGAAGACCACGCCTTGCACTTCTTCTTCTTGGGCGGGCCCGATTTTGTCGTCGGGCCGACGGCACCAAAAGCCGAGCGCAATATTTTAGGAGTCTTGGGCAAAGTTGGCTTAGAGATCGGGCGCGAAGTGATCGGGGTGCGCAAGCAGCTGCGGGATTTGATCTCACTAGCGGGCGGAAAAGTCATCCACCCGGTCTTTGGCCTGCCCGGGGGCATCTCTAAAGCCCTCACCAAAGAAGACCAAGAGAAGTTCATCGCTGGCGCGGAGCGCGCCGTGAAGTTCGGGCTGTTCAGCTTGCAAATCTTTCACGACATCGTGCTCAAGAACAAGCAGTACGTCGAGATGATCACTTCAGATACATACACTCACAAGACGTACTATATGGGCCTTGTGGACGACCAGAACAGAGTGAATTTTTATGACGGGCAGCTGCGCGTCGTCGACCCCACCGGCAAAGAATTTCTGAAGTTTAAAGCGCAAGATTACTTACAGCACATTGCTGAGCACGTCGAGCCCTGGAGCTATATCAAGTTCTGCTATCTAAAAGACGTGGGCTGGAAGGGCTTTTCAGATGGGCCAGAGAGCGGCGTCTACGCCGTCGCACCCTTGGCACGGCTCAACGCTGCCGAGGGCATGGCCACGCCCAAAGCCCAAGAAGCATATAAAGAATTCTATAAGACCCTGGGCGGCAAACCCGTCCATCACACGCTGGCCAATCACTGGGCGCGGCTCATTGAGCTGCTCTACGCTGCTGAGCGCATGCACGAGCTGGCGCACGACCCTGAGATTATAAGCCCGAACGTGCGCACTCTCCCCACGGCGACGCCCAAAGAGGGCATCGGTGTTGTCGAAGCTCCAAGAGGGACGCTCTTCCATCACTACCAGACCGACGAGAAGGGCGTGATCACCAAAGCCAATCTCATTGTTGCTACTCAAAACAACGCCGCGCGCATCGCGATGTCCGTGGACAAAGCCGCCCGCGGGGTCATCAAGAACGGCAAGGTCGACGACGGGATTCTCAATCTCGTCGAGATGGCTTTCAGAGCCTATGATCCCTGCCATGGCTGTGCCACGCACGCCCTGCCGGGGCAGATGCCCTTGATCGTGCGGGTGTACGATAGCCACAGGAATCTCGTGCGTGAGATCCGACGTGATTGAGACTGTCCAGATCGCAACGCCCTCTTGGTGCGCGTTTGTCGCAGAGAAGGGCGTGCTTTATACTTACTGCCTAAGAAAGCCAACGGAGGAACCATGAAAGGGAACAAGAAGGTCATTGAGCGCTTGAACGCGCTGCTTGCTGACGAGTTGACCGCGATCAATCAATATATAGTGCACTCAGAGATGTGCGCCAACTGGGGCTATGAGCGCCTCCATGAAGCTGTAGAGAAGCGCGCCATCACGGAGATGAAGCACGCCGAGAGGCTGATCGAACGCATTCTCTTTCTTGAGGGGATGCCCATCGTCAGCAAGCTCAATGAGATCCAGATCGGTTCAGACGTGAAGGCCCAGTTTGAGAGCGACTTGGCTGCGGAGCGGATGGCTGTGAGGGCTTACAATGAGGGCATCGAGCTGGCCGTCGAATCTGGAGACAACGGGACGCGAGCGCTCTTAGAGTCCATCTTAGCTGACGAAGAAGATCACGTCGATTGGCTCGAAGCTCAGCTCGATCAGATCGAACAGATCGGGATTCAGAACTACCTGACGGAGCAGACGAAGGCGTAA
>FWWL01010266.1_pt1 | contig 10893 bp, 9 predicted proteins | sample 2228331 | NCBI WGS metagenome assembly FWWL01 (sample SAMEA103939775, study PRJEB20133) | metagenome
ATCCCCACGTGCGTGGGTACTACGTCTCGTGCGCACAATCTCTTCGTCGTGCAGCGGTCCATCCCCACGTGCGTGGGGACTACTACGACTCGAGATGGTCGTTGATCGATGACGACCGGTCCATCCCCACGTGCGTGGGGACTACTTGTCGGCCGATGTTCCACCGGCCATGTATGACGGTCCATCCCCACGTGCGTGGGGACTACGAAGAGAGGGCATCAGCCGCTTCTTCAGCCAGGCGGTCCATCCCCACGTGCGTGGGGACTACGTGTGATCATTCTCGGTTTTTTCGGGTGCTGACGGTCCATCCCCACGTGCGTGGGGACTACTTGACCAGCCAAGATTGAAGACCCGATATCCTCGGTCCATCCCCACGTGCGTGGGGACTACACTTCCTGACCTCGGTCTCCTCTACAAGGCCCAGGCTAATCCCTACCGATCCTGGTTCCTTGGACAACCTGCTATCTTATCGCTCACGCCGCAGTCCCTCCCCTCGCTGCCGTCAAGGACTGCCCGGGCGTGCGGTGGCAGTGTCGCTCTGTAAACCAGCAGGTGTTGTGGCTCTCGACGAAGGCGTGGGTTGCGCTTCGCAGGTCTGAGATGTCTTCTAGACCCTGGCCCAGAGGCTCCGCTCTTTGAGGATCCTTGTGAACACCTATGTATATTCCGTCGGAAGGGGCTAGTCCCAAAAAGGCAGGGGGGTACTGGATGGGAAGCCCCCTGATAGTTGCACATGGTAAGATACGCCTTCTCACATCGGGGCGACCTTGCCGGACCACTCTCCTATCGCCTGGTCGATAGGCCCAATAGTTGCGAAGCTGTAGCCCCCTCGAGACCGACAACCAGGTCTCGGCTGTTGGCTGGGCGAGCACTGCAGATAGACTAAGACCCACCCGCCCTCTGCTAGCCAGGCCATCAAGGCGTCTCGCCGAAAGCCTTGAGGGGACATTGGGGATGGCAGTCCCGTCATGGGCTCGGGCCTGCCAGCCGCCATGCTCGCTGGGGTGTCACACGCCTGCCCGGCGCAGAAGGCGAAGTACTCGCGTGGGTCCCCCGTGGGTGCCATGTCCCGGTCAGGCATGCAGCCACATTGGTATGCCCCTCGCCGATAAAGGGTGAGGAAACGATCACCTCTCTTATGGCTTGCCCCAAGTCAGGATCTGAGATGGAGGTCTTTCATCCCCGCTTGGCCTTGGGCCGCGCCGGGGTTTCCCTCAGCGCCCCGTCGGTGATCGATGCTGGGCTGCGGCGCTTCTAACACCTTCCAGACCTTGGAGGCAGGCGCCCCCACCTTTGCGCTCAACTCGGCTGCTACCTTGGCCGGATCTGAAGCCCCCGTTTTCGGGCCGCCGCCTAAAGAATCTCATTCGCTCAGGTCTTCTCCCCGACCTTGACCTCTCCCTTTTCGAGGCGGCGGTCCTCGGGTGATCCGGGCCTTGATCTCGGATTCTCTGTCCCGCAGGCAGTGAACTCGTGACGCCAGGCCTGAAGCCTTCAGGCCTTGACGCCCAGCTCCTCGGAGAGCTCCCCCAAGCTCTCGCCCCTCGAAGCCGTACACCGCCTCGGCCTTCTTCTTCGCCGACCATGCCAAGGCCTTTCCCTGCCCAGGAAACTTCTCTTCTGCTAGAGCCGTCGTCATACCTGCCTCCGTGGGTCATCCCTCGCGCTACCTTGTGCCCAGAAAAATCGGGAGGGCTCAACAGGGGCGCCGAGGGGTACAAAAAGTAAAGTTGCGACCAAGGCTCTGCTTCAGTGGTGCAATCTATGTAACCAACAAAGCTGCATACTGAGTACGAATCAGCTTACTGGACATGAGTTTAGTGAGTCAGCTGCGCTAAGCTGTCTTCCTCAAATTTCAGTCCCAATTTACAACGCGAGGGAGCAGCCGGCATTCACAACAGGCGCTCTAGTTGCCTTCTACGGCGCTGAGCCTCTGCATTTTGAAGGGTGACCAGAATTAGCCCCTCGAAATCGCGCAGACTTCTGTCTGGATGGCCATGAAGCCGCACTGTGAAGCCCTGTTCGTTATTGGTTGCGTAGGCAATGGCACATCGGCCACCCTCGGCCTTCTCAACGGCCTTGGCCCAAAGGAGCTCTCGCACGGTGGCGCTTACCCGACCAACGAAAACCCCGGTGTCCACTTCAAGGAGCCAGCGGGTGAGCTCGCCCCTTAGGCTCTTGGGAACACTCTCCAGAATTAGGACCACCATAGGCGATCCCTCCTTCTACGTTGCCTTCGAGGTCCCAGAGGGCCCCTGGCTGGCGATAATCCTCCTCCTCCTCTTTCTCCTCCGGGAGCCCCAAGCCAGCAAACAACTCAAGGAGATCCTCCGCCATGGTCTCCAAAAGGCGTTGCTGCTTGAAAAGCTGCCTGAGCGCATATCGCGTGCGTTGCTCGAGATCTTGCTTCGACTCGGCAACTGTCGAAAAAGCCACAGGAATAACTGTTTCGGTCTTATATAGGTCGGCCACGTCGTAGACAAAGGACAGCAGCCTTCCAGTGTGGATGAACCCCAGAGCAGGACTGAAACCACAACTTACAATGGCTGCGTGAGCTAATCCGTATAGGCAAGCCGCACCGGCAGACAGGGCCCGATTTATAGCGTCAGACGCATTCCAATTTCTGCGGTCATACTGCCGTCCACGCCAAGGAACCCCAGTCTCTCGGCTCCAGTTGGCATATGCAGAACGGACTCGCACACCCTCGAGGCCCCTCACCTGGGCGAGGCTTAGCTCCCGGTCAAGAGGTTCTCTGAAGCGCTTTTCATAGAGCCGGTAGACCACCTCGAGGTGCAGTCCAGGGTCTGCCCATGCACGAGCCTGGAGGTACAGCCGGCGAGCACTGCGGGTATCGCCCAATCCCTGGGCATAGAACCGAGCCAAACCTTCGCCGACCCACACAACAGAGCAACCATTTTCTGCTAGCGCCCGGATGGCTGCGTGAGTGATCCTCGTTCCCGGACCAAGAAATAGGACCCCGAGCTGAGCCACGGGGACGAGCGTCATGCCTTCCTTGTCGAAAAGGGCAATGGCCTGGGCCTCCTGCTCAATGTAAGCATGCTCAATGTACAGGTAGCTAAGACCGTCCCGGAACTTGGGTAGTTCCTTCAGATTGCGGGTGCTACGGATCGGAGGCATAGCGAATGCTAAGGATGAAGTGATAGAAGACCCAGGCCCAGAGCTTTGCCGGGTCCAATGCCTCTCTTCAGGGTCGACACCGCAGTGCCTGGGTCTACGACTTGAAGGAGCCCCTCGAAAAGTACAGCCTGTACCTGCAAGAGATGGCCCTTCTTGGGAACTTCCAGATAGTTGTCCTGGAGGATTCGAGCGAGCAAGACTTCTCCATCGGCTTTCGTACTCAAGAGCCGAAACCCTCCTTGCTCCAGTCTGCGGCGAAGCCACCGGAGCTTATCCTCTCGAGTCTTTAGAGCCACCCTCTTCCCCGAGTCATTCAGCCGCTTCGTGGGATTTGCTCGTAGCCGGAAATGAAGTGGCTGTCCAGGAACGAGGGTGGGGTGGAAAGGCTTGGGTGGGAAAACCAGCGCGTAGCGCGGCGGAAGCCGATCCCACTGGGGGTGGGTCAAAGTTTGTACAAGGACTAGGGGTGTAGAAGTGCCTCGAGCGGGCTCCACTCGAAAAAGGAGCCGCTCTTTTCCCTCCCTTTCGGCCTCTTCCACCGCCTTGAGGAGGGTGCGGTGCATCTGGTAAGGGCTGCCATAGTCACGGCGAGCCTCCCGCGATCGAAGATCAAGTGCCAGCTTACTCATCCACACGCGCCACTTCCTCCTTGGGTAAAACCTCCTCGCGGACATACCGCGGGCCAAAGCGACGCTCCCCCAGGGGGCCCAGAGGCTGGTCGTATATAAGGCGCCCTTCCCCTGTAGGCGCTTCAGTGACTATCAAGAGGTCGTCGGTAGGCTCCCCCCGAACCAGATATCGGTAGGCTCTTATAGCCTCACGAAGCCCCTCTTGTCGCATGCCATCGGATAGGTAAGGCGGCGGACTCGGGACGTAGCTCTTGCGTCCGAGGAACAAAGGCCACCGCGGATTTAGGAGCGCGCCGTGCACCTTCTTGAGAAGCTCATCGTCTCCTTCCAGTGCTGCAAGGAAGGCAGCGTCTGAAAGGTAGTACCGCCAGCTCTGTACGTTGCCCTGGCTCCTCAGGTCCGCCGTGAGTACTCCTTGGGCAGTCTGGTAGTCCACTCTCAACATGCCTTTCCGGTCAACGCGAATTCCCAGCCGAAGTGTGGCAAGATCGGAGATAGGGTCAAGGCGGTCTCGTCCAAGTGCCGCTGCTACAAGCCCCAAGACGCCGCTCTTGGTCGGGTAGGGCCACGTGTCGCGGTGGTCAAACCTACTCCGAGCGCCCCATGACTGCATGGGGCCCTGCAACCGGAGAAGGAGTGTAGGCATCTCTACATCTCCAAGATCCGTCGCGCGGCGTCTTTCGCCGAGGCTTCTAGATCCGACAAAGTTGGGAAAGGCGGAAGGAGCTCTGTGACAGAGGCCCACGGAAGGTTCAGGCTCCCCGGCCACTCTGGGTCTAAAGGCCCGAATGCCTGGTCAAACTTCTCCCACTCGCGAATCAAGGCCTCCACTGAATGCTCTGAAAGAGGCCGAGACTCGCTCGGGCGCAAGGGCTTTTCAAATGCAGTGGCCAGGTTTCGGGGGAGTCCCACACCGGCCCGGAACGCCACGAACAGGGGGGGGTTGTGTGCGGCGAAACTGTTTTGCTTTCCCGAGGGTAAGGTGGCAGTAAAGGCATCTATGAACGCCACTACCCCAGTTACGGCTAGATCCACGTCACCTTGGAGGTTTTCATTGAGCTTCTCCAGGTCGACCACGGCGTAGCGATATAGAGTGGCGGAGTAGAACTCCACATCCCCCATCATCCCAGCCCCGGTCTCTTCCTGGGGAGCAAGGTCGTCGACCGCGGTATAGAAGTCGAATTCCCGGTCGACCTTGTGAGTCGAGATGGCATGCGCAACTTGGGCCGCAGCGTCCACATTGAAGTCGGGACGGTCTGCCAGCATCCGGCCAAAGAGCGCGACGTCGAGAGCCTTGCCGCCATCCACAATCCGATCGAGGGCTTTCTTGAGGTCACCACCTAGCCCAGCGGCTTTCTTGCCCGTGGGCTCCAGATTCTTGAGCGTCTCGAGGTTTTGCTGGATGTGCGTGGCCAGCCGGTCCAGCTCGTCGTTTCCAAGGAAAATGAGGTACTCGGTTTTCCCGCCTTTCACGCCCAGGCCCAGCGTGTTCAAGCTTTTTTCTACGAGGTCCCTGGCATCATCTGCGCTAACTCCTTCGATCCGACGCGCCAGCTCTTCCACCAAGCGTTTGGTGCGGATCCCCAGTTGGTCAGGGGGTAAGTGTCTTTGGAACGCTACTCGTACCGCACGTTTCTGGGCCTGGCTGGATACTCGGGCCCTGCGGAACCCCCCAAAGAGGGCGTCCTTGGGGCTTCCTGTATCGTCCCGGTTCAGGTTATTTGGGGCGACTGTCTGCAGGATGTGTAACTCGACTAGCTTCATCTCTTATCCTCCTCGACCTGTCCCGCTTTGCTGGGCCTGTAGAACTCTTGTGCCCACCTTGCCTGGACTCTTCTGTCATCCCGGAACCAGGCAAGCTGGTCGTCCAACAGCCTGGCAAAATCTAGCCCACCTTCCACCAATCCGACAGCCTGCCTGAGGCGGTAGGCGAGCTGGTCACGGTCAGCATCCAACAAGGCCAGAAATCTCATTTCGATACTCTCCGAGCCCCTATTCTGGCCAGCGTCCCGAAGGGCATCGGTCAGGGAGCGACCTTCCCAGTGGTCGCCGTCCTTGAGGGCGTATAGCCCCGCCACCAGGTAGTGCGCTTCCCGCGCCCAGGAAGCGGGATCAAGGCTTGCCGGAAGCAAAGGTTCCAAATGGCGAACCGCCGGGGCGTATGTTCCGAGCGGGAAAGCCAAGCCCCGCCGTAACGCGGCTCGGGCTGCCGTCCAGGCCTTCAAGTGCTTCAGCTTCTCAAGGGAGTCTAAAAACGTCTTTCCTCTCACGGACTGGCCTCCTGTTTATTTGAGCTTGCTCAACGCCAGAGATAGGGCGTTGTCGGCCTTGGCGAGAGCCTTCAGGTGACGCCCTTTCGTGCCGACGAAGTGCCGGGTGGCCCCCCATGCCTGGCGGGCAGTGCGCCCTAGCGTTTCGTACCAGTGTCTAACAGCCCCATGCTCGCCTAGATGTACGGCGAAGGAGGGGAAGGAGTGGTCTAGTCCCGACCAGTAGAGTCTCAGCAGGGGGAGGGAGTCTACAAAGGCCTGCACTGCCTGGCGTTCGGTTGCCCCGGTAACTTCTTCTCCAAGGCGCTCGGCCATTCCTCGAAGACTTCGTGCTAACTTCTCTGCGGCATCAAGGCCACGTTGCAAATCGGACTGTGCCTTTGGGTTTGTGACGTCGGGAAGGGGATAAACCTCTCGCCGAACATCAAGAATTTTCGCCCGGTCCGCAACCTGTCCAAGGACGGACATACGGTACTTCAGCTCCTCGCCTGACTCCTCCCCTAACTTGTCGGCCCAGCTTAGTACCTGGGGCCAAGTCCCTCCCGTCGCCGGGAGCATTGCTGCAAGGTCTCGCCAGAAGCTCCGCTCCACACTGAGCCTGACGGCAACAACATCTCCCTGCTTTGTAGTGCGGTACCCCACCATGGGATCACGAAACTTCACCTCGAGGGGCTCCACACCCGGACCATAGGCGATGTAGCGAACACCGTTGCCTTCATCCAGTAAACGCACTCCTCGGGTCAGCCACGTGTACACTCGGCAAACGCCACTGCGAGGCCACTTTGTCTTGTAGCCCTGCACATCGCTTAAGCGAAGCGGCCTAACTTCCCAGATTGGCTTATCGGTAGCATCGGCCCTTGGCACTAGGTTCAGAACTAAGGTCTCCCAAAGGCTCTGTCCCAAGACGACAAACGCTGCTGCGGAGGCAAGGGGAGCCTCCTTCGTTGACGTCACACCAAAACGCCTAAGCAGCCCCCCGGTTTGCGTCGCTTGGTGCTGTATCAAGGCTCGGGCGACTTCGGAGTAGCTTGCTTCTGGGAAGCCCTCATGCGTCGTATGGTCGAACAGCGTAGGGTTGTTTCCTTTCGCTATTTCTGGGCAGAGTCCTACCCACGGAAGCGGAGGCGGATTCTCCGGTAAATCCGGAATCTGGAAAAATGGAGCCTCTTCGTGGAAGAGGTAAAAGCGATCGTGCCACTTGTCCAAGTACTCGCAGATCGGTTTCGTTGGTGGCCCTTCCTCCAAGAGCTGTAAGGCGCTTCCGGGATCCTCGGGTATATCGATTGCGCGATATAGAAGTGAAAGGATAAGCCGGTGAAGAGCTACCTCCTCCAGGGGTGAGGCTATGTCAATACGGCGAATCGTTTTAGCCTTCAGCACGGCCTCCATTAGGCCAACCTCGTTTACCTGGCCGGTATTCCACAAGACCGGGATCCACGGCTCTTCCAGCAAGTTAAACTTGGTCAAGCTTATCCTCCCATGATCAAGCTCGGCACCAGTCCTTAGTCGGCACAGGATTCGTACACTATTCCCAGCTCGGGATCTAGCAACACGCGGAGAGTAGTACCCCCGTATCTGTACGGCTCTCCTACCCAAAGGGGTCTTACTCCTTTGAGAAGGCCACATCGGCCCCAGGCTTTCGGCTGTTCCTCCTCGGTAACGACTTTGGGTAACGGGAAGCGGCCGAGAAGGACAGCTCGCCCCCACAGGGCAAGAATTTCTTCTCTACTTACCTCTCCTTCTAGCGTTACTCGCCGCCGCAGTTGCGAATCCAAGAAGGCCTCGTGCCCCTGTCTGAAGAGCGGGATAACGGGAATACTCGGGCTTCCCAGCCGAGTCAGGAAACGCCGGGTACGGTCGTCGTCCGCCTCATCATCAAGACGAGCCACCTGGGTCAGGTCCTTGCCGCCTAAGAGGTCACCTGGCTCCTGCAGAGCCACATTACGCGCTAGTGCTTCTTCTTGGGCTTTGTTCTGTTGAAACTCGCGATACGAGTCATAGGCTTTCTTCCTCAAGCTCTCCGGGAAATCCTCGGGTGTACGACCGTATACCTCCTCCAGCAATGGCTCAAGTTCATCGGGAAGGACTATGGTCTGACGGTCCTTCAGGCTGAGCCACGTTGAGAGAAGGATATACGCCTCGTAAACCCGATCCCAATAGAGCTTGTCACCGAACGCAGGGCTTTCGCCGAGCAGTCCACCTACAAGTAGGGTGGGACTATTCTCATGCGGCCGGTTCCGCGGATGGCGACAGAGTCGGCCCGCTCTCTGCAACAGGAGGTCGACTGGGGCGAGGTCTGTGTAGAGAAGGTCAAAGTCAACATCAAGGCTCTGCTCGGCTACCTGCGTTGCTACCAAAATGGCCCGGCCTGGCCGTGGACCGTGCCTGCCGAACAAAGCAACGACAACGGCCTCCCTGAGTGCCCTCTGCTCTGCGGGGAAGCGGGCGTGGAGCAGGAAAACGAGAGTGCCATCGGGGAGTCTTTTTCCAACCACTTCGTCCCCTTTAGTTGAGAAAGACTCCCGAAGATCACTCCATGGCCCTTCCCACCTCGCTCCCAATTCCCCGAAGATGTCACTTAGTGTTAGCTTCTGCCCTTCACCTAGGGCGTGGTAAAGCCCTTGGGCCCTGTCCACTGTGTTTAGGATGGCCCCCTGTACTCCGTCTCCCCTTAGCCGGTCAGCTACGACGTCAAGATCTGGAGTCAGGGGGTTGAGCTGAAGAGCCTTGTTATGTGTTCGATCGATCGCGAATGTCCGGGCTCCTAGCATTCGTCCGTCCGAGAAAATGGTCGCCCGGGGATAGTCGGGAAGTTCCTCGTTCGCCTCCGCACCCCAGGCCTCAAGGAGCTCTCGTCGCTTTGCACGGGGCAGGGTGGCGGTCATGAGGATGACGGTAGAGCTCAATTCGTAAAGCCAGCGCAGGAGACCCTTCAAAAGGCCTGATGTGTAAGCGTCGTACGCGTGGATCTCGTCGAGAACCACTGTCCGATTCATTAGGCCCCAAAGCCGGATGAAGTGGTGCTTCACCCTGAGTACTCCCAAAAGGGCCTGGTCGACGGTTCCCACCCCGTAGAAAGACAGCATTGCACGCTTCCGGGCAGAGAGCCATGCTGCTGCTCGCACGGCGCCCTCAGCACCATCTGACGGGCCATCATCCAAGACTTGAGCTGGGTTAATATCCTCGAGAAGCTCCTTATACTGCGGGTTTAGGGCCGCCATCCCAAATTGGAGCTGAAGGTCCAGTGGTGCTGGGGCTATGCGGTCAAGGAAGCTCTTGACACGTAGGAAGAGTCCGTTTGCTGTGGCTTGTGTCGGCAGCGCTAAGTAGAGTCCCCGGTGATCCAGCCGCTCCTGCAGGATGAGATGGGCGTACAGGGCTGCCTCGGTCTTGCCAACGCCCATTGGGGCCTCAATGAGAAGGAGAATTGGTCCAGTGGTCGCGTTTTTTAGGAGTTCCTGAACCGCGCGTTGCAACCGGTTAGGGGCAAACCCAAACACCTTGTCGAACTCGGGGACAGGGAGATGCCGGGTCTCCCAACGGATATGCACCAGGGCGTCTTCTGCGCGAGCTAGTGACTCCCTCCAGTACTCCTCTGCATCTTCCGGATTACGACCGTAGGGGAAGAGCGTGGCGTCAGAGGCTATCCAGTCCGCAAACGAAGCCAGCGCCATGATTCGCAGGAGTGCTGCAGGCGAGACCGAGTTGACCTCAGGTAGCCGGGGGAGGCTCATAGCCTCCCTCAGATTGTTCACCAGATAGCTGCGGGCCTTGACCCAGAGTGGGGGCTCCATTTTTTTGAGGAGGCGAGCCGTCTTCCGCTCGGGCGCCTGGGCGAGAAACCCGTGGTGGGCGGCAAGCGCTTGGGCAAGTGCGCGAGCTACTCGGTCGGAAAGCCCGAGTGCCTCGAGGATCTCTCTGACGTAAAGTTCGGTAAAAACCCCGTGAGCCACCCAAAGCTGGCGATCTTCAACCCTTTCTTCGTCCCAGCTGAGCCCCGCCTCCCTCACTCTGCTGGATCCCTCTGGCCATACTGCCTGGAAGGTCGGGCTGGCCTTGCCCAGGTCATGAAGGCCAACCAGGAAGCCAGCCCAGGTTATGGCCTCCTCGGTGCTGAGGCTCCAGTCCTGGGCATACAGGGTCTGCGTCCGCCTCGGCTCTCGCCTCAGGAGAGAAACGGACACTGCCGCAGAGTCCAGCATGTGGGCCAGAAGAGAATGGAAAGGTCGACTCTTCGCCCACATGGCCAACGCCATCTGTTGGCAAGTTTGATCACGCGGAGTCTGGCAACGCATAATGCACCGGCCCGTTGGGGTGCTCCCTTCACACTTCTACGCTAAATTACCCTACCCCTACGACAATTTGTGGAGCCTCACGGCCACAGCTTCCTAAAGCCCTTGCACGCCCGTTCGTGTGGACCTCCTATCGGCGATTTGGAAGTCAACATAAGCATACGAAGTGGGTGTGACAAAATGAGGCCCCGACCGAGGAGCTATCTCGTTCGGAAAGCCGGAATCAGAGCTGGTCGGTTACCGGCAAGGGTTGGGGGCGGATGGACCCGAGGTTCGCAACTTGAACTTCCAGGCCATCCGACCGGCGCCCAAATTGCCGGCGAGCTGCCCCTGGTTATAACTGCCAAGACAGCGGTTGGCCAGACTCCTCTCCGGGGCGGCTTAGAGCAGGTGCCGCCGAGCCGCTGGTCGTCCCTGACTTACAGCCCACTCGCTTCCTGCTTTACGGCGCCGGCCACCCCCTCAGCCAGCTCCCGGGCGAAGTCTTCGTCAAGGGCCTCGACCATCACCCTGACGACGGGTTCGGTCCCCGAGGGCCGCACCACGATACGACCACTCTCGCCG
>FWWL01007302.1_pt1 | contig 10892 bp, 8 predicted proteins | sample 2228331 | NCBI WGS metagenome assembly FWWL01 (sample SAMEA103939775, study PRJEB20133) | metagenome
TGGCCGTCTACCCGTTCTCATGAAGGCGGCGTGGGAAACCCGGACCTCATGCCACCGGGCTACTGCCGTACGGAGCGCAAGGAGTGATGCGTAGCAGGATGCACCGCCACCGGCGCTGGGTCTCATGGCGTTCCCTGTCCTCCCGCGGCCCGAGGGCGCCATCCGCCCGGCCGACCGCCGGGATGCGCGTCTCCCCGAGCCGCGGTCCTCATCGGTATCCGCCTACCCCGGCCGGGCTTCCGCCGCGGACTCTCTTTCCGCCTCCCCCGTCGTCCCCTCGACCTTCTCTTCTTCAGCCGTCCCGTCATCCACCCAGAAGGGCAGGGTGAACCTGAAGACGCTCCCCTTGCCCTTCTCGCTCTCAGCCCACATCCTTCCGCCCTGGGCAAGGACCAACTCACGGGATATGGAAAGCCCCAAACCGGTGCCGCTCTGCTGCCGCGTGGCCGAGGAATCCACCTGGTAGAACTTGTCAAATATCCTGGGGAGGTCCTGCGCGGAGATGCCGATTCCCGTGTCGGCCACCTCCACCAGGCACTCCTCTCCCATCCTGTGGGCCCGCACACGGACCTCGCCGCCGCCCTGGGTGAACTTGAGGGCGTTGTGCACCAGATTGGTGAAGACCTGCCTCAACCGCCCCTCGTCCCCGGCAACGGGCGGCAGGTCCTCCGGAATCTCCAGAAAAACCCTTATCCCTTTCTCGCGGGCCATGTTCTGCAGGCTTTCCAGCACCCCCTCCGCCACCTCGTACAGCTCCACCCTCTCCCTGTGCACCTCGATTATCCCGGCCTCGATGCGCGAGAGGTCCAGGAGGTCCTCGATGAGCCCGGTCAAAGATTCCGTCTGCTCGAGCACGATGTCCAGGTACCGCTTCTGCTTCTCGTTCACCGTTCCCACCCGCCCGGCCTGCAGGAGGCGCACGAAACCCTTGATGGAGGTGAGGGGAGTCTTGAGCTCGTGGGAGACCATGGAGATGAAGTTGGACTTCATGCGGTCCAGCTCCACGAAGTCCGTCACGTCATGCAGGATCACCACCGCCCCGGACGTCCCTCCCGTGCTGTCCCTGAGGGGCAGCCACACCACCTGATAAAAGGAGGTCTCCTCGCCCCGGAGGACCATCTCGTTTTTCACCTGTCGCCCCTCTCCGAGCACCGCGCCAAGGGCTTCCTCCAACCCCATCTCCCTGAACTCCACCTCTCCCTCCACGCCTCCCAGGACGTCCTCGAGGGAACTCCCCATGACGCTCTCCGACCCCAGCAGGCGCGCCGCGGTGGGATTGGCCAGCACCACCCGCCCCTCACCGTCGAGGACCAGGAGGGCGTCGGTGAGGCTGTTGATGATGGTCTCTATCTTCCCCTTGTCCTCCAGGGTGGTGCGGTAGAGGCCGGCCTTCTCCAGGGCCAGGGCAGCCTCACTGGCCAGGGTGAGCAGGACTCGCGCGTCCTCGTCGTCGTAGGCCTTTTCCCCATGGGAGAAGCAGGCCAGCACGCCCACCACGCTGGAGCTGGCGAAAAGCGGGACGCAGATGGTGGAGGAGAATCCCGACCTCTTCATGTAGTCCTCGAAGCGGGGGTCCTCGTCGGGACGGTTTATGATCACCGGAAGGACGGCGGAGGCGGCCACGTGAAGTGGGTTCGACTCCGGGGTGGGACCCAGAAAAACCAGGGGGTCATCCAGGCTGCCATCAGGCTGGGGCTGCAAGACGCCCTTGTCGTCGTAAAGGCACACCACCATGGCCTCGGCGGCCACCAGCCCGAGGGCCTTTTCCTTCAGTATCTCCAGTATCTCCTCGGGGTTCAGGGTGGAGGCGAAGCGGATGGATGCCGCATAGAGCTCGGAGAGCTCCCGGTTCTTGCGGTCCGTCCGGGAGACGAGGTCGGTGAGCTCTTTCTTCTCCCGTTCCTGCTCCCTGGCTTTGCTGATGACGAAGAAGCCGCTGAGGCCGATCAGGAAATAAACCGGGACGGACATGGCCATCTCCTTGAGGGCGGCGAAATCCATCCTCTCGTAGAAGAAGGGGGCGAAGTAGAAGGCGCAGGTGGCGGCGGTGAAGAGCAGGGTCTCCAGGAGGTCGAAGTAGGCCGAGGAGAAGATGATCGCCGTCAGGTAGAGGAGGGAAAGGGCGCTCCTGCTCCCCCCGGTGAGGTAGACCATCATGGCCACCAGGACGTCGGTGGCCAGGAGGAGGAGGGAAAAGGCCCAGGGGTGGTATCCCTCGTAGGGGAAGAAGCGATGCCCCAAATAGACCACCACGGACATGGCAACGAACCAGGGAAAGACCGGGGAGGTGTTGCGTTCGGAATAGGGGAGGACGAAGAGCATGGTGGCCACCACGATGGTCAACCAGAACAGAGAGGCCACGAAGCGGGTCGAGGTGAGGAGGAGCCGCACCTCCGCCCGCTTCAGGCCGCCCCTTCTTCGCGGGAGGATGCGCAGGTCCAGCCCCCTGGCTCGTCCTCCCTCCGCCTGCGTCCCGTGCACCATGACCATCCGCTCCCTCGACTCTCCACGCCTCAGGCGGCGTTTCCGCACTCAGACAAGGCCGTCCCCGCACACCCCTACTCGGGCGCGGGCCCAGGCGGCTAGGTCTTACCCGCCCCTGAAGGCTTTTCAGTCCCGGCGGCGCCGGTCGAAGACGAAGTTGCTCCCGGGCATGGTCTTCACGTACTTCTTCAGCTCCGCGGCAATCTGGGCCACTTTCCCGGGGTGGTCCAGCTCCCGGTAGGTGTTGTGCACCACGGCGATGCTTATGGACATCAGGGGGAAGCGCTGCACGTTCCCCCGCCTGTCGGTGCTCACGATGAACCCCCTCTCCCTGTCCTCCTCATGGTAATGACTGGGGATGCGGGAGTCGAAGAGCCTTATTACCTCCTGGGATATGAGGGGAGCCCTCTCCATCTCCGTGACCACGATGAAATCGTCTCCCCCGATATGGCCGACGAAGTCGTCCTCTCCGCCGTACTTGTCCAGGGCCTCCAGTATGCACTGGGCAGTCATCTTGATGACCTCGCTGCCGGCCACGAACCCGTACCGGTCGTTGTAAGCCTTGAAATCGTCGAGGTCCGCGTAGCACACGGCGAACTTGCTCCCCTTGCGGATGCGGTCCTCTATGGCCTCCTCTATGGCCCGGTTGCCGGGAAGGCCGGTCAGGGGGCTGGCCTCGGCGTCCCTTATGGACCTCCTCAGGTGCATGTTGATGCGGGCCTCCAGCTCCAGGGGGTCGAAGGGCTTGGTCACGTAATCGTCGGCCCCCGTCTCCATGCCCTTTATCTTGTCCTCGAGCATCCCTTTGGCGGTGAGCAGGATAATGGGGATATGGCTGGTCAGTAGCTCGTTCCTCAGGCGCTGGCACACCTCGAGACCGTCCAGCTCCGGCATCATCACGTCCAGCACCACGATGTCCGGCCTCTCCCTTTCGCATATCTCCAGGGCTTCTCTGCCGTCCCGGGCCTCCAGAGCGCGGAAGCGGTCGGCGTTCAGGGTCTCCACGACGAGTTCCCGGATGTTGGGGTCGTCGTCCACCACCAGTACCTTGAACTTCCTGCCCCCGTTGCCCTCCGCCGAGGGCTCACCCCTTAAGACCTCGTCGAACAAACGGTCCTCACCTCCCCGTGCCCTCCCGCGCGGTAGAGGGCTCTATTTTTCGCGGGCCCTCCACCCGGTTTCCGGGCGCTGCGGCACCGTCCGGGACGCCCTCCCTGGTTATGGGGTCGCCACCGTGTTCCTCCAGTATGCGGAGGAAGACCTCCACCACACGGGGGTCGAACTGCGTGCCCGCGTTTCGGACCAGCTCCTGGCGGGCCTCCTCGAGGGGGAGCGCCTTGCGGTAGGGGCGGTCCGAACGCATGGCCTCGAAGGCGTCGGCCACGGAGAGGATACGGGCGCAGAGGGGGATGTCCTCCCCCTTCAGGCCGTCCGGGTATCCCCTCCCATCGTAACGCTCGTGGTGGTGGAGGATTATCGGCCGGGGTTCCTGGAGGAACTCCACGGGTTCCACGATGCTGTCGCCCAGGATGGGATGGGTCTTCACGTGGGTGTATTCCTCCTCGGTCAGGGCTCCCGGCTTGTTGAGCACCCTCCCGGCGATGCCTATCTTCCCGATGTCGTGCAGGGTGGCGGCATATTTCAGCTTCTGCCTCTCCCGCTCGTCGAGCCCCATGGCCTCGGCGATCATCAGGGCATAGGTGGTCACCCTTTCCGAATGTCCCCGCGTATAGGGGTCCTTCACCTCAATGGCCTTGGCCAGGGCCTGGACGGTGGAGAAATAGCTGCGCTCTATGTCCTGGTAGAGGGAGGCGTTCTCCACGGCCAGAGAAGCCTGGGCGGCAACCGCCTCCGCCAACTGTCTCTCCTCCCAGGATTCCGCCTCTCCCGGGCGGCCGTTTTGGAAGAGGGCCAGAAAGCCCACCGTCTTCCCTCGCGCCCTCAGCGGCTGCAGGAGGACCTCCTCGATGCCGTGCTCCTCGAGCGCTTCCTGCGGGAGCAGGACCCCGGCCTCCCGAGCGGGGAGGACGAAAGGCCTACCCTCCTCCAGGACCCTCCATGCCTCCGCGCCGAGATCTTCCGGCCGCAGGCTTCTACCCCTTCCCAGTTCCCGGGAGCCCTCCTCCATGAAGCCCCGCGAGGCACGGAGGCGGAGGACGCCGTCCTCCTCGAGGTAGGCGGCGCACTGGGTCACCGGGCTGATCTCCACCACCATGCCCGCCACCCGGTCGAGGATCTCCTCCAGGTCCAGGGTGGAGCCCACCACCCTGGAGATCTCCAGGAGGGCCAGGACCTCGCGTATCTTCTTCTGCTCGCGGGCGTGAAGACGGGCGTTCTCCAGGGCCTCAGCCAGTCGAACGGCGAACCTCTCCGCCGTCTCCAGGTCCAGGACGCCACGCTCTTCCCCGTCGCCTTTCGCCGGGGGCTTTAGGAGAAGACCTCCCGTGACGCGCCCGCGCACCGCCATGGGCAGCAGAACGGACCGCTCCCACCCGCCCTGGAGTCCCCAGCCGCATTCCTCCGCCAGTCGCCCTGCGGTAAGCGGTTCCCTTTTCCGGAAGAAGTCCTCCGCGGCCTTTCCGGAGATGCGCTTTTCCCCAATCCTCCCCTCCGTGTCCCCCACCAGGGGGACCATCCTCCCCTCCCCATCCGCCTCGAAGAGGGCCGCGCCCTCCAGGTGTAGTAGCTCCTTGATCCTCGCCAGGCCCTTCCTGGCCAGGGTTGTCGGGTCTACCACCGCCGCCAGGGTGTCCGGGAAACTCTCGATCTGCCGCCACCTTTGGGCGAGCTCCCTTTCCCGGCGCCGGCGCCCTTTCAGACACGCCTCCAAGGCCATGACCTTGGCCCTGAGGAGAGCATGTTCCGCATGTGAACCTTTCTCCGGTGTGGGAAAAACTCCCGCATCTCCCTCCACGAGTCCGGCGGCGCCTTCCAGGACCTCCTCCAGGACCTCCGGGGCCCGGGGGTCTTTCCCGGCCCAATCCTCCAACCGGGAGACAAGGGCCTCTCCCTCGCCCTCCCTCCCCTCCAGGACCGCGCGGAACAACTCCAGAAAAAGGGATCGTGCTGTTCCGGGGAAAAGGGCCCCCTCGTCTCCAACTCTTCCGCGGTCAGCGGACAACGCGGAAAGGGGGGGTCCCGACTCGAGCACACGTGAATCATGCCGGGCGGGCTCTCCTGCCAATCTCGTCCTCCCCGCATACATGCCTTGTAAAGCCGTCAAATCTATTTATCGGCAGGGTATGGAGCCCTTTTGAGCAGGGCAAAAGGGGGATTCTGACCTGACGACCGGCTAGCGATGCCGGTGGCGGCCCCCGCCCGACCGTCCTCACGTCATCGGCCGGGTCCTCGCCGGGGGCCGTGCATCGGGCTCCGGATTCCCTGCGGAGGAGAGACCTTCAGGCTCCGCACGGGGAGGGTTCTCAGGTTATCAGTCAGGAGGGTATTTCCTTCAAAAGATTGGCCATCTCCACGGCGGTGAGGGCCGCCTGCCACCCCTTGTTTCCCTGTTTGGCGCCCGCCCTCTCCACCGCTTGCTCGATGCTGTCGGCGGTGATTATCCCGAAGGCGGCGGGGACGCCCTTCTCCAGGTTGACGCGGGCAATGCCCTTGGAGACCTCCGCGGCCACGTACTCGAAATGCGGAGTGGAGCCCCGGATCACCGCTCCCAGGCAGATGATGGCGTCGTACCTTCCGCTTTCCGCCAGCCTGGAGGCCACCAGGGGTATTTCGAAGGAACCGGGCACCCAGGCGACGTCCACCATATCCATATCCGCGTCGTGGCGTTTCAAGGCGTCCAGCGCGCCGTCCAGGAGCCGGGTGCTGATGAACTCGTTGAACCGGCTGACCACTATGGCGAACCTCAACCCCCTGGCCACAAGGTGTCCTTCGTAGCTGGTCATCCTCTTCTCCTTTCCTCTCGACGGCCGCTCAGATATCCAGAAAGTGGTTCAGCTTCTCCTTCTTGGTCCGCAGATAGGCGTAGTTGTCCTCACAGGGCTCCACCACCAGTGGTATGCGCTCCACCACTTTTAATCCGTATCCCTCCAAGCCGACCCTCTTGGCCGGGTTGTTGGTCAGGAGACGCATGGTGGTCAGACCCAGGTCCTGGAGTATCTGGGCACCTATGCCGTAATCCCTGGCGTCGGGCGGGAACCCCAGCTCCAGGTTGGCCTCCACCGTGTCCTTGCCCTCCTCCTGGAGCTCGTAGGCACGGAGTTTGTGGGGCAGGCCGATCCCCCGGCCTTCATGTCCCATGATGTACAGGAACACTCCCTCACCCTCTTCCTCGATCATTTCCAGGGCCTTGCGCAGCTGCAGCCCGCAGTCACAGCGCAGAGACCCGAAGACGTCCCCGGTGAGGCACTCCGAGTGTACCCTCACCAGCACGTTTTCCCTCCCCTCCACCTCGCCTTTGACCAGGGCCAGGTGGCATCTGCCGTCCACCAGGGATTCGTAGCCTATGGCCTTGAACTCCCCGTACTGGGTGGGCAGGCGCACCTCGGCCACCCTCTTCACCAGCTTCTCCTTGCGGTTGCGGTACCGGATGAGGTCCTCGATGGTGATCATCTTCAGGCCGAAGCGCTTTTTTATCTCCACCAGTTGAGGCACGCGCGCCATGGTCCCGTCCTCGTTCATGATCTCGCAGATCACGCCCGCCGGGTAAAGGCCCGCCAGTCGAGCCAGGTCCACCGCGGCCTCGGTGTGGCCGGCGCGGCGCAGCACCCCGCCCTCACGCGCCCGCAGAGGAAAGACGTGACCCGGCTTGGATATGTCCTCCGGACGGGTGTTGGGGTCCAGCACCGTCTTGATGGTGATCGCCCGGTCGTAGGCCGAGATGCCCGTGGTGATCTTCCCTTTGGCACCGATGGACACGGTGAACGCCGTCTCGTGGGTGGAGGTGTTGTCCGCCACCATGGGATGGATGTTCAGCTCGTCCAACCGGGAGGCGATGCAGGGCATGCAGATCAGCCCTCTCCCGTACTTGGCCATGAAGTTGATGGCCTCCGGGGTGACCTTCTCCGCGGCCATGAGGAAATCGCCCTCGTTCTCCCGGTCCTCGTCGTCCACCACGATGATGATCCGTCCCGCCCGGATCTCCTCGATGGCCTCCTCTATGGTATCGAAGGGGCTCTCCTCATCCGTCCCCACGAACGCAGTCTCGTTTTCCCGTTCCTCCATCTCCTCTTCCTCCTTTGGCGCGTCATTTATCATGATGGCCGGCGGTTCAGACAAAACCCCCCTCCACCAGCTTGCGGTACAGGTCGCTCCGGTAAAGGTCCGTTCCTTCCGACTCGGCGCCGCCGAGGAGTCCCCTCCGCAGGTAGGAACGGACGTACTTGGCTATGATGTCCACCTCCAGGTTCACCTCGTCCCCCGCCCTGCGCCGTCCCAGGTTGGTGGCCCTGAGGGTGTGGGGGATGACCGCCACGCTGAAACGCTCGCCCCACAGGCCGCTCACGGTGAGGCTGATGCCGTCCACCGCCACCGAACCCTTTTCCACCAGGTGCTCGTAGATCCACCGCGGCGCGCTTATGAACAGGGTGCGCCCCTGTCCCTCCTGCCTGACCTCGGCTATCCTCCCCACGCCGTCCACGTGCCCCTGCACCAGGTGTCCCCCCAGGCGGGAATCCAGGCGCAGGGCCCTCTCCAGGTTCACCACCTCCCCTCGACGCAGGCGCCCCAGGGTGCTCCTCTCCAGGCTCTCCCGGGACACGTCGGCGGTGAAGGCACCGTCACCGGTCCTGGTGACCGTCAGGCACACCCCGTTGACGGCTACCGATTCCCCTATTTCCAGTTCTTTCCACATGCCAGGGCAGTAGACGCTCAGCCTCCCCCCTTCCCCGGTAAACCCGGCTTCCACGACCTCGCCCAGCTCCTCGATGATCCCGGTGAACACGCCTCAATCCCCTCCCCGCTCTCCTCCTACCGCTCCAGACCTGAGTACTTCCGCCTCCAGAAGGAGGTCCTCTCCCACCCTCCTCTGGCGCGTCCAGCGCAGGGAAAGGCCCTTTGCCGGGTCGTCCACCCGCAGGCCCTCCACCCAGGACCGCGCCTCTCGGTCCCCGAAAACGCGGGGGGCCAGGAATAGAGCCAGCCTGTCCGCCAGTCCCTCGCGGAGAAAGGAGGCCACAAGTCGGGGACCCCCTTCCACCAGCAGGTGTGCCACCTCCGCCCTTCCCAGGGCTTTGAGCAGCTCGTGAAGGTCCACCCCCCCTTTCGGTGACGGGTCAAGGACCCACACCTCGATCCCTCGGCGCCTCAATTCCTCCGCCTTTTCCGCATCATGCTCCGGCGTAGTGGCCACCACCACCTTGGGTATCCCACCTTGGGCCAGCTTACGGTCCAGCCTCATGGAGAGACGGGAATCCACCACCACGCGCAGGGGATGGTGTGCTCCCCGCATGGGAACATGCCGCACCGTAAGCTCGGGATCGTCCGCCTCCACAGTGCCCCGTCCCACCAGCACCGCGTCGCTCGCCCGACGCATCTCGTGGGTCAACCTGCGGGCCGCCTTCCCGGTTATCCACCGGGAGAGGCCGTCTCGCGTGGCCACCTTGCCGTCGGCGGTGGCCGCTATCTTCAGGGTCACCAGGGGAAGACCGGTGGTCACGTATTTCACGTAGGCGGCGTTGAGTTCCTCGCTCTCCCGGCGCAGGACGCCGCTCACCACCTCCACCCCGGCGGAGCGCAGCCTCTCTGCGCCGCCCCCCTTGACCCCGGGATTGGGATCGGGCGCGGATATGACCACCCTGGCCACCCCCGCCTCCAGTATGGCATCCGTGCAGGGAGGGGTCCGTCCGTGGTGGTTGCACGGCTCGAGGGTCACGTAAAGGGTGGAGCCGGACGCCCTGTCCCCGGCCTCGGCCAGGGCCAGGACCTCGGCGTGAGGGGTGAAGGGCCCGCGGTGGTAGCCCTTGCCCACCACCTCTCCGTCCCTGACCACCACCGCCCCCACCATGGGGTTGGGATGGGTCATCCCCCTCCCTCTGGAGGCCAGGGAGAGCGCCAGGCGCATGTAGCGCACGTCCATGTCCTCGACCGCCTGGGTCATATGCGAACCCACACCTCACCGCAGGGCGAACGGCACCGCCCGCCATGCACGACGGTTCGACCCGCGGACCCGACCGGCGTTGGCAGGGTCCCTCCTTCCCGGTTCCCCTCGGAGCCGCCCATAATAAAAGGCACCGGGAGAAAACCCGGCGCCCAGCTCACGGACACCGCCAGGTCTTCTCCCATCCGGACTTTCACCGTCGGTGCCGGAATTCCACCGGCTCTGCCCTCGGGCTCGCGGACTTTCACCGCCGGTCGGGGTTTCCACCCTGCCCCGAAGACCTCGCAAATAAATTATATTGTCTCCCCGCTGCTCTGTCCATGAGGGAGGACGCCGGGTTTCGGGAAGCGTGAACACTGTCTCCCCGCTGCTCTGTCCATGAGGGATTTATCAGGAGGTCGCCTCTCCGAAGACCCACCCGTTCTTTGCACGGACGAACGTCGATTCTTGCGAAGCGAAAACTCGATGGGTCAGCCTCTCCGCTTCTTCACTCCTAAAAGCGGCCACAGGCGATAGGGAGTGCGAGCAGGCCCACCATGGGAAGGGTGGGAAAAGAGGCACAACGGCTCATGCGTCGAGGAGGCGGCGTATCTCCTCCGCGGCGCGACGGGGATTGGGCGCCGCATATATGGAGGATCCCACCACCACGATATCCGCGCCCGCCTTCTTCACCCGGGTGAGGTTCTCGGTCTTCACCCCGCCGTCCACCTCCACCTCCACTTCCAGGCCCAGGCGAGCGACCTCCCTTTTGATCTCCCCCACCTTTTCCAGGGCCTCGGGGATCATGGCCTGACCCCCGAACCCCGGCATGACCGTCATCACCAGCACGTAGTCGCAGAGGTCGAGGTACTCGAAGACACGGGCGGCTGGGGTCTGGGGGTTGATGACCATCCCGGCCTTCTTTCCCATGCCGCGGATCATGCCCAGGATCTCTCCTGGATAACGGGTGACCTCGGCGTGGAAGGATATCCAGTCCGCCCCGGCCTCCACGAAGTCCTCGACGAACTCGGCGGGATGGGCGATCATCAGGTGCACGTCAAGGGGTAGTCGAGTGATATTCCTCACCGCCCGCACCACCAGGGGACCGAAGGTGATGTTGGGCACGAAATTGCCGTCCATGACGTCCAGGTGCACCGCGTCCGCCACCCCCTCGATATAGGAGAGGGCCCGGCGGAGGTCGGTGAAGTCCGCGTTCAGAAGCGAGGGGGCCAGCTTGATCCCGGGCAACCTCATCCCTCCCCGGCCAAGGATCCCGCATGCGGGAGCGCGCGTCGCTCCCCGCCCGCCTCCACACGGGAGAGGGCCCGGCGCAGGTCGGTGAAGTCCGCGTTCAAAATCGAGGGGGCCGGCTCAA
>FWWL01010267.1_pt1 | contig 10892 bp, 11 predicted proteins | sample 2228331 | NCBI WGS metagenome assembly FWWL01 (sample SAMEA103939775, study PRJEB20133) | metagenome
GTTGGCATTCCCGCTCGGTCTGCCAGACGCGCCACAGCCCGACAAGCAGGCTCAGCCCAATCAGCCAGAAGCCTGCTGTCGGCAACCTCCCATGCCGTTCATCGCTTGCCATTTGCTACCCTTTCCTTGCATGGTTTTTTTCCACAAAGCGGTGGCAGATTGCTATGATCGACTTCCCACCTGTCGGGTAAAAGCGAGATAATCTTCGAGGGTTTCGAGGGCGCGACCCGTTTCGATGGCGTGCAGGGCGACCGTCACGCCGTCGCGCGGGTCATCCACGCGCCCTGCAATCCAGAGCGCCATCGCTGTACCGGGCAGGAGGGCAAGCATGCGCTCCTCGTCATCGCCTGCGAGCGCAGCACGCAGATAGTGCGCGTTCTGCTCAGGGGTCTCGCCCGCCAAGATTGCCCCGCCGGGCAGGCGCTTCAGACCGAGATCTTCTGGGGTGAACTCGAAGGTGTCCACCGTGCCGTCGGGTTTCAGATGCGCGGCGACCGTCGTGCCGATGGGCGAGACCTCATCTAACCCGTCCATCCCATGCACGACCAGCGCGCGCTCAGCGCCCAGCCTGCCCAGCGCTTCCGCCAGAGGCACGATCCACTGCCAGTGGAACACGCCCAGCAGTTGGCGGCGCGCCCCCGCGGGGTTGGTCAGCGGACCGAGCAGGTTGAACACGGTGCGGATGCCCAGCTCGCGTCGCACGGGTGCCACATGGCGCATCGCGGGATGGTGGGCGGGCGCGAAGAGGAAGCCGATGCCCACCTGCTGGATGGCTTCGGCGGTGCGTTCGGGCGTCAGCTGAAGGTTTGCGCCCAGCGCCTCCAGCACATCCGCGCTTCCACATTTACTGCTGACGGCGCGATTGCCATGCTTGGCGACGGGCACGCCCGCCGCGGCGACCACGAACGCCACACCTGTGGAGAGGTTCCATGTTTTTATCGCGTCGCCTCCTGTGCCACAGGTGTCCAGCAGGTTCGGCAGGGAGATGGGCACTCGAACCGAATGGGCGCGCATGGCGCGGGCGAACCCGACAATCTCCTCTAAGGTCTCGCCGCGCGTGCGCAGGGCGACCAGCACGCCCGCCATCTGCACAGGGGTCAGCTCGCCCCCCATCAGCGCGTGCATCAACTGCTCCGCCTCTTCTTCGCCTAATGGGGCACCTTCCAGTACTTTCTGCACCAGTGCGCTCATTGTTTTTAGGGTTGCTCACGGGCGGGACGCCCGTGCCACACAGTGGCTTGGGCATCCTGCCCATAAAGTAGCACGGGCGGGACGCCCGTGCCACAATTTTATCCTAACGCTCGCTGAATGGCGTGACTCACCATCTGCAGGCATTCGTCCACCAGTTCGGGTGTTTCGGCTTCGACCATCAGGCGGATGGCGTTCTCGGTGCCCGATGCGCGAATGTTGAGCCGTCCACGCCCGTTGAGCCGTGCCTGCGCGTGCGCGATTGCCTCTTGAATGGCGGGATGGTCGCGCCATGCATGTTTATCGCGCACGGGCAGGCTGACCAGTCGCTGGGGAAACGGCTCGAACGGATGGGCAATCTCGGAAAAGGGTTGGTCGCTCTGAAGGTATAGATGGAGCGTTTGTAGGAGGGTAATCAGTCCGTCGCCTGTGGTCGCCACCTCCCGAAAAATGAGATGCCCCGACTGCTCGCCCCCGACAAGCGCGTGGTGCTGGCACATCGCCTCTGCTACATAGCGGTCGCCCACGCGCGTGCGCAGAAGCTGGATGCCCTCCGCCCGCAGTCTGCGCTCCATGCCGAGATTGCTCATCTCGGTGGCGACCACGAGGGGCGGGTTCAGCGTGTGCTGGGCATGGCGGCGCAGTGCCCACAGGGTCATGATGCAGTCGCCATCGACGGGGTCAGCATTCTCATCGCAGAACAGGGCGCGGTCGGCATCGCCATCGAACGCCACGCCCAACTCCGCGCCCGACTGGAGCACTGCCTGCTGGAGATGTTCCAGATGGGTGGAGCCGCAGCCCGCATTGATGTTGTCGCCATCTGGCTCGCAGGCGAAGAGGCTGACCTTCGCACCCAGTTCGCTCAACAACACAGGCGCATAGTGGCAGGCGGCGCCGTTGGCGCAATCGACGGCGATATGAATCCCGCGCAGTGGCTCGCGCTCGCCCGTCCATTCGCGCATCAGGTGCAGGAGGTGGAGCAGGTACTGTTCGCCCTCGCGCTCGTCGTAGCGCCACAGCCCGATGGCGGACGGTGGCGGATAGGAGAACGGCTCATGGCTCTCCTCCAGCAGTGCCTCGATCGCCATCTCCGCCTCGTCGGGAAACTTATAGCCGTCGCTCCCGACCAACTTGATGCCGTTGTCCTGTGCAGGGTTATGCGAGGCGGATAGCACGATGCCCAGATCGTAGTGTCCCTCGCGCACCAGATAGGCAATTGCGGGCGTGGGCAAGACGCCCGCTGAGGTGACATGGGCGCCCATCGAGCAGAGTCCGCTGATGAGCGCGGTTTCGAGCATGGCGCCGCTACGGCGGGTATCGCGCCCGATAAGAATTCGGGGCGTGGGCGACTGCCTCTGCAGGTAGCAAGCAATCGCGCGTCCCAGTCGCAGGGCGAAATCGGGCGTGAGCAGTTCGTTCGCCACGCCCCGTATGCCATCTGTGCCAAAATAGCGTTTCATCGCCGAATTGGTTTCACGGGCGAGACGCCCGTGCTACGATTAATTTTTTAGACCTCTACATCAATTCCTTCAGTGTGGGTGGCGCGCTCAGGTCGGCGCGCCACAATCACGCGGCTGGGACGCAGGACGCGCCCACCAATGCGGTAGCCACGCTCCACCTCGTCGATCACAATCCCATCCTCATACTCTTCGGTCTCGATGCGCTGGATGGCTTCGTGCAGGTTCGGGTCGAACGGTCGCCCCACTGCGTGGATGGGATGGATGTCGTAGCGGGCAAGCAGGGCTTTGATTTGGCGTTCGGTGAGGCGCACCCCTTCCAGCAGGGGTTCCAGCTCGCGCGTTGCCTCGGCTGCTCGCAGGGCGCGCTCGAAGTTATCTAAGATGGGCAGAAGCTGCTCCATCAGCGATTCGAGCAGGCGTTGGCGGCTACGCTCCATCTCCTCCTGCTGGCGACGGCGGTAGTTCTGGAAGTCCGCCAGCGTGCGCAGGTGGAGGTTCTTCTGCTCGTCCAGCGCGCGCTCCATCTCCTGCAGGCGCACGCGCAAGGCTTCCAGATCTTGGCTGACCGCCTCGCCCGCGTTTGTCTCCTCTGCCGATGCTTCACTACTGATAGCCTCTTCCATATTCGCAATCGGTTCTTCGGTCGTTGGTTCGGTATTGAGTTGGCGCTCCTCCATCGTACCTCACCTCCCTTGAGTGTACGCTATCTATAGGGATTTTACCCTTTCCAATATGTGAGGCACAGTCATACCGTCCACAGGGCGGATATCGGTTGCGCCCAGAGTTTCTCCCCGAATGGAAGCGTGTGAGGACCCAAGTAGAGCAAAACACCCGTTCTGAGCCGTTCGCCCACCATCTGATGGAACGCTTTCAGCCCACGAAAATCATCTGACCCCACCGTATGGCTGGACTTGACCTCCACCGCCACCAGCCAACCTTGGGCATCCTCCAAGACAAAATCGACCTCGATCCCCTTCTCAGTGCGCAGATGGTAGAGGTTCACTCGCGCCCCCGTGAAGCTGATTTGCTTGAGCAATTCCATGCCGACGAAAGTCTCCAGCACTTGTCCTCTTAGGAGAGGATCCTGCTCCAATCGTCCCGCGTCGGCGTGGAGCAGATAGGCGCAGAGTCCGCTATCGTTGAGCAGAAGTTTAGGTGTTTTCAGCAATCGCTTGCCGAGGTTCGCGTACCAAGCGGGCACGCGTACCACAAGGAAAAGCGTCTCCAGCAGAGCCAAGTAGCGATGGAGTGTTGTCTGCGGGATGCCCATCTCCCGCGACAGGCTCGCGATATTCAGCAGACGCCCTGAAAGGGCTGCCAGCAACTGCAGAAGTCGTGGTAATTCCACTACCCGTTCGATATTCGCGATCTCGCGTAGGTCTCTGCTCAGTAAGGTGGCGAGGTAGGCGCGGAACCACTCAGCGCGGCTGCCCTCATCATCCTGAAGTACGACTCTGGGATAGCCTCCACGAACGATTCGTTCAAAGGGGAACACAGGAGTTGGGGTCATAGTGGCTTTCCATTCCCCCGCGAAGGCGGCTCGGAGCCAGTTCTCACGGTGTGCCTCTATCTCACCTTGAGACAGGGGATAGAGGGTGGCGATTGCCATTCGCCCCGCGAGGCTCTCGGACACGCGCGGGAGGGTGAGCGGATTTGCCGAGCCAGTAAGTAGGAATGCGCCAAGCGTGCGTTGTTGGTCTATACGCTGCTTTAGCACGGGCAGGATTTCAGGCGCGCGCTGAACCTCATCCAGCACCGTTCGTTCGGGCAGATTCGCCACAAAACCGATAGGATTTTCTTTAGCCGTTGCCAAGACGAGTGGGTCATCCAGCGTAAGATAGTGGTTCAGCACACCCTCAGCGATGAGTTGTTGCGCGAGGGTGGTCTTGCCTACCTGCCGTGCGCCCTGCAGAAACAGCACAGGGAAGTGCCCCAATAGCTCATGGATTCGCTCCGTTAGCCATCGCTGGAACATGGTGGAATTATACCATTCAGTGGGCGATTTTCGCCCACTGAATGGGAGATTTTCGCCCATGAGCGCGCTATTCCTACTGCTCTCCCCCTTCCGATGGGGGTGATGGCTCAGCCTGAGTTGCCTCCTCCACCAGCAGGACGGGGATGCCGTCGCGTATGGGGTAGGCGCGATGGCACTCGTCGCACACGAGCGCGCCCTCCTGCCAGCGCAGGGGTGGACGATGCTCGCACGCTGGGCACGCCAACAGCTCCAGCAACTCCGCAGGGAACGGCAGGTTCATCTTCACACAATCTCCACCATCCGCTCGATGGCACGGCGGGCACGCACGGCAATCTCTTCGGGCACGCGCACCTCATAGACCATATCGCGCAGGGAGCGGTACAGTTTCGGCAGGGTAATCGTCTTCATATACTCGCATATGGCGTCCGCTTTTACGGGGATAAATCGCTTGTGCGGCGCCTCCTTCTGCAGGCGGTGGAGCATCCCCACTTCCGTCGCGATTAGATGCACTGGCGCAGGCGACTGGCGCACATGTTTGACCATCCCGCCCGTGCCATAAATAAAGGTGCGCTCGGCGGGCAGGTCGCCCTCTGCCAGCGCATACATGCACTGGCTCACACAGCCACATTCGGGATGCATCAGCAGGTCGGCTTCAGGGTGTTCGTTTAGAGTGCCTATGATGTCCTCAGGGCGGATGCCCGCATGCACATGGCACTCACCCATCCACAGGTGGAGCTTGCGCCTCGTCATCCGCTGGACATAGAGCCCCAGAAACATATCGGGCAGGAACAGAATCTCCTTATCTTCGGGGATAGCCTGCACGACCTTGATGGCGTTGCTGGAGGTACAGCAGTAGTCGGCTTCGGCTTTCACATCGGCATTAGTGTTCACATAGGCGACCACGACGCCGTTGGGGTGTTGTGCCTTCCAGCGGCGGACCTCTTCGGCGGTGACGGTGGCTGCCAGCGAGCAGCCCGCTTCGAGGTCGGGGATAAGCACCGTCTTGTCAGGACACAGAATGGCGGCGGTCTCCGCCATGAAGTGCACCCCGCAGAACGCAATCACCTGCGCGTCGGTCTGTGCCGCCTGCTGGGAGAGCTGGAGCGAGTCGCCAACGAAGTCTGCCAAATCTTGGATGATGGGCAGTTGGTAATTATGGGCGAGGATAATGGCGTTGCGCTGTTGGCGCAGGTGCTGGATGCGCTCAATCATCTCCTGCTCGCTTAGGTGCGGAATTTCGGCGTCCTGCAGGATGGCGCGGGTCGCCTCGGTCATCGCCACCGACGGGCGCGTTTTGGAGCGGGGCACCACCATCGGCAGCTCCTCCTCTGTGTCCAGATGCTCAGGCAAGGTCGGGTTTTTCATGGCTTTCGCTCCATAGAAGAGTATACCTGCGCCCGCCGTCTCGGGTACAATAGCGCTCGGAGGTGACGATGAGAGTTCCAAACGAACTGCACTATTCGCGTAGCGACGAGTGGGTGCGCGTGGAAGGAGACGAGGCGGTGATTGGCATCACCGATTATGCCCAGTCGGAGCTGGGCGACATTGTCTATCTGGAACTGCCCGAAGTGGGACGCTACCTGCAGGTGGAGGAGCCGTTTGGCGTCATCGAATCGGTGAAGGCAGCGTCCGACCTCTATGCGCCCGTGGAAGGAGAAGTGGTCGCCACCAACGGCGCGCTGTATGCCAAGCTGGAGACCATCAACGAGGATCCGTATGGCGAGGGCTGGCTCATTCGCGTCCGCCTCAAAGACCCCGCGCAGATCAACGCACTGATGTCGGCAGACGAGTACAAACGCTATCGCCAGATATCAAACGGTGAGTGAAGGGTTCACCATGCGCTACATTCCGCACACCGAGCAGGATGTTCGTCAGATGCTGGACACGATAGGTGTCCGTTCCATTCGCGAGTTGTTCGCAGACATTCCCGACTCGCTCTATATCCAAGAGCCGTTAGCCATCCCGCCCGCGCTGGACGAGCACGCGCTGTTCCGACGGCTGAGCGCGCTCGCGGGGCAGAATGCCGATACCCACCGATATCTGAGCTTTCTGGGCGCGGGCGCGTATGAGCACTTCATACCCGCCATCGTGGAGGCGATTATCGGTCGGGGCGAGTTCCTGACCGCCTACACGCCCTACCAGCCCGAAGCAAGTCAAGGGCTATTACAGAGCATCTTTGAGTTCCAGACGATGGTGTGTGAGTTGACGGGCATGGAGGTTGCGAACGCCTCGATGTACGATGCGGCGACCGCCCTCGCCGAATCGGCACTCATGGCGTGCCACCTCACGGGACGCTCCAAAGTGTTGGTTTCGGAAGCGGTTCATCCCCACTATCGGCAGGTGTTGCGCACCTATTTATGGACGAACGAGCGCGAGCTGGTCGAGCTACCCCTTGCCGATGGCTTGACCTCCCGCGACGCCCTGCACGATGCCGTCGATGAGCGCACGGCATGTGTGATTGTGCAGTATCCCAACTTTTTCGGGCTGATCGAGCCGCTTGCGCCTGTGGTGCAGGAGGCGAAGCGGGTGGGCGCGCTTGCTGTTGCCTGCGTTGATCCGATTGCGCTGGGCGTGTTGAAGCCGCCCGGCGAATACGATGTCGATATCGTGGTGGGGGAGGGGCAAGCGTTGGGCAATCCAGCGGGCTATGGCGGTCCGATGCTGGGGCTGTTCGCCTGCAAGCAAGCCTATGTGCGCCGCCTGCCTGGGCGCATCGTGGGGCAGACCACCGATGTGGAGGGGCGACGCGGATTCGTGATGACCTTGCGCACGCGCGAGCAGGACATCCGCCGCGAGAAAGCGACCTCCAACATCTGCACGAACGAGGCGCTGTGCGCCCTTGCCGGCACAGTGTTCATGTCCGCGCTGGGCAAGACGGGCTTCCGCGAACTCGCCGAGACCTGCACGCAGAAGGCGCATTACACCGCGACGCGCCTGACCCAACTGCCCGGCGTGCGCCTGCGCTTCCCACAAGTGCCCTTCTTCAAAGAGTTCGTGCTGGAGCTACCGCGCCCCGCCCACGCGGTGTGCGAGCAGTTGCTGGAGAAGGGCATCATCGCTGGCTTGCCCCTCAGCGACTACTACCCCGATATGCCGAACGCCTTGCTCGTGTGTGTCACTGAAGTCCGCACACGCGACGAAATCGACCGCTTTGTCGACGCGATGGCAGGGGTGGTGTGATTTTGGGGAGGGAGAGGTCTGAGGATGGCAGTTAGGTCGGGGGTGATTTTGGGTTTTTTGGGGCGGTTCGAGGGGCGATTTCGCGGCTGCTGGCGGGACGCGCACGCAGTTGTGCCCATGTGCGCAGTTCGTCGATCTCTTCGCGCATCATCACCGAGAGGGGCACCACCGATTTTATCTCGCTCAGCAGGTCGTCCATCGTCAGCTCGCGCCCCGCGTCGAAGGCGGTGAACAGCGCGCCGATAATCACCTGCTCGATTTCCGCGCCAGAGAAGCCCTCTGTGGCTTTCGCCAGCTTTTTGAGGTCGAAGTGGGCAGAGTCGCGTTTGCGCTTGTGCAAATGGATGGCGAAAATCTGCTCGCGCTCGGCTTCGGTGGGCAGGTCGAGAAAGAAAATCTCATCGAATCGCCCTTTGCGTAGTAGTTCAGGGGGTAGGAGCGACACATCGTTGGCGGTCGCCACCACGAACACGGGCGCTTTTTTCTCCTGCATCCAGGTGAGGAAGGTGGCGAACACGCGCGCGGTCGTGCCTGCGTCCGACATGCCCGAGCTTTGCACACCCGAGAAGCCCTTTTCCAGTTCGTCGATCCAGAGGATGCAGGGCGCGACGGCTTCCGCGGTGCGGATGGCGAGGCGCATGTTCGCTTCGGACGCGCCGACCAGACTGCCGAACACGCGCCCCACATCGAGGCGCAACATGGGGAGTCCCCACAGGTTCGCGATTGCTTTGGCGGTGAGGCTCTTGCCACAGCCTTGCACACCGAGCAGAAGCACCCCTTTGGGTGTGGGCAGTCCGAACGCGCGTGCCTGCTCGGAAAACGCGGCGCGCCGCTTGCGCAGCCACTCCTTCAGCACATTTAGTCCACCGATGTCCTCCATGCGCTCCTGCGCTGAGTAGTAATCCAGCACGCCCGACTTGCGCACAATCTGCTGTTTCTCGGTCAGGATGACCTCCGCCTTCAGCTGGCGATGCTCAATGATGGAGCGGGCGCACACATTTTCGATTTCCTCCATCGTCAGCCCCTGCGCCGCCTGCACCAACTCCTCGAACTCGTCGGGGGACACCTCGGTCGCCACGCCGGGCTTATCGCGCAACATCAGCAGGATCTCGCGCAGTTTCTGGGCTATCTCTTCGCGCGTGGGCAGAGGCATCTCCAGCACGGTCATCTCCTTCTCCAGTTCGGGTGGCAACTTCAGCAGGGGACTGAGCAGGATAAGTGTGCGTCCCGATGAGTGCAGGCGTGGCGAGAGGTCGCGCAGGAGCCGAATCACACGCGAATCGCTCAGGTAGGGATGGAAATCTTTCAACAGCAGGAGGGCGTTCTCATAGGGGCGGAAGAGTTGCATCAGCGCGGAGATATCGGGTGTGAGGCGGTCGCGCTGTTCGCTCTCGGCGGGCGCAGGCAAAGGCGGCTCGTAGCCGCGCGTGAGCGTCCACACATGGAGCCGTTTCTGCGTGCGGTTCGCCACAAGGCGCACCAGCTCTTCCGCGCGGCGCTCCTCAGCGGTCAGCACATAGAGCAGCGGGTAGCGCGCCCGCACCAACACCTCCAGCTCCCGTTCAAACGAGGTCTCCATCCGCTGCAGGGGATTGTACCCGAAGGGCGAATCGAGGAAGCGCGTGGTGAATAGCCATTGGAGGAGGTGCGCAAACGCCGTTCATGGGTCGCCGCCGTGTTTCGGAAGCCGAATCGCTGAACGCACGCGCCTTACCGCGATTCTTCGTCTCGCAAGAAACTCTGCGGTCGGGCGTGTTGACCCCCGAAATCGCCCATCAGGTGCGCCATGTGTTGCGTTTGCGCGAGGGCGACCTCCTCTGTTTGCTGGACGGCACGGGCTGGGCGCACTATGCTCGCCTGAAAACGAAGGCACACGCGCTGGGGTTTGAACTGGTCGGGCGTGAGTGGCTGAACACCGAGCTGGCAATCCGCGCGACGGTTCTGCAGGCGCTGATTCGCAACGAGAAGGCAGAGCAGGTGGTGCGCCTCTGCACGGCGGCGGGCGCACATAGAATTCTGTTCGCACCTGCCGAGCGGTCGCTTGTTGAGTGGGACCCAGCGAAGCGGCAGGCGCGTCAACAGCGGTGGCAAGCCATCGCGCGGGAAGAGGCGGAACTTGCCTGCCGTGCCTACCGTCCCCTCGTGGAGATTCTGCCCGACTGGTGGTCGGCTGTTGAGGAGTTGCCTCACCCGCGCCTATTGCTGGACGAGCGGGAGGGCGTGCGCCCGCTGGGAGAGGTGTTCAGCCCTCATCCCCCCAACCCCCTTCTCCCACAGGGAGAAGGAGGAGCCAAGTACTCCCCTCTCCTCATGGGAGAGGGGCATGGGGTGAGGGCTGAAGAGGAACAGGAGGTGAGCACACTGAGCCTTATTGTCGGTGCCGAGGGCGGGTTCACTCCACGCGAGCGCGAGCGAATGGTTCAGCAGATGGGTTGTCTGCCTGTGTCGCTGGGCGCGCGCGTCCTGCGCACCGAAACGGCAGGCTTCTACGCCCTCGCCCAAATCTCCGCGTTGCTAACTTGTCGGGCAGAGCGATAAGATGGAGGTGCAAGGAAAAGAAATAGGCTTGCTTGCCAAGTGGCTTGTGGAAGAGCGCGTGCGCATGTATGACCGTGCCCTACACGCGCCGCTGTTGAAAGTGCTGGAGCGTGCGCTTTTGCCGTCGGGGATAGCTCTGCTCGCTGACCCTTGGCGCGACGCGGGATGGGAGTTTGCCGATAAGTTGCTGGCGTCAGGCTGGATGCTTGCCCTCGACTCGCGCGTTGTGCCCACACAGCAGAAGCCACGCGAGGTGCTGTTGATTCACGCGGTGCGGTCGGAATAGACAACCACCTTCAGCGCCTCGGTGCGGCGCAACGCCTCATAGCCTTCAGGGGCACGGCTCAGGGGCAGGCGATGGGTGACAAGCCTATCAACGGTCAATCCCTCCTCCAGTAGCCGAACGGCGTGGCGCATCTCGGTCGGACCCGCCGAGTAGCTGGGGATGAGGCGAATCTCATTAAAATAGAGCGTGTGCCAATCAAGCGGGTAACGGACTTCGGGCGGGGCGGGCGCGAAAAGCACGACGACCCCATCGGGCGCGACGATTT
>FWWL01010270.1_pt1 | contig 10884 bp, 14 predicted proteins | sample 2228331 | NCBI WGS metagenome assembly FWWL01 (sample SAMEA103939775, study PRJEB20133) | metagenome
GACGTTGGAGCGCATCAAAACCGATCGCGGCAGCTACGACTTGAGTCATCTGGCACAGATGCCCGCCAACGAGGCGCTCGCCTATCTCACTGCGCTGCCGGGCGTGGGGCACAAAACCGCCAGCATCGTGATCTTGTTTTGCTTCAACGGCGCGGCTTTTCCGGTCGACACGCACATCCAGCGCATTTCGCAGCGCACCGGTGTCAGCCGCCGCCGCGCCAGCCCGGAAACGATCAAGCGCACGTGGGAATCGCTGCTGCCGCCCGAGACCTTCTACCCGTTGCACATCAACTTGATCCGCCATGGGCGGCGCACTTGCCAGGCGCTTACCCCGCGCTGCGACCAATGCCCACTACAGGCGATCTGCGATTATTACCAGCAACGTGGAGATTGGGAAGGGAACGGGGGATAGAACGCGAATCAGCGGAATAGACGGATTCGCCCTTCGCACAATCCGTACATTCCGCTGATCCGCGTTCTACGATCCGCGTTCTACGATCCGTGTTCTACGATCCGTGTTCGACAAGAAGGAACTTCGCTCAGGCTGCGGCCTGGCTTTTGTTCAGCATGATCATGAGGCGACCGGTGCGCCGTGCTGCGCTGTTCTGGTGGATTGCGCACTTGTTGGCGGCACGCGCCAATACGCGCTCGGCGTTGCGCACCAACTCCAGCGCGTTCGGGTCGCCGCTCTCGATTGCCAGCCGCGCCTTCTTGACCGCGGTGCGGGCGCTGCTGCGATAGACTCGGTTGCGAGACGTGCGCGCTGCATTCTGACGTGCGCGCTTTTCGGCGGACTTTGTGTTTGCCATCCTGTTTCTGCTCCAAAAACTCTACAACGACCCTACCCAGGTCTTATTGCCAGGGCGCGCTCTGGTCTACGCCCACAAATTGCGCCGCATTCGCAGCAAAGATTGAGGACTGGCTGCGAACCAACAAGCCTGTATTATAGGACTGATCTGGAAATTTGTCGAATCCGGCGGACAATAAAACAATCTGATCTTCGCAGGCTGCTGCCTCAAGCCTCGTGCTTGGCAGCCTGCGCCATGGCGTCACGGCGCATCAGCTCGGTTTCCAGCACTTCCTGCATCGCTTCCTGCACATACGGATAGGCGAGATAAACCGCCGCCACGCCAAACAACGCGCCGGTGAGTGTGCGTAGAATCCAGTTGCTTTCGCGCAAGCCGATCAACTGCGTCCCGCCGTCCAGCGCAATCGGAATCGCCAACAGCACAAAGAGCTTGAAGGGCAGTGGCTTCGTGCGATCCCGCACCAGCGCATAGCTCAAGCCGGCCGCCAGCACACCGGCGTAGATCGCCACGTCGCGCTGGCAGAGCGCCACCTTCCAGCCGATCTCGGCATTGCCGATGAACGCACGTTCGATCAGCAGCGAATCGGTCATCGGCATCCCACCCGCAACCAATTCTGGCATTTGCGGCACAAGCGACGGCCCAAACAGAAAATAGCTGTGGTCAGGAAGCTGATGGCAGAGCACCGAATAGATCGCATAGATGACCGCAGCAGGCGCCTCCCAGCCGAGGTGCATGAAGATCGGCGCCAGAAACGGCGTGAAGAGGTAGATTGCCCACACTGCATTGAAGATGGCGAGCCAGTGCCGCGCCATGCCAATCACCAGGTTGTTGGCGGCGCGCGTCAGCTTCGAGTCGATGGGAGTTTGCCGTGGTGCAGCGCGTGGCAGCGTCGTCGGCGCCGGTGCGGCAGGCTTCTGCTCGTCTGTCATGCCGCCTGCCTTTGTGCAGATCGCAGCGCGTTGTAGACAACATCGGCGTGATGGGGCGGATAAAGTAGCTCGCCGCCCTCGATGTCGAGCACCGGGATCAGGTGCCGATAGCGCGCAAATGCCTCGTCATCGTCCAGGATGTTGCGTTCGTGCAACTCGAATGGCAATTCCTGTTGAATCTCCAGTAGAAATTGCTTTAACTCGTCGCATAGACCGCACTCAGGTTTGCTGTATAAGACCACGCGCATGGTTGCCTATGCTTTCGGGCGGACACCAACCGCCGTACCGCTCAGATAACCGATGTAGGCAGGGACGAGTGGCAGCACGCACGGGCTGAGAAAGCTGATCAGTCCGGCGGTGAACGCCAGCACGACTTCGGTCGATGCCGCTGCACCGATCAGGTTGCCGCCGCCTGCAAAGACCGCCGACACCTGTTCCTCTGCCTGGAAGACCCATTCGTTGAGCGCCATGAACTGCGTTGTCAGCGCCGCCAGGCTATCCGTCCACAGCATGTAGGCGACATAGAGCATGAACAGACCACTGATGATGCTGATGATGCCGAGGTGACGGTTCATTGCGCGCAGCCAGCGCGTCATGCTGCTGAACATGAGCCCGGTGAGCAGGAACGGAATGCCCAACCCCAGGCTGTAGATGAGCAGCAGACCAGCGCCCTTGAGCGCCGTCTGGCTGTCACTGGCGAGGAAGAGGATGCTGGCAAGAATCGGCCCGATGCACGGCACCCACCCGGCGGCAAAGCTGACGCCCATCAAGCTGCTGCTCAAATAGCCCCATTTGCGGCTGACCTGGTGCATATCGGTGACGCGCTTCTCGGTGTAGAGCATCCGGTTGGGGAAGTTGAGCAGCGAAACCAACGCCTCGGCTGCGGGGTTCTGCGTGACATCGACGCGCGTCTCGATCAAGCCGACCAGCCAGCGAAAGAAGCCAAGCGTGGTCAACCCAAAGATCGTCAGCAGCACGGCGCCCAGTTTCTGGATCACCGGCATGTATACATTGAGGCTGCGACCAAGCAGACCCGCCGCCGAACCAAGCAACGTGAAGACGAGTGTGAAGCCCAACACAAAGAACATTGCGTGGAAAAAGACCACCCATCGACTGGTTGTACTCGATCCACCTGACCGCCCGGGCGCAGCAACTTGCGACTCTGCCGTGTTGACGCTCGCAGCCTGCGAACGCAGTGTTTCTGCCATCGAAATCCTTCCTTTGCCGATTTCTCAGTTGCGTGGGACGTGTAACGTGTTGCGTGGTGCGTGTGCAGCCATCTCACTCAACACGCAACACGCAACACGAAATACGCCCCACGCCCTACTTCCGTTCAGCCGCTTCCAGTTCCTCGCGCAGCGTTTTCATCTCAGCGTCGAGCTGGCGCTGACGGATGCCCAGATAGACCAGATAAAGCGTGACCAACAGCCAGACTGACACGAAACCCATCATCAGGTAGAACATGTTATTCCAATTCCTCACGTAATTCGGCGACCGCGTCTTCGTTGCGCAATTGGCGCCAACGCAGCACTAACAGCGCGCTAAAGAGCACGCAGAACGCGACCAGATTGATCTGCACGACTTGTGTCATCGTTGCGCCGATGCTGAAGTTTCCCTGCGCGTCCACATTTTCGGCGCCGTAGACCACCGGGTGGATCGAGCGAAAGAGCCGCGCGCTGTAGAAGGTGAGCGGCACGCTGAGGAACGCCACGATCGCATAAATACTGCCGAAGCGGGCGCGTGTCCGCCGATCTTCGATGCCGTTGCGGAAGAGTAGATACGCCAGATAGACCAACACCGTGATCGCTGAAGTCGTCAAGCGCGGGTCCCACGTCCAGTAGGTGTTCCACGTCGGCTTTGCCCAGAACATGCCGGTGAGAATCGTGCCCATCCCGCAGATCAAGCCGACTTCGATCGCTGCCTGCGACACGCGATCCCAGTCCAGGTCGCGCTTGATCAGGTAGACCACGCTGCCGACGACCGACATCAAAAAGCCTGCCAGCGCGCCGATGTTGCAGCCCATGTGAATATAGAAAATGCGTTGCGCAATTTGCTCATCGCCGGCGAGATTGATAGCGTCCGGCGCGTAATAAAGCGCCGCCCACATCGCAATAGTCATTGCTGTCACCGCCAGCAATCCCAACACCAGTTGCACAATATCGACCCCGCGCCAGCCGGCGCGCTCTCTCTGCAAAGTCGTCGAACTCATGTCGCCTCCCTCTCTATGCATCCTCCCAGATCAAATCGAACATCAGATATGCCACAACCACAAAAATCGCATCGAATGCCGCCAGCACGCCGATCCACTGTTGCAGGTCAGCCAGTTCCTTACCGTCGATAGCGCCGGCAGTCAAGCCTACGCCCGCCATGAAAACTGGCGCCATCACAGGCAGCAGCAGAATCGGCAGCATGGTCTCACGCGCGCGATTGTTGGCGGTCAGCGCCGCAAAGAGCGTGCCAACGCCGACATAGTCGATCTCGCCTAGCAGCACCGCCAGCAAGTTGTACGGGTGAAACATGTTCAAGTCAAAGATGAAGAACATGACCGCCAGAATCACCAGCGCCGTCGCCAGCGTGAAGAACAGGTTGGCGAGCACCTTGCCAAAGTAGATGGCGCTGCGGTCGACCGGCGCCAGCAACAGCGACGCCAGCGTACCGCGATCCACCTCGGCGCCAAAGCTGCGGTTCAACCCCAGCACGCCTGCAAACACAATGACGACCCACAGCACGCCCGGCGCGATCATCTCGGATCGCGGCACACGCAAGTCGAACGCCATGCCGAAGATCAGCACTGCCAGCACACTGAACGCCGTCATCGTGCTGAAGATCTCGCGGCCGCGCCACTCGGCACGCACATCTTTGGCAAAGACCGCGGCGATCTTGCGAAAATATGCTGCTGCGCCACCGCCACGCTGCATTGCGACCGGCTCAGTCGCCAGACCGAGGTGAACGGTCGGCGCGTCAGCGCGGATTGCGTCCTCGCTCATCTGCACGAATCTGTCCTGAAAAGAGGGGCGAGGGGCGAGTTGCGAGGGGCGAAACGCCACTGCCCATTTTCGTTGTTCGTTGTGCCCGTCAGGGCATGTGCCACTACTCTCCTCACCGCTACGCTCCGATCTCCACCATCCACTGCCGCAACGCCTCCGTCGTCAGCGTTGCGGTCGCCGCGGATTGCGTGATTTTACCACCAGAGAGCACCACAACCGAATCAGCCCATTGCACCGCTCGCTCCAGATTGTGTGTGGTGAGCAGAATGGCGCGGTTGCTGGCGCCCAACGCCCGGATCAACCTTGCCAGTGTCTCGGCGCTGGCGGGGTCGAGCCCCGTGTCCGGCTCGTCGAGCAGTAGCACCGGCGGGTCGTGCAGGATGGCGCGACCGATGGCAAGCCGCTGTGTCATGCCGCGGCTGTAGGTGCGCACCGCATCGTGGCGACGGGCCCAGAGATCGACGGCGTGGAGCACTGCCTCGATGCGCGGCGTCGGTTGCTGCATGTCGTAGAGACGCGCAAAGAAGTGCAGATTGTCCCATGCGCTCAGGTTGTCGTAGAGCAGCGGTGCGTGCGCAACCAACCCGATATAGCGGCGGATTTCGTGCCCGGCTTTGCGCGCCGAGACGCCGCCAAGCAGCACTTCGCCGCGATCCGCTTTGGTGAGGCCGGAGATGATGCGCATCAACGTCGATTTGCCCGCACCGTTGGCGCCGAGCAGCGCCGTCACCTTGCCCTGCGCCACCGTCAGGTCAACGCCGCTGAGCACGCGTTTGCGCCCGTACCGTTTGGTGACATGCTGCACTACAATCAAGCCGTCGTCAGCCACGCGTCTACCCGTACTTTCCACTTTGCGGCATACGATCCAGGCTGTCGTTGACATTGCGCAGCGAATTCATGAGCGCCACCCGTTCGGCGGACCACACCTCGTCATCGATCTCACCCAGATCATGGCGGTCATCGAGCGCAGCAATGGCGGAGAGCAGGCGCTCTTTCTCCTTCCGCAGCGCGTACAAGGTCTTGACCTTGTCGCGCGAGTACTTGCCGTAGAGAATGCCGCCGCCGATTACCAACACCAGCGCAGCTACAGCAATGCCCGCAAAGATCGGCGGCACTTCGGAGACCAGCGCATCTGCGCCCGCCGGTTGAGCCGCCACCGGTGGTGCAGGGGTCTGAACGCGGCGTGGATCGACGCTCCCCGCCGGAATCAGGTTCTGAAGGGTCAGCGCCAGCCGTCCTGGTTCGGGCAGCGCACCGCTCCACACTCGATACGCCACATTTTGCACAGTCTGGTTGCCGACGAATTCAAGCGGTTCGCTCACTTCGACGGCAAGCTCAGGCAGGTCGGCGACCAACATGCTCAGCGACTCGACCGGATAGGCGAACGCGGCGGCGATGTCGGCGCGTGTGTCTGCATAGGGAAGCGTGTAGGCGAGCACGATCTGCCGGCTCTGTGCGCCCGGTCGAATCGGGGTCGTGTCGTACAGGGTGTCACCGACCTGGATGTATCGTGCGCCCAACGCGCCACCCTGAAACTCAACTTCGGTGGCCGCAGCAGGGATGGGCAGCGGCACGGTGACGGTGCGATCGCCGCCGCCGATCGGTTCGCCGACCACGGTGCGATCACCGTCGTTGGCGACGAGCAGCAGTTGGCGCACGCGCAGCGCGCCAGGCTGGTGATCGATCACTGCCTGCGCCCGGCTAAAGCGCAGACCGCTGGCGTCGGATGTCGTCTCGTAGATCGGGATGACCAATTCCACCGTTGGCGTCGTCACGGAGAGGGCGAAGAGGTCGCTGCCGTAAGCCACATCTTCGTAGGTCGTGCCGACATAATAGACGACATCCGGGCTTGTAGCTGCTTGTGTAAACGCAAAGTTACCGGCGGCATCGACGGTGGTGGTGAACGCCGAAACGGGGATGAAGCTCATGTACACCATCAGCGTCACTTCCTGGTCGGCGGGAATGCTGGCGCCGGCGCTGCCCTGCACGATGCGCCCCGTAATCGCACCTTCGCCCGGCACGTAGGGCGACTCCCAGGGTGGAAGATAGGTGAACGCGCGGATCGCTTCCAACACGGCGACGCGCTCCGCCTCATCCAGCTCAGCGCCGATCTCAGCATGAGCGATGCGCCAGCCTTCGTCGAGCGACGCCAGCGAACGTTGGTTCATAGCGCGCAGGTCGGTAAAGTCGACCATGAGATTTTCCGCCCTTGGCCCATCGCCGCGGCCGCTTTCGCCATGACAGGCGGCGCATTCGGCGCGGTAGAGCGCGGCGCCATCGGCAAGTTCGGCGACGTTGGTGTGCAGTGACCACGCATAGAAGAGCGCCTGCCAAATCTGCCGGTCATTCAAGTAGCCGTGCAGGGCTGGTTTGGCGTCGCTTTGGCCGCCGAACTTGGTCAACTGGAATGCGGCTGCCGGCGCCATTTCCCAGAGTGCCGCGCTTGTTGTCAACGGCTGTGGTCGGGCGCCCGTTGTCAACGCCGTCACGTCGGCTGGGTTGCCGTTGGCGCCATGACACGGCGCACAATTTTGCTGATAGATCGACGCCCCCAGCATCGCCGATGGGCGCTCAGGCGGCGCCGGCGCATCAACGGGTGCTGAGGTCTGTGCCTGCACGGCTGCGCCCAACAACAGCACGAGAATAAAGCCGCCAACATTGGCTGCGACGGCTTTGGCAGTGACGAATCTCTTGACGAATCTCTTGGTGATGCCTGTGACCAGCAACCAACTCTGGGTGAAAAGCGGCTGACGCTGCACCCTAACGAATGGACTCGACGTAGACTTCCTCCGGCTCTTCTTCATAGCGGCTCGGGCATTTGAGCAGCAGCGTTTCAGCCTGGAAAGTTCCATCCGGCAATAGTTCCCCTTCGATGATCGCCGACGCCGCGCGCGCAAAATTATCGGGGCGCGGTCCAAAAAAGACAATGGGCAGTTCGTGCATACTCTCGTCGGCAATCTTGAAGCGCAGAGTAACCTCGCGTGGGTTCCAGTCCTCACTGCCATCAACGACGTTGCCGCTGACGCGCACACGCTCGCCGTAAATCTGCGGGGTTCGCTCGTACAACTCGCCGACGGTCAGATAATAGGCGCCGGTGGTCGTGGTCGCGTCGTAGACCTGGAAAATCAGAAAACCGACGAAGGTCAGCAGCAGCAAGCCACCGATGATGTACTTGGACTTGATGCCGCTGCGTGAACGCTCACCCAGGTTTGCAGGTATGGTGATAGGGTTGATCTCTTGTGCCATGGTTCTTTCTGTGAAAAAACGGATCAATCATGCGCCCGGTTGCGGATGTCAGGGCGTTCGTCATGATCGATCATTGCCTCATCGTGCGTTGCTTCCTCTTCCTCTTCATCCACATCATCCTCGAACAGGATCGCCAGCGCCCGGTCGGCGAGCGGCGCAGGAACCAGCACCTTAGCCGCCGCCAGATTGCCGGCAGTCAGTCCGTAGATGGTCGCCAGCGCCTCACCCCGGATCAGCGCCGGAATCCCCTCGCTTTCGAGGCGACCTTTGACTACGTGCGCCTCCATCAAGTTTGCCGCCTCCCAGACCACGACCGGTTCGTTATCGGAACCGCCGCCGGTGGTGGTGGAGGCAGTTGTCGGCGCAGCATCCTCGGCAACGCGTCGGCGGAAGATGCCTGGCAGCAGGTCGGTGAACGCACTCATCAGGGCGAACCTCTCAACTCTGGTGGCAGCACAAAGCGGTTATCTGCGCTGCGTGGGAATGGCAACACCTCGACAACGGCGCTTCGATTCAACGCACAGTAGATGTGCGGAAACAAATGCCCGTCCGCATGCTCCCAGCGCAACTCAACATCCAACCGTTCGACTGCAATACATGCAATGATAAACGATCCCAGCGATTCTCGATAAAACCGATTGGCGACCTGTTCCAGCTTCTCCGGCTCCGCTGTGCAGTGAATGAAGCCCTCTTGCGCCAACGACGCTGCCTCATAGACTGGCTGGTCGAGCTGCGCCTGCCACGCCGTCAGCGGCGCCATGTGATAGATGATCTCCGCCATGCTGTCGTGCCTCGTCCTGTGATGCGGCAGTTGCGCGCGTCACATTTGCAGCGCCGCTGCGCCGACATACGGGTTGTGGACGCGCTCGTAGCCGATGGTCGTCACCGGCCCATGTCCAGGATAGACGGCGAAGTCGTCGGGCAGCGTCAGCAGTTGCGCGTGAATGCTGCGCAGCAACGTCGGGCCGTCGGCGCCGGGCAGGTCGAAGCGCCCGATGCTGTCCCGAAAGAGCGTGTCGCCCGCAAAGACCTGGCGGCCGGCGTGATTGACAAAGACGACATGACCGGGTGCATGACCCGGCGTAAAGCGCACCTCCAACTGCTCGTCGCCGATCTCGATGATCTGGCCGTGTTCGAGAAATTCATCGGGATCATCGACCGGATCGACCTCCATGTCCAGCCACAGCCGCACGCGATCTGGCAATTCGTGCAAGATCGGCAGATCATTGCGATGCAGCAGGAAGGGCGCACCCGTTGCAGCGCGCACCGCCAGCACAGCCATCACATGGTCAAAGTGTGCGTGCGTGTTGATGATCTTCTCGATTGTCAGCGCCTGCTGATCGACGAGGCGCAAAATCGCGCGCGCGTTGTCGCCCGGATCGATGATCACCGCTTTGCGCGTGCGGCTGCACCCGAAGATGTAGCAGTTTTCCTGTAAGAGTCCGACCGTTAATCCCTTGACTATCATGCCTGTCTTTCGTTCCCGTCTATGAACAACGTCCGCAGAGCCATTCGTTGCTCCAGCGTGTGACTTCGCGGATCACCTTTTCCAGGTCGCGCCCCATATCGGTGAGGCAATACTCGACGTGCGGCGGAATTGCGCTGATCTGCGTGCGGCGCACAATTCCCTCCTCTTCGAGCATCTTCAACCTGCTGCTCAGTGTACCGGGGTTGACGCCGCCTAATCTGTCCTGAAGCTCACAAAAGCGCATGGAGCGCCCATCGAGCAGAAAATAGACGATCTGCAGCGTCCATTTTTGACCAATGATGCGCGCCGCCGGTTCGACAGGACACAGCGGCTGCTCGACCGCCAGCGACATTTCCAGGTGTACAGCCATGATACCTTCTCCTTCACAGAACCAGCCATCATGCTATAACAAACGTAGTACTATGTCAAAGCGTAGTGAAGAGAGGCACGTTGTGAGGCGCTGCTTGAAACGGGTATCCTCGACGCAACGACGCGGAGTCGCAGCGGTGCGCAGAGAAAAGGCAGGTAGCGTCTGATGGGCTGCTCTTTGCGTTTTCTCGGCATTGCTGCGGCTTTGCGTCAAAGTTGGTGACTTTGTAAACAGACTCCGATAGGGGCAGCGGAAGTGATCATGGCTGGACGGGGAGCGGGCGCAGATTTACGGTACTGTCACCGATGCTGAGCTGCGGCTGGCTGGCTGTACCGTCGTAGATGAGATCGAACTCGCCGCGCACCAGCTCGCCCGCCTGCCATTCGCCGGTTGGGTATGCGCCGCCTGCAAGTGGCGCCGTGATTTGCTGACCGCCCAGGCGCAGCGTCATCGTCAGGTCGGCGACCCAATCCGCCGGCAGTGGGTCGGGCGCCTGCCAGTAGATGGTGAAGTGAACAATGTCCCCGGGTTGAATTGGCGTCTGCGGCGCGTGAGTGAAGCCGCGCCGATAGGCGTCGTAGCCAACAAAGTGCACGGGGCCGAGCGTCAATTCCAGCCGGTGCTGCATCGGGATGACTTCTAGCGGCGGCGTCTGCTCGGCATGTTCGATGATCACGGCGCCCAACGCTACCGTATCCTTGCCATGTTGTCGCACGCGGTCGCCGCTTTCGGCGTCGTAGAGCACGGCGATCATGTGGTAGAGACCGGGCGGCGTGCCGAAGGGGATGGCGATGCCGTGGTTGTCAATGATCAGTTCGCTGACGGGCCAGCGGTCAGTGGGCAGTGCGCCGCCGCCCGGTTCGCCGTCATGCTGGGCGATCAACTGGTTGCGGTCATCGAGCAACTGCACGCTGACCTTGTAACGCTGCGTCTGCGGGCGGTCGGTGAACCACTGTAGTTGCACTATGGCGGCGTTGCCCGGCGTCACCCGTTGCGGCGCCGGGTGTGGCTGCTGCACCCCGGCGAGCACCATGTTGTTCTCCCACCACACTGAACTCAGAGCCGTAGGTTCCAG
>FWWL01006286.1_pt1 | contig 10883 bp, 9 predicted proteins | sample 2228331 | NCBI WGS metagenome assembly FWWL01 (sample SAMEA103939775, study PRJEB20133) | metagenome
AACTTTCCTTCTCGTAGTAGCCTTTACCCGAAATGCTAAGTTTTAATCCTACCATAGTGGAATTTGAACTGGCGACGTGACGACGAGAACTCGAGAATGGTTTACGGTTTTAATCCTACCATAGTGGAATTTGAACGTTACCGATTTGTGAAATTCGAGAAGTGAGATTTCCGTTTTAATCCTACCATAGTGGAATTTGAACGAAGAAGGGGACGGACATTACCGATTTCGATTTTGAGTTTTAATCCTACCATAGTGGAATTTGAACCAAAGATATTACAATCGGGGGAAGGACAATTGCTAAGTTTTAATCCTACCATAGTGGAATTTGAACGCGGATACAGGAGCTAAAACTTACGCTAAAAGACGAGTTTTAATCCTACCATAGTGGAATTTGAACAAGAAATACGAAAGCTTAAACAGTTTAAAGCTTTCGGTTTTAATCCTACCATAGTGGAATTTGAACTAAAGAAATAATTATCGATTTCGACGTAGTTTGTTTGTTTTAATCCTACCATAGTGGAATTTGAACTACTCCACAACGCGACTGCGCTCTGGACCTTATCCTTGTTTTAATCCTACCATAGTGGAATTTGAACGAACGGAAGTGGGAAAGGTAAACGTGCTACAAAACAGTTTTAATCCTACCATAGTGGAATTTGAACTCTCGAGAAAGGATTTCATTTAGCGCAGAATCGAATGTTTTAATCCTACCATAGTGGAATTTGAACACTTTGCTTCTCAAGCTTCTTACATTTTTCATACATAGTTTTAATCCTACCATAGTGGAATTTGAACTAGTTATGCGCTAGATTTTTTAAAATCTTATCTCGTGTTTTAATCCTACCATAGTGGAATTTGAACACAATAAGGGACAAAATCTTCACACTCGCGGATAGCGTTTTAATCCTACCATAGTGGAATTTGAACATTTAATATTAAATTAAGTTTTTGTTTTTATTTTCTGGTTTTAATCCTACCATAGTGGAATTTGAACATAAATTGCTCGGTGAGCGAGCGATTTTACCGTCGAAAGTTTTAATCCTACCATAGTGGAATTTGAACTAACAAATTGATTTAAATTTGTCAAGTTTTTTTTACTGTTTTAATCCTACCATAGTGGAATTTGAACAACGTTATGCCGAATTCAACGAGCGGTGCTGGATTAGTTTTAATCCTACCATAGTGGAATTTGAACACATACCAATTCTCGCGACGAAAGAAAGTTTTTATTGTTTTAATCCTACCATAGTGGAATTTGAACTTTTTCAATTGTGCGGTTGTGAAACGAAAAACCTTGTTTTAATCCTACCATAGTGGAATTTGAACAACGCAATCTCGGTTATGGTTTTATTCTTTCTTCGGGTTTTAATCCTACCATAGTGGAATTTGAACTTATGATACAAGAATTGTCACAGTTATCGTATGCGAGTTTTAATCCTACCATAGTGGAATTTGAACAAAGCAATACCGAATTACTCGTTGATGACGGATATTGTTTTAATCCTACCATAGTGGAATTTGAACTTTAGTAGCACCCTCCTATATCTGTACCCTTCTTTGGTTTTAATCCTACCATAGTGGAATTTGAACGCTTCAAGAATGTTATCTTCGTTTATCGCGATTTTTGTTTTAATCCTACCATAGTGGAATTTGAACCATTTTGTTTTACTTCTTCCTTTCGCTTCGCAATAGTTTTAATCCTACCATAGTGGAATTTGAACTCGAAGGAAGAACTAACAAATAAACTTGCGGAAATAGTTTTAATCCTACCATAGTGGAATTTGAACTATACCTGTTGCCGAAATCCTACCCGGTGATAGGGTGTTTTAATCCTACCATAGTGGAATTTGAACAGGTAAGACTTGACTTTTTCGCTTTTGTTTTGTTATGTTTTAATCCTACCATAGTGGAATTTGAACATCCGAAAAAACTAACAATCGAGGAAGCAAAATATAGTTTTAATCCTACCATAGTGGAATTTGAACAGCTTCTTAAAACCGTTTTGGAGCGTTTAGGGACGGGTTTTAATCCTACCATAGTGGAATTTGAACATGAGGCTAAAAAGTTTGTGCGATTTTGAGAAGCATGTTTTAATCCTACCATAGTGGAATTTGAACGATATTCTTTCGAAAATCATTTTTTCTCGAAGATAAGTTTTAATCCTACCATAGTGGAATTTGAACTGTAGTAATGATACTTTTTTATTCGAAAGCTCCAAGTTTTAATCCTACCATAGTGGAATTTGAACAATACACAAATCGTGTAATACAAACGGTAACGGTAGTTTTAATCCTACCATAGTGGAATTTGAACAAGATTTGATTTGTTTGACATAGATTTACCCTCCTTGTTTTAATCCTACCATAGTGGAATTTGAACTCTCATACACAACCTCCTTTTTTCTTACAATAAGTTTTAATCCCTCCATAGTGGAATTTGAACATAGTGTTGTGTTTTATAGTTTATATGCGAAAAAGTGTTTTAATCCTACCATAGTGGAATTTGAACGTTTTGTTTTTCATATAAACCTCCTTTTTGTTATTTGTTTTAATCCTACCATAGTGGAATTTGAACAGGCATCCCGATTATAATCCTAGAAAATTTTCGAAAGTTTTAATACTACCATAGTGGAATTTGAACTAATAAAATTATCTGGAGGGTTAGTATGGCTGGATTAACCCAAAAATACACTGTAAATAATTTTCCTGTTGAAACTATTTTAAATTGGTACCTCTCGAAGGAGATTGCTATTCCAGAAATCCAAAGACCATTTGTATGGGATTCTACTAAGGTTAGAGACTTATTAGATTCTCTTTATCAAGGTTATCCCATTGGTTATTTAATAGTCTGGAAAAACCCAAATGTCAAGCTAAAGGACGGCAGTATTTCAGAAGGGAAAAAAATTTTGATAGATGGACAACAAAGAGTAATGGCTTTGGTTACTTCTATTCTTGGTGTGGAAATTGTTAATAGTGATTATAAAAAGCAAAAGATAACAATATCTTTTAACCCACAAACAGAAAAATTTGAGGTTCTAAATACAGCAATAAAAAAAGATAAAACTTGGATTCAAGATATTGGACCTATTGTAAGAGGAGACACAAGATTAAGTAAAGTAAGAGACGAATATTTAGATAACAATCCTTCTGCTGACAAAGAAAAGATAGAAGATGCTTTGGAAAATTTAAAGATGATTATGAATAGACCGGTTGGTTTGATAGAGTTAGATCATAATTTGGATATAGAAATCGTTACCGAAATTTTTATCAGAATTAATTCTGAAGGTGTACGTTTAGATCAAGCGGATTTCGCCATGTCTAAAATAGCCTCAAATGATGAACATAATGGGACAATTTTAAGAAAATGTATTGATTATTTCTGTCATTTATCAAGGGCTCCAGAATTTTTTAATTCTATAAAAGATGATAAAGATTTTGCCAATTCTGAGTTTTTTAAAAAGATTTCATGGCTTAAAGATGAAAATGATCAACTCTATGAACCAGGATACAGCGATTTACTTAGGGTAGCGTTCACATCGGAATTTAATAGAGGGAAATTAGCAGATCTTGTAAGTTTATTATCAGGTAGAAATTTTGAAACAAGGACTTATGAGAAAGAAATTGTAGAAGAATCATTCAATAAATTAAAACAAGGAGTTCTAAACTTCGTAAATGAAACAAATTTTAAGAGATTTGTAATGATTATTAAATCTGCTGGGTTTGTTTCTTCGGATATGATCCGATCAATGAATGCTTTAAATTTTGCCTATGTGCTCTATCTTAAATTGCGATCACAGAACTACAATCCAGCAGATATAGAAAGATATGTTAGAAAGTGGTTTGTCTTATCAATACTTACTGAAAGATATTCTAGCTCTTCTGACACACAATTTGATTTTGACATTAGAAATATCTCATCAAGAAGATTTGAAGATTTTTTAAAAGAAGTAGAGAATTCAGAATTATCCGAAGCTTTTTGGAGTTTAGGTTTGATTCAAAAACTAAGAACTCCTGTAGCCAGCAGTCCTTACTTTAATCTATTTCTCGCAGCACAAGTTAAATTTAACGATAAGGGTTTTCTTTCAAGAGATATTACTGTTAAGGATTTATTATTACAAAAAGGGGACATACATCATATATTTCCTAAAAATTATCTAGAATCCAAAGGATTTAAAAGAAATGAGTATAATCAAATAGCTAACTATTGTTATACTCAATCTGAAATTAATATTAAAATAGGTAATAAGCCACCAAAAGAATATCTCTCAGAAGTTTTTGAACAATGCGAAACAAAAAAAGTAAAAATTTGTGGAATTACTGACAAAAATCAATTATTAGAAAATTTGGAACAAAACTGTATCCCTGTTGAAACAAAAGACATGGAGTATAAAGATTATGAAACTTTCCTTGAAAAAAGAAGATTACTTATTGCTAATAAATTAAAGAAATACTACGACTCTTTATAAGATCTTAAATATGTAAAACAAAACCAAATCATATCTGTCATTACAAATTCAACCAATCACAAAATGCAAATTTAAACAGTTTTAATTCTACCATAGTGGAATTTGAACTTTGCTATATTATGTTGGTGAGGTCTGATTTGTCTTTTCCGATTATCTCCCTATTCATCCATTTCTTTTCCATAGAATAGATAATTATGGAATCCTTATCTGATTTTATTACTTTTGAGATTTCTAATTTGAGTTTCTCCAACTGACTCTCTGAAAGCTCACCTTCAAATACGGAATTCTGAACCCAGTGTAAGTATTTTCTTAAGATTTTATGTATCTTATTTATTCTTTTTTCTTCAGCATCGTAGACACATATATAATACATAACTACTCACCACCATATCTTAAATCCTTCATATTTCTTCTCACCTATGAAATGTTTCATCAGTTTATAACACTCCAACCTTATAAGTGTTTTGTAGCTAACATTTCTTTTCAGAGTTAGATGTTTGATAGTAGTCTCTAGTTTTTTTTCATATTCTTCTATAAAGGCTTTTTTACCTTCTTCACTCAAAATTACATAATTCAAATTCTCATCAAAGTCATCTTCGGATATTCTCCTGTGATTTATCATCGAAAATATCGCTCTGTCGACTATTAATGGTTTGAAAATCTCTGCTATATCTAAAGCAAGAGAAAACCTTCTATAACTAGGTTCGTGTAAAAAACTTATAGTAGGATTTAATTGAGTGTGATATATTTCGTTCAAAGTCGTGCTATACATCAAAGAGTTACCAAACGATATTAAAGCATTTATTGGATTTGGCGGGGGTTTCCTTTCTCTTTTCTCAAATTTGAATAGATCTCTGTTAGATTTTATTATAGCGTTCCAGCATTTAAAGTAGTTTTCCTTTATTTTACCTTCCACACCCATCAAAGATAAAATATCATATGATTCATGTATCTGCTTCTCCAAAAATTCTAAAGCATTAATTATCTCATCGAAGCCACCGTATTTTTTCTGATAATACTTTACGTTCTTCAGCATGTTATGAGTAGATGATTTTACAAATTCCTTTGCTATGTAAAGCCTTTGATCTTTATTCAAAAAACTCTCTACTTGCTTAACTAACATAAGACCAGAGTTTAGATATTCTTTCGGATACAAACAACCCCTAAAATGACCATAGTAATCGAAAAAATGTACCGTTATGTTGTTTTTTAAAAGAAAATTTATAGCTTTAGTATTCAAAACACATTCACCAAAAATAAATATACTCTGTATCGTTTCTATTGGTATAGATTTTCTTCGTAGCTTTTTCCCGTTGTCGTCCGATTCTTGGTTATCGCTATACTCAAAATAAACAGTGTTGTTTTTTCTTATAAGTCTTCCATGTTTGAATATATAATAAGATTTCTTCATATCCAGCAAATGCTATAATAACTGCATCCTTTACATATTGGTATTTTCTTAGCTTCCGGTGGTAAGGGATTGGTTATAATCTTAAAAATTTCTTTCTTGGCTTCTTCTATCGTTTTTTCATCCTCTATAGATAGTTCAACTATTTCTCTTTTGTGGAGTTTTGGATAGTTTATTATACCTCTAAAACCCATTAAGCCTTTTTGCTTTAAGTAGTATATGTAATATTTCGTCTGCCATATGTGAGACTGTTTCGATTTGTCTGATTTTTTTACTTCATGAATTATCTTCCTTTTGTAATCTATCCAATCTATCACTATCGTGTCATCAACATTAACTTCTTTGTGCTCTTTCTGGAAATACTTTTCCGATATGAGTTTACCGATTTTGACATTTTCAGAATTATGCTCAAATGTAATCCTGTTATGGAAAAACCACATCTCCCTCTTACATGTGAAAAAATATCCTATTAGAGTGCCTGTGTATTTTATTTTTGAATCAAGATTGGTTTTCATACAGGCTAATTGTTTCTCTTAGCGTTTTCTTTATCAGTTCAACAACTTCTTCAGGTTCAATTATCTTTATATTTTTGCCCCATGACATAGCCCAAAAGATAAACTCTTCTGGTTTAGAGATTTCAATCTCAAAGATATTGTAATTGTTTTGGTCTTTGTATAATTTCTGTGAAGGATGCTTAGGTGAAATCCTTAACATTTCTGCTAGTTTTTCAGATACAATACTTTTTATCTTTATTTTATTACCCCTACCCAGAAAAACTTCAAATCCACTTTTTACATATTCACTAGGATTAAAGTCCGGTGGAATTTCAAAAATCTCGTTTAATAAGCTACACTCTGCAACTCTATCCATTCTGAAAGTTCTAATCTCTTGCCTAGAGTGGCAATATGCAACTACATATATAGCCCTACGTCTGTAGAGAATAAAATAAGGTGATATTTTACGCTCTTCTTCTTTAACAAATTCACCACTAAAACTCTTATACTTTACAAGCAAATTTCTCCTGTGCTCTATCGCATAAAATAAAGTTTTCAACAACTTCTTGTCTATGTTAATTTCATAGCCAAAAGAAATCATCTCCAGGTATTTTTTTGAATATTTATTTAGCATATTTGACAAAAGTTCATTAGGGTTTATATCAAAAACACTCGAGAACGGAGAAGTAGAGGCTAATACCAGTAAATTCGAGAAATTCCTTATATCGTCTAATACTTCGTAAATCTCAGAAAGTTTAGATACCTCAGATTTGTTAATAATGTAATACCCTTTTCCGGAATGTTCAACCTGAAAACCTAACTCCCTCAAGTCATCTAAATACCTAAAGACCGTTCTTCCATGTACACCTAAATTTTTAGCTATCTCTCCAAGAGTTAAAAAGTCCTTTTTTGTGAAAAGTAAAATTAACTTTAAAATGTTCTTAACCTTACTTAATTCTCTTTTTTCATTCCTATTTTTCATAAAACCTAATCAAAATCTACTTCTTCTTGTGTTCTAGCACTAACCTTAGATCTATAACCAATTTCTTTATCGTAGTCCCCTTGCGCTACAAAAATATCACTACACCAGTCTAGGATCTTTTCGTAACCGTTTTTGCTAGTATTCTCTATTTCTGAACTCAAATATCCAGAAAGCTTTTCATAGCTTTCTCTGGGCTCTAGAGATAGACAGTATTTGTTCAGTATAGCCGACTTAAATTCATGATAAGAAACCCTACCCTTAGAAATAAGGTTCATAATATCATGCTTGAGACTGTTTAAGTCACTTTTTAACACACAGTTGACAGAAAAGATATCCCTAAACATTCTAGCTGCCTCAACCTTGCTACTTGCTAGATAGAAGTTGTCAAGTATATTAAGCGCATCGTAAAAATCTCTGTAGTAATTTTTACCTTGTGTAGTTACATTTTCTAGGTTCTCATAGACCTTATCCACTAAATTTTGCTTTTCTGAATCCTTTATGCTAAATACTTTAGCTGAATTGATAACATCTTTAGCAAAATCTAAAAGCTTTTTCTGATCTCGGTTTTTAGAAAAGTCTACATTTTCAACTTTCACATTTTCAACTTTCTCCAAAAGCGTGTACAAAGTAGAGTACAGTAATTCGGTTTTATAAACATGCCCTTTACCAGATTCTATCTCTCTTGGTTCTTCTTTTTCATCTTTTATGTTAAGAAATACTAAAACATTAGGCTCGTTGCTGTTATACCTAAAATTTGGATCTAAACTCTTTCTTCTGTATATCCTTCCCATTCTCTGGATGAGCACATCCATAGGGGCTAACTCTGTAAATAGTATATCAGCATCAATGTCCAAAGACACCTCAATAACCTGTGTTGAAATAAGTATTTTACCAATCGTTTCATTTTCTGGTTTGGGATTAGAAAATTCGTATGTTAGAACTTCCTCTTTTTCTCTTCTGTCTTGGTATTTGAACTTAGAATGTATTAGATACACTGGGATATCTGAAGAACCAATTTGAGAAAATACAGAATCAGGTTTTTCATTACCTTTAAGTTTACTTTTTATCTCTTCAAAAACTTTCTGTGCTTCCTCAACGGTATTTAGTATTACTAATACTCTTTTCCCCTCTTTTGCTTTAGATATGACTTTATCTATTACATCTTTTCTGGTAGTCAAACCTAACACATGTCTAACTTGGTTGGTTACAAGTGTTTCATAGTTGTTTATTTCCTCAAAATCTTCTGGCCCTAATCTTCTTTTCATTTCTTTCTTGATGAAAGATGGCAACGTAGCAGTCATAAGGAGAAACTTACCTTTCAGTTTAACAACATCCTCAATGAATTTGACTATTATGGCACAAGCTATAGGATCGTAGGATTGCACTTCATCTATGACTACTGAAGAGTATGGTAAAACTGAGTAAATCCTTTCAAACCCAGGATACTTGAGAACGCTTGGAAATATCTGATCACCTGTACATATAATGTATGGCAAAGATAAAAACTTCGAAAACTCGTAATAAGAGAAACTTTTGTTATTATCCAACATTCTATCTTCTTCTTCACTAAGCACCGAATATGCGTCAGAGTGAAGTATACCACATTTGTCACTACCGAAGATATTACTAGCCCTGAAATATAAGTTGTTAACTGCTACCTTTATAGGAAGAGTATATATCAGCTTGGGCAAATTCCTAGACATCCATAAGAAAGAAAACTCAGTTTTGCCAGAACCAGTTGGTGAAATTAGGATTATGTTTTTCTCTTTTACCTTCTCGATCTGCCATTTGGTTTGAGATGACTTTGCTTTGTTTTCTATAAATTCTTGAATTCTCTTAGTTATGTGTTCGCGGTTTTCTTCGATGTTTTCTATTTTACCGGATTCTTCGCTTATCTCAAGGTATGAAGCAAAACCATCAAGCCTCATCAAATATCCATTCATTAAAGTTTGAATTATTCTTGTCCTCTCATCCAGGTTTAGATACCTGGGTAAAAATTCAGTTCTAGCAGAAGGGTTGATAAGTTTACTTTCCGAGATGGTAATCTCACTTTGTATAACTTCCAGAAGATGTCTATTTATGGAAATGAAATCACTAGAAATAATCCCATCTAATTCTTCTCGTAAATTGTATAGTATTTTTTCTAGGTAATAGCTCAACATGAATTCACTTAGGGGGTGGTCTTTGCCCAGTATAATATCTGTTATCTCTTCACGGATATGATGGTAAATAACAGCAGAAAGAATATATCTTGCCCACTCTTCACCAAACTCTTCGACTAACCTGTCTACATTTATGAAAGCTAGTGAAAGAATCGAGTGAGGGATGTTGTGTAAGGGAATTCTCGGTGTATACTCTGTGTTCTTCATAGACTTTATCTGAAAATAGGGTGACGCTTTACCTAAATCGTGGAAAATTATGGCTTTTTTCAAAGCTTCTAAAAATTTAGACCTTTCATTCTCTTCGATCGGTAAATAGTTCCTTATGACAGGTTCTACATACTTTAACTGGTCTAGAATATCTTCTATGTGTTGCTTCAGTGTTATTTTCTTCCTGAGTTTGGCCATCACCGGCATAAATCCCCCCCTAGTCAAAACTTAAAAAATGAAGGAAAACAGGTATTTTTTTATTTTGCCCCTCTTCCTGTATCTCGTCTACCAAACATCTTATCTTTTTACCAATCTCTATGGGTGGTATTAACTTTTCAACAAGTTTTGCTTCAACAAACTTGAAAACTCTTCTACCATCTCGTATTTTGTAAATACTTGGAACAATATAAGCATTGTAATCCAGATTTTCGTAATACTCTTGATACTCTTTTGATATGCTTTCTCTTGTAATCCATGTGAAGTACCTAAAGTTTCCAGCATATTCTTCTTCCACAAGGTCTACATAATCAATACTCTCTAAAACAATCCAATCTTCAGCTCGCCCCAGGTGTAACACATCAAACCTTTTAGAAAGAGTAAAAAGATTTTCTTTTATTTCATCCAAAACTTGGTAATCATGATGCGAAAGGTAGATTATCAGTCTCAAGTCGTTTAGAACATCTACTTTAGTCGGCATTATACCACCTATGTGTTCGTATTGATTACTTTGAATTCTAGAATCTGTACTTCCAAATCTTCGTTTATGTTGATCTTTTTCTAGGTTTCTAAACCATATGAATTCCGAACTTATAGTAGAAAAATCCCCAAGCACCGACATCCCAATACCATTAAAGAACTTTAGAAACCTCTCATTTTGCTCTTTTATACCATTAACATTACAGAGAAATCCTATTATTGTAGAGTATGGGGGTATTGGATAGGTGTATTTTCTCTTGACACCAAAGGATATTCTGAAGTTTGCCGAAGGTTGGTATATTTTTATTCTTAGAACCCTGGACAACATAGAGGTCTACACTACTCCAACTTCTCTTAAAAATTCTTCCCAACTGTGAGTTATATTTCCTGATACTTGAGCTCTGACCTTCTCTGTTGTATAGAGAAATACCTTACTATCTATCCATCCATTCTTCAGAGTATCTTC
>FWWL01010271.1_pt1 | contig 10883 bp, 8 predicted proteins | sample 2228331 | NCBI WGS metagenome assembly FWWL01 (sample SAMEA103939775, study PRJEB20133) | metagenome
TCTCTGACATGATTGTTTCAACAGGTCGTGGACGATAGGCTAAGACTTCGTCAACATTCTGAACAGTTTCAGCAGAAATAACTCCGCATGCCTTGACACCCAATGCAGACAATGTTTTTATATCCTGCAAGATACCCGCTCCAGCAGACGGATCGAAACCAGAAACCACAAGGACTATCTTCATCACCTCCCAAGGTTTTCAAGGTAAGCCATAAGTTTTTCGAATTCCTCAAGACATTCAGGCGATGGCTCAAGTATGAAGTCAGCGTCGACTTCTCTGATGTACTCAAGTAGATCGATGAACCCTTTTTCATCTTTCCATGCCTTGTGGTGACATCTCTTATACTCAACTAAGTCTGCGTAGTAGATGTGAAACTCAGCAATGTGAGCTTTTAGCTTCTCTACAAATTTTATGGGGTCTATTCCATACAACTGCGAATCAATCAATAGGTGTCCAATGTCAACACACATCTTCAAACCTGTTTCTTGAAGAAGTTGTTGGAAATTTTCTGCCGTGTGAAAAAAATCGTTTCCATAGACGTTTTCAATTCTTACTTGAATTTCAGAATTGTTCAATTTCGATAGTTCTTCAACCACAGTGTCGTAGATGCACAGCCAATTTTCCCTCTGGCAAGCGTTTGGAAAATGTACGACAACATACTCTGCCCCAAGTCTTCTTGCCAGTTTTACACAGTCAAGGTTTTTTGCCAGTGTGTCTTGCCTCATTGATGAATCTAAACTGGTTGGTTGTGGATGGATTTGCGCATATCTGTACACAAATGGAGCATGGATACCAAAGGTGCTTTTTCTATGCTTAAGAAAATTCACAAGTTCATCTATGTCTTCTGAGTCAAAAAATGTGAGTTCGAAATGAGCAACAGGAGGTAACTGATCGATTTTCTCTATGTTAGCTCTTATTATGCTCGTGGACAAACCTTTCCGCATTTTCGACAAACTCCCTTGTTATTCTAATTGCACAAAAATCACCGCACATGGAGCAACCATCACCTTTGTAGCTCCTCTTCATCCATTTTTCCCGTGCAACATCTCCAACAACAGCGTATTCAAACATCTTTTCCCAGTCAAGACTCCCACGTGCCTGCGCCATATTCTGCTCAAGTGTCAAAGCCTTTTTGTTACCTCTTGCGACATCCGCGATCACAGCTGCAAGTTTGGAGGCTATCACCCCTTCTTTGACATCCTCAACGTCTGGTAAACAAAGATGTTCGGCTGGTGTAACATAGCAGAGAAAATCAGCTCCAAAGTACCCAGCTAGTGCACCACCGACAGCCGCGACTATATGATCATATCCAGTACCTCTGTCTGTTGGTAGAGGTCCGAGCAAAAAGATTGGTCTCCCTCTTGTAGCTTTCTTCATAAGTCTTACGTTCATTTCTATTTCGTTCAAAGGCACGTGTCCAGGACCTTCTATCATCACTTGAACTCCTGCTTCATTTGCGCGCTCAGCTAATTCACCAAGTACAAAAAGCTCCGAGAACTGGTCACAATCCGAAGCATCGACGATTGCACCTGGTCTCAAACCGTCTCCTAAGCTAAGTGTAACATCGTATTCTTTGGCTATTTCGAGTATTCGGTCAAAATTGGTGTAAAGTGGGTTCTCCCTGTTGTTGGCTATCATCCATCCCGCGATGATCGATCCACCACGACTCACGATTTTCATTATTCTGCTGCTTTTTCTCAGATGCTCCAGTGTACGTTTGGTAATACCGATGTGGAGAGTCATAAAATCTATCCCAGATTCCGCATGCTCTTCTATAAGTTTAATGAAATCACTTTCAGAAAAATCTATCACGCGCTTACCAAGCTGGAAACTTCTGACAGCCGTGTCGTAGATTGGAACGCTGCCGACAGGCACAGAAGAATTTTCCAGCACAAGTTCGCGAAAACCAACAATGTCTCCACCAGTGGAAAGCACCATCACGGTATCGGCTCCATAATATAGGGCTACTCTGAGTTTTTGGAGTTCCTCGACAAGATCAGCATGGACGGGTGATGTACCTATGTTGGCGTTGATCTTAATTGAGAAACCTTCTCCGATGATGACCGGTTTGCTTAGGCTTTTGTGGTTCTTGTTTCTGGGCAACACTGCTTTGCCATCCGCCAGCTTTTCCAGAACTAAATCAACTTCCACCATCTCTTGTTCGGCAACATAGAGCATATCCGTTGTAACCAGACCTTTCCTTGCAGCTTCAAGTTGGGTCATTTTCAGCCCCCCTTTCTCAAGTGATTTGCCACCATTTCTGCTGCCTTCAGTCCTGAGAGTATCATGCCGCCAAAAATTGGGCCCATCCTTGGCCCTCCGCCAGCGCTTACCGCTGCCATTCCAATTACCATCAATCCTGGATAGACTTCCTTTGTGTTCTCAACGACGAATTTTTCTCCATTCTCTGCATCCATTGGAAATTCATACTCTGCCACACCACAACTGCAAAGATTTTCAGTGGGTCCCTTAACACTGCTAAGGATTCCTCTTTTCGCAAGCAGTCTAACGAGGTTTGCGGGATGACCTGTGCCATCTACAACGTATTTTGCTTTAACGGTTATTGGATCTACGTGCAGTTTGTCCTTTATGGTTGGCATCCAGTTAACCACCACGCCGCAGACAACTTTGTTCCTCATTGCGAGGTCCTCAACAAAAACGTTGTTGAATATCACCGCACCATTCTTTGTGGCTGCATAGGCCAAAGCTGCTGCAAAGTGAACTGCATCGACGACGAGAAATTCATCCTGCCGGTGATAACGTATTCCAAGTTCATTTAAGAATCCAGCCAACTCCGCCTCGAGGACGACTTCATTGAACATCATTCCTCCTCCCCAAATTCCACCGCCAGGGGCATTCTTTGCTTCGAAGATTGCTACTCTAAAACCTTCGCCTGCGAGCTTATATGCCATTGAAAGACCACTTGGACCAGCTCCAGCGATTGCCACATCCAAGTCAAGACATTTGGCAAATTTAGCGTGAAAAGCATCGAGAATAAGCTTGGAGATAACGATGTCCTTCATGCCACCCGCCTCCAAAAATTAATCCCTCCTTGCGGAGGGATTGCTTTTTATCCTTTCTTCCCGAATCCCTCCGCCGGTATTACCCGGATCAGGTTCAAAGGGTCGAGGGTTACACCCTCCTCTCAGCGGATTAAATCCGCTCCCCTTCGGGAAAGAATTCCTGTTGATTACTTGAAATTCACTTTTTCTAACTACATTATATCAGAAGCTGAACGGTAGTATGATAACTTATGGAGGATTTATCAGGAATATGATGAAGACTATCATTAAAATTGCCTTTCGAAATTTTAAAATGCATATGAAAACAGCTTTTGTGCTCATTCTCGGCGTTGGAGTTCCCTCAATGCTCATAGTTGGAGGGCTTTCGATAAACGACACCATAAAAAACTGGATAACTTCGAGCTTCTCAGAAAGCTTCGATCCTGCTGATGCATATGTTGAAAGCAGAAGGAGCAACATCTTCCTAAAAGTGAGTTTGGAAAATCGAATTTTAGACGCCCTGAGAGAGCAACCAAGCATTCTCAAAATCCTCCTTGTTTCAGAGAGCCTGGGTCGTGTCGAGCTCGATGGCAAAATTGTCGATTGTTTAGTTGTAGGTGTTAACCCAAGCGAACTTGAGGAATTCGTTGGCCGAAAAGTCCAGTTTGCGCCGGGTGAGGCAATAATTTCGAAAACTATAGCGAACGTGTTGGATATCCGCGAAGGGGCAATCCTCACAATCAACGTTGGAGCTGGGGAAAGGCAACTTACGGTTAAGCACATCGGTAATGAGGGATTTCTCAACTTTCGTGGTGACAGTCTTCACTACAACGGAACAGTCTTTGTCCACACTGATGACTTCCTTGGCCCTGGTGGTTTTCCAACACGGGCTTATTTGAGTTTAGAGGGCAATTTGAAAAACCATCAAACCATCGTTGAGGAACTTCGAAGAACTTTCAACGTACGAGCGGTGGCGATGAAATCAGAACTTCTCAACTCGCCAGCCAATAGAGCTTTGGGTTATCTGACCATAGCATTCAGCGGTTTTTCCATCCTTGCATCATTCATTCTCGTGTATCTTTTTGCGCAAAGCTTTGTTGAGGAAAGAAACAGCACGATGGCCACTTTGAGAATAATTGGATCAAAAACTAACCACATAGCAGCTATGCTTTTGATCGAAGGTTTATCGTATCTTCTTGTGGCGGGAATCCTTGGAGGAACCCTTGGAATCTTCCTAGCAAGGTATTTACTCAACAGGTTTCTTGTAATGGCAAGTGTCTTGAATTCAAGCTTTGGACTTGTCTTTGGTGAAATCAAGCTTTACATAAGTCCATTAACAATTGTCGTTGGAGTTCTTGCAGGCTTGATTGTCCCAATCTTGATATTTGTCAGAAGAATTCAACAACTCTCAAAAAGATCTCCAGTCCAGATGCTAAGCATTTATCAATCTGGTCCGCAGAATTCAATTTTCCCGAAGTTCAAGAAAATTCTTGGCGTGAGTCTAGGAGTTTTTGGTGCTTTAGTCACGCTCACCGTAGGACGTTTTTGGATGTTCGGTTTGTTGTTGGCCGCAGTTGGATTGTTTTTAGTTTTTTCGCACCCCATTGTGAGTTTGGCACTTGGGATGACATCAATCGGTATCGTCAGCTACTTTGAACCGAACGAAATGGTTGGAGGTTGGGAAATACTACAAAGAGGTGCCGTTTTTTTCGTAGGAAGTTGGTTGATTTTCGTATACGCTATTGTTCTGTTAAGAAAACTCATTTCAAAAATTGTAGGTAGAACATCGGTTTCGAGTTTCATAGCTCTTTCCTACGTTGAACGCAACAGAAGAAATTCTTTCGTCATAGCTTCGATGTTCAGTTTGATTGTCTTCGTGATGATCCTTGTTATAACAGTTCCAACCAACGTTCAAAGATTTGTTCGTAGCAAACTTGAGAATGGTCTTTTTGGATATGATTTCATGGTGATCCGAAACCCATTGAAGCTCATACTGTCAAGAAGCGAAATTGAAATAGCCGATGGTGTAACAGGTTATTCACGAGTGTACATTGCCGAGTTTGAAGAAGATCTGATTGCATTTGTAGACGAAAATTTCCTTCAAAATGCTTCGATACCACTTGAAATGGGCGAAGAATGGCGCAGAGAACTGCTTCAACCTGGTAAGGCAATCGTAGGTTATCTGCAAGAAGATTCCTTCGAAGACATCGTCGGAAAGACAATTAAAGGCAAAGTGAGATCACCCTTTAGAATCGGTGGAACGACTACAATCGAACTTGAGGTCATCGATAAGTTCAACATGCGTCAACTAATGGTTCCAACAAGGTACGTAGCTTCGATCAACAGCATTCCAAAAGAGATTCGCACGATACCAGTCTTGCTTGCCAAGGTTGACCCAAAGAAGGTCTCGCAGATCAAAAACTTCTACGGCAAGGCATTCGACTTTCCAGTGTACATTACTGAGGAGCTGAATAGGCTTTTCTCAGGAGTAGATATGTTGATTCAAACCGCAATCGCTTTGTTGTATTTCGGTCTTATCAGCGGTTTCAGCGGCATCGCTTTTCATTCCCTCAGAACTGTCGTTGTCAGGAAGCGACTCGCCGGAACTCTCAGGGCCGTTGGAATGTCCAGTCGAAGCGTTAGCACATCTTTCGTAGTGGAGAATGTTGTTATCGCATCTTTGGGAATCTTAGTGGGAAGCTTTGCCGGGTATTTGGAATCGAGGGACATATTGAGGTTGATATTCAAGCTGTTTGGCTCAGGTGAGTTTTCGTTCCCGCTGGAAAACTTTCTTACACTCATTTGTGCCATTTACGTGGTAATACTTATAATTGTTTCTCTACCAGTTGTTTTGGTGAAGAGAAGTCCCGCCGATGCCTTGAGAACACCCGAATGAGTTTAAGGAGGAACAGCTATGATAACGGTGAGAAACCTTTGGAAGATCTACGGAAAAGGAGAAAAAAGAGTGGAAGCGCTCAGAGGAGTTAATCTCAAAATAGAGCAAGGAGAATTCATTGCCATACTTGGACCATCCGGCTCTGGAAAAACTACTTTGCTCAACTGCCTGTCCGGCATAGACTCACCAACTGAGGGTGAGATCTTTTTTGATGGTATAGCATTTCACATGCTAAGCGAAGAAGAAAAAACCAATTTCAGAGCCCGAAATATGGGATTCATCTTCCAATTTTTCAACTTGATACCCGTTCTAACGGCTCTCGAGAACGTTGAACTTCCCTTGAGAATTCTTGGACAGAGAGGAAAGGACGTAACCCAGAAAGCATTGGAAATGCTTAAGCGTGTCGGATTAGCTGGCAAAGAGGACAAATTCCCTTCACAGCTTTCTGGCGGCGAGCAGCAGAGAGTTGCCATCGCAAGAGCTTTGATTCACAACCCAAAAATAATTTGGGCAGATGAGCCAACTGGAAATCTTGACTCTGAAACTGGTGCAGCGATTGTTGATCTGCTCGAAAGAATCCGTGCTGAGCAGGGTACCACTCTGGTTGTTGTCACCCACGATGAGAGGATTGCCCATCGTGCTGATAGGATCCTGATGGTTAGGGATGGTAGAATTTTAAAAGAGATGACTCGATCGAACACAGCGATCGAGATGTAGGTGGCGCAAGTGGCTGAGTGTAACATCTGGTGGATCAGAAAAGACATCAGGCTTCAAGACAACCAGGTGCTAATCCGTGCTGCAGAGGATGGAAATCCTGTCTTTCCGTTTTATCTGTTTGACCCATCGGAATTCATTGGCGGCGGACAAAAGAAGAAAGTCAACTTCATTTTCCAACAACTTGCGAATTTGAACAACCAGCTTGCAAACTTCGGAACAGCCTTGACAGTATGCTACGGAAAAGCAAGGGATGTTTTTGCGTGGTTGAAAACACAATTTACAAATGCCAGAATCTTCACCAGCGTTCAACTTGGACATTTTGCTCGTCAAACTATCCAGGAGGCTGAGAAATTTTTTTGTGTCGAGAAAGTCTTAGAGGGTTATCTGTTGAACTTTGACAAAATTCGTTCCAAAAGTGGAACCATCCTGGCAACTTATTTTCATTTCAAGAATGCCGCCTATAAGGAACTCGAAAAATTTTACGTCATACCGGTAGAAGTTCCAAAGATAAACTGGTTCAATGTTTCCCGGGCTTGTGTCTACAAAATAGGTCCTCAACGGATTGAGAAGCTTGATTTTTCCTTGGATTCTCTTGGTTTTGAAGTAATAGAACTTGTTCACGAGGGAGCTGTAAGATCGGCAGAGGAACTTTTGGAGAGATTCGAGAAAGTCTTGCCGGATTACCAAAGGTTGAGGGACTTTCCGGCGGCAAACGGCACGTCATTGCTGAGTGCTCATCTATGCTATGGAACAATCTCCATCAGAAAAGTTTTCAAATGGGCTGCAGATCAACTGAATTCAGCGAAATTTTTAGAGGAACTTCTTTGGAGGGAATTTTTCAGTTACCTGCTTTACCATTTTCCAGAAAGCGAATTTCAAGATTTTAGGAAAGATTACAACACAAAATGGTTGAAACCTTCATATGAGGATTGGAAAAAGGTGTTGAACGCGCGAATCGGGATACCTATTGTTGATGCCGGGTTGAAACAACTCTATTTGGAAGGATTCGTCCACAATAGGATCAGAATGATTATAGCAAGCTATTTCACCAAAGACCTTGGCTGGGATTGGAGGTTCGGAGAAAGATTATTTGCAGAGCATCTCATTGACTACGATCCGGCTTTAAACGTTGGCAACTGGCAGTGGAACGCCGGCGTGGGGGTTGATCCAAGGTCAAAATACAGAAGGTTCAATCCTCAGCTTCAAGCTCAAAAGTTTGATCCAGAAGGTTATTACGTCTCTAGATATCTGGAAAGGAGTGATCCAGGTTGATAAGTCTGAAAGACATCGAAGCAGCGTGTGAGAGGATATCAAGGTATGTACATAGAACACCGATTTTGACATCTAAAACGCTTGATTCGATCTCCGGCAACCAGGTTTTCTTGAAAGCTGAGAACTTTCAAAAAGCAGGTGCTTTCAAATTCAGAGGTGCAATGAACTTTTTGCTTTCGATGTGCCCTGATGACAGACAAAAGGGGGTTGTCACAGGTTCATCTGGAAACCATGGACAGGCTTTGGCTTGCGCAGGTAAACTTTTGGGAATCGATGTCACGGTTGTTGTTCCTGAGGATGCTTCTGCTGCAAAGCTTGCAGCGATAGAAGGTTATGGGGCAAAAATTGAAAAATGTGGTAGGACTTCAACAGAAAGATTGAACAGGGCTTTCGAAATATCCAGGGAAACTGGAAAGGTTTTCGTTCCACCTTTCGATCATCCATGGATAATGGCTGGACAGGGAACGATAGGCTTGGAAATCGTCGAAGAACTCGGATATGTCGACGCAATACTTGTTCCCTGCGGAGGTTGCGGTTTGATATCCGGCATTGCCGTTGCTGTGAAAGAACAAATGAAAAACGTAAAGATTTATGGCGTTGAACCAGAGCAAAGCAACAGCACTTATCTTTCATTCAAGGCTGGACATCTTGTCGAACTGAAGGATATACACACGATAGCCGATGGTTTAAGAACAGCTTCGCCTGGGAAAATAACCTTCGAAATCGTTAAGAAATACGTGGACGATGTTCTTCTTGTAAGTGAAGAACAAATAAAAGCTGCCATGGTTTTTCTTTTGGAGAGGATGAAAATCTTGGTGGAACCGTCTGGTGCGGTCACAGTTGCTGCGCTACTTTTTCACAAAATTCAACCAAGAAATAAAAGAGTTGTGGCAATCCTTTCCGGCGGAAACGTGGATTTACTGTCGTTTTGTCAATGGGTGAAAGAAGTTAAGCAGCAAGAAGGTGAATTTTATGAACATCGTTGAACTACCTAAGCAGGAGTGGAAAGATTTCAAGCTTCATTACCGCTGGGAGACGGATAAATGTTATGTCGTGAACGTTGAGGCAACCGAGAAAGGATGGAACGTTAAAATTAAGCTCACCGAGCTTTCTGAAAAACTTGTGAAGGATTATTACGAAGGACTTTGGGAAGAGTGGATGGATGAAGAAGCCGCAGGACGGTGCAAAATTTTTGGCGCTGAAACTGACGGAAAAATTGTTGCATGGATGACCGTTGGACCGGAAGTGTGGAACAACAGATTGAGAATTCACGAGCTTATGGTTCTGGAGAAATACCGTGGAAAGGGAATTGGCTCAGCGTTGATAAAAAAAGCAAAAGAATTCGGCAGAGAACTTGGTTGTCGAGCAGTCGTCCTCGAAACATCCACACACAATTACAAAGCCATCCAGTTTTATCTGAAACAGGGATTTCAACTGGATGGCTTTGTTTTGAGTGCATATCAAAATGTTGGGCAGCAGAGACACGAAGTTCGTCTGGAGCTGGTGTATTTCTTGATTTGATAAAATCAGATTTTGTACCTTGAAGCCAACTGCTGCAAATCCGAGACGATTCTGTTCAGTTCATCTGCAGCAGTTGACAAGCTTTTTGTTTCGCTGGCTTGTTGCTCAACTGCAGATGAAACCCTCGAGAGGGCATCTTTCAAAACTTCAACATTGCGCACGATTTTGTCAGTTGCAGCAGCTATCTCCTGAACAGCTCCACTTTGTTCTTCACTTGTCGCGGCTAAGTCGTTTGTGAAGGAGGAGAACTTATCTATTTCTTGAACTATTTCGCCTATATCTTGAACTGTTTCTTCCATTACTTTGACGATGCTTTTGAGTTCTTCCGAAATATGACCTCCGCCCTTGGCAACTGAGTTTGTCAGGTCTCTGATCTCCTTGAGGGTATTGGAGATGGTTTGAGTTGATTTTCGACTTTCTTCAGCTAGCTTTCTTATCTCGTCTGCAACGACTGCGAATCCCCTACCCGCTTCTCCGGCCCTTGCGGCCTCAATTGCAGCGTTGAGTGCCAACAAATTAGTTTGTTCAGCAATGCTGGATATTGTGTTTGTGACTATTTCAATTTGCTGAGACATTTGAACAAGCTTATCCATGGTTGCCATGGCCTCTGCGCTGGCTGTGGACAGCAAACTGATCTTATCCGCAAGCTTTTGAATTGAAGAAGAAGCCTGTTGGCCTTTCTGCTTTAAACTTTCAGCACCTTCTGCAAGCCTTGCAGCGTTTTTGGCGACATTTTCGGCTCCTGAGGATATCTCCTCTATACCACTGTTAACCTCGCTGATCGATTCCGAGATCTCGCCGACCAATTTTGATGTTTTCTCTGTCAATTCATCCACTTCTTCTGATAAGTTTGTGGTTTTTTTGATGTTTTCGACGAGTTTGTTGGAGAAATCTGTTGCATTAGCTTTGAGATCTACAATTTTTGTGACGCTATTTTTCAGATTTTCAACAAGCAATACAAAAGCCTTTGAAAGGTGTCCGATTTCATCTTTGCTCGTCGTTTCGAATCTTCCCGTTAGATCGCCAGAAGCAACCTGTTTTGAGAAATCTGCCAAATTGAGGATGGGTTTTGTGACGGCTCTGCCAAAAAGAAAACCTATCACAACGCTGATTAAGACTGCAGCAGCCGTTGTGAGAAGACTCTTTTTCAGCGATTCAACAAAGGGAGCATTAAGTTCAGATTCGAGTATACCTACAGAAAGCATCCATCCAGCAGTTTGCACAGGCGCCATTGCAACCAATCTCTTCACGTTATCAAAGGTGTACGAGATATGTGCAACAACTTTCTTTGCTACTTGCTCTTCGACTGGCCTTAGAGTTGAATCAATCTCTGAAAGTTTCTTTGAAACGTACTCTTGCTTTGCGTGTGCAACAACTTTGCCAGAAAAGTCAGTTATATAAGCATATCCAGTCTGTCCATATTTAATTGAAGAAACAAGATCTTGCAAAAGTTTTTGCGGCATAACTGCTCCGA
>FWWL01008669.1_pt1 | contig 10880 bp, 5 predicted proteins | sample 2228331 | NCBI WGS metagenome assembly FWWL01 (sample SAMEA103939775, study PRJEB20133) | metagenome
GCTCCCGAGTCCTTTGCTGCAGGAGAACTATGCGTTTGGCAAAGCGGCAACGGCCAGTTCCACTGCAAGCGGAATCTACCCCTTCTCTTTGACAGACGGGGATAGAACATCGATTTGGGTCAGCAATAGCAATCTTTTCTCGAATCATACAGAATCGGTGACGATCGATCTAGGCAAGAGATATTCCGTATCCAAAGTGGATTTATACCCAAGAAGCGATTCGGGCCAAATCGGACAAGGATTTCCTGTAAATTTCACGATACAGGTATCTCCCGATGGGACAAATTGGTATACGATGGTCACCAAAACAAGTTACGCTCTGCCGGATGAGTCGGTGCAAAGCTTCTCATTCGACCCCTGGAGCGCAAGATATGTGAAGATCGAAGGCACGAGCCTGAGGCAGAACGCCGGGGATGGAAACACTTACAGGATGGCTTTTAACGAGGTAGAAGTTTATGGCGGCGATCGGGCTCTTAAACAGGCCGTAACGGCGTCCAGTACGGTTGGAGTCGGTACCGGGTGGTACAAGGACGACATTGTTGACGGATTCAGGATCTTATCCGGTTGGTCAAGCACCAATAACTTGGGAATCAACCATACGGAATGGGTGAAGGTAGACCTTGGAGACAAATATCCTATATCTCAGGTTGACCTGTATCCCAGAAGCGATGCCGGCAATGTGGGTCATGGATTCCCTGTCGATTTCACCATTCAGGTATCCACCGATAATACGAATTGGACTACAGTTGTGACAGAAACCGGATATCCGCTTCCAGGCGGTGAATTGCAAAGCTTCACTTTTGCTCTGCAAAATGCCAGATATATCAAGGTCGAGGGCACGAGCCTGAGACAGAATCCATCGGACAGCAACCAATACAGAATGCAGATTAAGGAAATAGAAGCTTACGGCAGAAGCAAAGCTTTGAATAAGCCTGTAACCGCGTCTAGTTCCGTTGATTTATTCACCTGGTTTAAGGATACCGCTGTTGACGGTTTAAGATCGAGTTCGGGTTGGTCCAGCAGCAGCAATCTCGGGTCCAACCACACCGAATGGATCACTGTGGATATGGGAACAAGCCAGTCGATCTCCCAGGTTGATATTTATCCGCGGAATGACGCGGGCAATGTGGGATATGGATTTCCGGTAGACTTTACTGTAAAAGTTTCCACCGACAATACGAATTGGACTACAGCTGTGACGAGAACCGGATATGCGCTACCTGGCGGTACTGTTCAAAGCTTTACTTTCAGCTCCCAAAATGCGAGATATGTCAAGATAGAGGGGACATCCCTGCGGCAAAACCCGAATGACAGCAACTTTTACAGGATGCAGTTCAACGATATTGAAATTTATTAAAAACATGGAGGAGACTTGACTATGTTAAATAAAACAACTAAAAAAATAGCGATAGTTAATGTGTTTTTGCTTTTTTTCACAATGACCGGTTTTTTTCCTGCTGCTATAGAAAGAGCGCATGCCGTGATTCAGGCCAGCTATTATGTTTCACCGGCCGGCAGCGACAGCAACCCCGGCACCTTGGCCCAGCCGTTTCTTACCATCCAGAAAGCGCGCGATGTGGTAAGAACGATCAACAGCAGCATGACAGGCGATATTATGATCTATCTTCGAGGAGGGATATATCCGCTGACCAGCACGTTGGCCTTAACCAACAGCGATTCCGGAACCAACGGATATAACGTGATCTATAGGGCATATAACAGCGAAGTGCCCATTATTAGTGGAGGCCAACAAGTTACAGGATGGACACAAGTGGGTTCAAGCAATATATGGAAAGCCTCCGTCTCTCTCGATCGAGTTCGCCAGTTCTATGTCAACGATCAGCGTTTGCAAAGAGCAAGGTCTGCCGCCACCTATAAAGGGACTGCCTGGTATGATGACCCAAGTCCGACGGTTGTCAAGCTTGGCGACGGCACGGTAAATGTAACGATCCTGGCTACCGCAACAGCCAATCTGGTTTTCAGCGAAACCTTGTCTGCCGCAGGAAAAACTGCAGTAGAAACCGCATTGACAGAACAAGCGAATCAAGTCATTACGTATAGTTGGAATGGCGGAAATGACACCTTAACGATAACGGGACATGCCACTAACACGACAACTTTTGGACATGATGTCGTAGCAAACGTAGAGGATACCAAAAGCCAGACGTCGAAGGCTTTGCTTCTCGTAGATTCACTACCCAATGCTTCTGCACCGACGGTTACCAAGCTGGGAGACGGTTCGGCGGACGTTACAATTGCAGATGCTGGAACAGTGAATCTGGTATTTAACGAAGTTCTGTCCACTGCGGGAAAGACTGCAGTAGAAACCGCTTTGACAGCAGGAGCGGATTTTCCTATAACGTACAGCTGGAATGGCGGAAATAATACCTTAACGATAACAGGTCATGCCACGGAAGTAACAACTTTTGCAAATGATGTTAGAGCAAACGTAAGCGATGCGGCAGGCAATAAAGCAATCGCTTTGCTTCTGGTGGATTCAGTCGATCAAGCCGACAACAAAGATGGTTTTTATGTACATGAGGATGCTTTGGGATTTTATGCAAATGCCCCCGACATGGAACTGCACTGGTCTATCGAATGGAAGTCTTACCATCATAAAATTGACAGGATTCTCGATGATGGTGGCCAAAGAGTTATCGTTATGCAGCAGCCCGATTTTGATCTGGGGGGTCCAGATACGAATTTTACAACGATCAAATACGATAGCCCGTTTTATATTGAAAATGCTTATGAACTGCTGGATACACCCGGCGAGTGGTATTTCAACAGAACAACCGACGAGCTTTATTATTGGCCCAAAGACGGGGAGAATATGGCTACGGTCGATGCTTATGTTCCAAAAGTCGAAGAACTGTTGACCATTGAAGGAAGCTCCTTGTCCAATAAAGCGCATAATATACAATTTTACGGGATTACGTTCGAATACGGCACATGGCTGCGGCCTGACCAGGAAGGTGTTGTATTTCATCAGGCAGGGGCTATTCTGGACTACGGTGATCCGGATCTGCGAGCTCTGGCCAATGTATATGTGGAATATGCCACGGATCTCCTATTTGAACGAAACGTGTTCCAGCATTTAGGCGGAACGGCTATCGCCCTCTATAATGGGGTGCACGATTCCACCATCATCGGGAATGTTTTTCATGACATCTCGGAAGGCGCTGTGGCCGTTGGCACCAATTATCGTAAAGCGACGCTTCAACCAGGAGAGGAGGTTTGTTTCAACAATCTTGTCAGCAACAATTTAATCCGCGACACGGGAGCCGAATATTGGAGTTCTGTCGCCATTATCGGCTACATGACCGACACGTTGGAAATATCCCATAACGATATTAAGAACAATCCTTACTCGGGCATTTCTGTCGGATGGGATTGGACTGGAACAGGAGTAAATTCTAATTATTCCAAGAATAACAAGATTCAAAATAACAAAGTGGATACGGTTATGCGGACTACTGCGGATGGAGGCGGGATTTATACGCTTGGCAAGCAAACCAACTCCTTGATGCAAAAAAATTACATCAGAAATGTGATGATCCGGGAAAAAGGTGCGATATATCCCGATCAAGGGACTTCATATTATACTATTTCAGATAATGTGATCGAGAATATCCATCCTAACAACAACTGGCTCTTCATTTGGAATTCACTGGCCCATGATTTAACTGTTAACAACAATTATACAACCGATTCAAGCATCGTGAATAACGGAGGTGCCAATATTACTATATCGAATACACACACTCCTGATCCTTCAGGGAATTGGCCAACCCCGCCTCCGTCTCCGACTCCGACTCCGGTTGCAGCCTCAACCATTATAAGCAACTCGGGCCTTGAGGTAGCGTATCAGGATCTGCTTACCTTTGTTACAGCCGGGGATAACCATGCTTTATTCAAAACAGTCACAACCTCAAGCACTATTGACACACCGGTATGGGATAAATCTAACGTAAATGATGGTTGGCAGGCAGGACTTACTGGTTCGAATACTGTATCCAACGGCTTTTCAAGCATTCCGCATATTGACCAGAACAGCAACGAATGGATTGAAATCGATTTAGGATCCAACAAAACATTCAACAACTTAAGATTGTTTCCGCGCACCGATGAACCGGCCTACGGCGGAGGAAGCGCCAACTTTCCCGTCGATTTCACGATTCAAGTAAAGCCCAATGCGGGTTCCTACTCTACAGTGAAAACGGTGGCAGGACAGTCCGATCCTAAGGGCACCCCCCAGGGTTACTATCTTGGAAACCAGACGGCAAGATATGTGAAGATTAACGTGACAAAGCTTGGAACACCCGCCTATTTTGAAACATTGAATTATCGGCTGCAGTTGACTGAAATCGAGGTGTTTAACGATACTGCGCTTACGGCTTCCACTGCGTTTACAGGGACCTATGTCCCTGTGGTTATCCCGGCATTATTGGAGAAAAACATCGCCATTGGCAAGCCAGTGACAGCCAGCTCCACGGCAAGCGTTACCGGAATTTTATCTACTATGAATGATGGAGACAGAACATCTTTATGGGTGAGCAGCTTGAATTTATTTGCCAACCATACGGAGTGGGCATCCGTTGATCTGGGTAAAAGGTATGTTGTATCGAGAGTTGATTTATATCCCAGGAATAGCACGTCAAATGTTGGTGAAAATTTCCCAATAGATTTCACCATTAAAGTTTCACCTGATAACGTTACCTGGTACACGGTAATAACCAAAACAAGTTATGCAAAACCCGATGCATCAGTACAAAGCTTTTCCTTCGAACCGATGAATGTCAGGTATATCAAAGTGGAAGGTACCAGTCTAAGACCTAACGCTGCGGATGGAAACTCTTACAGAATGGGTTTTGAAGAAATCGAGGTATATGGAAGTAATGTGGCACTGAAGAAAACCATAACGGCTTCAAGCACAGTTGGAATTGGTACAGGGTGGTACAAGGATGACATCGTTGATGGATTCAAGATCTTATCCGGATGGTCCAGCAGCAGTAATCTGGGAACAAACCACACGGAATGGGTGAAAGTAGATCTTGGAGATAGTTATCCCGTCTCTCAGGTTGACCTCTATCCAAGAAACGACATCGGCCATGAGGGTCAGGGATTTCCGTTGAATTTCACGATACAGGTGTCTCCCGATGATACGAATTGGACGACGGTTGTGACCGAAACGTCCCCAACTTCTCCAACGCCCACGCCCTCTCCACTCAGGGTAGTGCAGCGCTATTCCTTCACCGGACAGAATGCCCGGTATATCAAAGTCGAAGGCACGAGCTTAAGGCAGAATCCATCAGATAGCAACCAATACAGAATGCAGATCAAGGAAATGGAGGTATATGGGGGGAGTAAAGCCTTAAACAAAGCGGTAACCGCGTCAAGCTCCATTGAAACTGGCGGCTGGTTTATGGACAATGCGGTTGATGGATTGAGATCAGGCTCGGGATGGTCAAGCAACAACACTTTGGGCTCCAACCATACCGAATGGATAACGGTAGATATGGGAGCCAGTCAATCGATATCTAAGGTTGATGTATATCCGAGAAATGATGCAGGCAATATAGGCCAAGGATTTCCTGTAGATTTTACGATACAAGTATCCGCCGATAATACGAATTGGACAACAGTGATCACAAGAACAGCCTATGCTTTGCCGGGTAATGCGGTACAAAGCTTTACGTTTACCGCCCAAAATGCAAGGTACGTCAAAATCAATGGAACCAGCCTGAGGCAAAATCCATCAGATAATAACTATTTCAGGATGGTCTTTAATGATATCGAAATTTATTGATCCATCTGATTAAAATTACAGTTAAAGCCATCATGTCCTTTCCCGGATTGTTTTATGGAAAGGATATGATGTGTCCCTTAGTTTATTCCAGTAATTGAAGGAGAAACTCAAATGACAAAAAATCCGGTGGAATTGCTCTATCAAATGGAGTTGATTCGTTCCTTTGAAGAAAAAGTGGAGAAGCTGTTTCAACAGGGAAAAATTCATGGAACCATCCACTTGTGCATAGGACAGGAGGCTACGGCTGTTGGGGCCTGTGCAGTCCTTGAGGAGAGAGACAAAATCATCAGCACCCATAGAGGGCATGGTCATTGTATAGCCAAAGGCACAGAGATTAATGGGATGATGGCAGAGCTACTAGGTCGGGCAACGGGTTGTTGTAAAGGGAAGGGAGGTTCTATGCACATTGCCGATCTGGACAAAGGAAATTTGGGAGCCAACGGCATCGTAGCGGCCGGACTTCCGCTTGCCACAGGCGCGGCACTTACATCGAAAATGAAAAATCTGGGCTATGTGGTTGTTTGTTTTTTTGGAGATGGCGCAACGAATGAAGGGGCATTTCATGAATCACTGAATCTAGCCGCTATTTGGGATTTGCCGGTCATTTTCTTTTGCGAGAATAACCAATACGGCATGTCAGCCTCGATCAAGGAAATGACGAAGATTGAACATATGGCCGAGCGGGCTGCGGCGTATGGCATACCGGGTAAAATCATTGATGGAAATAATATAGCAGAAGTCATGGAAACGATGGAAGAAGCCGTAAACAGGGCACGAAACGGACAAGGTCCTACCCTTGTTGAAGCAAAGACGTACCGTTGGAAAGGACACTCGCGAAGCGATGCCAAAAAATATAGAACCCGTGAAGAAGAAGCAGAATGGAGAAATAACAAAGACGCGATTGCCATTCTGCGCAATAAATTAATAGAGGACGGCACCCTTTCTGAACAAGACTATATTGCTATTCAAACCAAGGTTAACAAAGAGATTGAAGAGGCGGTGGAGTATGCTGAGAATAGTCCGGAGCCGTCATTAGAAACACTTGAAGAGGATGTTTACGCGTAGAAATTGGAAACAGGGGTGTTCGACAGTGAGAGAAATTACATATTTGGAAGCCATTCGGGAAGCCATGAGCCAGGAAATGAGAAGCAACCAAGATGTATTCATTATTGGGGAAGATATCGGAATCTATGGAGGAGCCTTTGGCGTCACCAACGGGATGATTGAAGAGTTTGGTCCGGAACGGGTGCGCAACACGCCCATTTCCGAAGCAGCCATCAGCGGATGCGCGGTGGGCGCTGCCATAACCGGCATGCGCCCCATCCTCGAACTGCAATTTTCCGATTTTATTACGATTGCTACAGATAACATTGTCAACCAAGCTGCCAAGATGCGTTATATGTTCGGCGGCAAAGCCAAAGTCCCGCTGGTGATTCGCACCCCCGGCGGTTCCGGCAGAGGTTTCGCCGCCCAACATTCACAAAGCTTGGAAGCCTGGATGGCTCATATCCCTGGTTTAAAGGTCGTTCAGCCCTCCACTCCCTATGATGCCAAAGGGCTTTTGAAAGCGGCTATTGATGATGATAATCCCGTCATGTTTTATGAACATAAACTGCTCTATGGTTTAAAAGGGGACGTGCCGGAAGAAGAGTATTCGATCCCTCTAGGCAAGGCGGATATTAAAAGGGCCGGAACCGATGTTACTATTGTAGCGACTGCAATCATGGTGCAAAAGGCTCTTGAAGCAGCGAAGCAGTTGGAAACAGGGGGGATAAGCGCAGAGATTATCGATCCCCGAACCTTGGTTCCCTTAGATGAGGAAACGATTATCCATTCAGTAAAGAAAACCGGGCGGGTCATTGTTGTCTATGAAGCGGTCAAGCGCGGGGGGTACGGTGCGGAAATTGCCGGCATGATCGCCGAAAGCGATGCCTTTGATTATTTGGATGCACCCATTGTCCGACTGGGAGGATTGCCGGTTCCCATGCCGTCTAATTCCGTATTGGAACAGAAGGCAGTGCCGCAGGTTGAAGACATCGTTCGGGCAGCAAGATCTATTTTTCATAAAAGGTAAAAAAGGGGGAGATCTGACTTGGCTGCGGAGGTATTGATGCCTAAATTAGGCGCGACAATGGAAAGCGGAACGATTATGAGATGGTTTAAACAAGAAGGCGATAAGGTAAGAGCAGGGGAGCCCCTCATTGAGATTATGACGGATAAAGTGAACATTGAAGTTGAGGCGGAAGTTTCGGGCATATTGTTAAAAATTCATTATCAACCGGATGAAGAAGTGGCGGTTAATCAAGTAATTGGATTCATAGGGGAGAGCAACGGGCAATTATCCGAAGCGGTTCAACAAGATCCCGGGGAAGCCAATGAACCCATCCAGAAAACCAGTGAACAAATTAAGCCAAGAAGTACGCCCGCGGCAAAACAAATGGCTCATATATACAATGTAGATCTGCAGCAAGTGAAGGGAACAGGCCCAAAGGGTCGTATTCATCGCAATGATATCGAAAAATATGTTGAAGAATCGAAACCGGATGTAAAAGCTGCGAGGATCGTCAGTGCTGAAATAGAGGACCAATTGCAGGAATTGCCTCCAATCGATGTGACGCCTGTCACCCCTGAGAAAATAAAAGGTAAACGTAAAGTAATCGCCCAGCGGATGGTGCAAAGCGCATTTTCTGCCCCGCATATTACTTTGGTTAGTGAAGTGGATATGACGAATGCCATCCTCTTAAGAAATCAACTTGTATCCGTGATCGAAAAACAAACGGGATATCGATTATCTTACACCGAAATCATCATGAAAGTGGTTGCCTTTGCTTTACGTAAACACCCTAAGATTAATGCGTCACTAGAAGATGATTATATCATTCTGAATTCCTGTATCAATATAGGGCTTGCGGTTTCTGTGCCTGATGGATTAATGGTTCCTGTAGTGAAGGATGCCGACCAGAAGGGACTGGAAAGCTTAACTTCCGAGTGTAAGAAGATGGCCGTCTTGTGCCGTGAAGGGAAATTACGACCGGAACAGCTTGCCGGCGGCACCTTTACGATAAGCAATTTAGGCATGTATGCCGTGGATGCTTTTACCCCGATTATTAATCAACCGGAATCGGCCATACTTGGCATCGGACGCATTAATGAAAAAGCAGTGGGAATCAATGGCGTGATTGAACTTCGTTCGATGATGACGCTTAGCCTTTCTTTTGACCATCGAGTGATTGACGGGGCACCTGCAGCTGCATTTCTGACAGAGGTTAAGGGCATTCTGGAAAATCCGTATCAGCTATTGATGTGAAGGGGGAATCGTATGAAAGCACTTGTAAAAACAAAGCCAGGCGCAGGGAATGTGGAATTGATGGATGTTTCGGAGCCGCAATGTACGCCTGATGGGGTTAAAATAGAGGTGAAATATAGCGGAATATGCGGTACGGACCTTCATATTCTACATGACACCTTCCCAAATCATCCGCCAATCATCCTCGGGCATGAATTTTCCGGAGTTGTGTCGGAAGTGGGAAAAGAGGTAACCAGGATTAAAATCGGCGACAGGGTAGTAGTCTTGCCTTCCACAGCGGTTAGATGCGGTAAGTGTGAATACTGCAAATCAGTCTATTATTGGTTTTGCAGTGACCGCAGAGGTATGGGGATAGGAGTCGATGGGGGGTTTACCAAATATGCCGCAGCCCGGGAAGATATGGTATATAAAATTCCTGATCATTTATCACTGGAGAAGGCTGCACTTGCTGAACCGCTCGCCGTGGCTGTACAGGCGATTGAGGAACTAACGGATTTTAGTGTTGGCGATACGGTTCTTCTATCCGGACCCGGCCCCATTGGGTTACTTTGTTTGGCACTGCTGCTGTCGAAGGGCTGCAAGGTTATTGTTGCAGGAACAAATGTAGACACGATGAGGCTGAAGCTGGCCAAAGACATGGGTGCGGATATCGTTGTAGATGTTAGTGCTGAAGATATATTCGCAGTGATTGATAGAGAAACTCACGGCAAGGGCGTCGATATCGCTGTCGAATGCGCCGGAGCCGGACCATCCGTATCCACTTGCCTCAAGGCATTGACAAAGTTGGGCAAATACGTGCAGGTGGGAATTATTGGAAGGGAAATCACGCTTAATTTTGACACCATCTTATATAAACAGCTCAAAATTTACGGATCAGGCGCACACTCGCTAAAATCGTGGGATAGAGTAATGAAGATTTTGGAACAGGGGAAAGTCAATTTGACGCCCGTCATTACTCATATCATTCCTTTAAGCAGTTGGAGGCAGGGGTTTGATCTTTGCGAACAAAAACAAGGTGCGAAAGTTCTCATGGTTTATGATGAATAATAAGAGCTGAATCATGAATTTATTTAAGAATTTCAGGTAAGAATTTCAGGTAATTGACAAAGGGGAGAGAAGGGGGTATGGTTGAGGAGAATAGTTAGTTAACACTCTCATTTATGAAAAAGTGGTGGATTACATGAGTGATAAACCTGATCTACTTGATTTGGATGACATGCATGATACGCAAGACATTCAAGACTTGCACAATACACATGATTTACACGATGCACATGATATATCTAGTGATAAACCCCTATGCACAAGCGATAAAATTCTTAAGGTTGCGATTGATTTAATGTCGGACAAAGGGTATAAGACAGTAACTACCAAGGAAATTGCCCACGAAGCCGGAGTCAGTGAGATGACGGTATTTCGTCATTTTGGTTGCAAATTAAACATCCTGCAAGACGCAATTGATAAGTTTTCTTGCGCAGCACCTTTACAAAATTTATTTGGGGAACAAATGGTGTGGGATTTGGAAGCGGATTTATTGAAGATTAGCCGCTCTTATCATGAAGTGATGAGCCGCAACAGGAAAATTACACTGATCTCGCTTAAAGACGGCAACAATATACCTGAGTTGAAGGAGCACCTCTCCAAGCATCCAAGGCTGCTCAAAGATGCCTTAATGGCTTATTTCTCCAAGATGCAGGAACTCGGCAAGGTGATCAAGGCGGATCCGGAAACTTTGGCGGTATCCTTCTTAAGTATGAATTTTGG
>FWWL01010277.1_pt1 | contig 10879 bp, 8 predicted proteins | sample 2228331 | NCBI WGS metagenome assembly FWWL01 (sample SAMEA103939775, study PRJEB20133) | metagenome
CCCGAAGAACGCGAGCCCGAGGTAGCTGATCAGGAACTCGCTCAGCCGCCCGATCCGGAGCTCGCGCATCACCCTCGCCGGCGCCAGCCCACTATGCACCGTCACAGCCACCGTGACGATGCTGCTATTGATGATGTAGTCGACGACAGCGGCAAGGAGCGCTGCGACGATGAGAATCAGCGTAGACGTGCCACGAAGATCCGCGAGGCTGTGGAACGTAGCACTGGCAGCCAGTACTGAGAGCGCCACCTGACTTCTGTTGAAGATCGCTCTGAGGAATGAGACATCCCGCCGGAACTCTCTGGGATCTGAAGCGCCCAGGAAGGCAACCAAGCCTGCGGGGCCAGGTGGGTAGACGAAAGCGACCACCATGAGGAGCGGAAAGCCGACGCTCACCTGGAGGCCGTGCCAAGCAGGAACGGGCAGCACCTCTACGAGCGCCACCGTGACTGCCCAGAGGAGCAACCAGGCGTCGAATCTCGCCTCGCGAGCAACGAGAAAGCCGATCAAGCCAACCGTCGGCACCGCGACCGCCAGCTCGAAGAAGCGCAGCCGGCGGTTCGTATGCTCCGGAAAGGTCCGTGATTCCTCGCCGCGCGTCACGCGGTAATCATGCACCCCTCCGGACGCGATTGAAACGACACAGCGCAGGAGGTTCGGAGTTTGCCCCTGCTCTACGGAATCCGTCGTAGCCCACACGACGGCTTGTGGGGCGAATGGGGGTCCCCCATGATTCGCTTTGATGTCCCCCGCGAGGGGCAAGGATCGTCAGATGAACCGATAGAGAGAGGAGGTGCACGATGAAGGTCATCAAGCGCCTGGCAATGAGCCTCGGAGCTCTTCTCGCACTCGCGGTCGCTGGCGGCGCCCACTGGCGCTTCTGAGAAACTCGCAGAGAACGCATCAAGCCACCTGCCCGGGTCCCCGAACGGGGGCCCGGGCACTTGTACCAGATCTGATCTGAGTGGAGTGCCGACGGTCGCTCACATACATCCCTCAGCGGGGATCCGTTCTCGCGGGTACCGATCAGTGGTCAGAGCCGACCACCACGGGGAGGCGCGCGACGATTCGGGTGCCGACTCCCGGCGTTGAAGACACATGCAGGACCCCGCCCATCAATTCGACACGCTCCTTCATCATGCTCAGGCCGAAATGCAGGCTCCCGTCAACGCCCCTGGGGTCGAAACCGCATCCATCGTCCTCAACCAGAATCCTGAGCACTCCCGCCTCGCCACGCAGGCGGACACGGATCCGCGTAGCGCCAGCATGACGCACCGCGTTGTTCAGCGCCTCCCGCACTATCTGATATGCAAGCAGCTGGACGACCGGCGGCCCTTTGATCTCTTCGATATCAAGATCGAATTCCGCCTCCGCCACCGTGCGGAGCTGTTCTACGAGCAGCTCAAGAGTGCGGCGGACCCCGTTGACACCGAGCGGCGATCCACGCAAGCCCCTCACCACTGCGCGGACGGTGGAGCTCGCCTTCTCAACCGCTTCCACGAGAGCCGGTACATCCTCTTCCAGCGCCAGCAGCCGTCCCCCTGCCAAATCCCGCCGAATTACTTGTGCCATGAGGTGCGCCTGAAACAGCGATGGGAGAACCTCGTCATGAAGATCAGCGGCGATCGACATCCGCTCGTCGCGCCGCTCCTCGGCGACCCGGAGTGAGGACTCCTGAAGCGCGCGGGACTGGGCGCGGAGCCGGGCTCCCGCGTCCTCAAGAACGCGGGTCCGCTCAAAGGTTGTGCGGGCCAAGACCAGAGGCATGATAAACGTGAGTAGCCCCCAAGCAGCGGCGCCTTGGTACACCTCGGCGAGCACGACACTCATCAATCCGTATGCGAGGTATGTCGCCGCGAAAGACCCTAGTGATCCAAGACGCAAGGCCAGTAGGGTCTCGATCGCAGATCTTTGTTCCATGAGAGCCTTCGCGGCACCAACAAGGCAGTAGTTCACCGCCGCATCACCCGCGACGGCCACCCCTGCTGCGACAAGAGAGCCCGGCCATTCGATCCCGTCGGGAGAGAGCTCCTGGAAGATGGCACCGGCAGCAATCACACTCAACGTCACCTGAGCACGGTTGTAGACTGCCCGGAGGAGAGACACCTCGCGGCGGAATTCCCGTAGATCCGAATAGCCGAGGAGGGCCAGCCCTCCCCCAACCCATGGGCCGTAAATGAAGGCCGCAGCAATCGCGAGTGGCGTGTCTAAACTCAGCTGGGTGCCGTTCCCGGACGGTACTGCAAGCAATCCCACGACCGCGATGGCACAGACCCAAGCGGCGAGCGCCCAAGCCTCTTCAGCGAGCGTCGCCCGGTCGTGCCAGAGCCCCACCGCAAGCAAGCCAACGGCGGTCGAGATGGCGCCCCCCACCAGAACGACGAGCACTAGGGGCGGGTCGGAGGGTGTGCGGGAACGGCGGGGAAGGTCACGGGCTGAGGTTGCGCTGGCAGCGGACATCGGCCCCCCCTCGTCGTGATGGCCGGCATCCTAGGGAGGACGCCGGAGCGCGCGCAAGGGCCTGACCAGCACAAACAGTGACAAAACCCCGGGGTCGCGGGCGGGTACCATCCTCGCGTGAAGCCGCGCATCCTGGTGGTGGAGGACGAGGAGGCGATCTCCGAGCCCCTCGCCGAGCACCTCGAGCGCGAGGGGTTCCAGGCCGAGGTCGCGGCGACGCTCGCCGCGGCGCGGAGCGCGGTCGAGCGGGAGATGCCGGACCTCATCCTGCTCGACCTCATGCTCCCCGACGGCGACGGGAGGGATCTCGCGCGGGAGATCCGGCAGACGTCGGACGTGCCCATCGTCATGCTCACGGCGCGGGGCGAGGAGATCGACCGCGTGCTCGGGCTCGAGCTCGGCGCCGACGACTACGTGGTGAAGCCGTTCTCAGCGCGGGAGCTCTCGGCGAGGATCCGGGCGATCCTCCGACGCGGCCGGACGACCGACCGGCGGAGCCCCATCACGATCGGCGACGTCGCGCTCGATCCCGCAGCGAGGACCGTCACGAAGGCCGGCGAGCCGGTCGAGCTCACCCCGCGCGAGTTCGACCTGCTCCACCTCCTCATGGCCAACGCGGGGCGGGTGGTGCGCCGGGAGGAGATCATGGACGAGGTGTGGGACCCGCACTGGTTCGGGCCCACGAAGACCCTCGACGTACACATCTCGTGGCTGCGCCGCAAGCTCGGGGACGACGCGCAGGATCCGCGCTACATCGCCACCGTCCGCGGCGTCGGGTTCCGGTTCCTCGTGCCCGATGGCTCGGCCGCGGCCGATCCCGGGTCGGGAGACAGGTAGGGGGTCGCCACGAAGGTCCGCACCAGCCTCGTTCTCGCGTTCGCCTACATCCTGCTCGTCGTGCTCGTCGCCCTCGGCGTGCCCCTCGCGGTGAACCTCAACCAGCGCGCCACCCTCCAGCTCGAGACCGAGGCCCTGATCCAGGCGCAGGGGATCGCCTCGGCGATCGGCGCCGCGCACCTGCTCCCCGAGGAGCGGGACGCGCTCCGATCCATCGTGCGCCAGGCCGCCGCCCAGGTGGGGGGGCGGGTGATCGTCGTGGACGCCGAGGGGATCCTGCTCGCGGACTCCCAGGGCCGGGCCCGGCTCGGGACCGACTACGCGAACGGTCAGCGCCCCGAGCTCGACGCGGCGGTGGCCGGCCAGTCGGCGACCGAGGTGCGCTTCTCCGAGGAGCTCGGCACCGACCTGCTCGCGACGGCCGTCCCGATCCAGGACGACGGGGTGACCGTGGGGGCTGTGCGGATCACGAAGCCCATGTCCGAGGTGCGGGCGCAGACCCTGCGCTCGACCCTGGGGCTCGTGGCCGTCGGCGGCGCGGGCCTCGCGGCGGGGCTCGTGCTCGCCTGGGCCCTCGCGGACTCCTTCGCCCGTCCCCTCCGACGCCTGGCGAGCGCCTCGCGACGGCTCGGCTCGGGGGACCTGTCGGCCCGGGCCGAGCACGTGGGGGGCGCGGCCGAGATCGAGCAGCTCACCCGGTCCTTCGACGAGATGGCCGACCGGCTCGAGCGGACGGTGCGGGCGCAACGGGAGTTCGTGGCGAACGCCTCGCACCAGCTCCGGACGCCCCTCACGGGGATGAAGCTGCGGCTCGAGGCCGCCCTGGGGGAGGTCGAGGACCCGGCGGTCCGGCGCCAGCTCGAGGCCGCCGATCGCGAGGTGGACCGCCTCGCCGAGATCGTGGAGCGCCTCCTCGTCATGGCTCGGCAGATCGAGGAGGGTCAGCCGACCGAGGTGGACCTCGGCGAGGCCGCGCAGCGCGCCATCGCCCGGTGGGGGGAGCGGGCCCGGCGGCTCGGCGCGTCCCTCCTCTCGCAGGGCGAGGGGGGGCGCGCCCAGGCGAACCCCGCGGACGTGGACCAGATCCTGGACAACCTGCTCGACAACGCCATCGCCTACGCGCCGGGCGAGATCCTCATCGAGACCCGCCGCGAGGGCGAGGGGATGGTGCTCGCCGTCCGGGACCACGGGCCGGGGATCCCGGAGGCCGAGCGCGAACGCGTCACGGACCGCTTCTACCGGGGCGCGGGGGCGCCGCCGGGCGGGTCGGGGCTCGGTCTGGCCATCGCCCGGGAGCTCGCCGAGAAGTGGGGCGGGTCCCTGCGGGGGCGCGAGGCCGAGGGCGGCGGCACCCGGGTCGAGGTCCACCTGCGACCGGCCGGAGCCTTAACCGAACCTTAGCCCGGCGGGGGCTACCCTGCTCCCGTGAAGGCGTCCCTCGTGAAGCGCTACCTCGCGGGGATCGGGCTCGGTCTCGCCGGGATCGGGCTCGCCCTCGGGCTCACGGTCGGCGCGCTCGCGGTGGCGGGCCCGCACGTCGGGCCGCCCCCGACGCCGCCGACGATCGTCGTGCCGGGCGAGGAGACCCCGACCGCCTCGCCGACCCCCCGGGAGGGACGCGGCGACGACGACCGCGACGGCAAGGCCACCCCGACGGCCTCGCCGTCCCGCGAGGACCGCCCGAGCCCCACCCCGAGCGTGGACGACGACCACTCGGGCCCCGGCGGCGGGGGCTCGGGCTCGGACGACGACGCGGGCTCGGACGACCACTCGGACGGCTCGGACGACCACTCGGACGACGAGGAGCCCGACGACGATTAGGCTGAGGGGCGGTTGTCGGATCGCCCCCGCTTCCCGCACACTTGGCCCGACACGGAGGGGAGTACCCATCACGGCGTCGCCGTCATCACGGCGGGAGCCCGGCGGCGCCGGCCCTCGAGGGCGGGGAGACCTCCGACCCGAACGCCGGCGCGAGCCGGCCCGACGTCGGAGGTGTTGAGAGTTGAGCGCTGAGCCGTGGATGTGGGTGGGCTTCGTGGGGCTGATCCTCGCCCTGCTCGCCCTCGACCTGTTCGTCTTCCACCGCGAGGCGCACGAGGTCTCCTTCCGCGAGGCGACGAAGTTCAGCATCTTCTGGATCGTCCTCGGCCTCGCCTTCGGCGGGGTCATCTTCGCCTGGCGGGGGAGCCAGGCGGGCGGCGAGTACCTGGCCGGATACCTGCTCGAGAAGAGCCTGGCCGTGGACAACATCTTCGTGTTCGCGGTCCTGTTCACCTACTTCGCCGTGCCGGCGAAGTACCAGCACCGCGTCCTGTTCTGGGGGATCGTCGGCGCCCTCGTCTTCCGCGCGATCTTCATCGCGGGCGGGGCCGCGCTGCTGGAGGCGTTCCACTGGACGATGTACGTGTTCGGCGCGTTCCTCGTCGTCACCGGCGTGCGCCTGGCCATCCACCGCGACGAGGAGGTCCACCCCGAGCGGAACCCGGTGCTGCGGCTGTTCCGGAGGGTGGTGCCGAGCACGACCAGCTACCACGGGCAGCGGTTCGTGGTGCGCGAGGCCGGGCGGCTCGTCGCCACGCCCCTGTTCGCCGTGCTCGTGATGGTGGAGACCACGGACATCCTCTTCGCCGTGGACTCGATCCCCGCGATCTTCGCCGTCACCCGGGACCCCTTCCTCGTGTTCACCTCGAACGCCTTCGCCATCCTCGGGCTGCGGGCCCTGTACTTCATGCTCGCGGGGATGATCCGGCGGTTCATCTACCTGAAGGTGGGGCTGTCGGTCGTGCTCGTGTTCGTCGGGATCAAGATGCTCGTCGCGGACCTCTACAAGGTCCCCATCTGGGCCTCGCTGCTCTTCATCACCGTCACGATCGGCGTCTCGATCTGGATCTCCCTGCGAGCGACGGCGGCCCAGACGCGGGAGCCGGAGCGGGAGCCCGACCGCCTGCCGTGAGCCGACGGGCCGCGGCGTAGGCTGGGGGCGTGGGCCGCATCCGCATCGGGACCTCGAGCTGGACCGACCCCACGCTCGTGAAGGAGGGGGGCTTCTACCCGCCGCAGGCCCGGACCGCCGAGGCACGCCTGCGCTACTACGCCGAGCGCTTCCCCATCGTGGAGGTGGACTCCACCTACTACGCGCCCCCCTCGGAGCGGAACGCGGTCCTGTGGGTCGAGCGGACCCCCCCGGACTTCACGTTCAACGTGAAGGCCTACTCGCTGCTCACCGGTCACCCGACGCGGCCGGATTCGCTGCCCGCCGACCTGCGCGAGGCGCTCCCCCCGGAGCTCCGAGCCCGGCGACACGTGTACCGGGACCAGGTCCCCGCCGAGGTCGTCGAGGAGGTGTGGTCACGGTTCCACGACGCGCTCATGCCGCTGCACTCGGCGGGGAAGCTCGGGGCCGTCCTCTTCCAGTTCCCCCAGTGGTTCGTGATCGGGCGTCGGAGCAAGGCGTACCTGCTCGAGTGCGCGGAGCGGCTGCGCGACTTCCGCATCGCCGTGGAGTTCCGCCACCGCAGCTGGCTGGAGGGGCCGAACGCCGAGGAGACCCTCTCGTTCCTCGCCGAGCACCGGCTGCCGTTCGTGTGCGTGGACATGCCCCAGGGGTTCGACTCGAGCCTCCCGCCGATCGCCGCCGTGACCGCGGAGGACCTGGCGATGGTCCGGTTCCACGGTCGGAACCGGGAGGCGTGGGCGTCGCGCTCGGCGAGCGCCTCGGAGCGCTTCCGCTACGACTACCGGCGCGAGGAGCTCGAGGAGTGGGTCCCGCGGATCCGCGCCCTCGCCGAGCAGGCGCGGGAGGTCCACGTGCTCATGAACAACTGCTACCGCGACTACGCGGTGCGCAGCGCCCTCGCCCTGCGCGACCTCCTCGAGGGGTGAGGCCGCTCACACGGGGGTGACCGTGAGCGTGGGGATCAGGCTCACGGTGGGCACGAGCTCGGGGTGCTCCCGGCTGATCAGGTGGCGCGTGACCGAGAGGCTCCCGGTGGCCGGGTCCTGCTCGATCACGTCGTAGGCCACGAGCCGGACCTCCGGTCGAGCGAAGTACAGGACCTCCGCGGAGAAGGGGACGTCGAGCCCGCGGAAGGCCCCCGCCCCGTTCCCCCCGGTCGTGCCCACCCGGAGGAACAAGGTCCCGTCCACCACCCGGGCCGTGGTCCGGTGGAAGTGCCCCGAGATCACGAGGGGGATCTCGCCGGCGAGCTCCTCCACCATCCGGTCGTCGTGCACGGCCACGACGTCCGGGGGCTCCTCGAGGGCGGCGAGGTCCTGCCGGATCGCCTCCGCCGCGGCCCGCGCCTCCTCCTCGAAGGCCTCGGGGTCGATCCCCTCCTCCGTGCCCGACGGGGTGAAGGCGGGGTGACCGAGCCCGTAGATCCGGAGCCCGGCGATCTCCTCCACGCTGCCGTCCAGGACGGTGGCGTTCGGCAGCCGCGCCACCTGGGCCTGGAGCGCCAGGGAGTCGTGGTTCCCGCGCACGAACACGTAGGGGCGGCCGAAGGCGGCGATCCTCGCCGTGATGAGATCCTCCAGCGGTGTCCCGAAGGACGTGAGGTCCCCGGTGTCCACGACGAGGTCCACGTCGAAGGCGTCCGCCACCTCCCGAGCGAAGTCCATCCCGAGGGGCGAGGCGTGCAGGTCCGAGACGTGGAGCACGCGCACCGAGCCCGCCCCGGGCAGCGGCTGGGCCTGGATCGAGGTGTACGCGCGGGTGGCGCTGGCGATGAGGGCCTGCAGCCCTGCCCGGAAGTCCTCGATCCGGTCGGTCGCCTCGCGAACCGGCCCGATCAGGTGGGAGGCCGCCCCCAGCGAGCCCACGTACCGGGGCTCGGTGAAGGCGGCGGGCCGGTACGTGCGCCAGGCGAGGGCCTCCAGACCTCCGACGACGAGGAGCGCGGTCAGGCACGCCGCGAGGGTCGGACGCAACCGCCGTCGGAACACGAGCGCCCCGAGGGCCGCCGCCCCGAGGGCCGCGGCGAGGACGAGTCGGATCGCCAGGCGCGGGACGGCGCCGAGGGCATCGGCCTGCACCCGGTCCACGAGGCCCTGGATCCCCACCCGGCCGACGACCTCGGTGAGGCGTCGGACGCCGACGTCGCTCAGGGTGGCCGAGACGTCGAGCGGCCCGAGGTGCGTGTCCGCGACGACCCGCCCGAAGGGGGGCAGGCCGATGTCGGTGACCCCCCGCCCGAGCCCCGGCCGAACCTCGACCCGGAACGGGCCCATGCGCACCTCGGCCGGTGCGAGGAGGGCCGCGCCGAGCCACGCCCCGAGGAGCCCGACGAGGATGGGCAGGAGGGGGCGACCCATCCGGCGGGCGCCTTCGCGCGCGCGATCCACGTCTCCACCTTAGCCCCCCTCGTCCCGGCGACCGCCCCGGGCGCTCGGGTACGCTCGCGGTGGTGCTCGGTCGCCCGTGGAGGCTCGCGACGATCCGAGGGGTCCCCGTGCTCGTGGACCCCTCGTGGGTCTGGATCGCCGCGCTCGTGACGTACAGCCTGTGGGCCCACATGGGCTCGGTCCACCCGCACCTCGACCAGCCGCCGATCCTCGCCTTCGCCGTGGCGGGCTCGGCGATGCTGTTCGGCTCGGTCTTCCTCCACGAGGGCGCCCACGCCGTCGCCGCCCGCGCCTACGGCATCGAGGTGCAGGGCATCACCCTCGTGCTCTTCGGCGGGTTCACGAGCGCCCGCGCCGACGCCCGGGGGCCGGTGCCGGCCTTCGTCATCGCCGCCGTCGGGCCGACCGCGAGCCTGGCCCTGGGCGGCCTGTTCTGGGGCCTGTCTCGGGCGGCCCGCGCCCTGGTGGACCCCCTCGAGCCCGTCGCGTGGGCGCCGCTGCCCGGGCTCCTGCGGTACCTGGGGTGGGTCAACCTGCTCATGGCCGCCTTCAACGTGCTCCCCGGCCTCCCCCTGGACGGCGGCCGGATGCTGCGGTCCCTGATCTGGCGCCTCTCCGGCCGGGAGCCCGTCGCCACGCGCGTCGCCGCGTGGGCGGGCATGGGGCTCGGGGCGCTGCTGCTCGCCGTCGCCGGGCTGGAGATCGCGCGGGGCGAGCGCTTCGGGGCCCTGTGGCTGTTCATCATCGGCCTGTTCGTCCTCCAGGGGGCGCGGGCCTCGGACCGATACGCGGGCCTCCAGCGCCGCCTGGCGGGCGCCACGGTCGCCGACGTCATGGAGCCGCCGCCCCCCGCCGTCCCCGCGGACCTCAGCCTCTCGGAGGCGCTCGACCGGTTCCTCCGCGGCCACGAGGACGAGGCCTTCCCCGTGCTCGAGGAGGGGCGGGTCATCGGCATGGTCTCCTTCGGCTCCGCCAGCGAGCTGGGGGCCGTGGACCCCCTCCGCCCGGTGCGCGAGGCCCTGATCCCCCTGGCCGAGGTCGTGGTCGTCGACCCCGACGAGCCCCTGGACCGGGTGCTCGAGCGCCTCGGCTCTCGTCGCGCCGGGCTCGTCCTGCGGGAGGGACGGCTCGTGGGGATGGTCACGGCGCGCGGCCTCGAGCGCTGGGCGCTGAGCCGTCGGGAGGGTGTCGGAGGCCAGGGGTACGATCGCGAGCGATGACCCCCACCCCCCTCGATCCGGACCAGCGACGGGTCCTCCAGCACGACCGCGGCGCGCTCCTCGTCCGCGGCGGGCCGGGGACGGGCAAGACCCTCGCGCTGCGCGAGCGCTTCGCCGGCCTGGTCGAGGCCGGGTGCGACCCGGAGCGGATCGCCCTCGTCGTGCGGGCCAAGCGCGACCGCGTGCGCGCCCGGGCGGAGCTCCTCGAGCGTTTGCGCACGCCGATGCCCTCGCTCGGCGTCTTCACCGTCCACGCCCTCGCCTTCCGGGTCCTCGGGCGGTACCACCACCGGCTCGGCTCCGTGGAGCCCCCGCGCGTCCTGTCCGCCGCCGACCAGTTCGCCCGGGTCCGTCGCCTGCTCGAGGAGGAGGACCCCGCGGAGTGGCCGACCTATGGGGCCCTGCTCGGGCTCCACGGCTTCGCCGACCAGCTCCGCCAGCTCCTGCTGCGCGCGCAGGAGCAGCTCGTCACCCCCGAGCGACTCCTCGAGCTCGCCGAGACCCCGGGCCACGAGCGCTGGCGCGAGGTGGGGCGGTTCTACGACCGCTACCTGCGCGCGCTCGCGGCGGAGGGGGAGGTTGACTTCGCCGGGCTCGTCCTCCGCGCGGCCGAGGCCGTCTCCCCCGAGGACGCCCCCTTCGAGCACGTCCTGGTGGACGACTACCAGGAGGCCACCCCCTCCCTGGAGCGCCTCCTCGAGCGCCTCGGCCCCGCGAGCCTCGTCGTGGCGGGGGATCCCGAGGCCCACGTGTTCGGCTTCCAGGGGACGACGGCCGAGCCGATCCTCCGGTTCGCCGAGCGCTTCGGCGCGGGGGTGATCGAGCTCCGCGCGCGGCACCGCGGGCCCGAGCCCGAGGTCCAGGGGTGGCGGGCGGCCCACCCCTCGGAGGAGCACGCCGCGATCGCCCGCGAGCTCCGCCGGATCCACGTCGAGGAGGGCGTGCCCTGGCGGGAGCTGGCGGTGGTCACCCGCCGCCAGGACGCCCAGGCGGCGGCCCTGGTCCGGGCCCTGGAGGAC
>FWWL01010278.1_pt1 | contig 10878 bp, 9 predicted proteins | sample 2228331 | NCBI WGS metagenome assembly FWWL01 (sample SAMEA103939775, study PRJEB20133) | metagenome
TCTGGAACCGCACCCGGGCCAGGGCCGAGGCCCTGGCCCGGGCCTTTGGCCTGAGGGTGGTGCCCCTGGAATGGGCCCGGGAGGCCAGGCTCATTGTGAACGCCACCTCCATAGGTCTCATGGACCCCCTGGCCACCCCCCTGCCCCAGGGCCTTTTCCCGGAGGAGGGGGCGGCGGTAGACCTGGTCTACCGGCCCCTCTGGACCCGGTTCCTAAAGGAGGCCAAGGAGGCGGGGCTTCGGGTCCAGACCGGGCTTCCCATGCTGGCCTGGCAAGGGGCCCTGGCCTTTAGGATCTGGACCGGCCTTCTTCCCCCGGTGGAGACCATGGAAAGGGCCGCCCTCGAGGCCTTGGGGGAGGGTTAGCATGCCCCTGACCCTGGCCCGGCCCGTGGTCTACGAGGAGGTGGTCAAGGGGAGCCGGTTCATCGCCAAGGCCGCTCCTGTGGGGAGTGAGGCCGAGGCCCGGGCCTTCCTGGAGGTGGCCCGGGAGGAGGAGGCCACCCATAACCCCTACGCCTACCGGGTGGGCCCTATCTACCGGTTTTCCGATGACGGGGAGCCTTCAGGGACCGCGGGCCGGCCCATCCTCCACGCCCTGGAGGCCTTGGACCTGGACGGGGTGGCGGTGGTCGTCGTCCGGTACTTCGGGGGGGTGAAGCTTGGGGCCGGGGGCCTGGCCCGGGCCTACGGCCGGGCCGCGGCCGAGGCCTTGAAACGGGGGGAAAGGGTGCCTTGGGTTCCCAAGGTCCTGCTCCGCTTCAAGGTTCCCTTGGCCGGGCTCGGCCGGGTCCACCGCCTTCTGGACCGGTACGGCCTCAAGGCCGAGGGAAGGTATGAGCCTTTAGGGGTGGTCTTTCTCCTTACGCTGCCCCAAGACCAGGCCGAGGCTTTATGGGCCGAGGTCCATGAGGCCACCCGGGGCCAGGCGGATAGACTCTAAGGCATGGAACCCCTTTTTGCCCCCAGGGGCCGGGTCCTTCTGGTGGACGGCCACCACCTGGCCTACCGGAATTTCTTTGCCCTAAAGGGCCTCACCACCAGCCGGGGGGAGCCTATCCAGGCGGTGTACGGTTTTGCTAAAAGCCTCCTTAAGGCGTTAAGGGAGGATGGGGATACCGTCATCGTGGTCTTTGACGCCAAGGCCCCCTCCTTCCGCCACCAGGCCTACGAGGGGTATAAGGCGGGCCGTCTTCCCACCCCGGAGGACTTTCCCCGGCAGCTTGAGCTCATCAAGACCTTGGTGGACCTTCTGGGCCTTACCCGCCTCGAGGTCCCCGGCTTCGAGGCCGACGACGTCCTGGCCACCCTGGCCAAATGGGCCGAGGGGGAGGGGTATGAGGTCTGGATCCTCACCGCGGACCGGGACCTCTTCCAGCTTCTCTCGGACCGGATCCATATCCTTCACCCCGAGGGGGAGGTCCTCACCCCCGCCTGGCTTTGGGCGCGGTACGGCCTAAGGCCTGAGCAATGGGTGGACTACCGGGCCCTGGCCGGGGACCCCTCGGACAATATCCCCGGGGTTAAAGGCATCGGGGAGAAAACCGCGGCCCGGCTCATCGCCGAGTGGGGAAGCCTGGAAAACCTCCTCAAAAACCTGGACCGGCTCAAGCCCGCCTTCAGGGCCAAGATAGAGGCCCACCTCGAGGACCTAAAGCTCAGCCAGGAGCTCTCCCGGGTCCGGACCGACCTGCCTTTGGAGGTAGGGTTCACCCCGAGGCGGGAACCAGACCGGGAGGGCCTCAAGGCTTTTTTGGAAAGGCTGGAATTTGGGAGCCTCCTCCACGAGTTTGGCCTTTTGGAGGCCCCAAGCCCCCTGGAGGAGGCCCCCTGGCCCCCGCCGGAAGGGGCCTTTGTGGGGTATCTCCTTTCCCAGCCCGAGCCCATGTGGGCTGGCCTCCTGGCCCTGGCCGCGGGGCAGGGGGGCCGGGTCCACCGGGCTCCTCGTCCCCTCCAGGGGCTTAAGGACCTCCGGGAGATCCGGGGGATGCTGGCCAAGGACCTGGCGGTTTTGGCCCTGCGGGAAGGTTTGGAGATTCCCCCGGGGGATGACCCCATGCTCCTCGCCTACCTCCTGGACCCTTCCAACACCACCCCCGAGGGGGTGGCCCGGCGGTACGGGGGGGAGTGGGCGGAGGAGGCCGCGGCCCGGGCGGTTCTTTCCGAGAGGCTTTACCACGCTCTTCTTGAGCGGATTGAGGGCGAGGAGAAGCTTGTGTGGCTCTACCAGGAGGTGGAGCGCCCCCTGTCCCGGGTCCTGGCCCATATGGAGGCCACTGGGGTCCGGCTGGACGTGGCCTACTTGAGGGCCCTAGGCCTCGAGGTGGAGGCGGAGCTTAGGCGACTGGAGGAGGAGATCCACGCCCTGGCCGGCCACCCCTTTAACCTGAACTCCCGGGATCAGCTGGAACGGGTCCTCTTTGACGAGCTCGGGCTTACCCCCATCGGCAGGACCGAGAAAACGGGGAAGCGCTCCACCAGCGCCGCAGTCCTGGAGGCCCTCAGGGAGGCCCACCCCATTGTGGACCGGATCCTCCAGTACCGGGAGCTCGCTAAGCTTAAGAGCACCTACATAGACCCCCTTCCGGGCCTGGTCCACCCCCGGACAGGCCGGCTCCACACCCGGTTCAACCAGACAGCCACGGCCACCGGGAGGCTTTCCAGCTCCGACCCCAACCTCCAGAATATCCCCGTGCGCACCCCTTTGGGGCAAAGGATCCGGAAGGCTTTTATCGCCGAGGAGGGGCATCTCCTGGTGGCTCTGGACTATAGCCAGATAGAGCTCAGGGTCCTGGCCCACCTTTCCGGGGATGAGAACCTGATCCGGGTCTTCCAGGAGGGGCGGGATATCCACACCCAGACCGCGGCCTGGATGTTTGGGGTACCCCCGGAGGCCGTGGACCCCCTGATGCGCCGGGCCGCCAAGACCGTGAACTTCGGGGTCCTTTATGGGATGTCGGCCCACAGGCTCTCCCAGGAGCTTGGCATCCCCTACGAGGAGGCCCAGGGCTTCATAGACCGGTACTTCCAGAGCTTCCCCAGGGTCCAGGCCTGGATCCGGAAGACCCTGGAGGAGGGGCGGGCCCGGGGGTATGTGGAGACCCTGTTTGGCCGGAGGCGGTATGTCCCGGACCTAAACGCCCGGGTGAAAAGCGTGCGGGAGGCGGCGGAGCGCATGGCCTTTAACATGCCCGTTCAGGGCACGGCCGCGGACCTCATGAAGCTGGCCATGGTCCGGCTTTTCCCCCTGGTGCGGGCTCTTGGGGCCCGGATCCTCCTCCAGGTCCATGACGAGTTGGTCCTCGAGGCCCCCAAGGCCAGGGCCCAGGAGGTGGCCGAAAGGGCCAAGGAGGTCATGGAAGGGGTCTGGCCCCTGGCCGTGCCCCTAGAGGTGGAGGTGGGGATAGGGGAGGACTGGCTTTCGGCCAAGGCCTAACCCGCAAGGGAGGCCTCTAAAGGCGGTAGATCTCCTCGGGGTCCAGCACCAGGTCCAGGCAGGGGAGGTTAACCTGGCCCTCCTCCACCCGGAGGGTTCCCCCTCTTTGCGGTAGAGGAGGATCCTGGGCCTTTGGCTATCCACCACCAGGTAGCCCTTAAGCCCCGGCAGGCCCAGGTAGGCCGTCCGCTTCTCCCTCAGGTCTATGGCCCGGGAGAGGACCTCCGCCACCAGGCAGGCCTCTTCGAGGTAAAGGGCCTCGAGGTCCACGGGGCTACAGACCACGATGAGGTCCGGGTAGTAGATCCGGTTCCCCACCTTAAGGCGCATATCCGAGGGGAAGACCCGGCAGGGGCTACCCTCGGCCGCCTGCCTGAGGAGGTAAAGCAGGTTGCTCACCAGGAGGTTGTGCCGGGCGTTGGCCCCGGCCAGGGCGTAGACCATCCCCTCCACGAACTCGTGCTTGCGCCTGGCCCGCCCTTCCCAGGCCAGGTATTCCTCGAGGCTCATGGGCTTGAGGGCCATGCCCTTCTCCTTTTCCGCTAGGGCCACCCCCCCTTGGCCCCGCCTCTGGACTGGACCCAGAGGCGGAAGGGGATGGGCCCGCAAGGAGGCGTGCCATCTTTCCCTGGGTTACACCCAGAGTGGAGTAAGAGGAGGTTTTGGCCTCCCCTGCCCTAGACTCAGCTTCCTTGGGGTATAGTTTCACCCGATGCGGCGCTACTTCGGCACCGACGGCGTCCGGGGGGAGGCGGGGAAGCCCCCCTTGACCCCGGAATTCGTCCTCCGGCTAGGCCAGGCCGCGGGGGCTTACCTTAGGGCCCAGGCCAGGAAGCCTGTGGTCCTCCTGGGCAAGGACACCCGGGAGTCCTCGGACCTTTTGGAGGCGGCCTTGGCCGCAGGACTCATGAGCCAGGGGGTGCGAGTGGAACACCTGGGCGTCCTGCCTACCCCCGGGGTGGCCTACCTCACCCGGCTTCTGGGGGCCACAGCCGGGGTTATGATTTCCGCGAGCCACAACCCCTACCAGGACAACGGGATCAAGTTCCTGGGCCCAAACGGGGAAAAGCTCCCCGACGAGGCCGAGGAGGCCATAGAGGCCCTCCTAGAAGAGGATCACCCGGTCCGGGGCATCGGGACGGTGGGGGATTACCGGGAGGCGGAGCGGGTCTACCTGGACTTCCTCCTGGACCAGGCCCCGGACCTCTCTGGGCTTAGGATTGGCCTGGATCTGGCCCACGGGGCGGGGTACCGGATAGGCCCCAAGCTTTTCCAAAGGGCCGGGGCCGAGGTTATGGCCTTTTTTAACACCCCGGACGGCCGGAACATCAACCGGGGCTGCGGCTCCACTCATCCCGAGGCCCTGGGCCGGTTTGTGGTGGAGCTCGGCCTGGACCTAGGCCTGGCCTTGGATGGGGATGGGGACCGGGCCATCCTGGTGGACCGGAAGGGGCGGGTCTTCCACGGGGACCATGTCCTCTACCTTGCGGCCCGGGCCTTCCGGCCCAAGGGCGTGGTGGGGACGGTGATGAGCAACATGGCCCTGGAGATGGCCCTAAGGGAGCTGGGCCTTCCCTTCCGCCGGGGCCCGGTGGGGGACCGGTATGTGTTGGAGGCCATGAAGGCCGAGGGGTTTCCCCTTGGGGGGGAGCCCTCGGGGCATGTGGTCTTCCTGGACCGGCACACCACGGGGGATGGCCTCCTTACCGGGCTTATGGTCTTAAAGGCCCTTAAGGAGCTTGGGGGGGACCTGGCGGACTGGTACGAGGCCCTCCCCCTCTACCCCCAGGTCCTCAAGAACGTCCGGGTCCAGGACAAGGCCCGGGTCATGGCTGACCCGAGGCTTGGGGAGGCAGTTCGGTTGGCTGAGGAAAAGCTTAAGGGCCTGGGCCGAGTCAACGTCCGCCCCTCGGGGACGGAGCCTTTGGTCCGGGTCATGGTGGAAGGCCCCGAGGAGCTGGTGGAGGAGGTGGCCCTAGAGCTGGTGCGGGCCGTGGAGGCCATCGCAGGCTAAGGGGTGGGTGGAGTTAAACTGGAAGGATGAAGGTTGCTTTGAGCCGAAGGGGCCATCTCGCCCTGCCCAAGGCCGTGCGCGAGGCCCTGGGCCTTAAGCCAGGGGATCAGTTTCCCCATAGTCTTGGCCACCGTCTTTTATGCCCTCGGAAAGTTCTACAAGCTTCCGGCCAGGGAAGCCGCCCGGCGTCTCTTGGCCCTGGCTAGCCTCGAGGTCGAGGAGGTGGAGCCCCTGGCCCTCGAGGCCCAAGAGGAGGGGGTCAAGGTGCTTTCCTTTGACCGAGGCTTTGTCCATTGGCCGGGCCTCTGGGAGGAGCCCCAGTGGAGACCCTGACCCGGATTAAGGTTCGCTACGCCGAGACCGACCAGATGGGGGTGGTCCACCACTCGGTCTATGCGGTGTACCTCGAGGCCGCCCGGGTGGAGTTTTTGGAAAGGGCCGGGCTTCCTTACCACGAGGTGGAGGCCCAAGGGGTTTATTTCCCTGTGGTGGAGCTTTCCTTGCGCTTCCGGGCCCCGGCCCGGTTTGGGGATGAGGTCTGGGTCCGGACCCGGCTTGCCGCCCTAAGCCCCAGGGACCTCCGCTTCCGCTACTGGGTGGAGGGCCAGGCGGGGCTTCTGGCCGAGGGGGAGACCCGGCACCTCTGCCAGGTGGGGGGGCGGGCGGTGCGCATCCCCGAGGCCCTTTATGCCCGGCTCCGTATGCTCCAATTGGGTTAGCATAGACGCATGGACCCCTTTGCCCTTTTTGAACAGCACATCAACCCAGGTCTGGCTGGCCTTCTGCGCTTCACGGGGCTAGACCGCGTGGAATCCCATGCGGAAGGTCCTTACGTTTGGGACACCGAGGGGCGGCGCTACCTGGACTTTCTGGGCCTCTACGGCACCCTGAACCTGGGCCACCGCCACCCCAGGGTGGTGGAGGCCGTAAAGCGGCAGCTGGACCGGATGCCCATGTCCGTCCGGGTCCTGGTCTCCGAGCCTACGGCCAGGCTGGCGGCCAAGCTTGCGGAGATCACCCCGGAAGGGCTAGAGATGGTCTTTTTCGGGAACTCAGGGGCCGAGGCCGTGGAGGCGGCGATTAAGCTTGCCCGGGCCTACACCGGCAAGCCCGGGATCATCACCACGGACCGGGGCTTCCACGGTAAGACCATGGGGGCCCTCTCCCTTACCCCCAGGCCCGAGTACCAGGACCCAGCCCGGCCCCTTCTCCCCGGGGTTAAGGTGGTGCCCTATGGGGACCTCGAGGCCCTAGAGGCGGCCATAGACGGGGACACAGCCGCGGTCATCGTGGAGCCCATCCAGGGGGAGGGGGGGATCCGGGTTCCCCCGGAGGGGTACCTGAGGGGGGTTCGGGAGATCACCCGCAAAAAGGGGGTCCTCATGATCGCCGATGAGGTCCAGACCGGCCTAGGCCGCACCGGGAAGCTCTGGGGGGTGGAGTGGGAGGGGGTGGCCCCCGACCTCCTCACCTCGGCCAAGGCCCTAGGGGGCGGGGTGATGCCCATCGGGGCCTGCGTGGGCCGGCGGGAGGTCTTTGAGGTCTTTAAGAAAAACCCCCTCTACCACTCCTCCACCTTTGGCGGGAACCCCCTGGCCGCGGCCGCGGCCCTGGCGGCCATCGAGGTCACCCTGGAGGAGGACCTCCCAGCCCGGGCCCTGGCCCTGGGGGAGAGGCTTATGGGGGGTCTAAAGGCCCTGCAGGCGGAGCACCCGGACCTCATAGAGGAGGTCCGGGGCCGGGGGCTCATGGTGGGGGTGGAGTTTGGGGACGCGGATATCGGGGCCCTGGTGGTGGCGGGCCTGGCGGAGCGCGGGGTCCTCACGGCCTTTGGCCTGAATAACCCCAAGGTGGTCCGCCTAGAGCCTCCCTTAATCATCGGCCCCGAGCATGTGGACCAGGCCCTCGAGGCCTTTTCGGAAAGCCTCAAGGCTACGGAGGAGACCCTGGCCGGACTGGTCTAGGCCGGGTTAAGGATGCAGGAAACCCTACTGGAGTTCTTTAGAAAAACAGGCAAGCCGCACCGCCTCGAGGAGGTTCTCAGGCGCTTCGGCCTGGATAAGCGCACGGCTAAGGCCGAGCTTAAGGCCTTGGTCCAGGCGGGGCTTTTGGAGAAACGGGGGAACCGCTACACCCTTACCCAAAAGGTCCAGGGGCCCTTGAGCCTGCACCGGGATGGGTACGGATTTGTCCGCCTTCCTGGGGGGGACCTTTTCATCCCCCCGGGGCATACGGGGGAGGCCTGGCCCGGGGACCTGGTGGAGGCCAGGGTCCAAAAGGGCGCGGATGGCCGGCCCTACGGGGTGGTGGAACGGGTCTTAAAACGGGCCCGGGACCGGGTGGTGGGGCGGCTGGAGTTCCGCAAGGGCTACGCCCTTCTGGTTCCGGACGAACCCAGCCTTCCCCCTTTGAAACTCCTCCCTAAAGGCCTCGAGGCGGCCCAGCCCGGGGCGCGGGCCGTGGCCCAGGTCCACTGGGCTGACCCCCCTTATGGGGAGGTGGTCCTCCTCCTGGAAGGGGAGGGGGAGGACCCTCAGGCCGAGACCGAGGCCGTGATCGCCAAGTACGGCCTCCGGGCGGAGTTTCCTAAAGAGGTCCTGGAGGAGGCCGAGGCCATCCCCCTGGAAATCCCCGGGGCCGAGCTCAGGCGGCGGGTGGACTTTAGGGACCGGAGGGTCTTCACGGTAGACGGGGTGGATGCCAAGGACTTTGACGACGCCATCCATATCCGCCCCCTCCCTGGGGGGCTTTACGAGGTGGGGGTCCATATCGCGGACGTCTCCCACTACGTTCTCGAGGGAAGCCACCTGGACCTGGAGGCCCAGGAACGGGGGACGAGCGTCTACCTCCCGGGCCAGGTCCTCCCCATGCTCCCCGAGCGGCTTTCCAACGGGGTCTGCTCCTTAAAACCCCACGAGGATCGGCTCGTCCTTTCCGTGATCTTCCACCTCACCCCGGAAGGCGAGGTGCGCAAGGCCTATTTCCGGGAAGGGGTGATAAGGAGCGTGGCCCGGCTCACCTACACCGAGGTGGAGGCCTTCGCCGAGGGGTTTGGCCTACCCGGGGAGCACGCCTTTTTGGCGGAAGACCTAAGGCTTTTCCTAGACCTCACATCTAGGCTCAGGGCGGGGCGCCTGGAGGCCGGGGCTTTGGACTTCAACTTCCCCGAGGTCAAGGTGGAGGTGGAGGAAGACGGGTCCGTCCACCTCCTGCCCCAGGCCGAGCCCAAGGCCCGTAGCCTCATCGAGGAGCTCATGCTCCTGGCCAACCGCACCGTGGCCGAGGCCCTGGTGCGGCGGGGCCTGCCTGCCCTCTTCCGGGTCCACGAGGAGCCCCTGGAGGAAGGCTACGCTAGGCTTCGCACCGCCTTGGCCCGGCTGGGGTACCGCCTGCCTTCTAAGCCCTCGGGGGAGGCCCTAAACCGGGTCCTCCTTCAGGCCAAGGGCCGGCCCGAGGAGCCTGTGGTCATGAACCTGGTCCTCCGCTCCTTGCGCCTGGCCCGGTACGCCGCAGAGAACCTGGGCCACTTTGGCCTGGCCTTGGAACACTACCTCCACTTCACGAGCCCCATCCGCCGCTACCCAGACCTTGTGGTCCATCGGGTCCTCAAGGCCATGCTCCGCCGCACCCTTACGGAGCGGAAAAAGGCGCGGTGGTTCGAGGCTTTTCCTCGTATCGCCGAGAAGGCCTCGGAGATGGAGCGCAAGGCCGAGGCCGCGGAGAGGGAGCTCACCAGGTACTACATGGCCCTTTGGGCGGGGCTACATCTCGGGGAGCGTTTCCCAGGCCGGGTCACGGGGGTGGCCTCCTTTGGGGCCTTTGTGGCCCTGCCCAACGGGGTGGAGGGGCTGGTCCCCTTGGAGTTCCTCGGCCCCTACACCTATAGCGAGGAGGTCCTGGCCCTTTTGGGCCCCAAGGGGCAGAGGATCCGCCTGGGGGACCCCATGGAGGTGGAGATCCTAAGGGCTGACCCCAGGCTCAGGCGGATTGACCTGAAGCCGGTTCTCGGCGCGGAGTCTCCCAGGCCCAATCGGAAAAAGACCAGGAAGGAGGAAGAGATGCGCAAAGTTGTGGTAGGACCCCCGGCCAAGGAAGAGGAGCATAGGCCCGAAAGGGTCACGGTGGAGCGGATGTACTTTGGCTCCTGGTCCCCCAAGGCAGGGGGAGGGGGGCCTAGGCGCCCCAGGAATTCCAAGAAGCGCCGTCGCCGCTAAACCTAGGGCCCTGGCCAGGGTGGCTTACTCCAGGACCAGGCTGCCCGCCCCCACGGCGCTTAGGGTGGGGGCCTCGAGGTCCAGGCGGTAGGCCAGAACCTCCCCCTGATGCCCTTCCAGGAGGGGAAGGAGGCTTCCCACCACCTCCGTGGCGTCCAGGCGGGTGGGGTTCCCCCCCAAAAGGGCCAAGGCCTCATGGGCCCGCCCCTCGGCCAGGGCCTTTAAAAAGCCCTGGTCCCGGCGCCGGGCCTCCTGGGCCAGGGCGGGGCTTAGGGGCGGGTCCCCGAACCGGGGCCCCACATGGGAGAGGTCCACGGCGAGGACTAGGAGCCCGGGCTTTTCCTCCAAAAGCACCTTTAAGGCCTCCCCCAGTTCCGGGGTCCGCCGGCCCACCAGGATGGGGAGGTAGCGGGCGGTGGGCCGTGCCCCTTTGAGGAAAAAGAGGGGTAGCTCTAGGCTATGTTCCTCCCGGAAGGCCAGGGGGGTGTTAAAAAGCTCATAGGGGAGGAGGGCGTCTAGGGCCTGGAGGGCTTCGAGGTCGGGCTCTGCCGGGCCAAAGGGGGTGTGGAAGGGAACAGGGAGGGCCGCGGCCGGCTCCTTGAGGGGCCTATGGGCCACCCCCACCAGGTAGACCCGTTCTGCCGGGGTCCTTTCCAGGCTGGCCAAGGCCGCCCCGTAGGCCTCGGGGATGCGGGCCGGTTCCAGGTGGGGCATGAGGAGGAGGCTGCCCCGCCTCCCCTCCCCCTCGTAGCTGGCCCGGAAGGCCCTTAGGAAGGCCCTGGCCTCCTCTGGCCCCTGGGGGTAGGAAAGCCCAGCCAGGCGCATGGGCCTTTCCTTTAGGAGGCTTTCCTCCTCGGCTTTGAGCCTCCTTTCCACCTCCTCCGTGAGGAGAAGCCCGGCCTGCTCCAGGGCCTGGACCAGGTTCTCCAACTCCTCCTTGGGGATGAGGACCCCTTGGGCCTTGAAGACCTCCTCCTGGACCTCCTCTAGGGTTTTGCCCTCCAGGAGGCCCACCAGGTAAAGCCCCGCCTCGGTAAGGAGGAGGGGCTCCTGGTAGACCCCATAGGGGTCCTTGAGGAGGTACCCCTCGGGGAGCCTATGGATCTCCGGAGGACGGAGCCTTAGCCTCATGCCCCGAATATAGCTCCAAAAGGAAGGCCTGGGCCTCCTCCGGGGTCCTAATCCGCCCCTCGGCCTGGGCTAGGAGGAGGGCTT
>FWWL01010279.1_pt1 | contig 10878 bp, 11 predicted proteins | sample 2228331 | NCBI WGS metagenome assembly FWWL01 (sample SAMEA103939775, study PRJEB20133) | metagenome
CGGAATGGTGGCCGGAGAATTATCGGAATCCCGGCCGGTCAATTATCGGAATGATGGCCGGTCGGAATCGGAATCCGCAGGACCCTGTCGATGCGATCGAGATATGGCTCCAGAAAGGTTCGGCTGGGCAGCTTTGGGACCATGACCCGGAGGGCGGCGGCGGATTCGCTGATCGGATCCGGGGAAGGCGTTAACAACGGGGCGCTCCTGTAGCGGCGATGGGTACTGTGATAAAAGCCAGCCAGCGGCGGACCATAGCGGTGATGCAGCCCTATTTCATCCCTTACGCTGGTTATTTTCGGCTTCTTGCCGCGACGGATGTGTTCGTGATCTACGATTGCGTCCAGTTCTCGCGACGGGGCTGGCTTCATCGCAACAAGATGCACAGCGCAGCAGGCAATCTGGAGTGGATGACGCTGCCGCTGAAAAAGGCGCCGCAGGATATCCTGATCAAGGACCTCGAATTCCGCGACAGCGCGAGGCGCGAACTCCTGGCTGAAGCGCGAAAATTTCCGGCTCTGAGCAAGATTGTTGCTGATGACAGGGGCGAGATCGCCAGTCTTCTGTTCGATATGACCGTGTCGCCGGTGGACTACATCGTCAGACTGCTTCGGTGGGCGGCCGTCAGGCTCGATATTCCCTGGACCGTGCTGCGGTCCAGCACATTGGACATCGACCCGGCCAAACGCGGCGAGGCTCGCATCCTGGCCATCGCCGCCGAACTGAATGCAACAACCTACCTGAACGCGCCTGGCGGAGTGGAGCTCTACGACCGGGACAATTTTCGCGACAACGGCATCGAGCTTCGTTTTCTGGACACTTATGCCGGCCCCAAGCAGTCTATTCTCGAACGACTTCTGACCGAAGATCCAGCGAGCATACGGGCCGAGATCTACAGTCAGTTGGACTGACGTCGACCGCGCCGATCCCGCCTTGACCGGCTGTCCCGGCCTGCAGACGGCAGCCGATGACTATGTGGAAGCGGGCAAGAGCGGCCGTCGGGTCTCTTTCAGGCTTTACTTTATGATGTAGGCTGTGGGCTGGAAGGCGAAGCCGAATGTGCGGATCGGCCGGTCGGGTAGCATTTCGCGCACCGCGCGCGTTTCGCCGGGCGCAGTCTCGTGGTTCAAGTTGTCGAGGATGAGCACCCCGCCGGGTGTCATACGCGGCCAAAACTCGCGGATACACTCGCGGACGACATCATAATAACCGCAATCCAGGAAGACGAGTTTGAACTGGAGATGCGGGTAGCTCTCGAAAAACGCCGGAAGGTCTTTTGCAAGGTCCATATCGTGGATGCGAACGACATCGTCGAGACCTTGGACATTGACCAGCTTGCGAACCCAATCGACCGATGATTGATAAGCTCCCGGATAGACGATCTCCGCGTCCTTGCCATTAGCGCGCGCGCCCTGGAACCAGTCGAACCCATGCACGAGCGTCATCGACTCCGGCTCGAATAATCTAGCCAGTTTGGCGAAATAGAGCGTGCAAGTTCCCTTCCACATGCCCGCCTCGGCGATGTGGCCGAGGTAGGGCAACGCCATTTTGTACGCTTCGTACAGCGCCAGATAGCGCGCGATGTTGACGTGCCCCGCGAAGGCGGGGGAATGGTGGATGAGGTCCTCGGGGGGAATATCCATGCCAAGAATGTCTTGTATGCCCTGCCAGTAGGGCTCACGTCGGTGCGCAAATTTTTGGGACTCCATCACGCCCTCGGCATATGGACGCGGCGGTGCGGCTTTAGTCATCGGAGTTCCTTGGTTCAATCTTTGGTCAATTGGGTTCGATCTCGAGATAACGGACTCACTGCTCGCCATTTGGCGAACTCACCTGAGGCTTTCTACATTCCGTCGCCGTCCCACTCCGCCCAGGCGAAGCCGTCGCGGCCAAAGCCGTTGCCGTTGTAGAACATCAGCAGGCGCTCTCCCACGCGCAAGACGCAAGGATAAGCGATCATTTCGCTGTCGAAACCCGATTCGGACACGTCTATGCCCGCTGCTGCATCATCGCGGGTCCAGTGGATGAGGTCGTCCGATCGTGCAAAGCCGATCCGGTAAGCATCGCCTCCGCCCCGAAAGCCGACACTGCCGCGATGGCAGAACCACATCGCCCAGGAGCCGTCCGCGAGCCTCAAGATCGTCGGCCGGGTCAGCGCTTCCTCCGGGAAGGTTTGCGCCAGCGCCGGCCGGCCTGTCCGGCGCCAGTCAACGCCATCGCTCGAAACGGCATGACGCAGATCGTAGACATGCTCGTTCTTGCCGCCGATGTCGATCCAGCCGAGCCCGGCAGAGTAAAAGACGTGCAAAGAACCGTTGTGCCGAACGACATAGGGCGATGTGGCCGAGAACGGCTCGCGGGGTGAGCGATCGAGAACCGGCCCCTCGCATTCACGGCGGAAGGTGCGGCCACCATCCTCGCTGACGGCAAGGCCGGTCGTGTTGTGGTAGGGGGCGGCGCCGGCGAGACGGCTCCAGCCACTGTAATACAATCTGACCCGCATGCCATCGGCGATGACGGCCGAGGGCATGATGCCGTGCTCGTCGAACGAGCCTGGGCCACCAGGATCAAGGATCGGCGTATCGGAGACCGCCAGAACCCGTTCCGGCCGAGTACGGTCGAGGTCGACATAGCCGGTCAAGCTCAGGCCAGGTCTCGGCCGACTGGCTACGTAAACCCGTATCCGGTCATCGAGCAGCAGTGCTGTCGGGACCTGAGCATGGCTGTTCATCCAGCCGCCCTGTCCCGAAGGCGCGAAACTCAGCCCCTGCTTGCGCCACCCCCGAGGTGTGGCTTCATTCATCCTGATCGCCCAACGCCAAAACCTTACCCGCCTCACGCCGGATCAGGTCGTCCAGCCAGTCATGCATGCTAAGGCCGAGCTTCGCCCGCGCCTTATGCGCCAATTCCTTGGTCAGCGGCTTTACGCCCTCGAGCTGGCCTAGATAGCGGGTGCGGTGCGTGCCGCCGCGCGGCCCAGGAATTTCGAAATCGAAGTCTGCCGGCGGCTCACCCTCGCCGACCGTGAAGTCGATCAGGTAAAAAGTGCCGCCGATGATCCAGCGCAGGTTCACCTCGCGCGCCTCGATCGGCAGATACTCGAGCGGGAGAGGCGCGTTGAACTGTGGGTTGGTCGTGGCCAGAATCTTCGCGAAGGTGGTCTGGCGCAGCCATGGCGGCATGCTCTCGTCACCGACGACGACACGGCCGCCGGGCTTTGTCACGCGCACGACCTCGCGGAAGAAGCCGGCAACGTCGATGAACTCGCCGACTCCGCCGAACTGGAAGACCGCGTCGAACATATTGTCGTCGAAAGGCAGATGCGAGGCGTTGGCGATCGAGAACTGCGCCTTCAGCCCGGCCGCCGAAAGCCTGTCGCGGTTTCGCACCAGCATGGAGCGCGCGATGTCCTGGCAGAAGAGCTCGCCGGTTTCGCCGAGGCGGGCTGCGATGATCTCGCTATCACGCCCCGTGCCGGCGCCGATCTCCAGGACGCGTTTACCCGGGCCGATGCCGAGCCGATCGACCATAGCGTTGCGCACGTCGGTCTCGTTCTCGCCGAAGGTCGAGAAGGTCAGCGGCAGATACTTGTCGTAGACGTCGGCGCGACCGTCATAGAACTCGATCGTCGCTTTCTCGCGGGCGCGCAGTTGCTGCGGCCAGGTCAGATCGGGAATGCCGTCCTCGATCGGAAAGCGAGCCCCATCCTCGGCGACAAGCTGGCCACTGACGACTTCTCCATCGGCTTCTGCAGCGTTGTCGAGCGTGAGGCGGCCGTGCGCACCCGGCGCGCGATAGATGGAGGCCAATTCAATCTTCATTCCCAATTTCCCCAAAACCGCTGGCGACGCCGTTCAACGCGCGGTCGCCGCCGCTGCAAGAACCGCGTGCTCCCTGGCGAGCAGTTCATACATCACATGGTCGTGCCAGACCCCGTTTTTCTGAAACTCCTCGCGCTGTGTGCCGACATTCCGGAAGCCAAGACGGCGAATGAGCGAGCGCGAGGCGTCATTGACGGCAAAATGGCTAACATAGACCTTGTGCAGGCCAACTTCGCGAAACGCGAAATCAAGCACGGCTCGCCCAGCCTCCGTCATAATACCAAGACGCTGGTGCGACCGGCCCACCCAGTAGGCCAGTTCGGCCTTGTCGTATGTCAGGACGCGATGCGTGCGTTGGATGCCAATCAGGCTCACAATGCCGCAAAGGCAACCTTCCATCAGGATGGCCCATGTGACGCCGCTGCCCGATTGACGGCGCGCTATTTCATTCTCGATGAAGGCGGCGGTTTGCTGCTTGGTCTGGTGCGCGTCCCAGGCCATCAGACGCGAAATCTCGGGATCGGCGATGTCGGGCCAAAGCAGATCAACATCGTCTGGCTGCAGGGGCCGCAATAGCAGGCGCTTCGTCGTCAGATTGAGCTGCGCAGGCAGCGGCTTGGCGCTCATGATGCCTATCCCGCCCCCTGCAGAATAGGCGCGTGCGCCCTCGCAGCGGACGTTTTCTTTAACGAAGAACCCGTCTAACAACTCGACGCGTTCCATGCCACGAGGCGCGAGGGCTTGTCCACGCCCCGCGACTCCAAACCGCAAGCGGATTTCACGAATGACCGACATCGTCGTTTTCGGCATCGGCAAGATCACGGATGTCGTCGTTTCGCTGCTCGAGGCGCAGTCGGACATGACCATCAAAGGATTTACCTGTGACAGGGCCTTCGTGACCTCGCCCGAAAACCAGGGCCGTCCGGTCGTGCCTTTCGACGAGGTCGAGGCTGCATTCCCTCCAGCCAGCCATCAGATGCTTGTCGCGATCGGCTATCACGAGCTTAACAAGGTTCGCCAGGACCGCTGTGCGGAGGCGGTGGCCAAGGGCTACAGGCTCGCATCCTGGGTCAGCCCGGAAGCGCGGGTGCCTCCGGGCACGGTGGTCGGCGCCAACTGTGTGATCATGCCCGGCGCGGCGCTGCAGCCCCATGCCCGGCTGGGCGATGGCGTCTTCGTCTGGCACAACGCCGTCGTCGGCCATCACGCCGCGATCGGCGATCATTGCTGGCTGGCCTCGAACTGCACGATCTCGAGCACGGCCACGCTCGGCGAGCGGAGCTTCGTCGGCGTCAATGCCGCGATCGGGCACAATCTGACCATCGGCGCCGACAGCCTGATCGGTGCGGGCGCGGTCCTGACGCGCAGCACCGAGCCAGGCGGCGTCTATATCGTCGGCGACACGCCGCGCTATCGGCTCGACAGCCGCCGCTTCATGCGCATCGCGCAGATGACCTGAGCAGGCTCAGAGGTCTTTTAGCGCGGCGCGATCGACCTTGCCGTTGGCGTTCTTGGCGAGTGTGTCGGTGACGCGAAAGCGGTTGGGGATCATGTAGCCGGGAAGCACCGCCTTGAGGTCCTCGCGGAGCCGCGCTTCGTCGAGCAGGCCGTCGGGCGCAGCGATATGGGCGACGATATGGCCGAAGTTCTCGCGGACCCGCTTGTAGACAACCGCAGCCTGCGTGACATAGGCCAGCCGTGAAATCGCCGCCTCGATCTCGTCGAGTTCGATGCGGTAACCCATGTGCTTGATCTGGTTGTCCTTCCGGGCCACGAAATAGAGCAGCCCCTCGCTTTCCCGGACGAGGTCGCCAGTCCGGTACATCGGCAGTGGCACGGCACGATGGCCCGGGCTGCGGGTGAAGACGGGTGCGCTGCGCTCGGGATCGTTGTAATAGCCTTGCGCGACCTGTGGGCCGATCAGGCAGAGTTCCCCGGCCTCGCCGGCCGGAACCGGCTCGTCGCCATCGAGCAGGAGATAATCGAAATTCGGCGCGATGCGCCCCAGCGTCGGCAACCCCTGACCATCGGCAAGATCGGCAGCCGAAACCTCATGCGCCGAGCAGATGCAGGTGCATTCGGTCGGCCCATAGACATTGAACAGGCGCGCGCGCCCGCCGTAGAGGGCCATCAACCGCGAGAGCTCGCGCTTGGGATAGCCTTCGCCGCCGAAGACGATTGCCCGGATCACGCGAAAGGATGCCGGCTGCAATGCCTTCATCGCTAGGAGATAGATCAGCAGGGAGGGAACCGAGAACCAGACCGTGCAGCCGGCCTCGTCGATCCGACTGACAAGGAGGCGCGCATCGGCCACCTCAGCCAGCGTCATCGGCGCCAGGCAGGCGCCGTTGAAAAGCGAGGCATAGAAATCGAAGACGGAATTGTCGAAGTAGATCGGGTTGACGCCGGCGAACGTGTCGGCCGGGGTGATCGCGAAGGTCGTCCGGCTCCAGGCGACGAAATTCAGGATGCTGCCATGCGAGACCGCGACGCCCTTGGGCATGCCGGTCGAGCCCGAGGTGAACATCACATAAGCGGTATCCGACCCGGTAACCGAGGCGTCTCCAGCAAAGGCGTTTGTTTGCGCCGGTGCGGCAGGCAGGTCGGAGATCAGCGTCGTGGGGATGCCGAGTTCGCCGGCCGCCTGCGCGATCGCCTCCGAGGGCGCGTCATCGCACAGGATCATCGCTGGCCGGCACACCGAGAGAATGCGCTTCAGACGCTCCGCAGGGTTGTTGGCATCGAGGTTGGTGTAGACCACTCCGAGCGCGAGGCAGGCGAGCATGGCGGCGTAGCCGGCTACGGATTTGCCGTTCTGAAGCGCGACCAGCGTCCCACGCCGAAGCCCGGCCGTCCGCAGCCGTGCAGCCAGATCTTGAACCTGCCCGGCGAGTTCGGCGTAGCTTACGTCGGGCGCATTCGCCCTCCGGATCGCGGGCCGTGGGCCATGTTTTTTGGCTACAGCCAAGAAAGCCGAACCAAGATTATAGAGATATGGCTCAGTTTGCATCTGCTGTATCGAATTTCAGGAAGAGAGCCCGGCCGCAGACAAAGGCGCGGCTGATGTCGGCCGCGCGCTCCGTCAGGATGGCGTCGCCGACGCGCTGGGGGCCGTTGCCGTGGAGCCAGAAATAATCGTCGAGAATGAGCCAGCCGCCGGCTCGGACATGCGGCAGCCAGAGATCGACATCGTCCTTGACCGCATCATAGTCGTGATTGCCATCGATATGCAGGATGGCGATATCCCTGCCATAGCGCGTCGCGCCGAACTCCGGCGAGGTGATTTCGTCCTGGCTCGACCATACGGCATAGGCGGCACGCGAGGTCATCGGCAGATAATTGAATGCGCCGGCGCGAGCGATCGGCAGAAGTTGGATCAGGAACGTCTCGAAGGGAACGCTCGCGTCCCAGACATCGACCATGGCCTGCAACTCGGAGGGCGATTCCTTCTGTACGGAGTTGGCGTAGGCCCACGGATCGACCGCTAGCACCGGCCCGATCGAATGGCGCCTCGCCATCATCTCCAGCACGGAGGCGCTCCGGCCTGTGAGCACGCCGATCTCGACGATGTCTCCGTGCGGCACGTCGGCGAAGATCGCCAGCATGGCCGCGATCTTGGTTTCGTCGGACTCGCCGAAAAACGCCATCGCCTTCTGGAGTACAGCTGCAACCTCGATGACGCTGAGGTCGGATCGGCTTTCGGCAATGGTCTGGAGCGCCGCCAGGCGTTCGCCGGCCTGTTCCATCAGCGCGGCATGCTCGCGCGCGTGCTGCCTCACCGGCATCTCGCCGATCAGTTCTATGCCGACGATACCCTCGGCGACGAGCTTGCCGATGCCCCAATGGGCTGCTGAAACCGGCGCGAAAATTCTGTCGATGTCGTGCTCCCGCACCACAGCATTGAGGCGCGCGGCGAAATCCTTTTCGTAGACGCTGGGCAGGAACACCCACTTTTCAAACTGCGCCGCGCTTTCGTCATAGGCAAGCGAAGACGCCGCTATCACGGTCTCGCCACGCTGACGCGCCGCTTCCGCATAGCGTCTCGCGGCCGGAACGCCGCAGGGAAAAATGAGGGTCTTGCCCAACGTTCACGCCTCACAAAGTCAGGCCGCCATCGATCTCGATCACCTTGCCGGTCAGATGCTCGTTGTCGATCGCGAAAAGGACTGCTGATGTCACGTCGGCAACCTTGCCAAGCCGGCGCAGCGGCGTCTTCTTGACCCAGTCTTTCAAGACGGTCTCGTGGAGAGCGGTATGCGTGCTGGTGGTGTCGATGAACCCAGGCGCAACGGCGACGAAGCGGATGCCGAGCAGTCCTAGTTCCTTGGCCCATGCCAGGGTCATGGCGTTGACGCCGGCCTTGGCCGCCGAATACGCCGACTGACCGGCATTGCCGGCGGCCGCGACCGAACTCAGATTGACTACGACGCCGCGGGTCCGGGTCGCGACCATCCGCTCGACCTGGTTGACCGTTGCCAGAAAAACGCTGGTCATGTTGGCGTCGATCGTGCTGCGCCACGTGTCGAAGGAGTGTCGGCGATCTCCGCGCGCGGTGACATTGACCAGCGGTGCGTTCTGGATCGACCCGACCGCATTCACCAGGATCGAAACGGGCCCCATCTGTTCCCAGGCCGCCAGGACGGCCGCCTCGGTGGCGGCAGGGTCACCCAGATCGCATGGGATCGAAAAGACGCTGTCGTCGGATCGGGATGCGACGTCACGGTCGAGAATCGCGACCCGGCAACCCTTCGCCCGAAGACCGGCGACGATGTCCCGTCCGAGAAAGCCCGCGCCTCCCGTGACGATCGCCGCGCGGTGGCTCCAATCAGGCGACATGCGGTGCCCCTGATCGCTCAATCGGCGTCGAGCCCATGACGCCGAAGCACGGCCCGAATGGCACCCACGCTCGTCATCTCGACAACATCGTCTTGAGTAAACTGGATGCCGAACATCTCTTCCAGGCCAACAATGAGCTCGATATGCGTCAGCGAGTTCCAGTTGGCGACATTGTCCATGCACAGCGTATCCACGAGGGCGGACGGCGCGATGGAAAGGGATTCTGCGAGCATCGCGTTGAGGGCGGTCAAAAGCAAAACCTTAGCTGAAGGGCGCTGCGGGCCCGTATTGGCTGCGTGCCCCGACAAGGCGCGGCTGATATTGCATTTCGTCACGTCAGGCAAGCCGACGGAGCCTTTCGGAGCGCGCCCGGCATGATCCGGCGCTATCGCGGCTTCGAGAACCTGTCGGCCTGCTGCTGCGTGAGATCGCCTGGGCAGATGCCTCGCATAACGCCGGGATCGTTCGTTCCGATGCGTCCTGCAGCCGAGATTTCGTCTTTGATAAGGTTGTCTCGATCGTATCCGCTCGGACGTGTGGCGGCGATACAGGCCGCAAGGCGGAGTCGCCTCCGAACCAGATCAACTCCGGCTCTGGTCGCGTGCATCCCTCAGTTCGGCGATTTCGAGTTCGAGCTTCGCGACACGCAAGCAGTCCGCAAGCCGGCGCACGAGAACGTTCGCGAAGCTTGCCGGCGAGAGATAATCCTCAGCAAAACGCCGCGCCTCGTTGCCCAGTGTCTGGCGCGCCGCAGGCTCCCTGTAGAGACGCCAGAGATGGTCCGCGATCTCGCCGGGCGTTCTCGCGTCGCAGACGGGCCATGGCCTCTCGAAATGATCTGCGTAAGGGAGAAAGTTGGCGAGCACGGGCCGGCCGGCCGCCATCCCGCTCAAGCCGGCGAGACCAGGCACCGACTTTCCAAGGTTACAACAGACAATATGTGACCCATTCATCTCCATGTAGAACTCCGACTGCGTCAATTCGGATTTCCAGAGTATATGGCGGTCGATTCCGAGCTGTTGCGCCAGCAGGCGCGTTTCGTTGACGTGAAGCCCCTTCTCGACGAGCGTGAGCTGCCCTTCGCCGCCTTTGCGCAGAAACTCCGAGAAGCCCTTCAGCAGCTTGTCGGTCCCCTTATGGTCCTGATCCGCAAATCCTGGCGGCATCGGCTCGACCCAGTTCAGTCTGGCCCCGTTCAATATCTTGAGGACGCGCCCGGGCGGCAGCGGCGATGCGTGGAGCCGCTTGATGTCGATGCCCGGGAGGAAAAGCCTCTTGCTGTTCTCTGCGCCAATCTCGTCGAGAAGAAGGTCGCTGGAAGGCATGGCGCCACGTGGAGGGTAGATCACCAGCAACGCTTTTCTGATGCCCGCTCGCTGGCGAAAGACGATCTGCTCCCACGACTCGATGGACATGACGCCATGAGCCGATGAAGCGAAACCGGGCGACCAGCTTTGGCGTCGTGCTAGTCCGGACGAGGTGGACGCGTAGTATGTCAGGTCGGAGCCTGTCAAAAAACAGACTGTGGGAACCGCGATAATATTGTGCAGAGATGGTCCAACGTCGTTCAGTATGGCCAGATCGGCTTTATGTGTCGCGAATGAAAGTGCAGGGCCGATCGCCGCGTCCTGGTTCTCAAACGCGGTGCTGCCCAGATCCGATGCGTCATAAATCCAGTCTGGAACACTGTCGATCATTCCGGAAAGAACAGGATGGTGTAATTTCTCTTTGCGAGTCAGCACGAGACGAACGTCATGCCCAATCTCTCGCAGGCCTTCTGCCAATAGAAATGATGCGTTTCCGACATTTCCGACCATTGCAATATTCATAATTATCGCTCTGCTGTGGGATTGTTAGTCCGAAAGCTCAACAAAAAACTGATATGCGCTGCTCACTTTACATAAAAAGACTCATTTTTATCTAACCGTTGACTTGCCGATCCGCCCAAGCTGCAAGTGCCACTTTTCAGAAAGCCGCCAAAATGGTCACTTTCCATGGGTCCGCTCATGACCGGTCACTGCCGGTTGCCACGATGCATGGAGGTGGGTTTGGATCGCTCGGACATATACAGACCGGTCCTTGAGCCATCGCTGGCTTTTCGCGAAGTTCATATGCGAAATCGATGTTCTGGTGACGAGGCTGGCGGACAGGGAGGGATTTGAACCCCCGATACCCTTGCGGGTATGCCGCATTTCGAGTGCGGTGCATTCAACCACTCTGC
>FWWL01010280.1_pt1 | contig 10878 bp, 8 predicted proteins | sample 2228331 | NCBI WGS metagenome assembly FWWL01 (sample SAMEA103939775, study PRJEB20133) | metagenome
GGAGAGCAAAGTATTTTTCATTTTCCTTTGGTGGTCTTATTTGTCCTGTAACAAGATCTCCAGTCCTTAAACCGAACTTTCGTATTTGTGAAGGAGAAACATAAATATCATCAGGGCTTGGCAGATAACTATAATCTGGGCTCCTTAGGAAACCAAAGCCTTCAGGTAGTATTTCAAGAACTCCAGAACCATACACAGTCCCTATTTTCTCAATTTGAGCCTGAAGAATGGTAAAAATCAACTCTTGTCTCTTCATAGATGTAGGATTTTCAATATTTAAATCCTGTGCCATTTCAAGTAATTCAGGTATTTTCTTTTGTTTGAGTTCAGAAATAGAAACACGAATATTGTTGTTTTCCATATGATTGTCCCTCAAAAATAAAATCTAAGAGTTTTACTCTTTGGTGGAATTCTTTTCACTTTATTAAAATGGATCTCATAAATTCCTTAAAATGTTTTTCAAAACCCTTCAGGAGGGTAAACATTGAATAATTTAAGATTACAAAATTCAGATACTTTTGTCAATCTTTCACTCCAATCTCTTTTCAAAAATCTTATCAAATCTCTTTATATCAGCAAGTTTTTACAATAAACTTTTTTACATAAAACTAAGAAGGAAGGGGAGCTTATAGCCCCCCTTAATTGTTAACCTACCTTGGATTTGTCAGTAGACTTCTGAGCGAGATATTTAACAAAGTAAGATGTTGTTGAACCACCTCTTCCAACAAGTGTCCTTAACACTGAACCCCAGAATGCAACAGACTCTGATATCTTAGGATTCTCAGCAAGTTTATACATCTTTGGTGATTCTTTAAGGGCAAATACTACTCCAAGACCTCCGAGGTCTGTTTCTCCATATAGCTTATATCCCTTTGCTTTAGCTTCCTTTATCAATGCATCCCTGTCTCCATATTTAATCGCTCCTGTCGGACATGTCTTCGCACATGCAGGTGTTAGTCCAGCCTTTACTCTGTCTATGCAAAGATGACACTTGGCAATCTTGCCCTTCCCTCCCTGGTCATATCTTGGGATGTTAAATGGACAAGCTTCTTTACAGGCATGACAGGCTATGCATTTGTTCTTGTCATAATAAACTACTCCAGTGTCTTTGTCCTTAATTAATGCTCCAACTGGACATATCTGAACACACGCAGGCTCTCCACAGTGCATGCATCTGTGGCTTACGAATAACCACTTGAACTGCCCTTTGGAGTCCTTCGTCTCTATAAACCTTATTCTGTTGAAGTTGTTTGCATCAAGATCAGGGGGATTTTCAAAAGTGCCCATCTGTTTTGTCTTTGATGCAGGTAGCTGATTCCATTGCTTACATGCAACCTGACATGCCCTGCATCCTACGCATATATCTGGTGTTATTAATAATCCTTTCCTCGCCATTTTCAGCCTCCTATGCCTTCTCTATGTTTACCATGAAAGCCTTGCTTTCAGGTATCATAGTGTTTGGATCTCCAATAGTTGGAACAAGAATATTGGCGCTATCACCACCACTTCCATCTTTAGGGAATCGCCATCCAAAATGCCATGGTAGTCCTACCTGATGAATAGTAGTGCCCTTTATTTTAAATGGTTTGAGTCTATCGGTGACTATTGCTATAGCCCAGAGTTTACCTCTTGCTGAAGATACTATTACTTTGTCTCCGCTCTTTATACCTTTTTCTTTTGCAAGCTCTGTACTAATCTCTACGAAAATCTGAGGCTGCATCTCACGTAGCCAGTCTGTATGACGTGTCATTACGCCTGTCTGCCAGTGCTCTGTTACTCTATAAGTAGTTGCTACATATGGATACCTTGTATCACAGTAAACGAAGACATCCTCTGGGGTATCAAAAATCTTCACAGTAGGATTGATTCTGTGTTTCTTGTAAAGAGGATTTTCCTGGAATGGACACTCAAGGGGTTCATAATGTGCTGGGAAAGGTCCATCTGCCATTCCTGCTCCGAATATTACTCCTACTCCTAATGGTTTCATTATAAATGGAAGCTTTCCACCTTCTAGTGCAAGAGGTGGTGCTGGTCCATCGGGCACATCTCCTACCCATTTCTTATTTACTGCATCCCACTTTATTACTGCTCTCTTTGGATCCCAAGGATTACCCTGAGGATCTACAGAGGCACGATTGTAAAGTATTCTTCTGTTTACCGGCCAACACCATGCCCAGTTGGGGAAGAGTCCAAGTCCTGTTGGATCTTCTTTACCTCTCCTTGCCATCATGTTACCTGCGTCTGTAAAGCAACCGGCGTATATCCAGTTGCCGCAAGCAGTGCTTCCGTCATCCCTCAGGAAAACAAAGCTTGGTACTTGTTGGCCCTTCTTATAAGCTTTTTTGTCAAATGGATGCTCAGGAATATCCTGTGTGAAATATCCATTTATCTCTTTAGCTACAAGTTTAGTGTCAATATGTTTTATTTTTCCATTTTTATCTTTTTCACCATAGTTCCATGAAAGATTAATTATAGGCTCAGGGAATGCACCCTTTTCTTTTTCATAAAGTTTCTTTATTGCAAAATAAAGCTCATTAATTATCTCTGCATCTGGCATGCATTTGCCTGGTGGATTAACTGCCTTGTATCTCCATTGTGCAATTCTTCCTGAATTTGTTACACTTCCTTCTTTTTCAACAGAGGCTGCACATGGAAGGAAGAAAACCTCTGTCTTTATCTTTTTAGGATCCATACCGGGACCTTTCCAGAATGAAGAGGTTTCATTGTCCCACAGATTCACGCAAACGAGCCAATCAAGTTTGGAAAGAGCTTTTCTTGTCTTGTTTGAGTTTGCTCCTGAACATGCAGGATTCTGACCCCATGCAAAAAAGCCTTTAATTTTACCTTTATACATCTGATCAAATAGCATAAGCCATGAACAGTTTTGAGTATCATCTCTTTTTGGTAAATAACTGTAACAAAAATCATTTTCCTTTGTTGCTTTATCGCCATATAAAGCTTTTAGATAGCTTATAATATACTTCGGTCTGTTTGACCACCAATTAACGCTTTTTGGTTCCTTTGTCTTAGGTGTATATTTTTCTATATATGTTTTCAAATCTACATCACTTGCTATTGGAGTAGGATTGTATCCTGGAAGAATGTGGAAAAGAAGACCTGCATCTGTTGAACCCTGAACATTGGACTCCCCTCTCAGTGCATTCACTCCACCGCCAGCCATACCAACATTTCCAAGTAGTAGCTGAATTATTGCCATTGTTCTGATATTCTGAGCTCCAACAGTATGTTGAGTCCAACCCATTGCATAGCATTCTGTCATTACTTTGTCTGGCTTTCCTGTAGATGCAAGAATCTTATATGCTTCCTCAATTTTGTCCTTTGGTGCACCTGTTATCTCTGAGACTGTATCTAATGTATATCTTCTGTATTGCTTCTTTAAGAGTTGAAACACGCAGTTTGGATCTTGAAGTGTTGGATCTTTCTTTGGAACACCGTTCGCATCAAGTTGATACTTCCATGTGGACTTGTCATAGGCTCTCTTCTTTTCATCGTATCCTGAGAATACCCCATCAAGCTCTTCAGCTGTTTTGAATTTAGGATCAACAAGGAAAGAAGCATCAGTGTAATTGACTACATAGTCTTTGAAGTAAAGATTATTGTCAATTATATATTTTATTAATCCTCCAAGAAATACAATGTCTGTTCCAGAACGAATTGGAACATATAGATCAGCAACAGCTGCTGTTCTTGTAAATCTTGGATCAACAACTACAAGTTTCGCTCCTCTTTGCTCCTTTGCTCTCATTATCCATTTCATTGCAACTGGATGATTTTCTGCAGGATTACCACCCATTACCAATATTACATCAGCATTTTTCAGATCATTATATTGATTTGTCATTGCTCCTCTACCAAACGACTCTGCCAGAGCCGCTACAGTAGGGGAGTGTCATATACGCGCTTGATGTTCAATGTAGACAAGACCCCATGAACGCATCAACTTTTGAAGCAAATAACACTCTTCATTGTCTAAGGCAGCAGAACCAACATGGGCTATTGCATCAATTCTGTTTACAACCTGTCCTTTTTCATTTTTTACAATAAAATACTTATCCCTTGTCTTTTTCACCAATCTGGCAATCTTATTAATAGCCTCTTCCCAACTTATCTTTTTCCATTCTGTTGCTCCAGGTGCACGATAAAGTGGCTCTGTCACTCTGTAGGGATTATTAGCTAACTGATAAATTGACGCACCCTTTGGACAAAGAGCTCCTTCATTGATGGGACTGTCTGGATCGCCTTCTGTGTTAACTACTTTTCCTTCTTTGACAGATACAATAATGCTACAGCCAACTGAACAGTAAGGACAAATTGTGGTTGTCTCCTTTGCTCCTTTAATTCTCAACTCTTGAGCATATGCCTTTGCAGGCTCTAAATTCAACCCAAGAGAACTGAGAAGGAGAGCACCACCCGAAAGCTTCAGAAAACTTCGTCTCGTAAGCTCCATAAACTACCTCCTTTGTTGATTTTTTTAAAATAGAGAGAGATACATTCTATGATCTATCTCTCAAATGTATCCCTCTCTTCGTAAACTTGTTATAGGCATTAGATATAAACCCTAATTTGCAAATCCCATTTTACAGAATCTTTTAGCAAAAATTATACCTTACTTTTATCTTAAAAATTATCAAAAATTATCAAGTAGATATCTAAATAAACATAAAATGAAGGGGTGCAAAAATTTTTTCTACTTACCTTTGATGTAAAAATTTTGGAAAGGATTAATTCTTCTTTATCTTGTATCTTTGAATTCTATAATTCAAAGCCTGCCGCGTAATTCCGAGAAAGGATGCTGCTATCCCTTGATTTCCCCTTGCTCTTCTTAATGCCTCTTCTATTAAAATTTTTTCCATCTCCTTTAATGTCGGAAGTTTATCAGGAAATCTCATTTGGATATAAAACTTAACTATTTCACTTTTTAATTCTTTATCAAAAGAATTGCTAATATCTATCATATCTTTAAATATTTCTAACGACAAAATAGGTGACTTGCAACGAGCAACAGCATCATAGATCATCATCTTTAATTCCCTGACATTTCCTGGAAATGTATAATTCATAAGAAGTATAATCAATTCTTCTGGATATTTAGGAGGTTTCTTACCTAAAGATAAAGCAGCATCTTTAATAAAATAGTCAACTAAGACAGGTATATCATCCTTTCTCTCTCTTAGTGGTGGTAAGTGAATATGATGAGCCTTTAGTCTGAAAAAAAGGTCTTTTCTGAATTTTCCTCTATAAACCAACTCCTGAATATCCTGATTCGTTGCTACTATTATGCGCGTATCAGTTTTCTTTGAAATATCAGAGCCGAGCGGATAGTATACTTTTTCTTCCAACACCCTTAAAAGTTTAATCTGCGATGCCTCTGTAAGGTCTCCGATTTCATCAAGAAACAGAGTGCCTTCTTTCGCTTTAGCAATTAAACCCTCTCTGTTGGATATTGCTCCTGTAAATGCTCCTTTTCTATGACCAAAAAGAGTATCAGAAAACATCGTATCATCAAGCCCAGCAACATTTACTGCTACAAACTCTCCTTTTCTTTTGCTTATTCTGTGAATTGCCCTTGCGATTAGCTCTTTCCCAGTGCCTGTTTCTCCAGTAATCAATATAGGCTGGTCTGTTTTTGAGATAACCTCAATGTATTTAAAAATTCCTCTCATTCTTTTATTAATAGTGATAAACTCTGAAAAGGCGTCCTCGTTCTCAAGTTTGTCCTCTATTAATCTGTATTTTAATCCTTTAATTTCTTCTTTCAATCGGCTTGTCTCCAAAGTTCTTTTTATAGAATAAATGAGTTTATCCTTTTCAACAGGTTTAACAAGATAGTCGCACGCGCCAATTCTCATACATTCAACGGCAACTTCTATCTCCTTGGTAGCTGTTATTATAATGACAGGTATCTCTGGATACTCCAAATTTAGAAATTTAAGCATTTCAATTCCTGAAACATGGGGCAAAGACAGATCAAGAAGAATAACTGAGAAATTTCTTTCCTTTAAAATTATAGGAAGCTCTCGTGGGTCTTCAATTAATACAATATCATTAATACCTTCCTGTTTTAAAAGAAGAGAACAAGTATACAAAAAATCCTTTTCATCATCAACTATTGCTACACTGTAATTAAAGTTTTCCATATCTAATGCCCAGGGGGAAAATGTATCTTTACAGATGTTCCTTTATTTTCTTCTGAGTTTATGGTAATTTCTCCATCAAACTCTTCAATAATGGACTTTGATAAATATAGCCCAAGTCCTGAGCTTCCTTTTGTTGAAAAAAATGGTTCAAAGATGTGAGGCATTAATTTTTTTGGAATTCCAATCCCCTCATCTCTAATTTCTAAGTACACTCTATCTCCTTCAGTACCTGTAAAAATATGTATTGCTCTTTTCTTGTCAGGCAATGACTGCATGGCATTGGTTAAAAGGTTTACAATAACTTGCTCTAACTTCTGGACATTTACTCTGATTTTAGGTAAAGATTCTCCAAGCTGAACATTGAATTTATCCGTATACATTGAAATATGATAATTAAGAACATTAATTACTCTCTTTACAATCTCGTTGATGTCAACCAATGAGACTTGAGAGATAAAACCTTCCTTTATGTATTTTTTAAAATCATAGATTTTATCTGATATTCTATGAATTCCCTCAATAAGAGACATCATAAGCCTAGGAATGACCTTATCAATCTCTGAGGATATAATACCGCCCAATACAAATTCACCGCTTTCTTTCTCATACTCCTTGATTAACTTAATGACATCATTCCATACTTGAAGCACTATTCTTAAGTTATTTGCCATAAAATTACAAATGTTGTCTATTTCGTGGGATATGCTAGAGGTAACTAAATCTAAGGATTTGAACTTATCCTGAATAATTAATTGCGCATTTCTCCTCCTCTTTTCTTCTTTGTTTTTGATTTTTTCAGTAATATCACTGAAAATAAATACAACTACTCTGTAACCATTGTTGACTAAAGGATAAAGATTAAAAAGCAAAATTCCCTTTTTCCCGTCAAATCGTTTAAATGTAATAACCCTCTTTTCCTCAGCCTTGTGACAATTTTGTATTAAACTTAAAAGATTCACATATTCTTCTTGTTGAAAGAAAACAGAAAGATCTGGGTTGTCTCCAAAAAACTCCTTTGCCTTCTCATTTAAATAGACTATTGACAAAGTTTCAGGATCAACAAAAACAACATGCTCTGGATATAAGTCAACAAATCTTGAAAAAATTTCTGTTAGAAGTATTTCATCTTGAAATGTCTTCATTCTATTTTTACTTCCTTTTTTTCTTCTTTTATTTCTCCTATTAAATTTGCCCTATACTCATCATTGTTTAATAAATTCAATGCCTTATCTAAATCTTCTTTTTCCACCACAAGAATGTATCCAATTCCCATGTTGAATACTCTAAACATCTCCCTTTCATCTATTTTTCCAATCTCTTGAATCAGCTTAAATACTTGTGGAATTTCTAAACTATCCTTATAAATAACCGCTCCAATGTTTTCTGGAAATATTCTTGGAAGATTTCCTGGAATTCCTCCACCAGTTATATGTGCCATACCCTTAATTTTTATCTTTTTTTCCTTCACGGAATTGAAAGCTCTTACATAAATCTTAGTTGGTTTTAATAATTCTTCAGCAACTGTACATCCCAATTCTGGTACATATTGGTCAATTCTGTATCTGGCAATATCAAAAAAAACTTTTCTTGCCAGAGAAAAACCATTGCTGTGTAATCCAGAGGAGAAAATACCTATTATTGCATCACCCTCTTTAATTTGAGAACCATCAATGATTTCTTGCTTGTCAACAATTCCTACTGCAAAACCAGCCAAATCATACTCATCTTCCCTATAAAAACCTGGAAGCTCTGCTGTTTCTCCTCCCACTAAAGCACAACCTGCCAGTCTGCATCCTTCAACAATTCCTTTGATAACCTGCGATGCCTTCTCAGCCATAAGCTTTCCTGTTGCAAAATAATCAAGGAAAAACAAAGGCTCTGCTCCAACAGTAAGAATGTCATTTACACACATAGCAACTAAATCTATACCAACAGTGTCGTGTTTGTCTGCTTCAAAGGCTATCTTAAGCTTTGTTCCTACTCCATCTGTTCCGCTTACCAGTACAGGTTCTTTGTATTTTCTTGTATCAAGCTTAAAAAGACTTGCAAACAGCCCTATTTCTGTCATTACTTCTTTTCTAAAAGTAGTTTTCACAATCGGTGAAATTAGACGAACAAACCTTTCAGCCTCGTCAATATCAACGCCTGCCTGTTTGTAGTTTAAGCTCATAAAACCTCCACTATTTTCATGCTTATATCAACAGCCTTTGCTGAATGGGTTAATGCTCCAGAAGATATAAAATCAACGCCAGTTGATGCGATTTTACTTACATTGTCCAGAGTTACCCCTCCTGATACCTCAAGTAAAACTTTACCCTTTGCAAGCTCAACAGCCTCTCTCATTTTATCTAAGTCAAAATTATCAAGCATTACAATGTCAGCGCCTTCATCAATTGCCTCTTTTAGTTCTTCAAGATTTTTCACTTCAATTTCTATCTTTTGATGAATCGCGCGTTTTTTGACTTTTCTCAAAGCTTCTTTAACAGAGCCTGCTATTCTTATATGATTGTCCTTTATCAAAATAGCATCATAGAGAGCAAATCTATGATTAGCTCCGCCTCCTACTCTTACAGCATATTTTTCCATAAATCTTAAGCCCGGAGTTGTTTTTCTTGTATCAAGAATTTTCACATTATAACCTTCAACCTGTCTTATGAATTCTCTTGTCAGAGTAGCAATCCCTGATAGCCTTTGAAGTAAATTAAGTGCTATGCGCTCACCAGCAAGCAGAAGCCTTGCATTAGTATGAATTGATGCGATGACTTCGCCTTCTTTGATAAAATCTCCCTCTTGAAAAAATTCTTTTATTTCTACATTCTGAGACTGCGTGAAGTAGCTTTCTTTTAATATCTGAAAAAGTCTTTTCACAAAGGGCATTCCAGCAAGTACAAGATCTTGTTTGCACATTATGTTAGCTTGTGCAACACAGTTTTCAGAAACAATAAGTTCAGAAGTTATATCTCCATGACCTATATCCTCTAAAATTGAAAGTTTTAAAATTTCATCTACAAAGAGGCTAAGCATTATTTTTTAAGAAAAAGTCTTAAAAGTCCAAAAATTCCTCCTGCAACAGCAGTTACTGCAAGAGCACTTTTCCAATCAAAAAGAGTAGTCACATTGCCTTCAATGTTTTTTCCAATAACAATAAGGGAAGCTGAGCTCTGAACCTCAATATTATTTCCAATTACAACACCAGCGGCAGATCTTTTTAATTTTGTCTTTTCCTTACCTATTGCAACAGGACACAAAGAGGAGTTGATCTCTACCTTTTCGCCCATTGTGACTGCACTAATACATTGATTTAGATTAAGCTCGCTTGAATTTATAAATCCTATCGCTCCTTGAGTAACTTCAGCCTTCTCTGCATCAACGCTTAATGCACAAATTTGTTGCATCTCTGCGCTTCCTGCCTCAACAGCCCTCACGGTGCTTTGCTTTATTGTCATAAACTCTGCTTCAACTATGTTCATAGTTTGCTTTTCTATTTCTAATCTCTCATCCATAACTGCCTCCTATTCTAACTCTTCAAGAATCTTAAGATTCTCTCTTATTTTATCATTTCTTAGCAAAAGTTCTTCATATTTTTCTTTATCCTTTTGAACCACATCCTTGGGAGCATTTTTTATAAAATCTTCATTCATTAGTTTTCTATTTAGAAACTTTATATCCTGTTCAATTTTTATAAGTTCCTTTTGAAGTCTCTTTTTCTCCTTCTCAATGTCTATGAGCTCCTTTATCGGAATGTATATCTCAAAACCCCTCTTTACTGAAATCGCAGAACCCTTCTGCCTTTCAATATCCCTTGAAATGTTTAATTGACTGACCTTTGCCAGTTTTAATATAAACTTTGTCCCCCAACTTAAAATTTTGTTCGCCTCATTAGTTAGTGTTTTTATATAAACATCAAGATTGAGTGAAGGCGAAATATTTAGCTCACCCCTTATACTTCTAATTCCTGATATTGCATCAATTATATATTCCATCTTTTCCAATGCCTCTTCATCTTTTCCAATAAGGTCAGCAGTTGGATATGGAGAGATCATTATAGAATTAGGCTTTTTAAGAATGTTGAGCCATATTTCCTCTGTAACAAAGGGCATAAAAGGATGAAGAAGCTTAAGTATGGTTTCAAAGACAAAAAAAAGGCAGTTAACGATCTCTTCTTTTTCTCCTTCGCCATAGAGAGTCACTTTAGAAAGTTCTATAAACCAATCACAAAACTCATGCCATAGAAATTGATAAATAGAGTTTGCAGCGTCATTAAACCTATATGATTGAAGAGCTGTGTTTGTCTCTACAATTGTATTGGATAGTTTTGATAAAATCCATCTATTTTCTAATGATTTTACCTCATCAATTCTTAAAGTTTCCTTTGTTCTCAGATGATAAAATCCCATCATATATTTCATAGCATTCCATATTTTATTAATAAATCTTCTGTATCCTTCAACTCTCTCTTCAGAAAACTTAATATCCCTTCCCTGCGCAGCGAAAGCAGCAAGTGTGAATCTAAAGGCATCAGAGCCGTATTTATCAATCATTACAAGAGGGTCTATAACATTGCCCTTTGACTTACTCATCTTCTGTCCCTTTGCATCCCTTACAAGAGCGTGAATATAAACATCTTTGAAAGGGATATCATGCATAAATTTTAAGCCCATCATGATCATTCTTGCTACCCAGAAAAATATTATATCAAAGCCTGTAACAAGAACATCAG
>FWWL01010283.1_pt1 | contig 10874 bp, 10 predicted proteins | sample 2228331 | NCBI WGS metagenome assembly FWWL01 (sample SAMEA103939775, study PRJEB20133) | metagenome
AGTTGAAGGTATTGTGTGGGGTGCTGGCGTATCAGTTTCGTTGGTTGTTCAGGCAGTTGCAGAGTGCCTGAATGACAGGAAAGTTGGGTTAGCGTTAATCTGAAGCGGATAGAGGTCGGGATACCAGTCGGCGGGGTTGAAGTTGAGGTTGGTGGGGACATAGCCACCCAGATTAATCGTGCCTACCGCCAGTTCGCTTGTCCAGAACCGCTGGTCGCCCTGTCGCCACCAGTTGAACGCCACGAAGGTCGGGTAGACCGCCTCGATCTGCTCCCACCAGAAGACGCGCATATCTGACACCTGCTCTGGCGTGTAGGCAATCGTGTGGGAAGTGCCGTTGGCGACTGTAAGGGTAATCTCTCGTCCCACATTCCGCAACGCTGATTCTAAGATTTCTGGCGAACCAGCCATGATTGTTGCGAGCACAGCCGCTGATGCCTCTCGAGTGGGGCGTACTGAACTACTAATGGACGGAATATATCGTTCTCGTGGGAAGCCATCGATTCGCAAGCCTGCCCTCGAAATCCGCAGCCGTTCAGGCTCTAAGGTGATTTCGGGATACGCATAGCCCGACAAGCGCACGGAGAGCCTGCCCCCAGGAGGCGCGGCGACATTGATTTCTCCCTCGATAATTTCCCCGCGATGATTCAGCACGAACGGCGGGAGTAGCGCCTCCATGAGGGCTGGACTGAACAGCATCCCAGGAGCCAACGCCTGCGTATCAAATCGCCCAGGGGTCTCCTTCGTAAGCGGAATGTTCGTGTTGACGAAGGTGTTATGGTTGCTCAGAGAGTTCTTTGCGGGTGTCATCGCCTGTCCTGAGCGCAGTTGAGCAGGCTCTCCACCTCCCAGTTCGGCATCCTCACGCTCCAGCCTATCAGGTGTGCCAAGCAAAGCGCCGGTAATCGGTGTCGCTCGTGGAATCCGCCTGCCGAAAGGCACCTCGATGAGACCGCTCCCGCGCACGGGCACGCGCAGAACGCCTTGCACCTGCAGTTTCTGGGTTTCGGTAGCAAGCGCACCCACTAACACCGCTTCGAACCGATAGAGCGAGAAGTTCGTCTCTCGGCTCGCGCGTGCCTCACTCACCCTGCCCTCGCGCGTTATCGTGACCACGACGGGGATGGAAATCATCTCGCCGAGCGGGTCGCCGGGCATATAGTCGGGGCGTTGCCAACGGATGCGCCCTGCGACCTTCAGCTCAGAACCCTCTTGGAAAGCGGGCGGACTACTCGGTTCAAAATCGAAGCCGAACACATTCACCAGCAGATAGCCCTGCTTGAGCGCGTCGCGCCCCTCACCTATCAGTGCTACCAGCGGAAGCCCCTTGCCGTCCACCACCTCGTTGGGCACGGTGTAGTCCAGATTGAACTCAGCAGAGCCACCGGGTTCGATACGGGCAATGCGCCTATCTTGGATTTGGAGGTTGGCAAGAATCTCAGTGGGGATGCGGAAGCCATCCAGCTGAGTGCCTACTTGAAGCGTGCGCTGGAGTTGGAAGGGGGTTCCTATCGCTTCTGCCAAGTCCCCATAGTCGCCTTCCCGCTCGAGGAGTTCGGTTCGGGGTCTGGGTAGGGGTGGGGTAGGCGAGAGGAGCGGGTTCGTTGGCAGGCTCGGTTTGGGAATGATGAGGTCAGGGAGATTCGTATTGGTGCGCAGAGTGTCTATCACCACACGAACGGGTATGTTCACCGCCTCTGCCTCGCCCGTGTTTACGATGCGCCCACGCAGAGTCACACGGTCGCCTGGCTTCACAAACACCGCAGGCAGGTTGCCCCAGCCCCCGGCAGGATAGGTGGTCACGGGCGCGCCATTCACCAAGATTTGTAGGTCTTGAATGCCCAAAATGGGGATGAAACGGTCTTCGATATAGCTGAAAGCGACGCGCTCACTGCTGGCGACGAGTTCCTCACTGCGATAGCCCTCCACACGCCACTGGTAACGTTGGGCAGGGTTCATTCGGGTGGCATCGTCGGGATACAGGGTGCGCAAGACCGTGTCGGGCAGGGCGAACTCCGACGGGAGCGTTGGGGCACGCACTTCATCGGGGGTTAGCTCCACCTGATAGAGCGGGCTGTCAGAACCCACCTGGAACACCTGCAGGCGATACCGCTCAACTTCGCGCTCAGGTGGCTCCCACACAAAGAAGGGCAACCGACTGCGGAAGGGGCGCTGGGAGGTTGGCAACAACACGCGAATGGACGCCACCTCTTGGGCAGGGGTTTGGAAAGTGCGCACCTCGCTTTCGGCAACGACCTGCCCCGCGCGGTTCAGTCCCACCACCTGCCACAGATATTGCTGGTTGTTCCGAAGTGGTTGGGGCGCCAGCTCGTCGTAGGTCAACGCCTGCTCGCGCAGTTCCGCCTCATAAACCGAGCGACCGTCGGGTGTCCGAACCACGAAGCGATAGAGTTCTATTGCCCCTTCCGCTTGCCACTGAAACGAAGGCAGAAGGCTGGGCACGACCGCATTCGGCGGTGGGAACAGCAGGCGAATGCCCGCGGGTCTGCCCAGCACCAGCGGACGCGATTCGCTTTGCGTGGCTTCGTCGCCTGCGGTCTGCCCCTCTGCGGTGATGGCGCGCACCGTCCAGAACACCCGTGCGTTCTGGAGCCGTGCGATTCGTGCCCACTGCCCTGCAGGAATCTCAGCTTCGCCCGTTGCACCGCCTGAAATCACTACGCGCGCCAGCGTCTCGCGCTCATCCCCGAACGGGTCGCGAACCGCACCCCTTTGTGTAGCACGCTCCAGCAGGCTTCGCCCTGTAAGCGGTTGTGCCGTGATGACCAAGATGTACCCGCGCACCTCCAGTTGGGGTGTCCAGCGAAATCGTGGCGAGCGCGTAGGGTCTATCGACGCGCCTGCTTGGGGGTCTATCAGTTGCACCTGTCGGCTCACGCCCGCACCTGTGGTGAACGCCAGCACACGGTCGCGCGCGTCGACAGGGTTCCCCGCCTCATCGGTTAGCCCCTCCAACACAATCAGGTTATCGGTCGATCTCGCCCAGCACGATATCGATACTGCCAATCAAGGCGACCATATCCGCAATCAGTCGCCCAACCGCCATCTTCTCTAACGCTTGGAGGTTCATGAAGCTGGGCGCGCGGGTATGCATGCGATAGGGGCGGTTCGTGCCATCGCTCACAAAATAGAACCCCAACTCTCCTTTGGGCGACTCGATCGGCACATATGCCTCCCCTACAGGCGGACGGAACCCCTCGGTGTGGATTTTGAACCAGTGAATCAGCGACTCCATCGAACGGTCGATGGTCTCTCGGGGTGGGGGGATGATTTTGGGGTCATCGACGCAGTAGGGTCCTTCGGGTAAGCCATCGATTGCCTGCTGAAGGATTTTGAGGCTCTCTCGCATCTCCGCCATGCGCACCAGATAGCGGTCGTACACATCCCCGTGCTTGCCGATGGGAATGTTGAAGTCGAACTGCTCATACCCGCTGTAGGGATTGCTCTTGCGAATGTCCCAAGCGAAGCCTGTTGCGCGAATAGAGGGACCGCTGACTCCGAGTGCGAAACACTCTTCGGTAGTGAGCACGCCAATTCCCATCGTGCGCTCGCGCCAGATGGGGTTATGCGTGAGCATTCCCTCGATATCATCGAGGGTGCGCGGCAGTTCCTTGATGAGTTGGCGTAGGCGGTCTTCGAAGCCGTCGGGCATATCCCCGCGCAGTCCGCCAGGGCAAATCCAGCTGGGCATCATCCGCACGCCCGACATCATCTCGAACAGGTCGAGAATCTTCTCGCGCTCGCGGAAGGCATAAAAGAAGATTGTCATGGCACCGAGGTCCATCGCGTGCGTGCCAATCCAGACGAGGTGGCTTGCAAGGCGGGAAAGCTCGGCTAAGATGACGCGCAGATATTGCCCACGCGGAGGGATTTCCACGCCCAGAATCTTCTCGATAGAGAGCGAGAAGGCGAGGTTATTGTTGTTTGCCGAGAGATAGTCCATGCGGTCGGTCATCGGCAGGGCTTTGTGGTATGTAAGGTATTCCGCCTCTTTTTCCATGCCCGTGTGGAGATAGCCAATCACACATTCTGCCTTCACGATGCGCTCCCCTTCCAGCTCACACACGACGCGCAGTACCCCGTGTGTGCTGGGATGCTGGGGACCCATGTTGATAATCATCGTGCCTTCTTCAGTGCGCTCCACATTCGTCGCCACGGCGCCCGAAGGGATGAACGGCTTTCGCATAGTGGCAGGGATTATACCTGAACACGGGTGAAATACCCGTGTAGCGTTTGTGGTTTGGGCGTCTCGCCCATCCCCCCTGCCCCCCTTACTAAGGGGGGAATCAAAGGGGGGATTACACGGGCGGGACGCCCGTGCTACGATCTGGCTTGTGGGCAAGATGCCCGTGCTACGGTGTGGTTTGGGCGTCTCGCCCAAGCAAGCACACGGGCGGGACGCCTGGGCTACAGTTGTCCTGTGCCCTCCAACGACTCCAGCACGAGTTGGTCGGCACGCTCTAACAGGCTGGCAACCTCGTTCAGAAACTCTGCAGCGCCCACACCATTAATCAGGCGGTGGTCGAAGGTCAGCACGAGGTTCACATGGGGAATGCCGTCCACAGGGAAGTTCTCACCTGCGAACAGGATTGCCACTGCAGGTGCCACCAGCACAGGAATCGCATCCACAATCTGGTAGCCCCCCATGTAGGTCAGCAGGAGTTGCATGCTGGCATCGGCTTGGTCTTCGCCTGCGCGCGCCTTGCGGATTTGCGACTGTGCGGTGCGCACAAAACTCACGAAATCCAGCGCGGATGCCTCCTTCACTAACGCCGTTACCAGCTCGTCGCCAGGACGTGCCACTGCAATCCCCAAGTTCACATGCCGATATTCGCGCAGAGTGTCTTCCCCCACCAGCTGAGAGCGGAACTTCGGATGATTGCGCGTGGCTTGCACCACACAGAAGGCAAATACCTGAAACTCGGAAGGCTGAACAGGGGTGTTCGGGCGCGTCTTGAGCATCGCAACGGCTTGCTGAACTTTGTCCCAGCGCGCCGTGCGTCGCATCGTGGCAGGCACTACCAACTGGCTACTGCGCTTGAGCCGATAGATGAAGGTGCGCTGTTGCTGAGGCAGGGGGTAGTCTACATATTCAGCGCCCCCAATCGCATGGGCACGGGTTTCGAGATAGCGGTCGATATCTTCAGGCATCAACTTATTGCCCACACTGGGCGGGATTCGACGCAGTTCCTCTTCCGAAATACCCTTTTGGCGTGCGTAGGCACGCGTGCGTGGAGGAATCACCACATCGAGCCGTTCCCCGACAGCAATCGGAGGGGGTGGAGGAGCAGGAGCGGGTGCAGGGGCTGAGGTTTGGGGCGCATGCGCAGTAGGAGTGGCAGTCTCTACCGCGCCTTCCACCTCCATGCGTGCAATCGGCGCGCCAATCGGCAAAATATCGCCCTCCTTCGCCAACCATTCCACAATCACGCCAGAATACGGGCTTTCTACCTCCACATTCGCCTTATCGGTCTCCATCTCGTAGATATGCTCATCGCGTCGAACGGTATCGCCCGGCTGTTTGAGAAACCGCAACACACGCACCTCTTGCAACCCTTCACCTAATTGGGGAACCACCACTTCCACAATTGCCATCGATTCTGCCTCCTTACACGGGTATTTCCGATGTTCCCATTTTACCCCAAAAGGTATACTCGCAAAGGATGTTCACAGGTCTTGTGGAAGCAGTTGGGGTCGTGCGCGCTGTAGAACCCTACCCAAGTGGGGGAGCCAAACTCGCTTTGGAAGCCTTCCCGATGAAGGTGGGCGAGAGCCTTGCCATCAACGGGGTCTGCCTCACCGTACAGGCATGTGAGGGCAACCTCCTGCAGTTCGAGATGGTAGCAGAGACACTCAAGCGCACGAACTTGGGCACTCTCCAACCCGGCGATAGGGTCAATCTGGAACGCCCTCTCACCCCCACCAGCCCGCTTGGGGGGCACTTTGTGCAAGGGCATGTGGACACGACCGCAGAACTCGTGGCGATTATACCCCAAGGCAACGGGCGCGAACTTCGATTCCGCCTTAGCGACCCGTTCTATATGCGCTATATCGTGCCCAAAGGCTCGATAGCGGTAGACGGAATCAGCCTCACGGTGGTAGAGGTGGGCGACGACTGGTTCACCGTGTGGATTATCCCCCACACTTGGGAGGCGACGAACCTCCACCTGCGTCAGGTAGGCGACCATGTGAATATCGAAACCGACATTTTAGCCCGCTATGTAGAACGACTGCTCGCTTTTGGGAGGTCATGAGATGTGGGAGATAGCAGAGGTCTGGCATTTCACGCGCAAACGGCTTGCTCAAGCCATCGAAGGGCTAACAGACGCCCAGCTCAACTGGCGCATGTTCGAAGGGGCACACTCAATCGCCGAATATCTCTATCATGTGGCAGGGGTAGAGCTTTATTGGGCACATCACTTGGGCGGACATCAACCGCAAAGCGAGTTCGAGCAGTGCCTCTTGCGATGTGCGACCGACTCGTTTCTAAAGGAAGCACCGTTCCCCCTGCCCGCAACCGCCTGCTCTGCAGAGCAGGTACACCAGACTTTGGCACACACTTTCGCCCTCATCCGCCCGATTATAGAGCATCCAACGCCTGAACAGCTCACCAAGCCCGTCGTCAGCCCTATTGGCGACCCCATCAATGGGCGAGAGGGGCTTATTCGCTTGGCGCAACACGCAAGCTATCATACGGGGCAGATTTGGCTCATGCGCATGCACCCCCAGTTCCCTAAAATTTTCTAACAAAACCTAACTGGATGTGCCTTTTGCTGAATTAGAGCACACCCCACCCAATCGAAGGCAGGAAACTTCTCCTTACGACAGAAACTTAGAAGCCATCTGGAGGAGGCAATATGCAAGCACGACCGGAGAACACTTTTGCGATAGCGTTTCGGGTGCTGACCGAACAGCCGATGCTGGCGGTGATGATGTTTTTGCAATACGCCATCTGGGGCACATGGTCGGTTGCGCTGTCGGGCTATCTTGAGAAGGAACTTGGCTTTTCGGGATGGGGGCTTGCGCTTATCTATAACGCCTTGCCTTTGATGAAACCTCATCGTGCCCTTCACCGCAGGTCAGGTCGCAGACCGTTTTATGCCCGCTCAGGTGGCGTTGGGACTGTTCCATCTTTTAGGTGGACTGCTCCTGTTTGGGCTGTCGTTCCAGAAGGAGCTGATGCCGATGACCGCCCTCATGTTGGGCTACACTTTCTTCTACGCCCCAACGCTTGCGCTCTCGAACTCGGTTGCCTTTCGCAATCTGAAAAACCCTGCGATAGAGTTTGGTCCCATCCGCGTCTGGGGCACGATTGGCTGGATTGTGGCGAACTGGATGGTGAGCTGGGTTCGTGGAACCTTCGGTTCCGAACGGTGGGACATCATCGATGTGTTTGCGCTGGCGGGAGCCGTTTCCATCGTCGCAGGTCTGACCAGTTTCGTTCTCCCCAACACCCCTCCTGCACGCGAGGGAACCGACCCGTTGGCGTTTGTGAAGGCGTTCCGCTTACTCAGAGACCGCAACTACCTTGTCTTCTTTATCGTGGCGATGGTGGTAGCAACCGAATTGCCCATCTACTACATTCTGACCTTCCCGTATCTCCAAACAGCAGGGGTCGGCATCGGACTCACTCCCCAGAACATTCCCACATGGATGACGATTGCGCAGATTGCCGAGATTTTCACGATAGCATTCCTTCTGCCCGCTGTACTGCCCCTATGGGGCATCCGCAAAACGATGTTATTGGGCATTTTTGCGTGGCCCGCGCGATATGCCATCTTCGCACTGGCGTGGGCACTGCATGAAACGAATCCCAGTATTATGTGGCTGGCAGTTGCTGCGCTCGCATTTCACGGCTTCTGCTATGTATTCTTCTTTGTGGTCGCCTTCATCTACACCGATATGGTCGCCCCCGAAGATATTCGCTCCTCTGCCCAAGCCTTGATTAATGTGGCAGTGCTGGGCGTAGGGATGCTCATCGGAGGGTTCTTCGCAGGCTGGCTGAAGGTCTTCTTCACCCAAGAGGGTGTCACTAACTACACGATGGTGTTCCTCGTGCCGACGGTCATCACGATTTTACTGGGCATCTATTTTGCCTTCGCATTCCGTGAGGAGCAAGCAGGAAAAGCCCCGACAGAGGCGAATCCCTAACCTGATGAACGACGAACAGACCACCTATCGTTGGACGGTGTATTTAGCTCGCCAATCGCCTGAGCGGTTGCCCGTGATTGGGCTGGCGCTGGTGGGTGCGCCTATGCTCGGCTGGCTGGTGATGGAACACTGGCTGTTTGCTCTGGCTGCGTTTTGGATGGTCTTCTCCGCCACTGCCGATTATCTATTGCCCGTGCGCTATGAGGTCGATTCGGAGGGCATTCGCCAGCGAGGGTGGTCGCCCCGCGTGATGCGCTGGGACCGAGTCAAACGGCTCGTGTGGGGCGAACAGGGTGTTCTGCTTAGCCCTTTTGCCCACCCAAGCCGTTTAGACGCCTATCGGGGTGTGTTCGTCTGGTTCGGCAGTGAACGAGAGCAGGTAGAATCTCTTATCCTGCGCTATTGCCAGAGCGTGCCAAGCGAACAGAAACCGAAAAAGAAGCGCAAGACCAAGCAGAAGGCGCACGAAGTCGGGTGAGACCGTATGCTGGACTTTTGGAAGGAACCGCTGAGCGAAGAAGAGAAGTCCGCCATGATAGAGCGCATGGCACAGTTCATCGTGAAGCGGGGGCTTGCTTCCCCTGCTATCATGATGCTCACGCTTCATCGCCCACTCGCCTTTGTCGGTTCACAGGCAGGAATTGTCTTCTCGCCTTTTCTAATTCCCTTTTTCGGCTTAGAGCGCATCGATAAGTTCACGCAACTGATGAGCGAGCGGGAAAACTGGGACCGCCTGATTGAACGCATCGAGGAGTTAGAAGAGGAACGGCTTCAAGCGAACAAGAAAACGCAAGGAGATAGGCAATGACGGTCGTGTTCAACCTAATGGCTCAGTACCAACATGCTGAGGATAACTGGTTTTCGGCAATCCTGATTGGGTTCATTTCGTTTATGGTACTGTTCAATATCTTTCGGGCGCGCGCAGGCAAACAGTTATACATTCGGCGCATACCAGGGCTGGATGCGATTGACGAGGCAATCGGTCGCTCCACCGAGATGGGACGCCCTGTAACGATGATACCAGGGTTGACCGGCTTCGGTGTGGTTGCGGTTCAGTCTCTCACAATTTTCAAATATATCACGAAGCAGATTGCCCGCTTTGCCACTCCGATGCGCCTCCTGAGCGCTAATCCAACGGTGTTCGCTGTGGCGCAGGAGGCGATTCAGGATGCCTACAACGAAGCAGGACGCCCCGACCTTTATGACCCCGAATCGGTGCGATTCCTTTCCGACCGCCAGTTCGCTTTTGCTTCAGGAGTATCGGGGCTGATGTTGCGGGAGCGCGTCGCGGCGAACTTTATGTTCGGCGAATTCTTTGCCGAATCGCTCATCTTTGCTGAAACAGGCAATATGGTGGGGGCAATCCAGGTGGCGGGAACCGTCAGCTTTACCCAAGTGCCGTTCTTTGTGGCGGCATGTGACTACACGATTATTGGAGACGAGTTCTACGCTACCAGTGCCTACCTCAGCCGTGAGCCAGTGCTACTGGGAAGCCTCATAGGGCAAGACCTTGCCAAGCTTGCCTTCGCCCTCATCACGCTGTTCGGTACGACCTGGGCAACCCTCTATGGTCCCGACCATCCTGTGATTAAACTTCTGGGTCAGCCCGGAGGCTGGGAAGCCTTCCTCGAGTTCCTTAGGGGAGGAAAGTAATGTTCCAGATACAGAACAATTCGCTTCTGCTTTGGGCTTTAGTGCTTGCCTCATTCGTGGTGGTGTTGGGGCTAATCCCTGTATTACAAACCCTACCCCCGCGTGGACGGCGCGTATTGATAGGGATATTGACTTTCTTTGCTGGTGCGTTTTTCGCAGCGGAGTTCTTCCTGCCCGTGAACCAAGAGCAGACGAATCTCCTGACCCCCTATGTGCAACCCGCTCAAAACATGATTCAAGTAATCCAGGCTTTAGCCTTGGGGCTGGGCACTTATGGATTGATACGACTTCACCTGCGCAACACGGTGCAACGGCGTGGGCAGTGGGGCTATAGCGTGGTGCTTCTGGTCTCCTTTGTCGTGATGGCGATTGTAAGCGTTACCAACACCCTCACGGAGAGAGGCTTAGTGAAACTGGAAGGGGCAGTGGCGGAGCAGTTCGAAATCTGGTATCAACGGTTGTTTGAATATACGCTTCAGCAGTTAGACGCTGCGATGTTCTCGATTATTGCGTTCTATATCTTCTCGGCTGCGTATCGCGCCTTCCGTATTCGCTCGATAGAAGCCGGCATCCTGATGTTTACAGCGATGATTGTGATGATAGGCATCGTGCCATTAGGAGGTCTTATCCCCTTTTTACCCGAGATTGCGAATACAATCTTGACCCAGCTAAATGCCCCTGTTCAGCGCGCCATTGAGTTTGGGATTGGCATAGGGGGGTTGGCGATGGCGCTTCGGCTCTGGCTGAGCCTCGAGCGCGGAATCACCTAAGCAGGAGGGAGCCCATGCAGACCCGAACGGATATTTGGCAAAAGTTGCTGATGATTGATAGGCGCATTCTGTATCTGCTGCTGTTTGTGAATATCGTGGTTTTCTTGCTGGCACCTATCAAGATGCCTACCCCTGTCTCGCCCCCGGTGCAAAGCTTCTATGGCACGATTGAAAAACTACAGCCAGGTGATATGGTGATGATTTCGTCCAACTGGTCGGCAAGCACCTTTGCCGAAAATCAGCCCCAGTTGGAGGCAGTGCTTCGCCACCTGATTCGGA
>FWWL01010285.1_pt1 | contig 10874 bp, 11 predicted proteins | sample 2228331 | NCBI WGS metagenome assembly FWWL01 (sample SAMEA103939775, study PRJEB20133) | metagenome
GGCGCCGATGACTACGTGACCAAGCCCTTCAGCCCGCGCGAGCTGGTGATGCGCGTCAAAGCAGTGATCCGACGCGCGGAGATGCCCTCGCAGCCGGAGAAGGGGGAGCCAATCAAGGTGGACGACCGCCTCTCGATTGACTTCAATCGCCGCGAGGTGATCGTGGAAGGCAACGCGATCAAGCTGCGCCCGACGGAGTGGCGGCTGCTGTATCACCTCGTGCAGAACGCTGGCTGGATCGTGCCCCATGAGACGCTGCTGTCCAAAGCGTGGGGCTGGGAATACCGCGGCGAGACGCAATATCTGCGCCTGTACATCACCTACCTGCGCCAAAAGATCGAGAAGGACCCTGCCAACCCCCAATACATCCTCAGCGAGCGTGGCGTCGGCTACCGCTTTGTTGACTTTCGTAAGCAGGGGCGCGAGAAAGCCCCATCAAGCGCAAGTGCTTAGTTGCCCCAGTTGGCATTCGCGCATCGCGCACGATCGGTTCACGCCTCTCTTATCACACAATGGTAAATTGCAGCCTATGCTGCCATCAAGGCTGTTTCCCCGTCTGTGGAGAGCGCCCCAATCGCCCCCTTCATTGGCGCCCCCTGATGCCGAATGTGACCGCCCGTATCGCCATGGCAATTGCCGGCTCATAGACCTGCGCAACGTAACTAAGGTGTATGAGACGCCCGCCGGACCGTTCTACGCACTGCGCGGCATCAGCTTGCAAGTGGACACGCACGAGTTCGTGGCGGTGATCGGCAAATCGGGCAGCGGCAAATCCACGCTGATCAACATGGTGACCGGCATTGACCGCCCCACCTGTGGTGAGGTCTACGTGGGTGACACCGCAGTACACCAACTCGGCGAGGGCGAAATGGCTATCTGGCGCGGCAAGCACATCGGCGTGGTGTTCCAATTCTTCCAACTGCTGCCCACGCTCACGCTGTTGGAGAACGTCTTGTTGCCGATGGACTTTTGCAACACCTATGACCGCCGCATGCGCCGAGAACGCGCCATGTATTTGCTAGAACATGTGGGGATGGCACAACACGCGCATAAACTGCCTTCCGAGGTCTCCGGCGGTCAGCAACAACGCGTGGCGATTGCGCGCGCGCTGGCAAACGACCCGCCTGTGATTGCGGCTGATGAGCCGACCGGCAACCTGGACTCTAACACAGCCGGCGCTGTGTTTGACCTCTTCCATCGGCTCGTGGACGAGGGCAAAACCATCTTGATGGTCACTCACGATCAGGATCTGGCGCGGCGCGCGACGCGCGCGGTTGTCGTCGCTGACGGCGAGATCAAGGAGGAAATCCGCAACATCCCCGATCGTCCCGTGATGGTCACGGCTTGAGGTCTCTCATCCCCACCCCTTGTGACCATCACGCATTGCCCGCTGTGTTGTCGCCAAACTTGCTACACATCAACAGATGCATCGCAGACGCACCACTGCCTCGCCGTGAGCTCAGTGAGCTATCCCATACGCGCCGTTCGCCCGCCCGATCACCCTGTCAAAAAGAGGCAACGTTCATCGTGCTCCTCAACATGCGCACATCGCTGCGCGTCAGGTGTTTCGCCGCGCTCGCACCGCCAATGTCTTGTGCAAATGAGGGAGCGATGACCGTTCTGCCGGCAACAGACTCGGTAACAGAGCGAGCAGACCCGGTCGCAAGGCGTCTCTCTGTGCGCTTGTAACAAGCGCCAATCGCTCTAGAACGTGTATCATGAGATGGCATGTCTTAGCGGGTGAGCGGCAGGTGATGATTGTCCTCCCTCTCTCTCAACCCCAAAACGCAGCGGGCAACGCGACTGCCTGTGTGGAAATAGGCGCGCGCAACAATGATTGAAAGACGCCAAACGACATATTGCGTGTGCCTCAGACTAAATGCGCCCAACAAAACCTCCCATCGAATGGGCGCTGATACCACTGACCACACCAATTGCCAGCATGATCCCAGAGAGAACATCATCATGACGCTCCCCACTCAACATCTGCCGCTTATTTGATCTACTTGTGCTTTGCCGTTATGTACAAACGCTTTGAGGACGCTTGTATGTCGTCGGGTTATTTATATAACCTTTGGTGCTGGTTGAGTCATGAGGTGTCTTCGCGCATGCAAAACCAAATGATGAGACACCCCGTGGCTAAAATTTGTTTCAAAATACAGCATTGAATGGTTGACATAAGCCGAGATAACTTCACAGATGAGCAGTGGGCGGTGATTGCCCCCCTGGGCCTGAAACGCAGCACCCGGCGCGGTCGCCCGCGCACGCGCCCGGAAGCATTGATTGCAGACAAGGGCGGGACAATCCAACTTTCGCGCCACGCTGTGCAAACGGGGAATCTGACCCAACGTTCCGACGGTTGAGCGTCGCCGGCGCAAAACGCCGCGGCGCGGCCGCCCGATCAAGCCGCACAAAGCCTTCTGTATTGCCGCCATCATCCTGTGGCGCGTCGATGCCTTTTTGAAATGAGCCCTGCTCTCTGCGGGGATATTTCGAAAGGCAGCGACAAATAGTTGTGAGGGCGGCGAGGTTTGGTTATAATATATCTATCCTTGATAGATATACAAAAATGTACACCATCTCGATTGCTGATGCTCACAATCGCCTGTATTCCTTGCTGAAGCAGGCGCAAAAATCTCCTATTACCATTACCCGTCGCGGGAAATCGGCGGGGGTCTTGATTGTCCCTGCCGAATACGAGGAATTGCGCCGCATGCGTGCCTATTTGCGGTTGCCGGCGGTCTCGCGTGAAGTCAAAGAATGGACCATCGCGGACGAAATTTATCGCGCCGCACGCCAGGAACTGGAAGAACGCCCATGATCGCGGAAGCCAGCGCGCTTCTCCACGCCTCCTTACCGGATGAATTGGGTCCCGCTGCCATTTGGGTTGTGCGCGAACATGCCGCCCGCCGTCTGAAACTCAAAGCCCCCTCGCTGCTGCCCTATGAATTGAGCAACGCCGTGTGGCATTCCGAACGGCGCGGACGCATTACCCGCGAGCAGGTCGACCAAGTCATTCAGGACTTTGCCGCCCTGAACATCGCACTCATCCCGTTGGACTGGAGCGCGATGCTGCCCCTGTCGCGCCGTTTCGGATGCATCGCCTACAATGTCGCCTGCCTGACCTCGACCGAGCAACTCGACGAACATTTTGTCACAGCTGACCCTCGCCTGTGCAATGCCGTTCATCTTGCCCTGAATTGGGTGCTGTGGCTTGGAGATTACCCTCATGATGAATGACCGTCGCTTTCTCGAAGAGTCCTTCCCCGTCAAAGAAGTCAGCCAGTCCTCGGTCACGGAGAAGAACATCCGACACGGGCATATCAGCACCCTGCACATCTGGTGGGCGCGCAGGCCGTTGGCAGCCAGCCGCGCCACCGCATACGCCGCGCTCGTGCCGGCATGTGACGACATTGAGGCATGGCTAAAGCGGCGCGACTTCATCGTTGACCTGTGCCGATGGGAGAACTCTCACAACTCCCACCTGCTGGAGCGCGCCCGCCGCGAGATTTATGCCGCCCACGCCGCCCGCCTGAGCGAAGAACTCGGACAGACCGTGACGGTGGAGGACATCGAGTCCGGCAGATACCCTCCGCCGCGCGTCCTAGACCCCTTCGCCGGCGGCGGCTCTTACCCCCTGGAGTCCTTGCGCCTGGGCTGCGAGGCATATGCCAACGACTACAACCCGGTGGCGGTGCTGATCGAAAAAGCCATCCTGGAATATCCGCAGAAGTTCGGGCGCTCCTTTAAGGGGATGACGGAATGGGCAATGGGGGAAAGTGGGAAGAAGAAAACCAAAAGTAAAAAAGGCGACATCGGTCAACTTGGCTTTTTTAGTCGCTCTCAATCTGAGGATGCCAATCCCCTGATGAACGCCGTTCGCTACTGGAGCTCATGGGTGCTGGAGGAGGTGCGCGGGGAGATGTCCGCATTCTATCCCCCAGGCCCAGACGGCAACCGTCCGGTCGGCTACATCTGGGCGCGCACCGTGCCGTGCCAAAATCCAGCCTGCGGCGTGGAAATTCCCCTGATGCACCAGCACTGGTTGGCTAACAAGAAGAACAAACAAATCGCCCTGCGGACCATCTCCCGCGGCCCCGGTCAACCCGTGGCCTTCGAGATCGTGGCGCGCGGCAAAGAGGCTGATAGCGGGCGCTACGCCCCCTGGCCGGAGGGCTTCGACCCCGAATCCGGCAGTGTGCGCCGCGCCATCGTCACCTGCCCAGCCTGCGGTGCCACGATAAACGACAAGATCACCCGCCGCCTGTTCCAGCAGGGCTTTTCTAGTCAGCGCATGGTGGCGGTGGTGCTGGCGACGAAAGGGGGTAAGACCTACCGCTTACCCACCGAAGCCGACCTACAGGCTTACCGCGCCGCCGAAGAAGCCTTGAAGCGTAAGGTGGATGCTTTGCGGGAAGACTGGGGCATGGAGCCGGTGCCAGGCGAGCCAACTCCAGAAGGGAAGGGCAGGGGCGCAGAACGCGCCTTTTCTGTGCGAAACTATGGTCTGCGCTCGTGGGGCGACTTGTTCAATCCGCGCCAGCAACTGTCCCTGCTGACTTTCGCCGACGCCGTCCGACGGGCATATCAAATCATGCTTGAATGCAACACCACAACAGATTTTGCTCAGGCAGTAACAGCAAACTTGGCGCTAAGTCTAAGCCGGCATTCCAGTTACAACTCAAGTCTATGTTGGTGGGAGCCTCTTGGAGAACGGAGTTTCAACACTTTTGGAAGACAAGCGTTGCCAATGGTGTTTGATTACTCAGAACAGGTTCCTTTTGATACGCTCACCGGAACATGGAAAACACAAAGTGAAATTTCGCTTGAAATTATTGCCTCGTTGTCGCAAAAACATCTTAGCAACCGTGACACGCCAAGATCACGAGTTACAAACGTCTCCGCCACGTGTTTGCCTTACCCGAACAATTACTTCGATGCCGTGCTCACCGACCCGCCCTACTACGATAATGTGGCGTATTCCTATCTCTCGGACTTTTTCTACGTCTGGCTCAAACGCACCGTGGGACATTTGTATCCAGAGCTATTTTCTACCCCACTCGCCCCTAAGCACGGCGAGATCGTGGCTTATTCACATGGCGAAGGCGGGCACGAAGCCGGCAAACGTCTCTTTGAGGAGCAACTCAGGCTGGCTTTCCGAGAAATCCAGCGTGTGCTCAAACCAGACGGTGTGGCGGTGATCGTCTATGCCCACAAGTCCACCGCAGGTTGGGAGACCGTCCTCAATGCTTTGCTCGATAGCGGGCTGGTGGTCAGCGCCGCCTGGCCGATTTATACCGAGATGCAATCGCGCCTGCGCGCCAACAAGTCCGCGGCGCTGGCGTCCTCGATTTACATCGCAGCCCGCAAAGCCGCGCGCCAACCGACCGGTTTCTACAGCGAGGTGCGCGCCGAACTGCGCCGTCACATGGACGCACGCCTGCAACGCCTGTGGGAGGAGGGCGTCGGCGGCGCGGATTTCTTCATCGCCGCTATCGGCTCAGCCATCGAGGTCTTCGGAAAATACCAGCAGGTGATGGACTACGAAGGCAACCTCGTCCGCGCCGACCGGCTGCTAGATGAGGTGCGCGCCATCGCCGCCGACTTCGCCGTGCGCCAAATTTTGCACAATGGCTTCGCCGCCGAACTCTCGCCTCTAGCGCGCTTTTACCTGCTCTGGCGCTGGAATTACGGCGAGGCGGTGTTGCCCTTCGATGAGGCTAACAAACTGGCGCATTCCTGCGGGCTGGACCTAAACCTGTGCTTTAATAAGCACACCTGTGTGCGCAAAGAGAAGGAATTTGTCCGCTTGCTCGGTCCGCAGGCGCGTAGGCTGGACGACCTGAAAGAGCCGTCCGACTTGATAGATGTGTTGCACAAAGCCCTGCTGCTGTGGGAGCGGAGCGAGCGCGACGCCATGATGCAGGTCTTGGTCGAAAGCGGCTTCGGTCACCGCGAAGCCTTCTATCGCCTGGCTCAAGCCATCTCCGAGACGCTGCCGGTGGAGAGCAAGGAGAAGAAGCTGCTGGATGGTTTCCTCGTCAGCCGCCGCCATTTGCAGGAGAAGATGGGGCAGATGACAATCCAGGAGAGCCTGCTGTGAATAAAAACCTGTCTGATGAATATCATGCTGTGTTGGTGAAATCAGTTGAGCAAAACAGTGCAGATGCTATTCGAGTGTGTGAAGGTCTGTGGACGGGCTTTATAGTCCGTGATGTCCACACATGGCGAGCCTGATTTCTGTCTCAGGAGCAAGGGGCGCCATGAACGCTGACCGTCGCTTTCGCGAAGAATCCTTCCCCGTTAAAGAAGTGAGTCAAATTTCGGCGAAGGAAAAATATTCGCCATGGGCATGTCAGCACGCTGCACATCTGGTGGGCGCGCAGAGCGTTGGCAGCCAGCCGCACCACCGCATACGCCGCGCTCTTGCCGGCGTGTGACGACATTGAGGCATGGCTAAAGCGGCGTGACTTCATCGTTGACCTGTTGCTGGAGCGCGCCCGCCGCGAGATTTATGCCGCCTACGCCGCTCGCTTGAGCCAAGCGCTAGGACAGGCCGCGACGGCGGAGGATATCGGAGCAGGGCGATCCCCCCCACCTCGCATCCTGGGGCCCTTCGCCGGCGGCGGCTGTCGCCCTTAGCGAGGTGCGCGCTGAACGGCATCGTCACATGGACGCACGCCTGCAACGCCTGTGGGAGGAGGGCGTCGGCAGCGCCGATTTCTTCATCGCCGCCATCGGGTCAGACATCGAGGTCTTCGGAAAATACGAGCAGGGAATGGACTACGAAGGCACCCTCATCCGCGCCGACCGATTGTTAGATGAGATACGCGCTATCGCCGCCGAACGCTCGCCTCTAGCGCGCTTTTACCCGCTCTGGCGCTGAAATTACGGCGAGGCGCGGTGTTGCCCTTCTCAAGCCATCTCCGAAACGCTGCCAATGGAAAGTAAGGAGAAGAAACTCCTGGATGGCTTCCTCACCTGTCGTCGACGTCTGCACGAGGATGCAGAGAAGGTGACAATGCAGGGGGCTTGCTATGAACAAAAACCCATGCGGTGAGGTCTCCGACGCGCCTGTAAACATTGCGCCGTAAGACGGCGCGATTTATCTCCCAATTATAGGTTTATTATCCGCAAAGTCATGGCAGGTGTTGAGGGAACCTCCCATTGCCACAGCGGAAAATGTGATATAATTCGAGGTAGCGCGATGGGTTTGTTCAAACTGTATGATCGTATCAGGATTTGGGGAGGTTTGTATGCGGAGTTCAAAGACGTTGGCGTCCATTTAGAAGAGCCGGCTGCTGTGTTAGTGGCATTTGCCGACACTGAGAGTGCTCAACTCATGTTCGACGGCGACAAACATTGCCAGATGACCCGGGACACGGGGCCTGACCGCCTGATGCAGCAGAGGGGTTGTGTTGTGCGCACCTCCGATAGGAAACGACGCACCTCACAAAATAAACCCCCTCACTTGTTTCAGCCTGCTGAATCGTTGCATCGCGATGAAATGTTTGTCTATGGAGTGTTTGCTCGTTGCGCCGGCTTACTTCATCCCCGGCCCTTGAACGGGCGTCTAAGGCTGATCGCCGTCATCGCCACCGGCGTTTATCGCGTTGTTCACCAAATATCACAAGCTGTCTGCGGTAGGACACCAGGCACGCCCCGGAGATATCGCTCTCTGGGCGGCAATTGGTTGTCACCGCTTTTCATCTCATCTTAGGAGGAAAATGATGACTAGCCCCTTTCACACCATCGCTATCCCCCATGATGACATCCTTCAGGGTCGCCTGACCATGGATGTCTTCGCCGCCGATCTGTGGGATGTGTTCAAGAATCGCGGACCAGAAGAGTATCGCCGCGCCGATCTGTTCTTTCAGAAGACCTACCAAACCGAGGGCTTGACCACCCTGTTGGACGTGGTCCGGAATCGTCTCAATGGTGGAGGCGGCGACCCGGTGATCCAACTGCAAACACCCTTCGGTGGCGGCAAGACCCACGCCCTGATTGCCGTATACCACAAAGCGGAAAAATGGGGCGCGCGGCGCGTCGTCATGGTCGGCACAGCCATGGCAGCCGAGGACACCCTATGGGGGATGCTCGAAGAACAGCTGACCGGTAAACGAGAAAAGTATGTCGGACTGACCTCCCCCGGACGCACCGACGCGTTCCGTGAAATGCTCGCGAATCACGCCCCGCTGCTCATCTTGATGGACGAAGTGCTGGAGTATGTCACCAAAGCGGCTGGCGTCAAGGTGGGAGAGACTACCCTGGCCGCGCAGACCATCGCTTTTATGCAAGAGCTGAGCGAGGTGGTCAGCACACTAGATCGGGTTGCGTTAGTGATCACCTTGCCCTCCAGCAATCTGGAACACTTCGACGAGCGAGCGACCCGCCTCTTTCATCAGTTACAGCGGGTGTCAGGGAGGGTGGAAAAGATCTACACCCCCGTTCAGGAACACGAGATCACCCAGGTTATCCGCCGCCGTTTGTTCGCCAGCCTGGACGAAAAAGCGGCGGATTCGCACATCAACAGCTTCATGGACTACGCCGTCCGCGAGAATCTCCTGCCGGCGGGCGTTGAGCCGTCCCAGTATCGGGATCGCTTCCAGGCTTCCTATCCCTTCCTGCCCGATGTAGTGGACGTGCTCTACCATCGTTGGGGCAGCTTCAGCACATTCCAGCGCACGCGCGGCGTGCTGCGCCTGCTGGCACTGGTCGTCAACGCCTTGAAGAATCGCTCCACCCCTTATATCACCCTGGCGGATTTCGAGTTGGACAACCCAGAAATTCGCCGCGAGCTGTTGAAGCACATCGGCAGCCAGTACGACAGCGTGATAAGCGCCGACATCACCAGCGCGGACGCGGGCGTGCGCAAAGCCAATGAACGTCTGGGGAAGGCCTATCAAGGTCTGCATTTGGGCGAACGGGTCGGGCGCAGCATCTTCATGTATTCCTTCAGCGGCGGGACTGAACGCGGCGCCACCGCTACTGATGTCAAACGCAATGCCGCCGTGTACGACAACCCCTCTTCCGTGATTACCGATGTATTGGAAGAGTTCAAAAACCGCCTGCTCTACTTGCAGCACCAGGCAGGCAAATACTTCTTTACCAACCAGCCCAATTTGAACCACATACTCCTGGTGCGCATGGAGAACATCTCTGATGACGAGGTAAAACACACCGAGCGCAATCTGCTGCACAATTTGGTGCAATCCGGCAACCTCAAGGCTTATATCTGGCCGCAGGAGACCTCCAGCATCCCTGATACAGCCGAACTGAAACTGCTGGTTCTGCCCGAGCGAGACGAGACCTTGATGCGCAACATGTTGAGCGTAAAAGGCGAAAGCCCTCGCGTCCACCGGAACACCCTGTTCTTCCTCGTCCCTTGGGACAACGAACGCATGGCTTTTGCTCATCTGGTGCGTCGCGTGCTGGCTTATCGCAGCCTGAGCAACGATTCCACCCTTGCGTTGACCCCCGAACAGCGCAAAGAGATCAAAGACAGCCTGAAGAAATTGGAAGGGGACCTGGGAGAAGCGGCCCGCAGGCTATACCGCTACATCCTCACCCCCGACCGCCAGGGCTGGAAGGAATTCGACTTGGGCATCCCCACAGCAGGAGATGTCCGAAGCCTCGCTCAGCAGGTGTACGAGCATCTGCAGCAGGAAAAAGAAATCCTGGCGAACATCACACCCCTGGTCATCAAAGAGAAATTTCTGCGCGACCGGGATTACGTTTCAACCGAGCAGCTCTACCAAGCTAGCCTGACCACGCCCGGTGAGATGCGTGCTCCAAAGTCCGTCTGGGAAAGCGGAATCATTGAGGGCGTGCGAAAGGGCGTCTTTGGGTTGGGTGAATTGCAGAACCAGCAGCCGATCTGTCGCTATTACCAGGAGAATTCGTCACTCAGCTTTTCAGCAGACGAGATTCTGATCAAAGCCGAGCTCTGCCAGGCGCGGCATGTCGCTCAGACCGGTCAGTCCGCCTTCACGCCAGGGCAAAGCCATCGCAGTCAATCGGCCGGCGAACTTCGCTCAACGCCGCCCCCCGATCGTTCTGCTGCGATGTCGCCCGCCGTCAATGCGGTCAAATATCAGCAGCTGTCTTTGCAATTTGAGACGCCAAAGGGCAAGCTCTCCGATCTGATGAGGGTGCTGAATTATCTGCAGAGCAGATATGAGCAAATGGAAATCACTCTGAACCTCAGAAATGGCTCTCTCTCAGATCAAGAACTGGAAGACAAGGTGCGAGAAGCCTTCCGCCAGATGGGGGTCGAGCTGAATATACGCTCGCAGTGACTTTTTTCGCTTGTCGCCGATGGACAAGATAGCGCCCTCGTTTGCCCCACATCTCGTGAGATCAACGATGATGCTCATGCTCCGTGCTGTTGCCCTTGATAGCTGAGCGGGGAAGTGCACACAGGCAATTCGTGCAGAAAAAGTGTCCAACCGGACAGCCATAAATCTCGGGAAGGGTCTCGAGGTGCTCCAGGTCAGGTGAGATCAGGACTTGCTCCCATTCTGCCAATTCTCGCTGTGTGATGGGCGCGTAATGGGTTCGTTGCGGTTTTCGCGCTTGTTGTTCTGCTTCCTCGTGCTGAAAACCAGAGCTCTCCCGCCACTATCGGTTATATAAAGCCACACTCCCCGACATCTGCTTTGTATATGTCGGGGAGTGTGGCTCATGTGATGATCCATCTCTCAGGGGGGAGCTACCGCATGCTCATCTTCCGCCACCCGTCAAACAGCATTCTAGCATATACCGCCATTTTTGTCAAGGCTTGCCGTCAGGACCGTGCCTGAGATCCTTGCCAGGGTGCGCCTTGAAGTACTCCAGGACAAGCTCTCTGATACTTCGCCTACGCTTCATTTGTC
>FWWL01010286.1_pt1 | contig 10871 bp, 12 predicted proteins | sample 2228331 | NCBI WGS metagenome assembly FWWL01 (sample SAMEA103939775, study PRJEB20133) | metagenome
TCCGAAGCCTCATCCGGTGCCGTCCACCAGCACCAGTTCCAGGCGCTGACATCCCAGGACTTGCTCCCTCAGCCAGCGGTTGAACTCCTCCCAGCGGTGTGGAGGAATCCGCCGCACCCGGTCGTGGAGGGTGGAGAAGTCGGGGACCTGAGGCAGGAGGGAGCGGCAGAGGGCTTCCAGTTTCCGCTCTCACTCTCTCTCCCCCCAAAAATCTACCCCCTCCAGCCTTATTCTCAAACAGCCTCAAGGGGTGAAAGGCGGGATGGGCCCATGGCATGCTCTCTGTCTGGTTGTGGAAAAACCCAAACCAAAGGGAGCGGCAATGGACCCACACTCAATTTGTCCCGTTCTCGGAGAGCTAGAGGGGGATTTTGGCCGCCCCCTGCAGAAGACCATCACCGGGGCTTATGCGACCTGGTCACCTACACGTCTGCCTCCCTGCCTGAGGTGGCCCTGCGTCTGGCTGCTTATTCCGCCCTCTAAGCAGATAGCCCCCTCACCCACCCCACGGCGTCCCCTCCCTGAATGGCCCTGCCAGCATCGCGACTTGGTCGCAGCCGCCGCTGGCCCCTTTGACCAATTGGGCCTTATGCCCTGGGCAGGGGGTGAAGGAGGCTGGGTAGGAAAAAGTGCTCGACCCTCAGTTGTCCACCCCTTGACGCCTGTGCTATGTTTTCTTCAAACCCGAGGACCGGGACGAGTAGGCCGGCCGGGCACCTGCAGAGAGCCGCGGTAGGTGGGAGGCGGCGGTGGTCCGCTGGCCGAATGGACCCGTGAGGGGCGGCCCGAACGACTCGATTGGTCCAGTAGGCGCCGACGGGAGTCCTGCCCCGTGAACGATGCAGGCGGGATCGGGCCTTCGCCCTGTCCCGAGAGCGCCGTTGGGTGCTGAGCCCAGCGGAACGCGGGTGGCACCGCGGGAGAACCCCTCCCGTCCCAGCGACGGGAGGGGTTTTGTTTTTTGGGTATGCACAGGACCGTGCAGTTCGAGGTGGCGGCGATCGTAGGCACCGGCCTCATCGGCGGGGCCTTGGGGATGGCCCTGCGCGAGCGGAGGCTAGTGCGCACGGTAATCGGCGTCGACCGGGATCTCGAAGTCGCCCGGCGGGCCGTGGAGCGGGGTGCCGTGGACGTGGCGAGCACGGATCTCGGGAGCCTCGCGGAGGCGGAGGTGGCCTTCGTGGCGGTTCCGCCTGAACAGGTGGTGGGCGTGGGCCGAGCAGCCCTTTCCTACCTGCGACCAAAGGCTATCCTCACGGACACCGCGAGCGTGAAGGCCCCCATCGTCTCGGCCCTCGAGCGGGTCGCGCCGCCGGTGCGGTTTGTGGGAGGGCATCCCATGGCGGGGAGCGAGGGCCAGGGCATCGAGGCCGCAGACCCGCGCTTCCTGCTGGGCCGGCCGTACATCCTCACCCCCACGGGGTTCACGGACCGGGAGGCGGTGCACCGCCTCGCAGACCTCGCCCGAGGCATTGGGATGCGGCCCGTGGTGATGCAGCCGGAGGTCCACGACCGGCTCGTGGCCCTCATTAGCCACCTTCCGTACTTGGTGGCGTGCGGGGTCGTCCTGCTGGCGTCTGCGGAGCCCGAGTCCCTGCAGGTAGGCGGCCCCGCCTTCGGGGAGCTGGCCCGGGTGAGCAGCAGCCCTCCGGCCCTTTGGGCCCAGATCCTCCGGTTGAACCGGCATGAGGTCCGTCGGGCCCTCCGGGCGCTGCGGGAAGTCCTCGACGACCTCGGACGCCGCCTGGAGGAGGACGAACTGGAAGAACGGCTCGAGCAAGCTCAAAAAGCCGCTCAAAAGGCACGGGAGCGGAGGCCATGAAGGCGGTGGAGATCACGCCTGGACCCGTCGGGTTCGAGGCCAAGCTCCGCGAGGGAAACCTCGTGCCGGTCTTCTGCGAGCTCGTGGCGGACCTCGAGACCCCCATCTCCGCCTTCCTTAAGCTGCGGGACCTGCCCGAGGCGTTCCTCCTGGAGAGCGTGGAGGGCGGGGAGCGGCTGGCCAGGTACTCCTTCTTGGGGGCCCGGCCGCGGCTGGTGGTCACCTACGACGGCTCGGCCGTCCGCTGCTCCGACGGCCGAACTTTCTCCGGCCCCTTCCTGCCCGCAGCCCGCGCGCTCCTCCGGCCCTACCGTCAGATCCCGGATCCCGAACTCCCCAGGTTTGGGGGCGGGCTTGTGGGCTACCTCGGCTACGACCTCGTGCGGGACTGGGAGCGGCTGCCGAACCGCCCGCCTGACGATCTGGGACTTCCCGTTTGCTATATGGGGCTCTATGACACCGTGCTCGCCTTCGACCACGTGCGCCGGCGCATCCGGATCATTGCAAATGCCTTTGCGGAGGAAGGTGCGGCAGCGGCCTACCGGTCCGCCCGGGAGCGGATCGAGGAGGTGCTGGAGCAGTTGCGCCGGCCCCTTGTCCTGCCTACTCCAGAGCTCCGTCCGGTCCCCCAAGCCCGGTCCAACATGACCCGGGAGGCCTTCCTCGAGAAGGTAGCGCGCTGCTTGGCCTATATCCGGGCGGGCGACATCTTCCAGGTAATCCTCTCCCAGCGGTTCGCGCTCCCCATCTCAGACCTGGACCCCTTCCTCCTGTACCGGGCCGTCCGGGCCATCAACCCCTCGCCCTTCCTGTTCTACCTGGACTTTTCCCCGGTTCAGCTGGCGGGCTCCTCTCCGGAACTCCTGGTGCGGCTGGAAGGGGACCGAGTGATGATGCGGCCCATCGCGGGAACCCGACCGCGGGGCAAGACCCCGGAGGAGGACCTGGCCTTGGAGGCCGGCTTGCGGGGGAGCGAGAAGGAGCGGGCCGAACACGTGATGCTGGTGGACCTCACCCGCAACGACCTCGGCCGGATCAGCCGCTACGGGACGGTGCGTACCACGGAGCTCATGGTGATCGAGCGGTACTCCCACGTGATGCACCTGGTGAGCACCGTCCAGGGGGTGTTGCAGCCGGGCCGGGATGCCTTCGACGTGCTGCAGGCCGTCTTCCCGCACGGCACGGTGACCGGTGCGCCGAAGGTCCGGGCCATGGAGATCATCGACGAGTTGGAGCCCGTGGCCCGGGGGCCGTATGCGGGCGCGGTGGGGTATGTGGCCTTCTCGGGTGCTTTAGATACCTGCATCACCATCCGCACCCTGGTGGTGCGGGACGGGATGGGCTACGTCCAGGCAGGCGCGGGCATCGTGGCAGATTCAGACCCGGAGGCGGAGTACCGGGAGTGCGTGAGTAAGGCAGAGGCCCTGGTGCGGGCGGTGGAGCTGGCGTGTACGGGAGGGGTGGGATGATCCTGGTGGTGGACAACTACGACTCCTTCGCCTACAACCTCGTGCAGTACCTGGGCGAACTCGGGGCAGAGGTCGTTGTCTACCGCAACGACGCCATCACCGTGGAGGAGATCGCCCGCCTCAGACCACACGCCATCGTGCTCTCTCCCGGGCCGTGCACACCCAACGAGGCGGGAGTGTCCAACGAGGTGCTGCGGGGCCTCTCGGACCGGATCCCGATTCTAGGGGTCTGCCTCGGACACCAGTGCATCGGACAGGGCTTCGGCGGACGGGTGGGACTCGCACCCCATCCGGTGCACGGCAAGACCACCCGCATCTTCCACGACGGCCGCACGCTCTTTCGGGACCTTCCTTCCCCCTTCGTGGCCACCCGCTACCACTCCCTGGTGGTCTACGAGGAGGGGTTACCGGACGTGTTGGAGATCTCCGCCCGCAACGAGGAGGGCCTCATCATGGGGCTGCGGCACCGCCACCGCCCCGTAGAGGGCGTGCAGTTTCACCCCGAGTCCATCCTCACGGAGCACGGTAAGGCGCTGTTGCGCAACTTCCTGGAGCTCGTGCAGACCTGGCACCGCACGGGCCGGTGGGGAGAGGAGCGGCGATGATCCGGGAGGCGATCCGGAAGTTGGTGGACGGTGAATCCCTCTCCGCGGAGGAGGCGGAGCAGGTCATGGGCGCCATCATGGACGGGGAGGCCACGCCGGCCCAGATCGCGGCCCTGGTGGTGGCCCTGCGCATGAAGGGCGAGACGGTGGAGGAGATGAGCGGGTTCGCCCGGGCCATGCGGGCGCGGGCCCACCGCATCGCACCCCGGGTTCCGGTCCTGGTGGACACCTGCGGCACGGGCGGGGACGGCGCCCACACCTTCAACATCTCCACCACCGCGGCCTTCGTGGTGGCCGGAGCAGGTGTGGCGGTCGCAAAGCACGGCAACCGGGCGGTGAGCAGCGCCTGCGGGAGCGCGGACGTGCTGGAGGCGCTGGGGCTTCCCGTAGATGCAGAGCCCACGCAGGTAGAGGAAGCCATCGAGCAGGTCGGCATCGGGTTTTTGTTCGCGCCCCGGTTCCATCCCGCCATGCGGCACGCGGTCGCTCCGCGACGGGAGATCGGGGTGCGCACCGTCTTCAACGTCCTCGGTCCCCTCACCAACCCCGCGGGAGCAAGACGGCAGGTGATCGGGGTGTACGACCCGAGGCTCGTAGAGCCCCTTGCCCTCGTGGCCCGGGAGCTCGGGGCGGAGCACGCGTACGTGGTGCACGGGGACGGACTCGACGAGCTCACCACCACGGGTCCCACCCTGGTGGCCGAGGTGGCGGAGGGGAGCGTGCGCACCTTCCGGTTGGAGCCGGAGGAGGTGGGCCTAGTACGGGTGCCTCGGGAGGCCTTGCGGGGCGGCGATGCCCGGTACAACGCACATCTCCTGGAGCGCATCCTGAGCGGGGAACGGGGACCCCATCGGGACGTGGTGCTGCTCAACGCGGCCGCGGCCCTGGTGGCCGCGGCGGCCGCCGAGGATCTGCGGGAAGGGATTGTGCGCGCCGCGGAGGCCATCGACTCCGGAGCAGCCCTCGCGAAGCTGGAGGCCTTGCGGGCGTACTTCGAAGCCCGGTCGGAGGTGGTGCGGTGAGCTTCCTAGACGAGATCGTCCAGCATAAGCGGTCGGAGCTGGAGCAGGCCCGCGCCGCCATCCCGGAGGACGCACTCCGCGCGCAGGCCTGCACCGCCCCCCCACCCCGAGACTTCGCCGCGGCCCTGTGCAAGACACGGATCGCGGTGATCGCGGAGTTAAAGGCTGCTTCGCCTTCTGCGGGCGTCATCCGCCCCCAGTTCGACCCTGCAGCGCTCGCCCGGGCGTACGAGGCGGGCGGCGCGGACGCCCTTTCGGTCCTCACGGACCGCCGTTTCTTCCGGGGACAACCGGAGCACCTGCGGGCGGCCCGGGAGGCGACCCGGCTTCCCGTCCTCCGCAAGGACTTCACCTTGGAGGCCTACCACGTGTATGAGGCCCGGGCGATGGGCGCAGACGCGGTCCTGCTCATCGCCGCCATCCTGGACGACGCGCGGCTTCGGGCCTTGCGGGCCCTCGCGGAGGAATTGGGGATGGCCGCGGTGGTGGAGATCCACACGGAGGAAGAGGTGGCGCGGGCCCTCCGGTGTGGGGCGAAGATCATCGGGATCAACAACCGCGACCTCCGGACGTTCCAGGTGGACGTAGGGACCACCTTCCGGCTTCGGCCCCGGATCCCGGATGGCGTGCTCGTGGTAAGTGAGAGTGGGATCACCCATCCGGACCAGGTCCGGGCCCTGGAGCAGGCCGGGGTGCACGCGGTGCTGGTGGGAACGGCCCTGGCGGGAGCTGCGGATCCCGCGGCCGCGCTCCGGGCGTTACGAACCGAACAGGCCACGGTGTGAGGAGGGAGAGTATGGTGCGGGTGTTCTCCGGAATTCAGCCCACGGGGCTTGTGCACATCGGGAACTACGTGGGCGCCATCCGGCAGTGGGTGGAGCTGCAGGCCCAGTACGAGTCGTACTTCTGCATCGTGGACCTGCACGCCATCACCGTGCCCTACGAGCCGGAGGAGATGCCGCGGCGGATCTTGGAGACCGCCGCGGCCAACATCGCGGCCGGCATCGATCCCGAGCGGTCCGTGCTGTTCGTGCAGTCCCACATCCACCAGCACTGCGAGCTCATGTGGATCCTCACGACCCTCACCCCTGTGGGGCAGCTGGAGCGGATGACCCAATATAAGGAGAAGGCCCGGCGGGCCAAGCACGGGGTGATGGCAGGGCTCCTCAACTACCCCGTGCTCCAGGCCGCGGATGTGCTCCTGTACAAGGCCAGCCTCGTGCCCGTCGGGGAGGACCAGCTCCAACACATCGAGCTCATGCGGGACCTGGCGGAGCGCTTTAACAAGCAGTTCGGGGAGACGTTCCCACTCCCGGAGGCCCGCCTCAGCAAGGGCGCCCGCATCATGGCCCTCAACGACCCCACGAAGAAGATGAGCAAAAGCATTCCCGATAGCTACATCGCCCTCACGGAAGAGCCGGAGGAGATCCGGCGCAAGGTGCGGGCCGCGGTGACGGATCCCGGCCCGCCCGCACCGGGCGCCCGCCTGGAGGACGCAAGCCCCGGGGTCCAGAACCTCTTCACCCTCCTGGAGGTCTTCGGGCCCGAGCACTACCCGCGCTTCCGGGAGGCCTACGAGTCCGGCACCATCCGGTACATCGAGCTCAAGCAGGTGTTGGCAGAGGCCCTCATCGAGAAGTTGGACCCCATCCGCCGGCGCTACCACGACCTCTTGCGCCGGCCCAAGGACATTCACGACATCCTCGTGGAGGGAGCCCGGCGGGCCCGGCCCGTGGCCGAGGCCACGATGGAGGAGGTCTACCGGAAGACGGGGCTGCGGTGACGCGGGTGAAGATCTGCGGCATCCGAACCCTCAAAGACGCCCATGCCGCGGTGGCGGCGGGCGCGGACGCGGTCGGGTTCGTGCTCTGGCCCAAAAGCCGCCGGTACGTGGACCCCGAGGAGGCGGCCCGCATCGCCCGCAATCTTCCGCCGTTCGTGGTCCGGGTGGGGGTGTTCGTGAACGAGCCACCGGAGACGGTGGAGGAGGTGGCGCAGCACGTGGGGCTGGACGCGATACAACTGCATGGGGACGAACCGCCGGAGGTGTGCGCCCGCCTCCGCCGGCGGGTCATCAAGGCCATCCGGGTCCGCAACGCCCATAGCCTCCAGCTCGCCGCCTCCTACCCGGTGAGCGCTCTGCTTTTGGACACCTACCTACCGGACACCTACGGCGGAACAGGCCGGACCTTCGACTGGTCCCTCGCGGAAGCCATCCAACATCTCGACCGCCCCCTCATCCTCTCCGGCGGCCTCACGCCCGAAAACGTTGCGGAGGCCATCCGCCGGGTCCGGCCGTACGGCGTGGACGTGAGCAGCGGGGTGGAGACGGACGGGCGCAAGGATCCCGAGAAGATCCGGGCGTTCGTGGCCGCAGTACGGCGCGCGGACGCGGAGGAGGCGCGGCGATGCGGGCGGTGACCCTTCCAGACCGCCGCGGGCGGTTTGGGCCCTTCGGCGGCCGGTACGTGCCGGAGACCGTGATCCCGGCCCTGGAGGAGCTGGAGGCCGCCTACGAGGAGTTGCGGCAGGACCCCGCGTTCCAGCAGGAGCTCGCGGACCTCCTGCGGGAGTACTGCGGCCGGCCCACGCCCTTGTACTTCGCTCGGCGGCTTTCGGCCCACTTCGGAGGCGTCCACATCTACCTCAAGCGGGAGGACCTCCTGCACACGGGTGCCCACAAGATCAACAACGCCCTGGCTCAGGTGCTGCTCGCCAAGCGCATGGGCAAACACCGGGTGATCGCGGAGACAGGAGCGGGACAGCACGGGGTGGCCGTGGCCACGGCCGCGGCGATGCTGGGCCTGCGGTGCGAGGTGTACATGGGGCAGGAGGACGTGGAGAGACAAGCCCTCAACGTGTACCGGATGGAGCTTCTGGGCGCCCGGGTGATCCCCGTCCGAAGCGGTACCCGCACCCTCAAGGACGCCATCAACGAGGCCCTACGGGACTGGGTGACGAACGTGCGTACCACCTTCTACGTGATCGGGTCCGTCGTCGGCCCGCATCCGTACCCCCGCATCGTTCGGGACTTCCAGTCCGTGATCGGAGCGGAGGCCCGGCAGCAGATCCTGGAGCGGGAGGGGAGGCTGCCGGACGCGGTGGTGGCCTGCGTGGGCGGCGGCAGCAACGCCATCGGGCTTTTCTGGGCCTTCCTGCCCGATGAGGAAGTCCGGCTCGTGGGCGTGGAGGCCGGAGGGCGCGGACTGCACAGCGGCGAGCACGCGGCAAGCCTCGTGGCGGGAAGTCCCGGGGTGCTGCACGGCGCGTACACCTACGTGCTGCAGGACGAGGCCGGCCAGATCCTCGGCACCCACTCCGTCTCCGCGGGCCTGGACTACCCCGGCGTGGGCCCGGAGCACGCCTACCTGAAGGAAACCGGGCGGGCCACCTACGTGGCGGTCACGGACGAGGAGGCCCTGGAGGCCTTCCACCTTCTCGCCCGCACGGAGGGGATCCTGCCGGCCCTGGAGCCCGCCCACGCCATCGCCTACCTGAAGCATCTCGCCCCGCAGCTCGGCCAGGACGGCGTGATCGTGGTGGGGCTTTCGGGCCGAGGAGACAAGGACGTGGAGACGGTGCGCCGGTATCGAGACCATGAGCCGGTTTAGCGCGCTGTTTTCAAGGCTGCGGGAGGAAGGCCGGGCTGCCCTCATGCCCTTCTTTGAGGTCGGGGATCCGGATCTCGCGATCCTGGAGCATCTGATCCCGGAGGTGGTGGCGGCGGGGGCCGATGCCCTGGAGCTCGGCTTCCCGTTCTCGGACCCCATCGCGGACGGCCCCACCATGCAGCGGGCCGCCTACCGAGCGCTCCAGCGGGGCGTGCGGATCCAGGATGCCCTCGAACTCGTGCGCCGCGTACGCCGGACGGTCGACGTCCCCATCGCCCTCATGTCCTACGCGAATCCCCTCTTCCGGTACGGGGTCGAGCGATTCGTGCGGGAGGCGAAAGAAGCGGGCGTAGACGGCCTCATCGCCGCGGACATCCCCGCGGACGAAGGGGACGCCCTCATCCGGGCCGCGCGCCCGGTGGGCCTAGATACCATCTTCCTCGTAGCCCCCACGAGCACCGAGGCGCGGCTGCAGAAGGTGGCCGCGGCCACCACGGGGTTCCTGTACTGCGTCTCCGTCACCGGGGTGACGGGGGCCCGTGCGCGGCTCAGCGAGGAGGCAGAAGACCTCGTGCGGCGGGTGCGGCAGGTCACGGACCTCCCCGCGGTGGTGGGGTTTGGGATCGCCACGCCGGAGCACGCCCAGGAGGCGGCCCGGTTCAGCGACGGCGTGATCGTGGCGAGCGCCCTCTACGAAGTGCTGGAGAAAGCCCGGGATCCCATAGCGGCCGCCGTCAGCTTTTTGCGTCCGTTCGCCCAGGCCCTCCGGTCACGCTCCTCATCAGGCGGCTAACGGACCACCTGCCAGTGGACGGAAACCCGCGGGGTCGCGGCCGCGACCGTGCCGTAGAGGGGGCAGCGTCGTTTGAAGGCCTCCACCAGGGCTTCCGCCTGCTCGGCGGTGACGCCCGCGAGCTCCAGCTCGAGGTGCACCGCATTGAACACCGTAAGGTCCGGCCGCACGGGTGCGGAGCGGTCCACGGTCCCCGTGATGCGGGCCTGAACCTGCGGAACGGGAACACCGGACTCCCGGGCCAGGACCTCCATGAGCTCCACGGCACAGGCGGCCACGCCGGCCAGGAACAGCTCCCCGGGCGTGATCTCCTCTCCGGGACACCCGTTCTGCACCGGGCCGTCCACGATCAGGTGGTGGTCGCGGGCGGAGGTGATCACGCGGCCGAAGATCCCACTGGACCGGGCCGCAGCCTCATAGATCCGTACCTCCTGCGCCATTCCGTCCCTCCTCGGGTTCCATTCGATGGCCCGAGCAAGGAATCCTGGGAAACACCGCGGGGGAGGGACACATTCCTCCCCCGCGGCAGGACGGGAAGGTGGCCTCAGCTCGCCGCGAGCTTGCGCGCCAGCTCCGCGATCTCCTGAGGTTCAAGCCCTGGGGCGAACTCCTCCGGGAGCGGCGGCAGCACCGGCACAGGACCGCCCGGAGGCGGCCCGTCCACCACCACGAGCTCTCCGTCCCCCGTGGGCGCGGGGCCGCGCCAGATGCGGGCGATGTCCCGGTAGTCCTCAGGGCTGAACCGGTACAGGGTGCGGTGCACGCCCGCTTCCTCGTACTTCCGAGCCTCCGGGAACTTCGCATTGGGGATGTTGGGGATGGGCAGGAGCTTCGTGAGATCCACGCCCGTGAGGGTCTCCACCGCCTTGCCGTAGGCCGTAGCGTGCACCCCGCCCCGTACCAGGAGGTATCCGATCATCTCCCGGGCCACGGGGTTGCGGGTCATCTCGTAGACCCGGATCTTATGCAATCGTGCCCCGCACTCCAGGAAAAAGTTGTGCAGCAAGTCCAGCACGAGGTTGCCGCTGTTGAACACGTAGTCCCCGTGCCAGAACCCACCCATGGACCCCCGACGAAGGCGGTTTGGGCTGTGCTGATGAAGTGGTAGGTGGACCGCACGTCCTTGCCGGGTGCAAGCGGCGCCTCCACGGGGTCCTTCGCCTGCGTGGTGCCCGTGAGCAGGAGGTTGATGGTGGCGGAGACGAGCTCGATGTGGCCCAGCTCCTCCGTGGCGATGTTCGCAATGAGGTCCCGGTAGGGCTTGAGTTGGTCGTGGCCGCGGAAGTTGAAGGACTGGTAAGTGTAGTTCATGAGGGTGGACATCTCTCCGAACCGGCCGCCCAGGAGGTCCTGGACCGCGGCCGCGGCGTTGGGATCCGGCTCCTTGGGGGCCGGAAGCTCGATCTGCAACCGGTCAATCCGCAGGTACATCCTCCCCCTCCTCTCCACGTTGTGCCCAACCGTTCCTTCAACCGTAGTCGTTTATTGCACGACCACGTCGCCGGGCGAACGGCGCTCCCGACTTGCGCCGGGGAATCCCACCCCGGGA
>FWWL01009852.1_pt1 | contig 10870 bp, 11 predicted proteins | sample 2228331 | NCBI WGS metagenome assembly FWWL01 (sample SAMEA103939775, study PRJEB20133) | metagenome
CGCCGGGCAGGCCGTGCCCGTGCTGCTCGAGGCGGGGCTGGCGGTGCTGGGCGCGGGACCGGGGTAGTACGAATGAGATCTCAGGTTCCACGACCGCGGGACCTGAGATGTCAGTCGTACTACCCCGACTCGCGCCTCAGACGTAGCGCTCGAGGATCGTGGACTCCGCGAGGCGGGAGAGCCCCTCGCGGACCGACCGGGCCCGGAGCTCGCCGACGCCCTCCACGGCCTGGAGATCGTCGACGCCGGCGGAGAGCAGCTTCTGCAGGGTGCCGAAGTGCTCGACGAGGCGGTCGACGACGGTGCCGGGCAGGCGGGGGACCTTGGCGAGCAGCCGGTAGCCGCGGGGGGCGACCGCACCGTCGAGGTGGTCGCCGGTGCCGAGGCCGAGCACCCTGGCGACGGCCGCGGGGTCGACGAGGTCGGTGGGGGAGAGCCCGGCCATGGTCTCGAGCAGCTCGGCGGGGTCGTCGAGGGGGTGGGCGTCGGGGAGGTAGTCGCGCACGACCAGCTCGCGCTCGGAGTCCACGCCGGTGACCAGCTCCTCGAGCTGCAGCGAGAGCAGCCGGCCGTCGGTGCCGAGCTCGAGCACGTAGTCCTCGATCTCGCGGGCGATCCGGGTGACCATCTCCAGTCGCTGCGCCACGACGGCGACGTCGCGGACGGTGACGAGGTCCTCGATCTCCAGCGCCGAGAGGGTCGAGGAGACCTCGTCGAGGCGCAGCTTGTAGCGCTCGAGGGTCGCCAGCGCCTGGTTGGCGCGGGAGAGGATCTGGCCGGAGTCCTCGAGCACGTGCCGGGTCTCGCCGACGTACGCCGCGATGATCTGCATCGACTGGCTGACCGAGATCACGGGGAACCCGGTCTGCTTGGCCACCCGGTCGGCCGTGCGGTGCCGGGTGCCGGTCTCCTCCGAGGGGATCGTGTGGTCGGGCATGAGGTGGACCGCGGCCCGGATGATCCGGCTGAGGTGGGCGTCGACGATGATCGCGCCGTCCATCTTGGCCAGCTCGCGCAGGCCGGTGGCGGTGAACGGGACGTCGAGCTCGAACCCGCCGGTGCTGATGTCGTCGACGACCCGGTCGCGGCCGATGACGATGAGGGCGCCGGTGCGGCCGCGGAGGATGCGTTCGAGGCCGTCACGCAGCGGCGTGCCGGGGGCGATCGACGCGAGGGTCTCGCGCAGTCGCAACGTGTCGTCGGTGCGGTCGGTCGCCACGGGTCTCCTCGGGCCTCGGGCGCGTCCGCGCGCGCCACTCCTCGGCAGTGTAGGGCGGGGACACGCCTGCGGGCGTGTGACATTCGCACCCCGGGGGGTGGAGGGACCCGCAGGCGCGCGGACCCGGCCAGCGCTAGAAGTCGGGGGCGGCCGGGGCCCGGCCGGCCTGGCGACCGGTCAGGCGCAGCACGTCGAGGGCGGTGATGACGCTCGGCACCTCGAGGACCCGCATCCCGTCGATGGTGCGAGCCGGCGCCGGGCGGCCACGCTGCTCCGGGCCGGCGGGCACGACGGCGACCTTGAAGCCGAGCCGGGCGGCCTCGGACAGCCGCTGGGGCAGCTCGCGCACCCGGCGCAGCTCGCCGGAGAGCCCGATCTCGCCGATGGCGATCGTCGCGACCGGGGCGGACTCGTCGAGGTAGGAGGAGACCAGCGCGACGGCCAACGCCAGGTCGCTGGCCGGCTCGTGCAGCTTGGCCCCACCGACGGTGGAGGCGAAGACGTCGAGACCCGCCAGCTGCATGCCGCAGTGCTTCTCCAGCACGGCGAGGACCAGCGCGGTGCGCTGCCCGTCGAGGCCGCTGACCGTGCGGCGCGGCTTGTCGAGCGTCGACTTCGTGACCAGGGCCTGCACCTCGGCCAGCAGGGGACGGCGCCCCTCCATGGTCACCCCGACGCAGGTGCCGGCGACCTTGCCGTGGTGCTGCTCGACGAAGAGCCCGGTCGGGTCGGAGACCGCCTCGATGCCGGAGGCGTCGAGCTGGAAGCACCCCACCTCGTCGACGGGGCCGAACCGGTTCTTCATCGCCCGCACCATCCGGAACCGGCTGTTGCGGTCGCCCTCGAAGTGCAGCACCACGTCGACGAGGTGCTCCAGCACCCGCGGCCCGGCGATCGAGCCGTCCTTGGTCACGTGGCCGACCAGGACGGTGGTGATGTTGCGCGTCTTGGCCACGCGGATCAGGGCAGCGGCGACCTCCTTCACCTGCGTGACGCCGCCCGGGACCCCGTCGACGCCCGAGGCGCCGATGGTCTGGACGGAGTCGACGACCAGCAGGGTCGGCCGCACCTGCTCGACGTGGGTCAGCAGCGCGCCGAGGTCGGTCTCGGCGGCCAGGAACAGCTCGCCCTCGACCGCGCTCGTGCGGTCGGCGCGCAGCCGCACCTGTGAGGCCGACTCCTCGCCGGTGACGTAGAGCGTGCGGTGCCGCTGTCGGGCCGTCTGTGCGGCCACCTCGAGCAGCAGCGTGCTCTTCCCGACGCCCGGCTCGCCCGCGAGCAGGATCGCGGCTCCCGGCACCAGGCCGCCGCCCAGGACACGGTCGAGCTCGCCCACCCCGCTGCTGCGGAAGGCCGACTCCGCCACCGAGACCTCGCCGATGGGGACGGCCGGCGTCGTGACCGGCGCCGCCGCGGCCCGCAGGGTCGGAGCAGCCGCCTCGGCGACCGAGCCCCAGGCCTGGCACTCCCCGCAGCGGCCGACCCACTTGCCGGTCTCCCAGCCGCACTCGGAGCAGCGGTAGCCCGGACGGGCGGTCTTGGTGGCGCGGGCGGCTGGCATGGGGGAGACGCTAGGCGAGGCCGCCGACAGCGGTCCCGCCGACGCGCGCGACCCGGGCCCGAGCGCCGTCGACCCCCGATCGCGACCGGCCTCCCGAGGTCGCGGATATGCTGCGGCGTACGCGTTGGATCGATCCATCCCGAGGAGGTGCGGCCAGGTGAACCGGCTTCCCGGTCGCATGCCGACCACCCCGCCGACCCTGGCCGACGTCGCCGAGCGCGCGGGCGTCTCCCGCCAGACCGTCTCCAACGCCGTCAACAACCCCGACCTGCTGCGCGCCGACACCCTCATGCGCGTGCAGGAGGCGATCAGCGAGCTTGGCTACCTGCCCAACCGTGCGGCCCGCAACCTGCGCACCCGCTCCTCCCACCTCATCGGCCTGCGGATCCAGCCGGTGCAGGAGGGCACCGCCAACGCCACGATGGACCGCTTCGTGCACTCCCTGGTGGAGACCTCGCGCGAGGCCGGCTACCACGTGCTGCTCTTCTCCGGCGAGGCCGGCGACCCGCTCGCGGGGTACGACGACCTGCTGCGCTCCACCGCCGTCGACGCCTTCGTGGTGACCGACACCTACCTCGGCAACCCGCAGGCGACCTGGCTCGACTCGCGCCGCGCCCCCTTCGTGGCGTTCGGCCGTCCGTGGGACAACCCCGGCGCCACCCACGCCTGGGTCGACGTCGACGGGGCCGCCGGCTGCCGCCTGGCCACCGACCACCTGCTCGACAAGGGTCACGAGCGGATCGCCTGGATCGGCTGGCGCAAGGACTCCTTCATCGGCGAGGACCGCCGTTCCGGCTGGCACCGTGCCCTGCACGCGCGCGGCCTGCCCACCACGGGGCTGGCCTCCCGCGTCGAGGACACCGTGGCCTCGGGCCGCTCGGCCGCCGGGGTGCTGCTCGACGAGGCCCGCCCGACCGCCTTCGTCTGCGCCTCCGACACCCTCGCGATGGGCGTCCTGCACACGCTGCACGAGCGCGGCCTGCGGGCCGGGGACGACGTCGCGGTGGTCGGCTTCGACGACTCCCAGGTGGCCCAGGTCGTGCGCCCCGGCCTCTCCTCCGTGCGCCAGCCGCTCGAGGAGGTCGCGGTCGAGGTCGTCTCCGCGCTGGAGGGCCTGCTCGGCCACCCCCGCGTGGCCCACCCGGGCGTGCTGCTCACGCCGCGGCTGGAGGTCCGCGACTCCTCCGGCCCCGACCGCGCCTGAGGGATCCGCCCGGCTACGACGGCGTACGCCGCCACCACACGTCGACGGCGTACTCGACGTCCAGCGTCCCGGCCGGCAGCTCGGCGAGCACGTCGCCCGCCACGTCCCCGGGCAGCTCGATCGACACGACCGCCTCGAGGTCCTCGCGCGAGCCGAACGACCACCGGGTCAGGACCGGGAGCCGCGCGTAGCCGGCCCCTGCCCAGAACGCCTGCTTCTCCTCCGGCGGGGCCACCTCGGGGAACCCCCGGGCGAACCACGACCCGAAGGTCGAGCGGGACGCGTCGTTGTCCACCACGACGTGCACCCCGCCGGGGCGCAGCAGCCGCCCGACCTCGGCGAGGCCCGGCTCGCAGCCGGGGCCGAAGAAGTAGGCCCACCGCGAGTGCACGAGGTCGACGCAGGCGTCGGGCAGCGGCACGGACTGCGCGGTGCCCTCGAGCACCTGCACGTGCGGGAGCCGGCGGGTGCGCCGGGCGGCGATGGCGCGCAGGTCGGCGTGCGGCTCGACCCCCACCACCGAGGCGGCGGCGGCTGCGAGGCGGGGCAGGTGGAAACCGGTCCCGCAACCGAGGTCGAGGACGTGCATGCCCGCCCAGGAGCCGCCGGGCAGCACGGAGGTGATGGCCGCCTCGACCAGCCCGTCGGGGTCGAAGGCGCGGTTCTCGACCTCGTAGGTCTCGGTGTGGTGCCAGATGTTGGGAGAGGGGCGGGTGCCCTCGGGCCCTACCGGCGAGCCGTCGGGCACGGCGCGGTCCGGAGCGGGCTCAGAGCCGGACGAGACCCTGCGGGGTCTGGACCTGCACCGCGATGATGCCGGGGGTGCCGTGCGGCGCCACCCACTCGACCTTGACGTCCTCGAGCGGGGCCTCGACCGACTCGCCGAGCCACTCGCTGACCCGCTGCGGGTCACCGGCGATCTCCAGGCAGGCCAGGTGGTAGCTGCCGTCCGAGCCGTTGCTGGGGTGCAGCTCGTCGCCGACCTCCCACTGGATGAAGAACGGCAGCTGCGGGTCGGCCATCAGGCCGTTGATGCCGATCTGCTTCCAGCGCAGCTCGACGCCGTCGGGGCGGTGGCGGCTGCCCTGGGCGGCAGCGCGACCGAGGCGCTCCTCCGGGACGGCGATGTCGGCGACGGCCACGGCCCAGCCCAGCCAGCCGCCGCCGAGGGCGGAGCGGGCGCGGACGGCCTGGCCGAAGGGGGCCTTGTCGGAGGCGGGGTGGTCGAGGACCTCGACGATCTCGAGGTAGGTCCGGTCGGCCAGCGGGAGCACCATGTTGCGGGTGCCGAAGCGGGGGTGGACGCCGCCGTCGAGGAACTCGCAGCCGAGCAGGGCACCGATGCGGCGGGCGGTGCTCTCCAGACCGTCGGGTCCTGCGGCGTACGAGAGGTGGTCCAGGCGCATGGCGTCCAGTGTGGAAGACGGCCCCTTGACGAGCGGCATCGGGGTCGAGGTCTCTCGACGTCGAGACACCGATCCGGTGGCGGGTCCGTCCGGGGCGGGGGATGGGCCCCGTGGCTCGGCGCTGGCGGGCCTCGGACCTCGCACCTCGACGAGCGCGACGTCCCCGGTGGTCGAGGGGCGAGCGCGGCGAGCCACGAGCCCCGGCGGCTCAGCGGGGGTCGGCGGGGTGCAGCGCGAGGGCCGATCGCGAGCGCACGTGGGCCTCGCAGTGCTTCACCAGCTCGGCGTACGCCGCCGGGCCGATCAGCTCGGTCAGCTCCGGGCCGTAGGTGAGGAAGACCGGCTCGACGGCGACGTGCGCCTCGGTGTTGCCGGTGCAGTACCAGTCCAGGTCGTGCCCGCCCGGGCCCCAGCCGCGCCGGTCGTACTCCGCGATCGAGACCTCGGTGTAGGAGCTGCCGTCGGGGCGCCCGACGTCGCGGAAGGTGCGGCGCACCGGCAGCTGCCAGCACACGTCCGGCTTGGTCTCCAGGGGGTTGCGGCCCTCGCGGACCGCCAGCGCGTGCAGCGCGCAGCCCCCGCCGCCGATGCCGTTGCCGGGGTGGAAGCCGGGGCGGTTGGCGAACACGCACGCCTGCTGCCCGTCCACCTCGATCGTGCGGGTCTTGCGGGCGCCCTCGTCGTCCTTGTCCACCCAGTCCTTGCGCTTGAGCTTCCCGGCCGGCTTGTGCTGCCACAGGGAGTCGTCGAGCCGCTCGACCGCAGCCGCGACCCGCTCCTCGTCCTCGTCGTCGGCGAAGTGCGCGCCGAGGGTGCAGCAGCCGACGTCGGGGGCGTCGGCGTAGATCCCGGCGCAGCCGGTGCCGAAGATGCACGTCCAGGACGACGTGAGCCAGGTGAGGTCGCAGCGCAGGACCTCGTCGGCGTCGGCGGGGTTGGGGAACTCCACCCACGCGCGGGGGAAGTCCAGCATCACCTCGGGCACGGCGCACAGGCTAGGTCACGTCCGGGCACCGGCCGGCAGGACACGTCCGGCAGGACGCGGCCGGGCACGGCGCCGCGCGGCAGTACGGTGGTGCCCATGCGCCTGGGGGTCCTCGACATCGGGTCCAACACCGGACACCTGCTCGTCGTCGACGCCCACGGCGGCGCGGCGCCGCTGCCGGCGTACTCCTACAAGGAGCCGCTGCGCCTCGCCGAGCACCTCGTGCCGGCCGGGCCCGACGAGGGCGCGGTCTCGCAGACCGGCATCGAGGCGCTCACCGCCTTCACCGCCCAGGCCCTGCAGGTCGCCGAGGACAAGGGGTGCGAGGAGATCCTCGCGTTCGCGACCTCCGCGGTGCGCGACTCCGCCAACGCCGACGCGGTGCTCGACCACGTGCACCAGCGCACCGGCCAGCGGATCGAGGTGCTCTCCGGCGAGGACGAGGCGCGGCTGACGTTCCTCGCCGTGCGCCGCTGGTTCGGCTGGTCCGCGGGTCGGCTCGCCGTGTTCGACATCGGGGGCGGGTCCCTCGAGATCGCCGGCGGTGCCGACGAGGCCCCCGACGTGGCGTGGTCGCTGCCGCTGGGCGCCGCCCGACTGGCGCGGACGCACTTCGCACGCGGCCCCGTCGACGAGGAGACCGTGCGCTCGCTGCGCAAGGCGATCCGCACCGAGATCGCCCGCGACGCCGGCCACCTGCTGCGCATCGGCGCGCCCGACCACGCGGCGGCGACCTCCAAGACCTTCCGCTCCCTGGCCCGGGTCTGCGGCGCCGCGCCCTCCTCGGAGGGGCCGCTGGTGCCACGGTCGCTGCAGCTGGCCGACCTGCAGGAGTGGATCCCGAAGCTGGTCGCCATGGACGACGAGTCGCTCGCCGAGCTGCCCGGGGTCTCCGCCAACCGCACCCACCAGCTCGTGCCCGGGGCGCTCGTGGCCGAGGCCTGCATGGACATCTTCGGCCTCGAGGCGCTGGAGATCTGCCCGTGGGCGCTGCGCGAGGGCGTCATCCTGGAGAAGCTCGACCAGCTCCCGGTCCTCGGCTGAGGCCGACCGCGAGCAACCACCGGCCGGAGAGGATGGGCACGTGACGACGCGGATCGGGCTGTCGACGTCCTCGGTGTACCCCGAGTCGACCGCGCACGGCTTCGCCTACGCCGCGCGCCTGGGGTACGACGCCGTCGAGGTGATGGTCGGCATCGACGCCCTCTCCCAGCAGACCGCGGCGGTGCGCCAGCTCTCCGAGCACCACGGCCTGCCGATCTGCGCCGTGCACGCGCCCACCCTCCTGCTCACCCAGCGGGTCTGGGGCACCGAGCCCTGGGGCAAGCTGGAGCGCTCCGCGGAGATGGCCCACGACGTCGGCGCCGGCACCGTCGTGGTGCACCCGCCGTTTCGCTGGCAGAAGGAGTACGCCAAGGGGTTCGTCGAGGGCATCGCCGCCCTCGAGGCCTCGACCGGCCTGGCCTTCGCCGTGGAGAACATGTACCCCTGGCGCGCCCAGGTCCGCGGTCGTTCCCGCGGCACGGAGATGTACCTCCCCGGCTGGGACCCCTCGGGCGAGGAGTACGCCCACGCCACCATCGACCTCTCCCACGCGGCCATCGCCGAGGACGACGTCGTGGAGATGGCCCAGCGGCTCGGCGACCGGCTGCACCACGTGCACCTCACCGACGGCTCGGGCTCGGCGAAGGACGAGCACCTCGTGCCCGGCCGCGGCGGCATGGGTGCGGCCCGGTTCCTGCGGCACCTCGCAGCCACGGGCTTCGGCACGGCGTACGGCGGCGACATCGTGCTCGAGATCAACACCCGCCGCTGCGCGGACGCCGAGGAGCGCGAGGCCGACCTGCGCGAGTCGCTGGAGTTCGCCCGCGAGCACTTCGTGGTGCCGGCGGGGTGACCAGATCCTCGACGTAGCCTGTCGGCCATGTCGTTGCTCCGCCAGCCGCTCCTGCTCCTGTCGCGCAGCGAGGCGGTGAAGAAGGTCGTCTCGACGATGCCGGTCTCGGCGGGCATCGTGCAGGGCTACGTGCCGGGGGAGTCGACGGAGTCCGCGGTCGACGCGACGGCGCGGCTGCAGGACGACGGTCTCAAGGTCACCCTCGACTTCCTCGGCGAGGACACCACCGACGCCGCCCAGGCGCAGGCCACCGTGACGGCGTACGTCGACATGCTCTCCGCCCTCGCTGCCCGCGGGCTCGCCCACGGGGCCGAGGTGTCGGTCAAGCTCTCCGCGGTCGGGCAGGCACTGCCCGGCGACGGCCACGCCATCGCGCTGGAGAACGCACGCACGATCTGCCGGGCCGCCCGCAACGCCGGCACCACCGTCACCCTCGACATGGAGGACCACACCACCACCGACTCGACGCTGGAGGTCCTGCGCGAGCTGCGCCAGGACTTCCCCGAGACCGGAGCGGTGCTGCAGGCCTACCTCCACCGCACCGAGGCCGACTGCCGCCAGCTCGCGCACGAGGGCTCGCGCGTGCGGCTGTGCAAGGGCGCGTACGCCGAGCCCGAGGAGGTCGCCTTCCAGGACAAGCTCGACGTCGACAAGTCCTACGTCCGCTGCCTCAAGGTGCTCATGGCGGGCCAGGGCTACCCGATGATCGCCACCCACGACCCGCGGATGGTCGAGATCGCCTCCTCCCTGGCCAGCCGCCAGGGCCGCGCCCCGGGCACCTACGAGTTCCAGATGCTCTACGGCATCCGCCCCGAGGAGCAGCGTCGCCTGGCCGCTGCCGGCGAGACCGTGCGCGTCTACGTGCCCTACGGCACCGAGTGGTACGGCTACCTCATGCGTCGCCTCGCCGAGCGTCCGCAGAACCTGTCATTCTTCGTGAAGTCGTTGATCTCGAAGAAGTAGGGCGCGCCCACGCGGCAGGCCCAGGACGGGGCAGAGCATGGCCAGCCAGACCGCGATCATCGGTGCCGGCGTGATGGGGGAGACCCTGCTCTCCGGCCTCGTGCGCTCCGGGCGCCGGGTCGACGACCTGCTGGTCGGGGAGAAGCGCGCCGAGCGGGTCACCGAGCTCGAGGAGCGGTACGGCGTCACCGTCGTCGGCAACCGCGACGCCGCCGCCAAGGCCGACACGGTCGCCCTGGTAGTCAAGCCCCAGGACATGGCCGACGTGCTGGCCGAGATCGCGCCCGTGCTGCGGCCCGGCCAGCTGCTGGTCAGCCTGGCCGCGGGCATCACCACCGGGTTCATCGAGTCCCACGTGCCCGAGGGCGTCGCGGTCGTGCGCGTCATGCCCAACACCCCGGCGCTGGTCGACGAGGGCATGGCGGCGGTCTCGCCCGGGTCGCACTGCTCCGAGGCCCAGCTCGCCGAGGCCGAGTCGCTCATGGCCTCGGTCGGTCGCGTCGTCCGCATCCCCGAGCGGCAGCAGGATGCCGTCACCGCCATCAGCGGCTCCGGCCCGGCGTACATCTTCTTCGTGGTGGAGTCGATGATCGAGGCCGGCGTCCACCTCGGGCTGCCCCGGTCCACGGCCTCCGAGCTGGTCATCCAGACCCTGGTGGGCAGCGCGAAGATGCTGCGCGAGACCGGCACCCACCCCACCGTCCTGCGCGAGCAGGTCACCAGCCCCGGCGGCACCACCGCCTCGGCGCTGCGCGAGCTCGAGGTGCACCGGGTCCGTGCGGCGTTCCTCGCCGCCATGGAGGCCGCTCGCGACCGTTCCCGCCAGCTCGCCGAGGGCAGCTGACCCTTTCCTGCTGGGGGGTGCACGGGCCGCGGTCTCCCGGAGCGGTCCGCGGGCCGCTGGCGCCCCGTCCGACCGCGGCCCCGCGCGTCTGCTCCCGCTGGTCGAGGTGCGAGGCGCGCCAGCGCCGAGCCACGAGACCCGGCGACCGACGTACGAGGTCTCGTGGCTCGCTGCGCTCGCACCTCGACCAGCGAGCGACTGACCGCACCCCTGGCAGGCTGGCGGCATGGGTCTGCCGTGGTCGTGGGGGACGAGCGCCGAGGAGCTGTGCATGGGGCTGCCCTGCGACGTCATGGTCGAGGGGCCGACGCTGCACCTCGACCGGGCGGTCGACTGTGCGGCGCCGGCGGCGTGGGGCTACCGCTGGCTCGCGCAGCTCGCCCTCGCGCCGTACTCCTACGACCTGGTCGACAACCTCGGCCGCCGCAGCCCGACCGAGCTGGACCCGGCCACCGAGCGGATCGAGGTCGGGCAGCGGATGGCGACGGTCTACGTCGTCACGGAGGTCGAGCCCGGGCGCTCGTGGACGGGGCGGCTCTCGGAGCGGGGCGAGCGGCTCTCCGGCCCCCTCGCGGTGACGTACGCCGCCCACCCCGACGGGCCGGACCGGTGCCGCCTCCACTGCCGGATGGTCGTCCCCGGCCGCACGCGGGCGCAGCGGGCCCGTGCGGCGGCCCTGGCCTGGGGCGACCTGGTGATGATCCGCAAGCAGCTGCACCAGCTGGCCCACCTGGCGGGGCGTGACGCCGCGCGGGCGGGCGAGGCAGGCTGGGCCGCGTGAGCGCGGAGAC
>FWWL01010288.1_pt1 | contig 10869 bp, 13 predicted proteins | sample 2228331 | NCBI WGS metagenome assembly FWWL01 (sample SAMEA103939775, study PRJEB20133) | metagenome
AGGCCATGCGCCGATATTGTGCCGGGGGTTCGGACCGCCGCAAAAGACCGTGACGTGACGAACGCCGCAATCGGCAAGGAACCGCTGGACGGCCGCGTCCGCACCGGGTGCATCGCCGATCACGACCGGCAGTTCATGGTCGATGATGACGCAGAGCCGTTCCTTCACGAGCAGCGGAAGTTGCCGGATCGACAGGGAGCCCGAAATAAAGACCGGCGGTGTGCGGGATGGAATATAGGAAGTATGGTTTGCAACGGGCATGGCTGGTGAACTCCCAAGTGAGCCTCACCACCATCCCTCCTTCTTTCCTTCACACGGCCGAGGCCAGCCACGCAGATTATGCTCCGTCCCGATGCCGGATTTCTCGGAACTGTCGCAAAAAGTCGGCCTGATCGGGGTATCGCTCAACCCACTCGGCGCGGGGGATCAGGAACCCGACAGCGATCAGCCGGCTGCGCAGGTCCGCGGTGACGATGTTCTTGAGGCGCTCGGGGATCTCGAGCGGAAACGTGTGAAACTGGCATAGCCAGGATACATCGTCCGGCTCCTGATGATGCCGGAAATACTCGGCATCGAAGAGCAGTTCGGCGTTCACGACCTGATCATTCCTGATCTGTACGACATATTGGCCGCCTGGCGGCGGCGTAGCCAATCTAGGGGCCGACACCTGCAGGGCGTACCATGCGCGGGCGGACGCGAGCGCGATTCCGCTGGCCCGACCGTAGACGGCATGGAGGGTCCAGCTTACCGGGTGTCCGGCAGAGCCGAGATGGAACGTGATTTCCTGCATGGTTCAGCTCCTTTGAAGAGTTGGGACAGCGCCCCGCTTGCTTCATCGAGTCGCTTCCCTCGAAGTGCGTGCATCCCGCTGGCGCGAGATCGTCACTTCTGATATTTGGCGATGATCCGGCGCGCGAGCTGCTCGATTTCCCGGCGATCGGCGGTTTCGGTGCAATCGCCCGGAAAGACGATAAGATCATCTGACGCGGCGGTGCCCTTGCTGATGAATATCCGCCAGGCGTTCCGTCTGATTTCGCCTTGGGGACGGGGGTCGGTGTCCGCGTGGAACATATCCGCCCATCGGCGCTGATCGGGATCGCCGGAGAGGTCGGTCCAATCGCCAAGCATTCCCCACACGGTATAACCGTCGATCACGGCATGATGCTCGCGCGCTGCCCGGCGTTCGGCCTCACGCTTGGGCGCTTCGCGTCTCTCCTTGGCCTCGGCCTGCTTCCACCGGAGCGATGCCAGGCCGTCTTCGAGGCCCCGGATGACGTCGGGCGCCACGGCTTCCTGCCGCTTGGGCACGATATAATAGGCGCGCGCGGCCGCGAGTTGCTTGGCGCCATATCGCGCGAGGGTCAGCAAGGCCTGGAGCTCGGTCTTTGACAGCATGACCCGCAGGCCGCTCGTCATGGCATGGGTTTTCATGTGCGGCGCTCCTCGTGCCAGGGTTTCAGGCCCGCAAGCGGGAGCTTGTATTCCCGCGCGGTGTGGTGCCGGTCTTCCGAAAAGAAACCCCAATGGCCGGTCGATGAATATCGCAGGAAGAAGAGCTTCTCGTCCTCTTCGGTCCTGATCCACATCCCCGGCTCGATGGGATATTGATTGGCAGCGTCCATTGGCGTGCCTCCAGAGCGATGGGAATCGTGATCAGGCGACATGCAGAACCAGATCGTCGTCCTTTGCCGGACGTGTCTCCGTCACGCGGAACGGCTGGAGCGGACTACCGGTACGGATGACATACTGGTTGCGGCCGGTGGCGCTTCGACGCTGGATCGCGCAAGCGTAAGCGTGCTCCGCGCTCGCCAAACGCTCGCGAAGGGGAGAGAGTTGGGCCATGATATCCTCCATGCGGTTGAGATGAGGAAGTTGACTCGTCGGACGGGCAGGACCGATGCGAGATCGGGCCTTACTGCGACGAGTTGCCCCGATCGTCGGACGCGACCGGACGACCGATGCTGTCGATGACGGTGCGAGCCGATTTCGACCAACCGGCCTGGTCGAGGAGATCGGCCACATCCATCCTCGCGACATCGAGTTCGCTCTGGGTGGAAACCAGCGCCATTCGCCGGAGCGCGAGCAGCGCCCTAAACACTTCGATCATGAGGGGACTGCTTCCACGGTAACGTAGAACGCGGTGCCATCGTCGAACACCAGATAGATTTGTGTCCCCGTTTCGATGTCGGAGCTGGCGATGCCATCAATATTGGCCGTGGTGCCGTCGACCTCGGAGATGACGTGCGAAGGCCGGTCCTCAGGAAAATTGGCGCTGGCGTCGATTTTGGCGATATGGCTTGCGATAAGTTCGGAGATCATTGTGGCGATCGTGGAAGCACGTGTCGGGTTCCTGAAATCGCTTCCTGCCTGGTCGATCACATCGCGCAGGATCGGTGTCAACGCGTCGTTGATCTGGACGAGCAGGTTCGAGCGGCCAGCGGCGCTCAACACCTTCAGCAATCGGTCGGGAATGAGGTTGTTGACGGCATGGGTCGCGTCATCGACCAGCGCGTCGAATTCATCGTCGTTCATCGGGTGCCTCCTTGACGGGAATGGCCGAGCCTGGCGCGTGCGGCACCAGCCCAGCCTTATGGAAAGTGAAAGAAAAACCGGTTCGGCAGCCGCAATCACGAGGGATGCGTCATCGTGCGCGAACGCGGATTGACGGGTGAGCGGCAACTTTACGTCGCGTTCGCCCGTAAGGTTTGTAACGTCTCACTCATGAGGCGCCGGGTCGGACCGCCGAATATCCCGGCGTCGGAGATGACATAATATCCACCTGCGAAGGAGCCGGAGCCGTCATCCTCCTCATTGAGGTGGTCCCGCCTTCCTGGACAGGTTTGCGGCAAAATTAAGCTCAAGCCGATGTCGTCATGCCGCGAGTTTGGCCATCAGATCATGGGGGGCATGCCCCCCATGATCTGATGGGCCGATTTGCCCATATGCCTCTGTCGGGGTTCTACCGGCAAGGGCGGAATGAGGCCGGTGGTGGTTATAGTAGGTGAACCAGCGCGCCAGGCCCGCCCGCAGTTCGCTGCCGGTCTCGAAGGCGTGGAGATAGACGCATTCATACTTCACGGATCGCCAGAGGCGCTCGATGAAGACATTGTCCATCCATCGGCCCCGGCCATCCATGCTGATCCGCACTTCGGCCTCGCGCAGCACGGTGGTGAAGGCGCGACTGGTAAATTGGCTGCCCTGATCGGTGTTGAAGATTTCGGGCTTGCCATAACGGGCCATGGCGTCCTGCAAAGCCTCGACGCAGAACCCGGCATCCATCGTGTTCGAGATGCGCCAGGCGAGCACCTTGCGCGTCGCCCAGTCCATAATCGCCACCAGGTAAAGGAAGCCCCGCCGCATCGGCAGATAGGTCACGTCCGCGCACCACACCTGATTGGGCTGCGTGATCGCCAGATCGCGCAGCAAATAGGGATAGATCCGGTGCTCGGGGTGCGGATCGCTGGTGCGTGGGCGCTGGTAAATCGCTGTCAGTCCCATTTTCGCCATGAGGCGCCGCACCCGGCGGCGGCCAACCGCATGGCCCATGCGTTGCAAATGACGGGCCATCTGCCGACTGCCATACCATGGGCAGTCCATGAACACCTGATCGATCAAGGCCATCAGCGCCAACGTCGCGCCGTTCTCTGGCACCGGCGCGTAATAATAGCCCGACCGGCTGATCGAAAGCAGGCGGCATTGCGCCGCAATCGACAGGTCCGGGTTGTCCGGTTCGACCATCTTTCGCCTCCGGTCCATGCTCATCGACCGGAGGCTCGTGCCAAAAAATCGCGCTCCACCAGCAACTGCCCGATCTTGGCGTGCAATTTCTCGATCTCGGCCTCGTTGCAGGCCTTGGCCGCCTGATCGCCGCCGTCAAACAGGCTGGCCATGCCATCCATCGCCTGCCGCTTCCACGCGCCGATCATCGTGTGGTGCACACCATGCTTGGCCGCCAATTCAGCCAGCGTCAGATCGCCCCGGATCGCCTCCATCGCAACCTTCGCCTTGAACTCCGCGCTGTAGCGCTTTCTCGTCGTCTTCATTCCAGTCCATTCCTCAGGTCAGGCTGAGCTTATCACCCTGTCCAGAAAAACGGCACCACCTCAGTGGCGGGATGGTCGCGCAATGTGAGCACCGCTTCCCAGAGGCAGGCTGCGGTCTCAAGGGCAGATTCGAGAGTTTCCGTCTTCATGCCTCGACCTCCTCGTTCGCGGCCCGGCGGGCGTCGGCTTCCAGGGCGTCAAGGCCGATCGGCAACGGCTTGCCCGGCTTGTCGGTGATGATGACCACCGCGTCGGGCTGGTGGAATTTGATGCCGATCGAAGAGATGCGGATGCGGGCGACAGGCTCGCCGGACCGCACGCGCTCGTTTCCTTGCCATCCCATCCGCACGAGGCGGCCGTCAGCGGCTATCTCCACCGTTTTGAACACGTCATAGTCGCCCTTTGAATTGGCCGAATAGAAGGCTTGCGTCGTCGCACGGACCTCGTTGGGCGTGGCCGCGCCCTGCTTGCCCTTGCGGGCAGCGACCATGCGCAGGTTCCATATCTCCTGAAGTTGCTCGGCCTGTTCGCGCGATGGATTGATCAGCGGCGCGGCGGCCCGCTTCCCCGATGCCCGATATAATTGCCGATCTCGAGGAGTTCGGGGTCATAGCCGAGGTCGGGATCGATCCATTCCATACGGCTGGTCAGTTCGTCTTCCGGATGGAGTCTGAAATAGTCGCGTATCACCATGGCGTCGTCGAGAGCCCCCGGATCGCGGCTGTCGTTGATTTCGGCCCATTGTGAGCGGCAGAAGGTCGCTATCTGCTCCTGCAGCCCTCGATGACTGACCGCGACGACGGTAGTGGTTCCGTGGCCATGCCCGATTGTGGCGAGATAGACGGGAATGGACCAAGGCACAGGCGCCCGATCGATCGATAGTATCGCGGTATCGAGATCGGCGATGATCTGCGCGATGTCGACGGACGCTTCCGAATGGGAGGTCAGTGCCGCTCTGGCGCGCGCGAGCAAGGTCAGGTGCGTGGATCGCGGATGATCTTTCATCACAATCTCCTTCATCATGGGTGATTGAATAATTGCGCGGAAATCGCGCCCGGTCGTGATCGTTGGACCGACAATGCCGGGAGCCGCCGGCGACAGGTGCGCGCCGATGCCCCTCCTCAATTTCATTGTCGTGATGCCCGGCTCAGAAGGGGCTGAGCTGGTGCGGCGCGACGAGGTGTTCCGGGCGTTCCGCTATGGATGGCGGCGCAAGCAAGGTCACCGGAACGGGATGGTTCCCGATTGGACCGGAGGTTGCCGTCGGCTCGGTATCGCAACGGGCGAGTTTCGCCGACCATCCGCCCATGATGTGCGCCGGCGTATACCAGTGGTCGCGCATTTCGAGTGAAAGCGAGTTCCCGACGATTACGACGGCGGGAATGTGCAGCAGGCTGAACTGGATATACGCCATGTGGGCAACCCGTGCGTCAATGTCGACAGCGGTTACATGAAGGTGCCGCTGATAGTTGATGCCCTGCGCGCGCATGGATTGTGCAAGGGCGATAACCGTTGCGCCCGCGCCGCAGGCGGGCTCCATTGCGCGCACAAAGCCCTTGCGCGCTATCAGATCCTGGATCAGCTTCGGGTCGCCAAGTGTCGTGGCGGCCATCATTTGGCATATGGGCCAGGGCGTGAAGAACTGCCCCTTGTCTGCGCTCGACAATTCGAGGTTGTTGTAGACCGTACCGAGCGCATCGCGGGGTTCGGCCTCCAACGGCATCATGATCCCCGCAAAGACCTGAGGAAAAAGCTCGACGATATCGCGTTCATACTGACCGACGATATCGAGATAGCGCTTCTCGCGCGGTTCGCGATTGCGGAGGTCCATGCTGTTGGAGATGCTGATCGCGCTGGCTTCCATGCAGTCCGAAAACAGCCGGTGAAGATCGTGACGATAGGCACATGATCGCAACAGCCGGGTCACGGCCGCGACATGGCGTTCGTGAGGATTCATGATGATGTCCTGATTGAGGGTGGACGTCCGCGGATCCCGGTCCAGAAGTCCGCAGGCGCGCGAAGTGCATGGCGCGCATCGAGAACGGGCAACGCGTCCGAAACGCCCGCCACCATTTCTGACCGGGATGGTCGATATTGAACGGCGACGATGACGATCGCCCAATCAGGCATCGATCGCGGTCTCGCTCCTGCTTCGCAGCGACGAATGCACAGGCAGCCGCGGCTCGAGGTGGTTCCGGACGAAACCACCTGTGATCCGCAGCTCGCCAGTTGCAACCTTGGCAAGCTGTTCCTCGAAAGTGAGCTTGCGCGTCGCGGCGGCTTCGCGCGCCGCCCTTGCGGCTTCCCGTCGCGAGTCCTGCCAATGTGCTTTCGCCTCGGCGAAGGTCATCGTGCCGAGGAGACGCCGGAACGCGTAAATCTCCCGAGGGGAAGCCGGAGGCCAGGACAAATTACGCGCCGGCCCATGGCGAACCCGGCCGGGACGCCTGGGAGGCGGCAGGGTCTGACCTTCGCCGGCCAGTTCGGCGGCAATCGCGTCGCGAAGACGATAGGCGCTTGATGCGCCGATCACGAGTTCGCGTGCGGCCCGCTGGACGGGCGTGCGGTCGAGGAGCATCGCGCGCAGAAGGTCTTTCTGCTCATCGGTAACGAAACGGGCGCTTTCGGCGTGGACACGGCGAACCCCGGCGGCATCGCATCCGGGAATCGTTTCGCCCTTGCGGCGCAGGCGCCTGAAGAGCCGGGTCCTGATGCGCGTGCAACTCGTCCGTGACACGCCGGTGTCGCCAACAACAGCGTGGCGGTGGGTGACTTGGGCCAATTGATTCAGAATGTGCACGGTGCGTTGAGCACTCTGGGGCAGCCCAAGGTGGAACCTGTGGTCAAGCCAGAACCCGCAGTTTCGATCAGATCTTCGGTGAAGCCAGAATACATCGTCTGTCTCGAAGACGGAAAGAAACTCAAGATGCTCAAGCGTCATTTAATGACGCACTATCAAATGACGCCCGACCAATATCGGGCGAAGTGGGGGCTTCCTTCCGACTATCCGATGGTCGCTCCGAACTATGCCGAGCGGCGGCGCACGCTGGCAAAGTCGATCGGCCTCGGTCGCAAGCCCCGAATCCAGACGCCGGCGCCGGAAGCTGCAAAGCCAGCCAAGAGTCCTGCAAAGGCGCCGACCTCTCGCCGTCCCCGCAAGAAGGCAGCCGAAACTCCGCCAGCATGACCCGCAGCGTTCGCGCGGCGCAATCCCGACGCCGCGGGGGTTGAAACCGCCGATGGTGTGTTCATGACGTCTTCCTTGCCGGTGGACGGCTTTGCGATCATCGAAGCCGACGATCTGGCCCAGGCCATCGACATGGTGTCGAGACCCCCCCCTGCGCCGTCGCCCACGGGGTCGTTGAGGTGTGGCCCCTGGAGGAACCGTAATAGGCCGATTGCGATAGGAGGCACCGCCGACCGGTCAAGCCGCTTGCGGCAAAGACGTGTCTTCGTCGGTTCCCTGTTCGACCAAGGGCGCTCCGTCCTCGTTCCCTGGCTCGAATTCACCCTTGGTGTTCGCCAGTTCGGCCTCGAGTTCGGCGAGTTCCTGGAGCTTCTCGTCGAGCAGTACGGCGTCAGGGAAGAGCTGGCCCAGACGCGCCTCGAACGCAGGGAGCCGTCGTTCGTGGGCCTGGAGTGTCGCTCTGATGGTATCGAGATCGATATCGAGATTGCGAATGGAAGAGTCGATCCGGCCGACTACCGTGCTCGGCCGCGTCTTGTCGGTGACTTCGAATTTATCGTTCTCGCCGTGATGCTGCATCGCGACCACGGTGCAGAGGTAGCGCTTTCCATCGGTATTCAAGGCCTCGTAGCCCAACATCTCCAGGTCGATGCCGTTGATGGTCCCCAGCGTCCAGCGCGCTTCCGTGCCGTCGTTCCGCATCCGGCTGGCATATCCCAGGATGCGTTCGCCGACGGCAGTGCGATCGGTGATTTTCGTGCCGTCGCAATCGAACAGAAGCGCGTCGCCGCCCGGGAGAACGCGCCGGGCAATATCGCCTTCCAGCAGCGCAATCTGCTTGTGGCAGTCCTCGATCTCCCGGGTCGTTCGCCTGATGGTGCTGCGGATATTATGCTGGTCGTCGATATGCGCATCGCGCAGGCGCTGAAGCCGTGCGACCTCCGAGTCGAGACCGGCTTTGCGCATCAGCCGGTCGTCTCCGGATGCGAGCGCCTTGGCCAGCGCGAACTGATTGACGTTGGAGCTGACATCCTCGATCCGGCGGATCGAGCGGTCGCCCGACATCGCCATGTTGATGAAGCGGGCCTTGCGCTCGAGCATCTGCCAGTTGGTCGCGTCCATCGAGCCGCTAGTGGCATAGCCGTAAAGCTCGATCTCGTCATTCTGGTTGCCCTGCCGCTCGATGCGCCCTTCCCGCTGCTCGATATCGGATGGCAGCCAGGGAACATCGAGATGATGCAGGGCTTTCAAACGCTGTTGCGCGTTGACGCCCGTCCCCATGGTCGCCGTGGATCCGAGCACGAACTGCTTGCGCCCCTGGTTGAGGTCGTTGAACAGGCGCTGCTTCGCGCTGTTCTTCTTATAGTGCTGCATGAAGGCGATCTGCTCGGCCGGTACACCCATCGCGACAAGCCGATCGCGGATCCAGACATAGGCGGAGAAGCCGCGAGTTTCGAGCGCGGCCTCGGTGCCGAGATCGGAGAAGATCATCTGCACCGCGCCGGGCAGCGCATAGGGCTTGCCGGTCTCGGGATCGATGTAGCGATAGTCGGCCGTCTCCTGCCAGATGCGATAGGCATTCTCGATCAGGAGATTGAGCTTGTTGCCTTCCTCATTGCCGACATCCGCATCGACGAACCGGAGATCGATCGCGGAGTGGCGGCCGTCGGTGATCACCGACAGGAGGATGTCGTCGCCTTTTTGCGGGCGTCCGCTGCGGTTCTCGATGGCCTTGATGCGCTTGGCGAGCACGCGCTGATAGGCTTTGAAGGGCGCGCCGGACTTCGCGACGACGATCTGCCGTTTGCCGCCCTTGATGGTAGGCAACTTGACGTATTGGCGTAGATCGTCCTTCAGCACGACGTCCGCGACGGAGCGGTACATCGCCATCAGGTCGGCGACGTTGACGAACTCGCAGAAGCGGGTGACGGGTTTGTAGCTGCCGCTCGGCTGGAGTTCGAGTTCGGTGCGCGTATCGCCGAAGGCGGCCGCCCAAGCGTCGAACTCGTGCAGGCCCTTGGCGTGCAGCTCGTCGGGCTGCATGAAGCGCTGCAGCGTGTACATTTCGCCGAGCGTGTTGGTGATCGGCGTTCCCGATGAAAGGATCAGTTGGCGTCCGGGATTGATGTCGGCAAGATATCGGCTCTTCACGAAGAGATCCCACGCACGCTGGGAACCGACCGGATCCACGCCTTTGAGATCGCCGAGGTTCGTCGCGAAGGTCAGCTTGCGGAACTGCTGGGCCTCGTCGACGAGGATCTGGTCGATACCGATCTCACCTATGTGGACGAGATCGTCCTTGCGGGCCTTCAGGTTGTCGAGCCTGCTTTTCAGGCCCTCCTTCAGGCGCTCGACACGCTTGCGTGACACGCGGTCCTGGTTGTCGATGCCGGTGAGCAAGACCTCGTAGCTGTCGAGCTGATCTTTGATGAGCTTCCTTTCGAACGACGTCGGCGTCGGGATGAACTTGAAGGCATCGTGGGTGATGATGATCGCATCCCAGTTGCCGGTCGTCGCGCGTGCCAGGAACCGCTGCCGCTTTTCCTTCACGAAGTTCGTATCGTCGGCGACAAGGATGCGTGCCGTCGGATAGAGCATCAGGAATTCGCGCGCGATCTGCGCGAGGCAGTGGTTGGGCACCGTGATCATCGGTTTGTTGGCAAGACCGAGACGACGCTGCTCCATCACGGCGGCGCACAGGCTGAAGGTTTTGCCCGCACCGACCGAATGGGCGACATAGGTCGCGCCAGACGAAATAATGCGCCAGACGACGCGCTTCTGGTGATCGCGCATCTTGATCGTCGTCGAGGCGCCCGGCAGCTTGAGATGCTGGCCGTTGAAGCTCCGGGGCACGAGATTGTTGTAGGCATCGTTGTATATCCGAACGAGCCGGTCGGCGCGCTCGCTATCCTGCCAGACCCAGGTCTCGAAGGTTGACTTGATGCTTGCGAGCTTTTCCTTGGCGGCCTCGGTGTCCGTGACGTTGAGTTCGCGGCGCTCCGAACCGTTCTCGTCCCGCCAGGTGTCGTAGATCTTGGGGATATGAGAATTGAGCGCGTCTTCGAGCAGGTCGCCGGCGCCGCGCCGCGCCGTACCCCAGGTCGAGGATGAACTGGCCTGTCCCTGGAACGGCGCCTTGTCGACCGTCCAGCTCGCAAGCTCCACGGTATGACGGATGGTCGTGTCCACCTCCATGATCTCGGCGACGAAGGTCTCGATGACATCGACCGGAATCCAGGGGGCGCCGAGCCGGGCCGTGATTTCGCTCGGCTTGAGATCGACCGGCTGGACCGTTTCGAGCGCGCTCGCGGTCGCCTGGAATCGCGGATCGGTCTCGGCCTTCTCGCGGGCAAGGGCGAGCTTGGTGCGGACCGGCCCGGAAAGCGCTTCGTCGGCCGTGACCCAGTGGTCGAAATGGGGCGTGCTGCGAACGGGGTCGAGATAGACATCGCCGGTGAGGTCGGCGAGCGCCTCGACCTCGGTGACGCCGAGCATGTCGGCGATCAGGGGGATATCGACGCGGCCGCGCTCGTGGAGCGTTAGCGCCAGCGCGTCCTGCGCCGAGTGGATTTCCTGGACGACGGGCGGCTTGACGACGCGCTCGCTGAAGATCGGACCCGGCACGCCGACGTCGCTGAT
>FWWL01010291.1_pt1 | contig 10867 bp, 10 predicted proteins | sample 2228331 | NCBI WGS metagenome assembly FWWL01 (sample SAMEA103939775, study PRJEB20133) | metagenome
GCAGATTCTTCCTCGGCGCGGCCGCGGCGGGCGCCGCCGGCGCCTCGGCGGCGAACCAGACCGCGATCACGACCGCTGGCGCGACCGCGGCCGCCATCGCCGGCGCGACGCCGGAAGAGGTGGACGCGGCGATGGCCGAAGCGATCCGCGTGCCGGCGGTTCCGATCGGTACGCTGGTATTCAACGAGAACGGCGCGCTCAACCCGGTCGCGACCACCGGTGGCGGCGCGTTCAGCGCGACGCTGCCGATCTTCCCGCCGACCGGCGCGCGGCTCGAGTTGCCGCTGACGATCTCCTTCGTGGGAACGACGCAGTACGGCACGCCTACCAGCGAGAAAAAGCTGGTGCAGAACGGCTTCACGGCGGGCCAGTTGCAGCGCTTCTCGACCGGCCCGGACGGCATCATCCTGGGACAGTACAGCAATGGCCAGTCCAGGGCGCTCGGGCAGATCGTGCTGGCCACCTTCACCAATCCGGAGGGGCTCGAGTCGCTCGGTAACAATTCCTTCGCCGAATCGGCGACTTCGGGCACGCCCCTGGTGGGCACCCCGAAGACGGGCAGCTTCGGCGCGCTGCAGGCGTCCGCCGTGGAAAGCTCGAACGTGGACCTGACGGCCGAACTGGTGAACATGATCACCGCGCAGCGCGCCTACCAGGCCAACGCGCAGACCATCAAGACGCAGGATTCGGTGTTGCAGACGCTGGTGAACCTGAGGTAATCGTCGGCCGCGCGGTCGCGGTAGGGTGGGCACTCGTGCCCACGCGGGATACGCGGTGGATTCGTCGCCGAGCACGTGCCGGTAACGATTGCCCATCCCGAACGCGTGGGCACAAGTGCCCTGCGCGGCCCGGCCCGCCTACCCATCACGGGTACTGAAAAGGAACAAACATGGACCGTCTCATCTACACCGCCGCCAGCGGCGCGAAACACATACTCGACAAGCAGGCGACCACGTCGCACAACCTGGCCAATATCAGCACCACCGGCTTCAAGGCGCAACTCGACGTGTTCCGCGCGGTGCCGGTGCAGGGCGAGGGCCTGCCCACCCGGGCCTTCGTGGCGGACTCGACCGCCGGCGCCGACTTCTCCGTGGGCGCCATGCAGGCCACCGGCCGCGACCTGGACGTGGCGATCCGCGGCAAGGGCTGGATCGCCGTGCAGATGCCGGACGGGACCGAGGCCTACACCCGCAATGGCTCGCTCCAGATCAGCCCGAACGGCGTGCTCCAGACCGCCAATGGCAACACGGTGCAGGGCGACGGCGGACCGATTGCCATCCCGCCCGACGTCACCGTCAGCATCGGTGGCGACGGGACCATTTCCACGATCTCGGCCACCGACCAGCCGGCCGCGTCCGCCGTGGTCGGCCGCCTCAAGCTGGTCAACCCGCCCGAGCAGGACCTGGTGCGTGGCGACGACGGCCTGTTCCGCCTGAAGGACGGCGCCGCCGCGCCGGCCGATCCGGCCGTCACCGTGGCCGGCGGCGTCCTCGAGGGCAGCAATGTCAGCGCGGTGGACGCCATGGTGGAAATGATCGCCCTGGGCCGCTCGTTCGACACACAGATGAGCCTTTTGCGGAACGCCGAGAATAACGCAGCGAAAGCCACCCAGATCCTCGCTTTGAGTTGATAGTTTCTCCCGCATAATTTAATGGTGCAAGGCGGGTTTCGTCTGCCGCCAAAAGGAGAACACCATGATCCGCTCGTTGTTTATCGCCAAGACCGGCCTCGAATCGCAGCAGACCAACCTCGACGTCATCACCAACAACCTCGCCAACGTCGGCACCAACGGCTTCAAGCGTTCGCGTGCCGTGTTCGAGGATCTGCTGTACCAGAACATCCGCCAACCCGGCGCCCAGTCCTCCCAGCAGACCAACCTGCCTTCCGGCCTGCAGATCGGTACCGGCGTGCGCGCCGTGGCGGCCGAGCGCATGTTCACCCAGGGCAATCCCCAGCATACGGGCAACGCCAAGGACGTGATGATCAACGGTAACGGGTTCTTCCCCGTGCTGCTGCCCGACGGTACCCAGGCCTATACCCGCGACGGCTCGTTCCAGATGGACGCCAACGGCCAGCTGGTCACCTCCAGCGGTTACGCGGTCCAGCCCGCCATCACCATTCCCGCCAACGCCGAATCGATCACGGTCGGCCGCGACGGCACCGTGTCGGTGAAGCTTCCCGGCACGATCGCGCCGACCCAGGTCGGCAGCCTGCAGGTGGCGACCTTCGTGAACGCGGCCGGCCTCGAGTCGCGCGGCGAGAACCTGTACGTGGAAACCGGCGCCTCCGGCAACGCCAACCTGAACGTGCCGGGCACCAACGGCGCCGGCGTGCTGATGCAGAACTATGTCGAGGCGTCGAACGTCAACGTGGTCGAGGAGATGGTCGCCATGATCCAGACCCAGCGCGCCTACGAGATCAACAGCAAGGCGATCACCACTTCCGACCAGATGCTGCAACGCCTGTCCCAGCTATGAAAGCCCTGGTTCCACTCGTGCTGCTGGCGCTGGCAGGCTGCGCCGCCACGCCGAGCAGCATCGTCCAGCGTCCGACCAGCGGGCGCCCGATCCTGGCCGAACTGCCGCCGCCGACCGATGGCGCGATCTACAACGCGGCCACCTACCGTCCCATGTTCGAGGACCGGCGCGCGCGCCAGATCGGCGACCTGCTCACGGTCAATATCGTCGAACGGACCTCGGCCCAGAAGGCCGGCGCCAGCTCGGGCAACAAGACCGGCAGCGTGTCCTTCGGCACGCCCGGCCCCTTGCAGGCCAAGCTGGGCAGCGTGGTGTCCACCAACGCGGAGTCGGAATTCGCCGATGGCGACAACCAGAGCGCGTCGAACACCTTTTCGGGCACGATCGGCGTGACGGTCACCGAGGTGCTCCCGAACGGCAACCTGATCGTCGCCGGCGAAAAACAGATCGCCCTCAACAAGGGCATCGAGTTCATCCGTTTCTCCGGCATGGTCAGCCCGGACAACATCCAGCGTGGCAACGTCGTCTCGTCCAGCACGATCGCCGACGCCCGCGTCGAATACCGTACCAACAGCCAGATCGACCGCGCTGAAATGACCGCCATGCTGTCGCGCTTCTTCCTGTCGCTGCTGCCGTTCTGAGGCGAATCAACATGCCGCGTTTCCATCTTCCGCTCCTCATCCTCTGCTCGCTGCTGGCGGCGGCGCCGGCCGCCCAGGCCGAGCGCATCAAGGACCTGGCCAGCATCGCCGGGGTGCGCCAGAACCAGTTGTCCGGCTACGGCATCGTGGTCGGCCTCGATGGCACCGGCGACCAGACCAGCCAGACGCCGTTCACCGTGCAGTCGATCATGGCGATGCTGCAGCAGAAGGGCGTGAACATGCCTCCCGGGACCCAGTTGCAGCTCAAGAATGTGGCGGCCGTCATGGTCACCACCTCGCTGCCGGCTTTCGCCCAGCCCGGCCAGACCATCGACATCACCGTTTCCTCCATCGGCAACGCGAAGAGCCTGCGCGGCGGCACGCTGCTCATGACGCCGCTGCACGGCGCGGACGGCCAGGTGTACGCCATGGCCCAGGGCAATGTGCTGGTGGGTGGCGTCGGCGCCGCCGCCGGTGGCGCGCAGGTGCAGGTCAACCACCTGTCGGTGGGCCGCATCTCGGGCGGCGCCACCGTCGAGCGTGCCGTCGCCTCCAACCTGGGGGAGAACAACCAGATCCGCCTGGAGCTGAACCAGACCGATTTTTCCACCGCCGCGCGCGTGGTCGAGGCCGTCAACGACAAGTTCGGTCCCGGCATCGCCACCGCACTGGACGGCCGCGTGATCCGCGTGCGCACGCCGTCCTCGAGCGACCAGCGGGTCGCCTTCCTGGGCATGCTCGAAAGCCTGGACGTCAAGCCCGCGGCCGCCTCGGCCAAGGTGATCCTGAACGCGCGGACCGGTTCGGTGGTGATGAACCAGGCCGTCATGCTCGACAGTTGCGCGATCTCGCACGGCAACCTGTCGGTGACGATCGGCGTCGATCCGCTGGTCAGCCAGCCGGCGCCGGGCACGCTCGGCACCACCGTCACGGGCCAGGCGACCAGCATCGAAGTGAAGAAGGAGCCGGGCCAGGTGTTGATGGTCAAGGGCGGCGCTTCGCTGGCGGAAGTGGTCAAGGCCATGAACTCGATCGGCGCCACGCCGCAGGACCTGCTGGCCATCCTGCAGGCGCTCAAGGCCGCCGGTTCGCTGCGCGCCGAACTCGAGATCATCTGAGGCGGGCGCGATGATCCGTGATCCGTCCAACGACCTGAGCGCCAAGCTGGCGCTCGACACCAAGAGCCTGGGCGACCTGCGCCAGTCCGCCAAGGCCGGCAAGCCGGAAGCGCTGAAGGAAGCGGCGCAGCAGTTCGAGGCCCTGTTCATCAACATGATGATGAAGAGCATGCGCGACGCCACGCCGCAGGAAGGGATGCTGGACAACCAGCACACCAAGACCTTCACCACGATGCTGGACCAGCAGTTGAGCCAGAACCTGGCCAAGCGCGGCATGGGCCTGGCCGACGTGCTGGTGCGCCAGCTGTCGGCGCAGACCACGAACGCGCAGGCGCTGGCGATCAACGGCGGCCCGCCGTCCCAGGAGCCGGCGGCGCTGCCGATGCCGCGCGACGCGGCCGCGATGATGAAGACGCCGGGGGCGCTGCCGCCGGTGGTGCTGCCCGAGCGCACCGCCAGCGGCAGGCTCCAGACGCCGCACGTGCGCGCCTTCCAGGAGCGCTTCCAGGCCCACGCCGTGGCGGCCGAGCAGGTGACGGGCGTGCCGGCCAAGTTCATGCTGGGGCAGGCGGGGCTCGAGACCGGTTGGGGCAAGCGCGTGATCCGCAACGCCGATGGCAGTTCCAGCAACAACCTGTTCGGCATCAAGGCCGGTCCGGGCTGGAAGGGCAAGGTGGCCACGGCGGTCACGACAGAGTACGTGAACGGCCGTCCGCAGACGCGGGTGGAGAAGTTCCGGTCCTACGATTCGCCGTCGGAAGCGTTCAAGGACTACGCCAACATGCTGGCGAACAGCCCGCGCTACGAGAAGGTGATCGCCAACAGCGCCGATGCCGCCAGTTTCGCCCGCAACCTGCAGCGCGCCGGCTACGCGACCGACCCGCACTACGCGACCAAGCTGACGCGGATCATCAACAATTCGCTGGTCTGATGGAGAACGCGCGCCCGGCCGTCCGCAAAAAAGAATCAAGTTCCAGCAAAATCTGCCGTTGAGTGCATAGACCCAGGAAAGAACACAAGACATGTCCGGAAATATTCTCAGCATCGGCAAGAGCGGCCTGTTCGCCGCGCAAGCGGCCCTGACCACGACCGGCCACAACATCACCAATGCCAACGTCGAAGGCTACAGCCGCCAGGTGGTGGTGCAGGCCAGCGGCGTGGCCGTGGACGAAGGCTACGGTTTCGTAGGCAACGGCACCCAGATCGCCCAGGTCAAGCGCTACACCGACGAGTTCCTGAGCGTCCAGGTGCGCAACGCCCAGGCGTCCAAGAGTTCGCTGGACGCCTACTATTCCCAGATCAAGCAGATCGACAACATGCTGGCCGATACCACCGCCGGCCTGTCGCCCGCGCTGCAGAATTTCTTCAAGGGTGTGCAGGACGTGGCCGGCAACCGCGCCTCGGTGCCGTCGCGCGAGTCGATGCTCGCCACCGCCGACACGCTGGTGGCGCGCTTCCAGTCGATCAACGGCCGGCTCGACGAGATCCGCGAGGGGGTCAACAGCGAGATCAAGTCCAGCGTCACCCTGATCAACACCTACGCCCAGCAGATCGCGGAACTGAACGACCAGATCGGCGCCTTCGCCACCACCGAGTCGCGCACGCCGAACGACCTGATGGACAAGCGCGACCAGTTGGTGCTGGAGCTGAACAAGCAGGTCAAGGCCACGGTCATGCGCGGGGACAACAATAGCCTGACCGTGTCGATCGGCAGCGGCCAGCCGCTGGTGGTGGGCAAGCAGGCGTTCCAGCTCGCCGTGGTGGCCTCGGCGACCGACCAGCAGCGCATGCAGGTCGGTTATGTGACCGGCTCCAAGGTCACGCCGCTGGCCGAGCACGCGCTGCCGGGCGGCGCCCTGGGCGGGATGCTGGACTTCCGCGCCAATACCCTCGACAAGACCCAGAGTTCGCTGGGCCGTATCGCGATCGGCCTGGCCGCGAGCTTCAACGACCAGCACCGTCTTGGCCTGGACATGAACGGCCAGCCCGGCGGCGACTTCTTTTCCGAGGCGCCGGCCTTCGTCGGCAAGAACATCAATAACGCACTGGGGAGCACCACCACGGTCCGGGCTTCGGTCAGCGATCCGGGCGCGCTGGTGCCAAGCGACTACAAGGTCGAGTTCGACGGCACCGACTACAACGTGATCCGCCTGTCCGACAATACCAGGACCACGATCACGCCCTACAATCCCCTGGGCACCTCGATCACGGTCGACGGCGTCGATTTCAGGGTGGCCGGCCTGGCCAGCGCGGGCGATAATTTCCTGGTGCGTCCCACGGCATACGGCGCGTCCGACTTCAGGCTCCTGGTCGGCAACGTGGCCCAGATCGCGGCGGCCGCGCCGATCAAGGGCGAGGTGCCGCTCGCGAACAATGGCAGCGGCAAGATCGCGTCGACCTCGGTGGACGCGGCCTTCCTGACGTCGGCACCCGCGCTGCCGGTCACGCTTGCCTTCGATGGCGCGACCAACACGCTGAGCGGCTTCCCGGCGGGCCTGCCCGTCCGGATGGTCGATGCCCAGGGCAACGCGACCAACTACCCGGCGCCGCCCACCAACGTCACCTTCCAGGCGGGCGCGACCTACAGCTTCGGCGGTGTGAACGTGAGCCTGTCCGGCGTGCCCGCCAACGGCGACACCTTCCGCGTCATCTCCAACAGTACCGGCGTGGGCGATGTCAGCAATGTCAACCTGCTGGCCGGACTGCAGACCAAGAACATCTTCAACGGCGGCAACGCGACCTACCAGTCGGCCTATGCGCAGATGGTCAGCAACGTCGGCAACAAGACGCGCGAAGTGCAGGTCAACGCGGAAGCCGGCCAGGCGCTGCTGGCGCAGGCGCAGGGCGCTTCGCAAGACGTGGTGGGTGTGAACCTGGACGAGGAAGCGGCGAACCTGATGAAGTACCAGCAAGCCTTCCAGGCATCGGGCAAGATCATGCAGATCGCCGGCACCGTGTTCGACACGGTCCTGGGCATCGGCGGTTAATAGCGGAGTCAATCATGCGCATCAGCACCTTCAACATGTACCAGACGTCGACGCGCCAGATCAATACGCTGCAAAGCGACATGGCGCGAACCCAGATGCAGCTGTCGACCAACCGCCGCATCCTGACCCCGGCGGACGATCCGGTGGCCTCGGCGCGGGTGCTGGAGGTGGCCCAGTCGCAGGAGATGAACTCCCAGTTCGCCACCAACCGCGACAACGCGCGCTCGTCGCTCGCGAACGTGGAGATGGCGCTGCAGAACGCGGGGAACCTGATGACGAACATCCAGACCCTGATCGTCAATGCCGGCAACGGTTCGATGCAGATGAGCGACCGCATGTCGCTCGCCACCGAGATCGAGGGCCGGATGCAGGACCTGCTGGGCGTGGCGAACACGACCGACGGCGCCGGCGGCTACCTGTTCTCCGGTTTCAAGACCACGACCCAGCCCTTCGTGCTCTCGCCGGGCGGCGCGACCTACCAGGGCGACCAGGGACAGCGCCAGCTCCAGGTGGGCGGTGCGCGCATGATGGACATCAGCGCGTCGGGCGGCGCCGTGTTCGAGAACAATCCGACCGGCAACGGGACCTTCCAGTCGCGCGCGGCTGCCGGCAACACCGGCACGGGCGTGATCGCTCCGGGTTCGGTGGTGGACCGCGGGGCCTACGTCAACCACGACTACTCGATCAGCTTCACGGTCTCGGGCACGCCGCAGCAGACAACCTACGACGTGACCGACACCACGACGGTGCCGCCGACCACGGTGCTGGCCGCGCAGCCGTTCAAATCCGGCGAGCAGATCACCTTCGGTGGCATGGCGGTGGATGTGAAGGGCGAACCGGCGAATGGCGACAGCTTTACGATCAAGCCGAGCGAGAAGGAGTCGGTTTTCACGACGCTGTCCGACCTGCTGGTGGCGCTGCGCAAGCCGACCGACACCGGTGCCGACCGCGCCGCGCTGACCGACGCGCTGAACATCGCCGGCGACAACCTCAAGTCCGCGCACAACACGGTGCTCACGGTACAGGCGTCCGTGGGCGCGCGGCTGAAGGAACTGGATTACCTGGACGAGGCCGGCGACGACCTGAACGTGCAGTATGCGTCCACGCTGTCGGACCTGCAGGACCTTGACATCGCCGCGACCATCTCGCTGTTCTCGCAGCAGCAAACGACGCTGCAGGCGGCGCACATGTCGTTCAAGACGATGGCCGGACTGTCGCTGTTCAATTACCTCTGATTCAGGCGTATCGCGGTCCGGTAGGCCGGGCCGCGCAAGGCACTCGTGCCCACCATTGCCACGTCATACGCTCCACTACCTCGGATTTCCCGCCGCCGGAATCGCCAGCCCCGTCTCTATCCCCTGGTTGAAAAGGTTCAGGATCGGCGTGCCCAGGTAGGGCATGGCCAGCGACAGCGTCAGGAAGCCCACGCCCAGCGTGAGCGGGAAACCGATACCGAAGATGTTGAGCTGCGGCGCCGCCCGCGTGAGGATGCCCAGCGCGACGTTGGTGATCAGGAGCGCGGCCACGATCGGCAGCGACAGCTGCAAGCCCGCCGAGAAGATGCGCGCGCCCCAGCGCACCAGTTCCAATGGCGCGTTGGCCGAGAACGGCGTGCTGGTGATGGGCATCGTCACGAAGCTCTCGGCCAGCGCCTGCAGCAACACCAGGTGCGCGTTCACCGCCAGGAAGGCCATGGTCGCCACCAGCGCGAGGAACTGCGAGATCGCCGACGAGCGGCCCTGGGTGCTCGGATCGAAGAACATCGCGAAACCCAGGCCCATCGTCATGCTGGCGATCTCGCCGGCGAACTCGATCGCGGCGAACACGATGCGCATCGCGAAACCGATCGCCGCGCCGATCAGCAGTTCCTTCACCAGGATCAGCAGGCCGGCCCACGAGGTCGGATCGGCGGCGGGAATGGCCGGAACGGTCGGCGCGATCACCACCGCCAGCAGCACCCCGATCACCACCTTGCCCGAGACCGGCACCGCCTTGTTGCCGAACAGCGGAGCGGCCGCGACCAGGCCGAGGATGCGCGTGAGCGGCCATAGCAGGCCCGCGATCCACATGTTGATTTCGGCGGAGGTCAGCGTCAGCATCTGGGTACGGTCGGTGCGCCGCGCCGCGGTGGCGGCGCGGCCGGAACTAGCCGATCAGGCCGGGAATCCCGGTGAACACCTGGCGCATGTAGTCCATCATCACGCTCAGCATCCAGGGGCCGGCCAGCACCAGCGCCAGGAAGATGGCGACCAGCTTGGGGATGAAGGACAGGGTCGCCTCGTTGATCTGGGTCGCGGCCTGGAAGATCGAGATCACCAGGCCGACGATCAGCGCCACCAGCAGCAGCGGGGCCGAGACCATCAGGGTCACTTCCAGCGCCGTGCGGCCCATGGTCAATACGCTCTCGGGAGTCATGGGCGTCCTCAGTAGAAGCTCTGGGACAGGGAGCCCAGCAGGAGCTGCCAGCCGTCGACCAGCACGAACAGCATCAGCTTGAACGGCAGCGCGATCACCGCCGGCGACATCATCATCATACCCATCGACATCAGCACCGACGCGACCACCATGTCGATGATCAGGAAGGGGATGAAGATCGCGAAGCCGATCTGGAACGCGGTCTTCAGTTCACTCGTGACGAAGGCCGGGATCAGCACCCGCAGCGGCACGTCCTCGGGGCCCTGCAGCGCGGGGCTGCGCGAGATCTTGACGAACAGGGCCAGGTCGGACTGGCGTGTCTGCTTGAGCATGAAGTCCTTGAGCGGCACCACGCCGCGGTCGAGCGCCTCGCCCATGTCGATCTGCCTCTCCTGCAGCGGCTGGTAGGCCTGGGTGTAGATCTTGTCGAAGGTCGGCCCCATCACGAACAGGGTCAGGAACAGCGCCAGGCCGATCAGCACCTGGTTCGGCGGCGCGGTCTGGGTGCCCAGCGCCTGGCGCAGCAGCGACAGGACGATGATGATGCGGGTGAAGCTGGTCATCATCAGCAGCGCGGCCGGCAGGAAGGTGAGGGCGGTGAGCAGCAGCAGCGTCTGCACCGGCAGCGAATACGTCGTCCCCCCGCCCGGCGCGGACGAGGTGGTGAACGCCGGGATGCCAGGCTGCGCGGCGACGGCCAGCGGCAGGAGCACGAGCCCGGCCGCCAGCAGGAATTTCTTATTTAGCATTGCGTTTGTCGATCGTGTTCTTCAGCCACTCGGCGAAGCTGGTGGCGGTGGGCGTGGCGCCACCCGGGACCGCGGGGGATTCGGCCTGCTCCTGCTTTGGCATGGTGGCCAGGGCGTTGATGCGGCCGGGGGATGCGCCCACCACGATCCACTGGTCGCCCACCTCCACCACCATGATGCGTTCGCGCCCGCCCAGGCTCATCGCGCCGACCAGCTTGACGCCGGCCGAGGCGCCCATGGCGCGCGGGCCGAAGCGCTTCATGAACCAGGCCAGGCCCGCCAGCAGGGCGAGCACGAAGACCAGCGCGAGGATGGTCTGGAGCAGGCTGCCGGCGGCGGGACCGCTGGTGGCCGAAGGCATGCTCACCTGCGGCGCCTCGCGTGCGGGGGGAGGCGTGGTGGCGGGCACGACGACCTGTTCGCCGGCGGGGGCCGGTGCCGCCTCGCCGATGGCGGCGGCGGCCGCTTGCGGGGCCTGCG
>FWWL01007932.1_pt1 | contig 10862 bp, 6 predicted proteins | sample 2228331 | NCBI WGS metagenome assembly FWWL01 (sample SAMEA103939775, study PRJEB20133) | metagenome
CAGTACATATCCGATAATCCGATCCGCTGGGAACTGGACCGGGACAACCCGGCGCTAGATATCTGAAAGTCGGGGTGGCAGATGGCATACTTGAGCGAATCTGAGATCGAATCCATCGCCCTGGACTGGTGGAAGGCCCTCGGCTGGCAAATCCGGCATGGGCTTGAACAGGCTGCTTTGTTAACCCAAAAGGCGATCATCTAAGCCTCAACGCTTTGCCGGCACCGATGGGCGGGGGCGGAGTGAGCATCTCACCCGGAAACGCGCCGGCACCGAACGCCGGGCCGGGTGCGGTGCTGTGGCCGAGGAGGTGGTTGGCACCGGCGGGCTTTACAATTCCCTTACAATTGCACTCCCTATTATTGAAATTCAAAATGACGTGCTTAAAATCACGAGTAATCCCCCATTAATTCCCCGATACCGAAAGGAGTAACTCTCATGAAAACGCGTATGCGCTTATTCTATCCGTTATTAATCGCTTTGGTGCTGGCGGCGGTGACCTTTGCCTACGCGGCGGCCAACACGGTGCCCGCTTCATCTGCCGGCGATGGCAGTGCCGCCATCAGCGGTTACACCGTCAGCAATGTGCACTACGTTCTGGACACCAACAATCCCGGTGTGATCAGTGCCGTGGAGTTTACCCTGAGCGGCGCGAATGTTCCCCAAACGGTTAAAATCCAGCTGGTGAACGGCGGGAACTGGCACTCCTGCACGTCGAGCGGCAGCACCTACACTTGTAGCGTAGGGGGTGCGGTGAGTGCTTATGATGCCGCATATCTGCGCGTGGTGGCGGCGCAGTAATCACCAAATCGGGTAAAATTAGGCGCAGGGCGCGCGGGCCGGTATGTGGGCGCGCCCTGCGTTCCATATCGGGAGGTGCCCCGGTGCGGTGGTGGTGGCGCGGTTCACGGGTGCGGCTGGCGGCGGCCCTGGCAGGGCTGGTGGTGCTGTGGGCCTTGCTGGCTCCGCGTGCCTTCGGCGGCAGTGTGGATTACCTGATCCTCAACGGCAACAGCATGCTGCCGCGCTTCGCGCGCGGCGACCTGGTGCTGGTGCGCCCGGCTCCTTTTTACCAGGTCGGCGATCTGGTGGCCTACCGTCACCCTGAAGTGGGCGTGGTCTTTCACCGCATCATTGAACGCGTGGGAGAGCGCTTTCTCCTCCAGGGCGATCACAACACCTGGGTGGATGGCTACACCCCCACCGCGGCGGAAATCCTGGGCAAGTTGTGGCTGCACCTGCCGGGCGGCGGCACGGCCATCCTCGCTCTGCGCACGCCCGGCGCCCTGGCGGCCCTGATGGGCCTGTTCATCTTCCTGGTTGGAGTGACGCTGATGACCCCTGAGACCCCTTCTCCCCGTGCGCGCCTGCGCCAGCAGGCCCGCCGTGCCCTCACCCGCCTGAGCAGTGGGCTGGCCGATCACGCTGAGGGCACCCTGCTGGCCCTTTACATCCTGGGCTTCCTCTCCCTGGTGCTGGGGCTGTTTGCCTTCACCCGCCCGCTCAGGCTGCAGGTGCCTGAGGCGCTGCCCTACACCCAGCGGGGCGCCTTTGCGTATACGGCCCTCCTGCGCGTCAGCGGGGTGTATGATGCCGATCACGTGCCCAGCGGTGGAGCGCTCTTCCCCCACCTGGCCTGCACGGTCGCGCTGACCTTTGATTACCGCCTGGAGAGCCGTGCGCCGTTTGAGGGAGGTGGGACGTACCGCCTGCAGGCCGAGATTGCTGCCCCGAATGGCTGGCGGCGCACCTTCCCCCTGCAAGAGACGGGCTATTTCAACGGCACGGCCTTTTCCACGCAGGCCGACCTCAACCTCTGCCTGCTCGAGCAACTTCTGCGCCAGACCGAGGCCCTTACCGGGGTGCAGCCCTACCAGTACACCCTTTCGGTCACGCCGAACGTGCAGGTGATGGGGGCGTTGGCCGGTCAGCCCCTGGAGGCGGCCTTTGCACCGGCGCTGAAGTTTGCGGTGGAGAAACAGCAGGTGTACCTGCTGCGCGAGGGTGGCCAGTCAGGCGATCCGCTGGCCCCGCTGGCGGAGGGCACGCTCACGCGCTCGGTCAGTCAGCCCAACACCCTGTCCATCTTCGGGCTGGCGCTGCCGGTTGGGCTGGCGCGCTGGATGGCCGGCCTGGGGCTGGGGATGACCGCGCTGGGCCTGCTGCTCCTGGCCGGGGTGGAAGCCTGGACGACCCACCAGGCGCCGGCACTGGCCGCGCGTCTGCGCGCTGGGGGCCAGGTGGTCGAAATTGATCGCCCGCTCACCTCCGCAGGACGCACGGTGATGCTCAAGCGCCATGCAGATCTGCTGCGCCTGGCCGAGAAGAGCGGCCTGCCGGTGTTCCTCTACGCCCAGCCGCCCCAGGTGGAGTACTACCTGCGCGATGGGGATACGCTGTATCTCTACCGGGAGACATGGGGCGTACCGGATGCGATGGCCTTGCAGCGCGCACTGGAGGCGGGGGAGTTCGTGCTCTACTACCAGCCCGGTGTCTCGTTGGAAGATGGGCGCCTCACCCACCTGGAAGCCCTGTTGCGCTGGCGGCACCCCACCCAGGGCCTGCTAACCCCGGCGGCGTTCTGGCCGCAGGTAGAAGCCGCTGGCCTGGCCGCGGCGGTGGATGCCTGGGTGCTGCGTCAGGTGGCGATGCACCTGCGCACCTGGCTAAGCGCCCAACCTGCCCATGGCGAAAGCGTACCGGCGGAGGCTGAAGCGCTGCCGACACTGCGCTACCGCGTGGCGATCAACCTTTCCCGCGCCAGCCTGCAATCTCCGGACCTGGCGGCGCAGGCCCAGCGCATTCTGGCGGAGATGGGGGTGGCGCCGGCGCAGATCATGCTGGAAATTCCTCAGGACGCGCCGCTGGGGGACCCGGGAGTGGCGCAGACCCTGCAGACCCTGCGCGAGGCCGGTTTTGCCCTGGCCCTCAATGCCATCAATGAAGCGGATTGGGGGGCCTGGCGCAGTGTGCTGGCAGTGGATGTGGTCAAACTGGGCTATGCCACCTTACAGCGCCTGGCGGCAACCGCCGAGGCGGCGGAGGCGGTGGGGCGCTGGATTGCCGCCGCCCACCAGGCGCAGGCGCGCGTGGCGGCTGTGGGGGTGGAAACCTTGCAGCAGTTGCGCCTCTTCCGCACCCAGGCCTGCGACCAGGCTCAGGGCTACCTGATCAGCCCGCCCCTGGCGGCGGAAGATGTGCCGCTCTTCATGGCGCGTCGCCAGTCCCTGCTGGCGCCAATTCTGCTCGATCTGGCGTGAAGGAGGTGGACATGCGCAGGCGCGGTTGGATGGTGCTACCGGGTTTGGTGCTGCTTTTGCTGTTGAGCGCGGGCGTGGCGGCCAGCGCCGCTAACGTGGTCCCGCCGACCTGGCTGGGAGAGAGCCGCTTTGCCGTCACGGCCAATGCACTCAAGCCGGAAGCCTGCGCCGCCCTCAGCCTGAGCAACCTGGTGGTGGGCAGCGGCATCCTTAATGGCACCAACAACAACGATTTGATTTTGGGCAGTCCGGGCAATGACGTGATTAGAGGGAACCGGGGCGGAGATTGCATTTTGGGCGGAGGCGGAAATGACACTCTTTACGGGGACCAGGGTAATGACGTGCTGATCGGCGGCCCCGATGATGATGTACTTTACGGCGACCAGGGTGGTGACGTGCTGATCGGTGGAGGTGGGTATGATATCTGCGACGGTGGAAGAGGGGGTGGAGCCGATAGTTTCGACTCGTGTGAAGAGATATACCGGTAGCCGACGCTTCTCTTAAAAACCCCCATTTTTTAAGTCCCCCGCCGGTGGGGGCTGGGTCCCCCATGCTATAATCTTAGCGTCCCCGTGATTCATCCCGAGCGCATGAGGTTTAGGGGTTCGGCATGTCCTTTGTCCATCTGCATGTCCACACGCAATACTCGCTGCTGGACGGCTTCAGCGATGTTAAAAAACTCATTCAGCGCGTGAAGGCGTTGGGAATGCCCGCCGTGGCGATTACCGACCATGGCGCCATGTACGGGGTGATTGAGTTCTTCAACGCGGCGCAGGCGGCAGGAGTGAAGCCGATCATCGGGCTGGAGGCCTACCTTGCACCGCGCCGCATGCAGGACCGCGACCCCAAAATAGATCGTTCCGCCTACCACCTGCTCCTGCTGGCCGAGAACGAGACAGGCTACCACAACCTGCTGCGCATCGCCTCGGCAGCACAACTGGAGGGGTTTTACCAGTATCCGCGCATTGACCGGGAGTTTCTGGCCGCCCACGCCGAGGGCTTGATCGCCACTTCGGGCTGTCTGGCCGCCGAGGTGCCCCAGGCCCTGATGAAGCAAGGACGCGAAGCCGCCCAGCGCTGCCTGGATTGGTACTTTGAGGTCTTTGGGCGTGAGCGTTTTTTCATTGAGTTGCAGCACCACAACATCCCCGAACTCCACGAGGTCAACCGGGCACTGCTCGACCTGCGCCAGCGCTACCAGGCGCACCTCATTGCCACCAACGACGTGCACTACATCAACCCCGAAGATGCCCGCCTGCAGGATATTTTGCTGGCGATCCAAACCGGGGCGCTGCTCAGCGACCCCAATCGCTTCCGCATGACCGACCCCACCTACTACCTGCGCCCACCCGACGAGATGGCGCGCCTTTTTGCCGAGGTACCGGAGGCCCTGCAAAACACGCTGTGGGTGGCCGAGCGCGCCAACGTGGACCTCTCGCCTAAGGGCTACCACCTGCCGGTATTTGAGGTGCCGGAGGGGTACGATACTCAGACCTACCTGCGCAATCTGTGCGAAGAGGGGTTACAGCGACGCTACGGCGCGCGGGCCAGTGCCCCGGAGGTGCGCCAGCGTCTGGAGTACGAACTCAAAGTCATCCACGAGATGGGCTTCGATGCCTACTTCCTCATTGTGTGGGACCTGTGCCGCTATGCGCGCAGTCAGGGCATTTGGTACAACGCGCGCGGGTCTGCCGCGGGTTCGATGGTGGCCTACGTGCTGGATATTACCAATGTGGAGCCGTTGGACCACGGCCTGATCTTCGAACGCTTTCTCAATCCCGGGCGCATCTCCATGCCGGATATTGACCTTGATTTCCAGGATGACCGCCGCAACGAGATGTTGGCCTACTGCGCCCGCCGCTACGGCAATGACCGAGTGGCCCAGATCATCACCTTTGGCACCCTGGCGGCGCGCGCGGCCATCCGCGATGTGGGACGGGTGATGGACATTCCCCTCAGCGAGGTGGATCGGGTCAGCAAGTTGATCCCCAACACGCCGGGCAAGCCGGTCTCGATCCTGGAGGCGCTGGAGCAGGTGCCCGAACTAAAGGCGCTCTACGAGGAAGCGCCTTACCTCAAAGAGTTGATTGACACCGCGGCGCAGATGGAAGGCTCCATCCGCAACGCGGGTACCCACGCGGCGGGGGTGATTATTACCGACCGCCCGGCCATCGAGTACGTGCCTCTGCACCGTCCCACTGGCGGGGATGAAGACAGCCCAATCAAGACGGTCACCCAGTTCGAGATGTCCATTCTCGAATCGCTGGGCCTGCTCAAGGTGGACTTTCTGGGGCTGGCGACGCTGACGATCATGCAGCGCGCCTGCCGCCTGATCGAACAGCGCCACGGCGTGCACCTGGACCTGAGCAACATTCCCACGGATGACCCCCGCACCTACGAATTCCTCAGCGAGGGGCACACCGCGGGCGTCTTCCAGTTAGAAGGTGCGGGGATGACGCGCTACCTGATGCAGATGCGTCCCCGGACGCTGGCCAATGTCATTGCTATGGTGGCGCTCTACCGCCCCGGCCCGCTGGAATTCATCCCCTCCTACATCCGCCGCATGCACGGCGAAGAGCCGGTGACCTACCGCCACCCGGCCATGCGGCCGATCTTTGAGGAGACCTACGGCATCCCCATCTACCAGGAGCAGATCATGCGCGCGGCGGTGGAACTGGCGGGGTACTCGCTCTCAGAAGCGGATGACCTGCGCAAGGCCATTGCCAAGAAGCAGAAGGACAAACTGGAGAAGCACCGCGATAAATTCGTCAAAGGTGCGGTGGCGCGGGGCATGGAAGAGGCCACGGCGCAGGCCATCTTCGCGGATTGGGAGGAGTTTGCCCGCTACGGCTTCAACAAGGCACACGCCGCCGATTACGGCATCATTGCCGTGCAAACGGCTTACCTAAAAGCCCATTACCCGGTGGAGTACATGACCGCTCTGCTCTCGGCCTCGATGAACGACAGCGACAAGGTGGCGTTCTACGTGGCCGATTGCCGCAGCATGGGCATTGAAGTGCTTCCCCCGGATATTAACTTCAGCGAGTACGACTTCTCCATTGAGGATCGCCCGGACGGCCGGGCGGCCATCCGCTTTGGGTTGGGTGCGGTCAAGAACGTGGGCCAGGGGCCGGTGGAATTGATCCTGGCAGCGCGGCGCGAGGGCGGCCCGTTCCGTGATTTGAACGATTTTGCCCGCCGTGTGGATCTGCACCAGGTGGGGCGGCGTGCCCTGGAATGCCTGGTGCGGGTGGGGGCGCTGGATGCCCTGGGGCCGCGCAAGGCCATTCTGGAGGTGTTGGATCGCCTGGTGGCGCTCAGCCACAGCCACTTCCGCGCCCTGGCCAGCGGGCAACTCTCATTCTTCGGCGCGGTTGCCGGGGTGGAAGAGCCCATCACCCTGCCGGCACTGCCCCGCGTCAACCCGCGCGAGTACCTCGAATGGGAGCGTGAACTACTGGGGCTGTATGTTTCTTCGCACCCGCTGATGCCCTACCTGGGGCGCCTGCGCCGTGAGGTGACCCACTTTTCGGCCGATTTGCCCAACGGCGCTCACCACCAGAAGGTGCGCGTGGCCGGTCTGATCAGCCAGTGGCGCACTTACCAGACCAAGAGCGGCAAGGCAATGGGGTTTGTCACCCTGGAGGACCTGCAGGGCACCCTGGAACTGGTGCTTTTCCCCAAAGCCTGGGAGCAGTACCGCGGTCTGCTGGCGCGCGATCAGGTGGTGCTGGTCAGCGGAACGCTGGACCTGAGCAAGGACGAGCCGGCCGTATTGGTGGATACGTTGGAGGTGCTCTCGCCCGAAGCGGCGGAAGCCTCGCCGCCCGATTCGCCATTGCCCGAACCGCCGTTCGGCGCGGCTGCGGCAGTGGAGGACGAAGAGGGGGTATCCCCCGTGCCACCGCCCGCCCTGCGTGAGGAGCAGGCGCCCTACACCATCCCACCTCCGCCGCCGGAGCCGGATGACTGGCATCTGCTCCCGCCGGTGGAGGAGGCGGAGAGCGAGGTGGAGTCCCTCTTTGCCGACGACGCCCTGCCCAAGGCCCTGCTGGAGGTGCGGGCGGGCCATGCACCGGAAGATGCGGTGGACGACTTGCTCCTACCCGCGCCCGGCTCGAACGGTACCGCGCGCCCCGCTGCCGAGCCGTCAGGCCCCTTTGAGCCGCCCCCGCCGCCCTGGATGGGCGAGGTGGATTACCTGCTGCCGCCGGCGCCGCTGGCCGCCGACGGCACCACCCTGCCGGTGGACCTGCGCATGATCACGCTGGTCTTCCGCTCCAGCGGTGATAAGGTGCGCGATGTGCGCCGCATCAGGCACGCCTACTACCTGCTGCGCTCCTCGCACGTGCGAGCTCGCTTTGCCTTTTGGGTCTTCGAGGGGGGCGCGCGCTACCTGCTGGAATTTCCCAACGAGAGCACCGGCATCACCCCGGAACTGATCCAGAGCCTGGTGCGCCTGGTGGGGCAGACCAACATCTTCATGGAAACCATCCGGGTGCAATGAGCACGCCCGATCTCTCCCCCGCAGAGATGATCGCGGCGGCGCAGCGCCTGTGCTACCCGCGTGCCCTGGGTTTTGGCCACTCCGCCGGCTCGGTGGCCTGTGCCCTGCTCAGCGCCGGAGGACATCTGTATTACGGGGTGTGCATTGACGTGAGCAGTGGGATCGGTTTTTGTGCCGAGCACGCTGCCATTGCGGCGATGATCACCGCGGGTGAAACGGCGATTGCGAAAATCGTGGCGGTGGGCGAGGGTGGGCGTGTACTCCCGCCGTGCGGCCGTTGCCGCGAATTCATGGCTCAGGTTGACGAGAGCAACCTAGCCCACACCGAGGTCATATTGGGCGAACACGCGGTGGTGCACCTGGCAGATTTACTGCCCCACCCTTATGTGGGTGCATAGCGTCATCCCCCATGCCACGGGTTGGGTCATACCCGTCCCCGGGGATTAAATCTGTCACCCGTGCCCCTTCCACGCCGGCGGAGAGTCGGGTACAATCCAGGGCAATGCACAGCACGTTGATCAGGCAATTACGCAGAGGGAGAACGGCATGGATGCAACGCCGAAAATTCGCACGCTGGCCGTGATGACCGCCGGGGGCGATGCCCCGGTCATGAACCCGTGTATTCGGGCCGTGGTGCGCACGGCGCTGAATTACGATATGAAGGTCCTGGGCGTTGTGGGGGGCTTTGATGGGCTGATCCGGGGCAACTTCACGCCGCTGGGCGCGCGCGACGTGGGCGGCATTCTCCAGCGCGGTGGCACCATCCTCCAAACCGCGCGCAGTAAGACCTTCCTGGAGCCGTTTGCCCAGCAGGAGGCACTGCGTCAGCTCAACGCCGCCGGGGTGGATGCGCTGGTTGTCATCGGCGGTGGGGGCAGTCAGCGTGGGGCGCTGGCCCTGCATCAGCGCGGCGTGCCGGTGGTGGGCGTCCCCGCCAGCATTGATAACGACATCTACGGCACCGATATCTGCATCGGTGTGGATACGGCCCTCAATACCATCGTGGATGCCATTGACAAACTGCGCGATACGGCTTCCTCGCACAACCGCGCCTTCCTGGTCGAGACCATGGGGCACGAGTCGGGCTACCTGGCCCTGCAAGCCGGCATCATCAGCGGGGCCGAACTGGTGCTCATCCCGGAGATCGAAACCTCGGTGGAGGCGGTGGCTCAGGCCATTCAAGATGCGTACCGCCGTGGCAAGACCCATGCCATCATTGTGGCGGCGGAGGGAGCGCGCCCCTCGGTCGCGCAACTGGCCAGCCAGATTGATGAGATGGAAGTGGGCTTCACCATGCGGGTGACCATTCTGGGCCACATTCAGCGCGGCGGCAAGCCCAGCGCTTTTGACCGTTTGCTGGCCTCACGCCTGGGCACCAGGGCGGTGGAACTCCTGCGCGAAGGGCGGCGCGGCGTGATGGTGGGGCTGAGCGGCCGCGAGGTGGTCGCGGTGGACCTGGCCGATGTTGCCAGCCGCAAGCGCGAACTGCCCATGGAATACTACCAGATGGCGATCACGCTGGCGCGGTAGCCCCCGATGACCGGCAGGGGGAGTGTAGCGTTTAACGCAACAGCCTTCGTCATTCCCGCCCGCACCCCGCCAATTTTAAGAGGGTTTATGCGTTTTAGAGAACGTTGGGTGGTTGTATACGGCGCTTATTCTTTACCCTTCACCGGGGCCGGGGGATGGAAGCATTTCCGAACGTTCCTCAGGGCGTCCATACAGGCACCATTTTTAAACGGGGAGAGATAGAAAGTGCAGGTGGAATGTGGACTTACCCCTAGACACCCTGACCGGCGTTTATTCGCGCGCCGCATTGATGCCGTTGGTGCAGGCCGTGCTGGCCCAGGCCCAGCCCCCTGAGCGGCTCTGGGCGCTGTTTTTTCTGGATCTGGACGACTTTAAGTCTATCAACGATGCGTTTGGCCACGCTCGCGGCGATGCCATCCTAGCGACGCTGGCGGCGCACCTGCGCGCTTTTCTGGGCGATCGCGGCCTGGTTGTGCGTTACGGCGGGGATGAGTTTCTAGTCCTCTTGCCCAATCTGGAAGCCCGTTCCGCCGTGGCGCTGGGGGAAGAGCTGGTCACCAGCGTTCAAAATCAGGAGTTCTCGGGCGAGCCTCCCTTGCGCCTGCGCCTGAGCCTGGGGGTGGCCCTCTACCCGCAGGATGGGACCGAGATCGAGACTCTGCTGGGGGTGGCGGATCGGCGTCATTACCAGGCCAAGCGTAGCGGAAAGGGGCAGGTGATCGGGCCGCACAGCCCGGCGTTGGAGTGGCGCTACCTGCCGCTGGTGCCGCCGCGCCTGATCGAGCGCGAAGCGGCCCTGGGGACACTGCGGACCTGGTTCAACGATCTGGAAGGTTATTATCGTGGGGTCTTGCGCATTGAAGCCCATCCGCAGGGGGGCCAGACGCGCTTTCTGGAAGAAGTGCGGCGCTTGGCACATCTGCGTGGGCTGGCCGTGCTGGCCCTGAACGGCAACCCGGCGCTCTCACGCCGCCACCTGGGGGCACTCAGCGAAGCCGCCCGCACCTGGCCGCTGGAGGTGCGCCCTGCGCAGGGGCTGGCGCCGTTTTTTGCCGCTCTCTTCCGCGAGGTAGCGCGCCAAAACGCGCGCGGTCTGCTGATCACGGTGGACAACCCCGCCTGGATAGATGCGGCCTCCCTGCAAGCGATCCGGGCCCTGCTGAGCGAAGAAACGCCCTGGCCGCTGGGGGTGGCCTACACCACCCAGGGCATGGCGGGCGATTTCCGCGCCCCACTCTTTTCCGTTATCCGTTTGAGTCCACTTTCGGAATACGGCACGCGCCTGTGGGTGCGCCAGTCGTTGCAGATGGAACCGGCGCCGGATTTCCTGGCCTGGCTGCATGCGGCCAGCGGTGGTCTGCCCGGCGCGCTGGAAGATCTGATCGAGGGACTGATTGCACATCAGGTGTTGCTGCCCACCCCGGCCGGTTGGCAGTTTCAGGCGCCTTTGGCCTGGGCAGGGCTGGATCCGGCGCGGTTGCGTCCGCCGCGGCCTCCGCATAACCTGCCTGAACCCCTGCTGTGGTCGCCGATAGTGGGGCGCGAAGAGGAGCTTTGGGCGTTGG
>FWWL01010298.1_pt1 | contig 10861 bp, 15 predicted proteins | sample 2228331 | NCBI WGS metagenome assembly FWWL01 (sample SAMEA103939775, study PRJEB20133) | metagenome
CAGGACAGAGTCTCTTCATCCGCACATCTTTCCAAGCAACTGGAGTCCTTTTAACTCTCCAAGTGCGATAAGGATGTCACCTTCACTGATCAATGTTTTCGGATCAGGATTGAATTCCATCCTTCCATCCATTCTTTTGATTGCAACGATTATGACACCGGTATTCTCTCTTATTCTGCATAACTCTATTGTCTTTCCTGCAAGTTCCGAGTTCTTTTTTACCTCACATTCCTCTATCTGTATATCAAGGTGTTCTGACCTTGTTGCGAATTCCAGAAAATCAACAACCGTGGGTCTCAAAACAGTGTGAGCAATCCTCAGACCTCCTATGTGGTATGGAGAGATTACTCTGTCTGCACCTGCCCGTTTGAGTTTTGTCTCTGCCTCTACACTTACAGATCTTGTCACTATGAAGAGACTGGGGTTCAGTTCTTTTCCACTGAGAACCACATAGAGATTTTCTGCATCAGATGGAAGAACAGAGATCAGCCCTCTAGCACGGGTTATTCCTGCCTTTTTAAGAACCTCGTCATTTGTTGCATCGCCATGTATGTAAAGTATATCCTCATTCCTAAGATTTTCCCTGTTTTTTTCGATTACGACAAAGTCTATTCCATTTGCCTTCAACTCTTTTCCTATTATACTTCCCATTCTTCCATAACCACATATTATGTAGTGATTCCTTAATTTCTCTATCTTCTTTTCCATGGTTCTGATTTTAAAAACCTCCTTTATTTCTCCTTCTATAATTATCTTTGCTCCTGTTGTCATTGCATAGGTGAAGATTCCAAAACCATAAAAGATAAGGACTATCGTAAATATCTTACCATTCTGGTTGAGTTCTTTTACCTCCTTAAAACCAACCGTTGCGATGGTTATCACGGTCATGTAAAGTGAATCTATAAAAGGGATATCTTCTATAATCATATAGCCAGTAGTGCCGATGAGAAGAACGGATAATATTAAAAAAGAAAGAATCAGTATTTTTTTTCTGATAATTTTCTCCATAATTGATTATACAATAACCATGTCATGAAAGTGATATGCTCATGTCCTGAATAGAAATAAAAGAATTGTTATTTGCATATGAGTGTATGTGGGATTGTATTAATAAGCCTCGTGTGGCACTGTGATATTCTCCGGTTCGTGAAACGCTCTCTGTGAGAAGACCGCTTGCGGGATTCAGCGGAAGGCTTCACAATGAGGCTTTAAGGGGCTTTATACTGACATATTTAATTGAAGTGAGAGATTGCTATACAGAGGTTGAATTTTTTAATACAGAACTGTTAAAGTAACAATAAATTTAAAAAGGTAACACATGGCAGTTATAAGATTTGGCATATCCCTTGATAAACTCCTTCTTGAGAGATTTGATCGTCTTATAAAAAAGAAGGGTTATAAAAATCGGAGTGAGGCAATAAGGGACCTCATAAGGGATAGCCTTGTGAAGGACGAATGGGAGTCAGCAACAACAGAGATAGCAGGAACTATAACCATTGTTTATTCCCATGACACAAGAGAACTTACAGACAGACTTATAGATCTGCAGCATGAATACCATGAGTCAATAATCTCTGCCATGCATGTACACCTCGATGAGCATAACTGTCTGGAGGTTATAGTGGTGAGGGGTAGATCAAAGGACATAAAGGCAATTGCTGATAAACTGATAGGCACAAGGGGTGTGAAACACGGAAAACTTACAGCAACAACAACAGGAAAGAACTTGAAATAATTTTTTATTTTATAGTAGCATATTTTTTAAAAAAATAACACTATAAAGGAGATCTAAAATGAATGAACTGGAAAAACTCAGAATTATGGTTTCCCACTGGATAGAGCATGGAATGGAACATGCAAAGACATACGAAGAATGGGCAGAGAGGTTCAGGAATGTAGAGGGAGGCAGATATTACAGGGCATTAAGACTTGCAGCAGAGAAACTTTATGAATCAGTGAAGTGTCTCGATTCTATATTAAAAGAGAGTGATTCAGAAGGTTAGTGCTGGTCTGATAACTGGATTAAATATAATCTTTAAGGAGTCAACTATAAAGAATTCTAAGATATCTACTTGCGGTGCTCATTGTTCTCATATTTTCCGGTAATGCCATGCCATATCATCCACTCATCACGGATGACACAGGAACGCAGGGAAAGGGAAGATTCCAGTTTGAATTAAATGGTGAGTATGGACACGACAGGGAAGGTGGTGTAAGCACGGACACATTAGATATCGATGCAACCCTCACATATGGAATAATCGATAATCTTGATTTTGCTATCGGAATACCTTACCAGTCTGTCAGAATAAATGATGACTTTTCAGAGATAAAGGAGGACGGGATATCGGATATCAGTATTGATATGAAATGGAGGTTTTTCGAAAAGGATGCCCTGAGTCTTGCCCTGAAACCAGGGATAACTCTTCCAGCAGGTGATGAAGAAAAGGGCTTTGGTTCGGGAAAGGTGACATATGGTATATTCTTAATTCTCACCGAGGACTTGATGCCCTTCGGAATGCATCTGAATCTTGGTTACAGAAAAAATTTGAATAAACTTGATGAAAGAACAGATATATGGCATGCATCAATAGCAGGAGAATACAGGGTTATTGAAAGATTGAAGGTCGTTTTGAATACTGGTATCGAGACAAACCCTGATAAATCATCGAGAACCCATCCTGCATTTATTTTAGGTGGAATGGTCTATGGTATAAGTGATATTTTTGATATCGATATCGGTATAAAGACTGGCATCAATAAACCCGAGACAGATACCTCCCTTATGGCTGGTATCACACTGAGGTTTTAAAGGAGGCATCTATGCATATACCTGATGGTTATCTGAGTCCACAGACATATGTGCCACTTTATGGGGCGTCTATAGTCTTCCTGGCGATCGCACTTAAAAGATTAAAAAAGGAGATGGATATTAAACATGTGCCATATATTGCTATGGCTGGTGCATTCTCATTTCTTATACAGATGTTTAATATTCCCATCCCTGGGGGGACTACAGGGCATGCTACCGGAGCCTCAATAATTGCGATAATTCTTGGGCCATGGACAGCGGTGATATCTGTATCGATAGTGCTGATAATTCAGGCGATAATCTTTGGTGATGGTGGTATTACAGCAGTTGGAGCAAATTGTTTCAATATCGCTGTTGTTATTCCATTTGTTTCATACTATGTTTTCAGAATAATAAATGGAGGATCCCGTGGCGATGCAAGGTTCAACATAGCAGGATTTATCTCCGGATATCTCGGTCTTACCACCGGAGCGATACTAACTGGGATGGAACTCGGTATCCAGCCATTAATAGCAAGATCTCCCGATGGAACTCCTCTTTATTCACCATATCCACTCGAGATAGCAGTACCTACCATGGCTCTGGAACATCTCTTTCTCTTCGGTATTATAGAAGGCATTGTTACACTCCTTATCCTCAAGTATTTTTATAAACATGAACCAGGTCTTATTTATGCCATAAAGGGAGGTTCAATATGACTCCATTCCAGAAGAGGTTAATTATAGGACTTATCATGCTTACATTAATCTCTCCTCTTGGGATAGTGCTTCCAGAGATTATGAAATCTACTGATGCATGGGGTGAATGGGATATCGATACAGTAAAAGAGATGCTTGGATATATCCCTGAAGGTATGAAGAGACTTTCTGATATATGGAAGGCACCTCTCTCTGATTATAATATGGGTGGTGAAGACTCCACATTAACGACCCGGCTCATCTCCTACATAATATCAGGTCTTATTGGTATATTGATTACAGGTGGGATGATCTATCTCATTTCAAAGCTGGTTATGAAGAAGAAAGAGGAAAGGTTTGTCATTCGTAGATAAGGGCATAGAAGGAATAGGAGAACTTTTGAGAACCACATTCATCCAGTGGGAGTTCTCCACGAAGAATGGTTATCTTCAGAGAATCGATCCCAGAGTAAAGATACTATTTCTGTTATTCTTTATAGTGATAATCAATCTCAAAAAAGATCTTTTTTCTGAGTTTTTGATAGGTTTGATTATATTTCTCTTTGTGGTGATCTCGAGACTCCATCTTTTTGATTTTTACAGAAAGGTTCTGATATCTGCATTTTTATTCGGAACTCTTCTTTCATTACCTGCTTCACTTAATCTCATAATGGATGGTAATGTCATCTTTCCCCTGATTCATTTTAAGGAATCCTATGAATTCTGGATATACAGGGTTCCCCGGACAATAGGGATAACAGAAGAGGGTATGTCAGTGGTTATACTCTTAACATCAAGGGTTATGAATTCAGTGGGATTATCGTTACTCATACTTTATACCACACCATTTCCTGAAATGATCAAGGCGCTCAAAATACTCAGGGTTCCCGATACATTATTGATAATAATAACCCTTACATATAAATACATCTTCATATTCGCAAAGACAGTCGGTGAGATGCACCTTGCGAGAAAGAGCAGGATGGTCAGGAGTATATCCCGTAAGGAGGCAGGTAGATGGGTTGCTGGAAGGATATTTTTGCTCTTCAGGAGGACACAGAAAAAGTGTGAGGAACTCAATAAGGCAATGATGGGAAGGGGCTTTTCAGATTCCATGAATATCTATGAATACAGAAAGATAAGACTCCCTGACATGATAACAGGTATAATACTCTTCTTTACTGGTATAATTATATTATGTCTCTAAACATCATCGAACTCAGAGAGGTCTCGTATGAATATTATGGAAGGATTCCCGCACTTATTGATATAACTCTAAATGTTCATGAGGGTGAAAAACTCGCAGTCATTGGAGCGAATGGAAGTGGAAAATCCACACTTATGCAGATAATGAACGGGCTTATCTTTCCAACAAAGGGAAAGGTCTTTTTCAAGGGACAGGAATTATCCGAGAGAAGTCTTAAAAATAAAGAATTCATGAAACGATTCAGAAGAAGCGTGGGACTTGTATTTCAGGACTCTGATGTTCAATTATTCTCTCCAACTGTATTTGATGAACTTATTTACGGTCCATTGAATATTGGAATGGATAAAAGAGAAGCAATAGAGAGGGTCAGTGAGGTTATGAATATGCTTAATATAGAAAGATTAAAGGACAGACCACCATATATGCTATCAGGTGGGGAAAAGAAGAGGGTTGCAATAGGCTCTGTGCTTACAATGAATCCAGATGTTCTGCTTTTTGATGAACCAACAGGTGGGCTCGATCCAAGGACACAGTGTTTTCTTGTGGAATTACTCTTTTCACTCCATGAGGCGGGTAAGACCATTGTGATAGCGACTCACGACCTTTCACTTGTCGATGAACTCCAGGCAAGGGTTGTTGTACTTTCAGAGGAGCACAGGTTGATAAAGGAAGGTGAAACAGGAGAGATTCTTGGAGATGAAAAACTACTCCTTGAAGTTAATCTCATACACGAACACCAGCACTGCCATGGGCCAATTATCCACAGACATATCCATTCCCATTATTTTTTTCACAGGCATTAGGGAAAACTGTAGGTGTACTTAAAATCGTAAAATTAGCTGGTTAATAAAAAACACCTCGTGGAGATACATGGAATAAAAGAGAGAATTTTCTAATGGGTTATTCGAAAGGAAACATGGTATCTGTGAAGATATTTTTCATCGTGATGATATTGTTTTTTGTCTCGTGTTCCACTAATGAGGTATTCCTCTCTCCTGAAATAAAAGGAGATGATATACTCATTGATATCAATAAACTCGTTGATAGGATACCAGTTTATTACAGAATATTTAATGATGGAAAAAAGATCGATTTCTTCGTTATTAGAGGAGGCAATAATATAAAAGCATATCTCAATAACTGCAGGAGATGTTTCTCTTCAGGTCTCGGTTTTTCTTACGAAGATGGATACTTAAGATGTAAGACATGTGGTGTGAGATTTTCTGTGGATGAACTTCCATACGGTATGGGTTCGTGCCATCCAGTAATAATCCCTTCCAGAAGAGAAGGAAATAAATTAATCATAGATCTCGGTATTCTCAGATCTCTTATACATGATATCAGGGTTCAATTACTCACCTGCTCGCATTATTCATAGAAATACTATACTACTTTGAGATATCTTAAAAAGAGTGTGTAAGACGAAAATATTCATGATTAAATATATTAAAAGCATAATGTCAAATAGTCTAAATTTATAAATTCAGGTTGACTATCGATTCAATCTATGATATATTCATTCCATGAAGTTTATCTCTATAGTATTGACACTATCCTTACTCTTTACCTTCACAGCAACATGTATTAATATCGAAGTTTCGAAAAACTTAAACAATAAATTTTATCTTCACGGCCTGGATATCTGCAAAAAATTAGAAACAGGAAGTTTACCATTCGATATAATCGTGGTGATTATATTTACACTGTTATGCACAATATTTTATTTTCCATATTTACCAGATTCGCAAAAAACATTTTACTCAAATATTATATATCCCATGGATAAACCTCCCAGATAAAGGAGATTTTATCGCCTTTCTCCCCGTAAACTTGCCCTGCCCTCCGGGGCAGGGCCTTTCTGGATGATTAAGAAAGGAGGTGAGATTAGAAGGAAAGGCTGAAGATTTGAAAAACCTGAGTTTAACATGAAGTAAAATATTAAAAAGAAAGGAGGAGTTTATGAGATTTCTGGGTCTGTTACTTGGTCTCACATTATGTCTTTTGCCTTTAACAGTTAATGCACAGCAAAAGGCAAATAGCATCGATGAACTCGCAAAGATGTATGATGTATCGAGTTGTAAACAATGCCACCAGAAGATCTATGAGGAGTGGGAGAGATCATATCATGCTATATCCCTTGTTGGTTCTCCGAGGACAATGGCAACCATAGCCAGTACAGTAAAGGATGGTATATTAAAGGAATGGACTTATTCAGGTGCGAAATCTGTAAATGAGATTACAGTTGAGCATATGATGTCATGCCTCAAATGCCACCTTCCACAGATAAAGGATGCGACGGATAAGGTGGCAAGGGAGATTGCACAGGCTGCGATAGATGGTGCTCAGGGAGATGAAGAAGCACAGGCAAAACTCAAAAAACTTGGTATCAACTGTCTCATATGCCACAACCAGAAGGCTATTATCCACAAGTGGACAGATGGTGAGCCTGAACCTGGCGTTATTTACGGAACAAAAGAAGGTGCCCATCCAGATGCAAAGTATAAAACACTCAAGAAGAGCCCTATCATGACAGAATCAATAATCTGTGGCCAGTGTCATGGGCTCGGTCCGAACTTTGACCTGAAAGAGCCAACACAGTGTGCGACCCTTTATGGAAGTTATTTACATTCATATGTTCCTTCAGGTGGCTCCAAGACATGTCAGGATTGCCACATGAAGGAAAATAAGAAGGGTCACTTTATGCCTGCATATAGAGACCCTGATCAGGCAAAGAGTGCAGTGAATGTCGAGGTGGAGGCAAGGGGTTTCTATTTCCTGCCAAAAGCAGGTGATTCGATTCCAACTGCATTTGTTACTGTGAAGATGACAAGCAACGCTGGTCACAGAATTCCTGATGGTTGACCATCCCCTAACAGGCTGGTCCTGGATGTGACCGCTAAGACAAAGGATGGTAAAGAGATATTCAATGCTTCTAAGATCTATACCCCCATGTCTCCTGCAAAAGGAAGGGGAGATAAGATGGTTTATGGACCACACAGAAAGTCTGGAATGATTGCGGATACCACTCTTCAGCCAGGCAAAGAGGTGATAGAGAAGTTCGAGATCAGATTCCCGTATGAAGATGTAGAGAAAGAAGGCAAGAAGGTGAGAGAGGTTAAGGCAAAGGAGATTGATGTAACTGTGAGACTCTGGCACCTTCCTGCAGGTGGAGATCACAGGGATGATAAGGCAACTCCTGTTAATAAAGGAAAATATCTCTTCTTTGAGACAACAAAGACAGTTACTGTGAAATAATAACTTTTTTAAGACCCTCCCCCATCAAGGGGGAGGGTTATTCCCATCCTGTTCATTTCTTGAAGTTACATGAAGCCACTCAATCTGGCTGATAATCGATGGAACAACTCCATACAAAACAAAGACTCAGGTGAATGAGATGCTCCTTTGTTTTGCAATGATTGTCTTCTATTTTTCTTTCAGCATATATTATTCGTTTCTAAACTATTTATCTTATGTTATAATTTCATAAAGACCTTAAAGGAGGACATATGAAGAGGATATTGAGCATACTTTTTGGTATTCTGATTCTATTATATTCAGTCACAGGTGTGAGGGCAGAAGAGAGGGTTATGAATCTGAAAGGCATGGAACTCTGTCCTAATAGTGCAGCCTCTATTGTGATGGAGGAGACCTCGAAACTTAAGCCGGATGATGTTCTGATATTTATTATCGAGACTGAAAACAAATATCTCATCACATCAGCAATAAAGAGAGAGAAGATTCCTGTAACTTATGAAGAGATCATTGATAACGGGACAGCAAAGATCATTATAAGAAGCAGATAATAACGAGAGGAGAGAAACCTTGTCTGGATATAAAATGTCTTTATATATTTTCTGAAAACCCCCGGGTATGGCTCAATATCAGGACATTCTTTTTTTGATGTCTGTAAGTCCTGAGAGTGTATTTGAGATTTTTCCATATTCCTCGAGTGTGAGTGTCTCGGGTCTTCTGGATGGATCTATATTAAGTGATAGAAGGATATCTCTTATATTATGGTGCAGTGATCTGAGTGAATTATAGAGCATCTTTCTTCTCTGAGAGAAGGCGGTTCTTATCGTCCTGAAGAATAGCCACTCATCATCCAGTTTGATGGGTGGCTCACGAAAGATCTCTATATTTATTACTGCTGAATCGACATGGGGTACAGGCCTGAAGGCACCTCTTGGTATAAAAAACTTGATCTCTGCTTTCCCTCTGTACTGAAGTATGATGGAAAGGACTCCATATTCTTTTGAGCCAGGACGGGCAACCATCCTCTGAGCAACCTCTTTCTGGACCGTGAGGGTCATGGAGAGAAGATTCCTCTTAGATTCAAGCAATCTGAATATAAGAGGAGTCGTTATATAGTATGGGATATTTGACACAACCCTGAATTCTCCAAGTGTCTCATATGGAAATTTCAGGGCATCGGAATGGATAATCTCCACATTTTTATATTCAATGAATTCTTTCTTGAGTTTTTCAGAAAACCTTTTATCTATCTCTATTGCTATCAATTTTCCTGCTTTTTCTGCAAGAAGTCTGGTGAGATCACCATAACCCGGTCCTATTTCAACAACAAGATCATCTTCTGAAATACCCGAGACCTCGACAATTCTTCTGAGGATCGATGGGTCGAAGAGAAAGTGCTGTCCGAGTTTTCGTAATGGTTTCACCCTGACGGCTCGGGATTTTTTAAATTACTTCTTCTCAACCGGTGCAGGAGGTATATCCTGAGGTTTTACATCTTGAGGTACAGCCTGGGAAGGGGGGCTGGTACTCTTTTTGACGACCGATGAGCCCTTTGAGGCAATAATGGAGAGGGTGAGCGAAGTGAGTATGAATATGACCGCAACAATCACGGTAAGTTTACTCAGAAATGTTGCTGCACCTCTCGTGCCGAAGAGAGTCTGGCTTGAACCACCAAAAGCAGCACCGAGTTCAGAACCCTTGCTCGTCTGTATCAGAATGACGAATATAAGAAATATACATGCAAATATGTGAAGTAATGTTAAAAGTATCATCTCTTTACTCCTTTCGATTTAATTATCCTGATAAAACTCTCGACCTTAAGACTCGCACCTCCAACAAGTGCACCATCAACATCTTCTATGGATAATATCTCTGAAGAATTTTCGGGTGTAACACTTCCACCATAGAGGATCCTGACTGAATCACCATCTTTATATAATTCCTTTAAAATCTTCCTTATAAAAGAATGTGCCTCCTTTATCTGTTCCGGGGTTGCGGATATTCCTGTACCGATTGCCCACACTGGCTCATATGCTATAACAATATTTGATATGTCCTGAACGCCACTGAGCCCATTTCTTATCTGTCTTTCGAGGACAGCCATGGTTTTACCTTCTTCCCTTTCACTCAGTGTTTCACCTATACACATTATAACTGAGAGACCTGTTCTTAATCCTGCCTTTAATTTCTTATTTACCACATCATCTGTCTCTCCAAAATACTGCCTTCTCTCGGAGTGACCTGTGATCACATATGTGCATTCACAGTCCTTAATCATCAGAGGAGATATCTCTCCTGTGTATGCACCCCTGTCTTCCCAGAAAAGATCCTGGGCGCAGAGTTTTATATCAGTACCTTTGATAAACTTTGCAGCAACAGGTAATGATGTGAATGGAGGTGCTATGGCAATCTCTACACCTGTAACATCCCTGAGGAGAGGAGTCAATTCCATTATAAACTCCCTTGTCTCCCCCGTGGTCTTATTCATCTTCCAGTTTGCTGCAATAAGCGGTGTTCTCATAAGAGAATATATTATACAACTCTTCTTATTAAAAAAGAAAGATACATCTGGATTGACAGAGATAAATTGAAAGAAGTATTATGAAATAGTGAGGTGAAGATATGTTTGAGAAGTTTACTGAAAGAGGCAGAAGGGTAATCATACTTGCTCGTGAAGAGGCTGAAAAAAGACAGAATGATTATCTTGGCACGGAACATCTACTCCTTGCACTTCTCAGAGAAGAGGATGGATTACCTGTATTAATATTAAGAAAAATGGGACTCTCACCTGAAGAGATACGAGCAGAGGTTGAGAGGAATCTTTCTCAGGGCACAAATGTCCTTACCTTCGGAGAGATACCCTTTACACCGAGGGCGAAAAAGGTTCTCGAACTCGCAGTGGAAGAGGCAAGGC
>FWWL01010301.1_pt1 | contig 10855 bp, 5 predicted proteins | sample 2228331 | NCBI WGS metagenome assembly FWWL01 (sample SAMEA103939775, study PRJEB20133) | metagenome
CATCGGTATACGCAGGTTCGTTCCCCACCTGACGGGTACGCGTCAAGCGGTTCCCGACACGGTCGTAGGTATAACTCACCCGATACGCCCCGACACCCGTGCGCACCTCGCTCACTAACTGACCCTGCGCATCGTAAGTGTAGGTCGTGGTCGCTATCGAACCATCCGCCCAACTCTCAGACACCGACACAATCCGCCCCAGCGCGTCGCGAGTGTAGGTGCGGGTTCGGTAAACCGTATCACCCGACCGAATGTCCTCTGCGCTAAGTTCTTGCGCACTTGTCTGAGTGTGAACCGCATTGTTCTGACCTCCCTTTGACAAGGTATCTACATTATAGCACAGATTTTGGGATTTGTCAAGGGGGTGGGTCGGGAATTTGGGGGAAATTGGGCAATTTGGGTGCAAAGTGGGGCTGAGATTCTTCGCTTCGATTTGGGCAGTGGGCAGTGGGAAACACTTTGTCACCCTGAGCGAAGCGAAGGGTCTCGATGTTGCCCAAAGTCAAGATTCTTCGCCTTCAGATCAGGTTGGGGCAGTGGGCAATCGGCAGTGGGCAGTGGAAAGCACTCGTCACCCTGAGCGAAGCAAAGGGTCTACTCCCCTCCCGAAGCGTCGGGAGAGGGGCTGGGGGTGAGGGCTGAATGACGAAAGAGAGGCTTCACGAACCTCCTGTACGCTGAAGCCAATCGGCAACACCAAGAGTGTCTGCCCATTCGCTCAGCAGGATGCGCACCTGCACTGCACGGGCAGAAGGATGAGTATCCCTCAGCACAGCTATCCCTCCGCTCGGCTTGCCTCCGCCTCCTGCAGACGCTTGCCCAGCACGATTCGGGTGACCGCTGCGACGCTATCGCCTTCTGCCAGGTCGATCAGTTTCACGCCTTGAGCGATGCGCCCCGTGACGCGCAGGTCTGCCACGCGCAGGCGAATGCCTTTTGCGTTCGAAGTGACGATAATCAATTTGTCGTCCTTCTCCACCACCTCCGCCGACACCACCTGCCCTGTCTTGCGCGTCACATTCATCGTGAAGATGCCCTTGCCCCCGCGCGATTGGACACGATACTCCTTCAGCGGAGTGCATTTGCCGTAGCCGTTCTCGGAGACGACCAACAGCATCGCATTCGGGATGACCCGACACGCCGAGACGAGCGCGTCGTCCTTGCCGAGTCGAATTGCTCGCACCCCCCCTGCCGATCGGGAACGAATGGGCACATCGCTCTCGGGGAAGCGTATTGCCAAGCCCGCGCGGGTCACCAGCAGGATGTCGTCTTCCCCTGTTGTGTGAAGTACCCAGCCGAGCGAGTCGCCGTCTTCTAAGTCAAAAGCGTTCAACCCGTTCGAGCGCAGGTTAGCGAACTCGCTGAGCGCAGTGCGCTTGATTTCGCCCTTGCGCGTCACCATCGTCAGGTAGCCCGGCGCGTTGAAATCGCGTATGGAGACGGTCGCCGTGACCCGCTCGTCCGATTGGATGTTGATGTAGTTGATGACCGCCGTGCCCTTCGCTTGGCGCGAAGTTTCAGGGATTTCATACGCCTTGAGCCGATAGACGCGCCCGCGGTCGGTGAAGAACAGGATGTAGTGGTGCGTGCTGACCTGGAACAGGTGTTCTACCTCGTCCTCTTCGCGGGCAGTGGTAGCAATCACGCCCTTGCCCCCACGCTTTTGCGAACGGTAGGCGTCCATCGACACGCGCTTGATATAGCCGTCGCGCGTGATTAGCACGAGCGTCTCCTCTTCGGGGATCAGGTCTTCTTCGGAGATGTCTTCTGCCTCGCGCGCCACGATTCGGGTGCGTCGGGCGTCGCCGTGCTTCTCCTTCAGCGTGCGCAGTTCGTCCTTCATAATCCCTTCCACCATCTTAGGGTCGGAAAGGATATGCTCCAGTCGGGTGATTTCGCGCAGTAGCCCTCGATACTCCTCGGCGACCTTCTCTTGCTCCAATCGGGCGAGCTGGCGCAGTTGCATCGCCAAAATCGCATCGGCTTGGAGGGCGGTCAGTCCGAATCGGCGTATCATCTCGCGTCGGGCGACCTCAGCGGTTTCGGAGGCGCGTATCAGGCGTATAATCTCGTCCAGGAAGTTGAGCGCAATCTGCAAGCCTTCCAGGATATGGGCGCGCGACTTGGCACGGTAGAGTTCATAGCGAGTGCGCCTCTCGATGACGATGCGCCGATGAGCGAGATAGTGGTCGAGCAGGTCGAGCAGGCTCATCACGCGGGGCACATTGTCCACCAGCGCCAGCAGGATCGCGCCGAAGGTGGTGCGCAGGGCGGTATGCTTCAGCAGAAGATTGAGCATTCGGTTCGGGTTCACATCGCGCCGAAGTTCGACCACCACGCGCATTCCTGTTCGGTCGGAGTAGTCGGCGATGTCGGTGATGCCCTCCACCTTGCCCGATTTGACCAGTTGCGCAATCTGCTCGATCAGGCGGGTCTTGCTCACTTGGTAGGGCAGTTCGGTGATGACAATCGCGCTTTTGCCCCCATCGAGCGGTTCGATTTGGGTTTTCGCCTGCATCACGATGCTTGCGCGCCCTGTCTCGTAGGCTTGGCGGATACCCCGTGTGCCTAAGATAAGCCCGCCCGTTGGGAAATCGGGACCGGGCAGGAGTTTCAGGATTGGCTCCAGCCCACAATCGGGATGCTCCAGCCGATAGATGAGCGCGTCGACCACCTCACTCAGGTTGTGGGGTGGGATATTGGTCGCCATACCGACGGCGATTCCGCTCCCACCATTGCAGAGCAGGTTCGGGAAGCGCGCAGGCAATACTATCGGCTCCTCCGTGCTTTGCAGGTAGTTGGGCATCCAGTCTACAGTCTCCTTATCGATGTCGGCGAGCATCTCCATCGCAATCGGAGTGAGCCGTGCCTCGGTGTATCGCATCGCGGCCGGGGGATCGCCATCCACGCTTCCGAAGTTCCCTTGCCCATCCACCAGCGGATAGCGCATGTTGAAGTCCTGCGCCATTCGCACCAGTGTTGGGTAAACCACCTCTTGACCGTGCGGGTGGTAGTTTGCGGTGGTCTCACCGCACACTTTGGCGGACTTTGTGTGAGGCGAATCGGGCGTCAAGCCCAGCTCCCTCATCACATACAAAATACGACGCTGGACAGGCTTCAAACCGTCGCGCACATCGGGAAGCGCACGCGCAATAATCACGCTCATTGCATAATCGAGGTAAGAGCGCTTCATCTCTTCCTCGATCGAAACCTGCCGAACCTCTCGACCGATGGGGGTACTCATCACCCTATATTGTACCTGAAACGGGCACGAATCCCCGTAATTATGCGTGTCCGGTTTTGACCGACGAGTGAGTCTTTTAATAACCCAACTTTCCTGTCGATACTGATGAGAGTGCCACAAAGGAAAGGTGTACTAAGGCGAAATCGCTCCCCCCATCTGTCACCCTGAGCGAAGCGAAGGGTCTCAATGTCACCCCCGTTGAGATTCTTCGCCTTCGGCTCAGAATGACGAGTGGGGGGAGTAGGGAATGGGGAGTAGGGAGTAGTAAGGGGCAGTGGGCAGCCGTAGCACGGGCGTCTCGCCCGTGGCGTTATCCAGAGCCACCCTTTCGTCACCCTGAGCGAAGCGAAGGGTCTCAGGGTCAACCCCGTCGCGATTCTTCGCCTTCGGCTCAGAATGACGAAAGAAGGGGCACTCGAATGACGAGAGAGGGGCAACAGGAAAGTTGGGTTCACTGACAGTGCCTGCGCAGAGTGGGTCTACTCCACCTCCGATGCCTTCATCACTCGAAGCTCGCCGTCGATGCAGAAGTGCGCCTCGAACTTGTCGGGTTGGGTCGCACCGATGCCATAGTCTCCGTCGGCACGCACAGCGATTAGGGCGCACTGTAGATTGGCGTTTTCGGGCTTGCGCTGAAGCATCTCTCCCACGATGCGTCGGCACGCTTCAGAAGCACTATCTCCCAAGCGCATACGCTCGATGGCTCTCGTAGCCATCGCAAACCGCCAGATTTCCTCCCCGACGCCCGTGCAGACTACCGCGCCCACAGTGTCGTCCGCATAGTAGCCTACCCCTACGATAGGCGAGTCGCCCACCCGTCCGGGCAGTTTCCACGCCAGCCCACTGGTCGAGCAAGCGACCACCAGGTGCCCCCGATGCCAGCCGATGACACCGACGGTATCGTGCGATTCGGCTCGTTGGTCGTGCCACTCTCGGCTCACACGCACATCGTCGGTCTCGCTGGCTCGCTCCTGCGACACATCTTTGGGTGCTTCTTGTTGGGCGTGCCATTCCTGCCAGCGCTTGAGCGATTCGGCAGTGTGCAGGTTGCGCCTTTCAAAGCCGTGTTGCAGGGCGAATCGCTCGGCGTCTTCCCCGACCAGCATCAGGTGGGGCGTGCGTTCCATCACAAGACGAGCGAGTTCGATAATCGGCACAATCCCACACACGCCTGCCACCGCACCCGCACGCAGGTTTGCACCCTCCATCAGCCCCGCATCGAGCTGGATATCGCCCTCGCGATTGGGCAGTCCGCCGTAGCCCACCGAAAGCACTTCGGGGTCTAACTCCACCGCGACTGTGCCAGCGACCACCGCATCCATCAGACGCTGGTGGGGGTCAGGATTCTCGCTGGCTTGCCACGCTTGCCATGCGCGCTCGACTCCGCGCTTTCCAAACCACCAAGTTGCCGTGAAAAGGGTCTGCACAAGCAGTTAGGTTCGTGAGGGGTTCTCGGCTTCCTGCTGTGAAACTCCTTCAGAGCGACTGGCTTCGGCTTCGACCCAGTTCACCGCTGATTGTGCCAGCGCAACCAGTGTCAACCCCGCCCCTGCCAACACTTGGAGCCAGTTGTTGAGCAGGTACTCCGCGTAGGTGTAGGAGGCGAAATAGAGCGCTAATCCCACCAACAGCACCGACACAGACCAGCGTGGGGGATTGCGCCGTCCCATCCCGACTGCACTAACTGCCATCAAAATGCCCACCACCATCCAGAAGGTCTTATCCACATCGCCCAGCCCACCCAGCGGCGCATCCAGCCAAGTGGCAATCGATTTAGTCAGGAAATAAAGGCTCATTCCGTAGGCGAACAAGATGAGCAGGCGATGACGCAGGGCAGGCACAAAAAAGCCCATCCCTGCAATCAGCACGAACAACAGTGCGTGGCGTCTCAAGAGGGGAATATCCTGCATCAGAAACAACGCCACCACGCCCGCCACCGCTGTCAGCAGGGGGAGCCACCGAAACCGCCACGCTTCGGAACGCCAAAAGTTCATCTCATACGGGGTTCGCCAACTCGTGGAGCTGATTCTGCAAGAGTTCCAGCACCTTCTTTGCGTGTTCCACCTGTGCCTGAACCGCTTCGGGCGCAGTGCCTCCGATTACCTGCTTCGCCTGCACTGCATATTCGGGTTGCACCACTTGCAAAGCGTCTTCCTCGAACAGGGGCGAATGGCGACGCAGCTGCTCCAGCGTGAGCGATTCGAGTCCTATCCCCTGCTGGAGGCACTCGCGCACAATCTGCCCGACGACATGGTGCGCCTCCCGAAAAGGCATTCCCTTGCGCACGAGATAGTCCGCCAACTCGGTTGCGGTGGAGAAATCGCCCACCAGTGCTTGGCGCATGCGCGCTGTGTTCCACTTGGCGGTCTTGAGCATCTCGTTCATCAGCCGAATTGCAGGCATGAGGTAATCAAAAGTGGCGAACAGGAGCGGTTTGTCGTCTTGCAGGTCGCGGTTATAGGTGAGGGGTAGCCCTTTGAGAAGCGTGAGCCACGCCGTGAGGTTGCCCACCGCCAGCGCACTGCGTCCCCGAATCAGTTCGGCGATGTCGGGGTTCTTCTTTTGGGGCATCAGGCTACTGCCTGTGGTGTAAGCATCGTCCAACTCCACGAAACCGTACTCAGGTGTGCTCCAGTTAATCAGTTCTTGCGCAATACGGCTGAGGTGGAGCATGATCATCGTGAAGGTGTAGAGGTAGTCCGCCACGAAGTCGCGGTCGGACACCGCATCCATACTGTTGGGCGTAGGTAGGCTGAAGCCGAGTTCGTTAGCGGTCAGTTCGCGGTCGATGGGAAAACTCGTGCCTGCCAGCGCGCCTGAGCCGAGCGGGCAGAGGTTCATTCGATGTGCCGACTGCACGAGCCGTTCCAGATCGCGCCCGAACGCCCACATATGCGCCATCAGGTGATGCGCAAGGCTCACGGGCTGGGCGTGCTGTTGGTGAGTCAAACCTGGCAGGAGGGTCATCGTATGCTCCTCTGCCAATTCAATCAGTGTTCGGCACAGGTCGGCAAGGGTATAGCCGAGCTTGGGCGTCATCTCCCTCAGCCAGAGGCGCGTGTCGGTAGCGACTTGGTCGTTTCGGCTCCTGCCCGTGTGGAGTTTTCCCGCCAGCGTCCCGATTTTGGCGTACAGTCGCCTTTCGACGGCAGTGTGGATGTCTTCGGCGTCCCAATCGAACTCGCTCTCACCCTCTTGGATTTCGTGCGCGATTTCGAGCAGGGCTTGCACAATCGTGTTCGCCTCGTGCTGGCTGATAATGCCCGTAATGCCCAGCATCCGTGCGTGAGCAATACTGCCTTGAATATCCTGCGACCAGAGTCGCTGGTCGATGAAGAGCGAATGCGAGAAGGCTTGTGCTTGGGGGTCAGGCTCCTTTTCGAAGCGTCCGCCCCACATTCGATGCGAATCCGACGGTTCCTTGAGCATAGTCAGGGGCAATTATACCGAAGGGAGCCAAGCGCGCCCGGAGGGATTCGAACCCCCGACCCCCAGATCCGAAGTCTGGTGCTCTAATCCGCTGAGCTACGGGCGCAGGTGTTTGCACGAGCCAGCGATGAACTGGCTTTGTGAACGCCCTAATTGTAGCACATTCGCACTGCCGTATGCAAGGGGGCTTGAGATTATTCGTAGCACGGGCATCCTGCCCATCCGCAAAATGTAGCACAGGCATTCCTGCCTGTGTGCGAAATGAGCAAGAAACCCAAGCCACAAACTGGTCTCTTCCGAGGGAACTTTTTAGAACCCCATCGAGTATAATCAGTAGGTATCAAGAGACTTGATAATAGCACACTCAGGTTAGGAGGACAACGATGCGATTTGACAAGTTGACCATCAAGGCACAGGAAGCGGTGCAGACCGCTCAGCAGATCAGTGAGCAGTACCGACACCCTGCTATTGATAGCGAACACCTGATGCTCGCTTTGCTTCAACAAGAGGGGGGTGTCGTGCCATCGATCCTGCAGAAGTTGGGCGTGTTGCCCCGAACCATTCAGAGTGCGATTGAAGCAGACCTCCAGCGTCGCCCGCAGGTATCGGGGGCGTCCAGCCTCGGCGCGCAGATTACCCAACGGCTTAAGGTGGTGTTCGACACTGCTTTCGACGAGGCGATGCGCCTCAAAGACGAGTATGTCAGCACCGAACACCTCCTGCTCGGCTTGGCAGGCGATACTTCGGGCGAGGTCGGGCGTGTCCTGCGAATGAACGGCGTGTCGCGCGATGCGATTCTCAAAGCCCTTCAGGAGATTCGGGGCGGACAGCGCATCACCGACCAGAACCCAGAAGAGAAGTATCAGGCGTTGGAAAAGTACGGGCGCGACCTCACCCTGCTCGCACGACAGGGCAAACTCGACCCCGTTATCGGGCGCGATGAGGAGATTCGGCGCGTCATCCATGTGCTGTCCCGACGCACCAAGAATAACCCCGTGCTGATTGGCGAGCCAGGTGTCGGAAAGACCGCCATTGTGGAAGGGCTGGCACAGCGTATCGCCACAGGCGATGTGCCCGACACGCTCAAGGATAAACGACTCGTCCAGCTGGACCTCGGCGCGCTGATTGCGGGCGCAAAGTATCGCGGAGAGTTCGAGGAACGCCTGAAAGCCGTGCTGAAGGAGGTCACCAGCGCAGAGGGGCAGATTATCCTGTTCATCGATGAGATACATACACTGGTGGGTGCGGGCGCAGCGGAGGGTGCAATGGACGCAGCGAACATGCTCAAACCCCTGCTGGCGCGTGGAGAACTCCGCACGATTGGCGCCACCACCCTCGATGAGTACCGCAAGCACATCGAGAAAGACCCTGCCCTCGAACGACGCTTCCAACCCGTCTATGTGGGCGAGCCGAGCATCGAGGACACCATCGCTATCCTGCGCGGGTTGAAAGAACGCTATGAGGTTCACCACGGCGTGCGAATCAACGACAGCGCAATTATCGCCGCGGCGAAACTCTCGGCACGCTACATCACCGACCGATTCCTGCCCGATAAGGCGATCGACTTGATTGACGAAGCGGCAGCGAAACTGCGAATGGAAATCGACTCGATGCCCACCGAGATCGATGAGATTGAACGCCGTATCCGCCAGCTGGAAATCGAGCGCGAGGCGCTACGGCGTGAGGATAACCCCCAAGCCAAGCAACAGATCGAACGGCTGGAGCGCGAGTTAGCAAGCCTGAACGAAGAGAAGGCACGCCTCGTCGCCCACTGGCAACGCGAAAAGGAACTCATCCTGAAGATTCGCGAGACCAAAGAGCGCATCGAGCAGACACGCTTTGAGGAGCAGAACGCCGAGCGCGCAGGCGACTTCGCCAAAGCCGCAGAACTGCGCTACGGCGTGCTTCTGGAACTCCAAAAGCAACTCACCACCCTCCAAGAGCAGTTAGCCGAAGTGCAAAAAGAGATGCAACTGCTCAAAGAGGAGGTCGACGCCGACGACATCGCCGAGGTGGTCGCTAAATGGACGGGGATCCCCGTTCAGCGTCTGAAAGAGACCGAGACCGAGAAACTGCTTCACATCGAGGAACGGCTCAAACAGCGTGTCGTCGGGCAAGACCACGCTATCAGCGCGGTGGCGAACGCTATCCGACGCTCGCGCGCAGGGCTGTCCGACCCGAACCGCCCAATCGGTTCGTTCATCTTCCTCGGACCGACGGGCGTCGGGAAGACCGAGCTGGCGAAAGCACTCGCCGAGTTCCTGTTCGACGACGAGCGCAATATGGTGCGCATCGATATGAGCGAGTATATGGAACGCCACACCGTCTCACGCCTAATCGGCGCACCGCCTGGCTATGTCGGCTATGAAGAGGGTGGACAACTCACCGAAGCGGTACGACGACGACCGTTCAGCGTTATCCTGTTCGACGAAATCGAGAAGGCGCACCCAGAGGTGTTCAATGTGCTACTTCAACTGCTGGACGATGGGCGCCTGACCGACGGACAGGGACACACGGTCGACTTCCGCAACACAATCGTGATTATGACCAGCAACATCGGCTCGGTGCTCTACAGCGAGATGACCGAGGAGAATAAGGAACTCATCCGTGAGCAGATTATGCAGGCGGTTCGGGCACACTTCCGCCCCGAATTCCTGAACCGAGTGGACGAGATTATTATGTTCAACCCGCTCGACATTCTGCTTATCAAGCGGATTGTGGAACTCCAACTCAAATATGTGCAGAAGCGGTTGGACGAGAAGCGCATCCGCTTGGAGGTCTCGAACGAGGCACTTCTCGAGCTCGCCAATCGTGGATTCGATCCGCAGTATGGTGCGCGCCCGCTCCGTCGCACCATCGAGCGCGAACTGCTGAACCCGCTCGCCCAGAAGGTGCTGGCGCGTGAAATCAACGAGGGCGACACCGTGCGTGTGGACTATCGAGACGGCGAGTTCGTGTTCGAAACCGTTCAGGAAGCGACCGTCGCCTAATCCCTGTAGGGGCAGACATTCCTGTCTGCCCCCAAACGGAGTCTTGTGGCTTGGGCATCTTGCCCATCTCGCAACAAGTGGCTTGGGTGTCTCGCCCAAGCAAGCACACGGGCGGGACGCCCGTGCTACGAACGGTTTTACCTCTAGTGTTCATCCACCGCTTCCCCTGCCCCGCGCGGGATGCGAATGTCATCCACCAGCTGCTGGATTTCTTGGGGCGGTGGCAGTGTGAGGCGCGAGACGATTAGGGCAGTGGTCAGGTTCAGGAGCATTCCAATCAGCCCAATCCCCTCCGCGCTGATGCCGAAGACCTCCTTCACAATCGGTTCTGCCGTGCCGAACAGTTGGGGTGAGCGCATCAGCGCAATCATCACCGCCGTGAAGCCCAAGCCCACGATTAGCCCTGCGATGGCGCCCTGCTTGTTCATCCGACGGTCAAAGATGCCCAGCAGGATAATCGGGAACAGCCCCGCCGCAGCAAGTCCGAAGGCGAACGCCACCACCTGCGCCACAAAGCCCGGCGGATTAATCCCCAGATACGACGCAATGGCGACCGCAGGCAGAATCATCAGGCGTCCCACCAGCAAGCGCAACTGTTCGGGCGCGCGCGGGTTCAAGATACGATAGTAAATATCGTGCGAGACCGCGCTCGACATCGCTATCAGCAACCCCGACGCGGTAGAAAGCGCCGCCGCAAGACCGCCCGCTGCGACCAGCGCAATCACAATCCCTGCCAGCCCTGCCACTTCGGGCGTGGAGAGCACGATGATGTCGTTGTCCAGGAACACCTCGTTCGGGTTGCTCATATCGGGCGATTCGAAGTCGGGGCGTCCACCTTTCATCTGGAAGGCGTTGCCCTTCGCAATCGTGATGATGCCGTCGCCGTTTTTGTCCACGATTGCCAGCAGTTTCGTCTGCTCCCACTTTGCTACCCAGTCGATTTGGCGTACCTGCTCGATTGGCTTGTTGCGCAGGGTGGTAATCAGGTTGTAGCGGGCGAGCATCGCCAGCGCAGGCGCAGAGGTGTAAAGGAGGGCGATGAACACAAGTGCCCAAAATGCCGAGTAGCGCGCCGAACGCACATCGGGCGTAGTGTAAAAACGGATAATCACATGGGGCAAGCCCGCCGTGCCCATCATCAGCACCGCCGTAATCGCAAACACATCCATCAGACTCTTATTCTGAAACGGCT
>FWWL01010303.1_pt1 | contig 10854 bp, 9 predicted proteins | sample 2228331 | NCBI WGS metagenome assembly FWWL01 (sample SAMEA103939775, study PRJEB20133) | metagenome
GAGGGCGGCGAGCTGGCGCCGGGAGGCGGTCGACGGCACGAGCGTGCGGTCGGCGCGACGGTGCAGGGCGGCGACCCAGCGGTCGATGGCCCGGTCGGCGCGCACGCCGTACTGCCGGGCGAAGCCGGCGACGTCGGTCTGGAAGACCGCGACCGCCGGCACGTCGAGGCGCCGGGCCACACGCAGCCCCACGGCGCCGAGCAGGATCGGGGAGGCGAGGTGGACGACGTCCGGGCGGAATGCCTCGATCGCGTGGTGGACCTGGGGGTCCGGCAGGCCGAGGGGGAAGGCGCGGTAGCCCGGCAGCGCCATCGACCGCACCCGCACGACCTGCACGTCGCCGTACGACGTGGGGCCGGGGCCCGGGGCGACCACGATCACCCGGTGACCGGTGGCGACGAGCCGGTCGACGACGTGGCGGACGGTGCCGGCCACCCCGTTCACCGACGGCAGGAAGGACTCGGTCACGATCGCGACTCGCATGGCCTCCACGCTCGCCGCGCCCGGTGAACCACCCGTGACGCCCGCGTGCGTCCCGGACGAACACGATCCGGCGGTCTCTCGGCGCCCCACCGCTGGTCGAGGTGCGAGGAGCGCCAGCGACCCCCACCGCCGGTCAAGGCGCGAGGAGCGCCAGCGACCCCCACCGCTGGTCGAGGTGCGAGGAGCGTCAGCGACGAGCCACGAGACCCCGTACGCCGTCGTTGGTGCTGCGTCCCCTGCTTGCTCCTGGGTCGCCGTCGGTGGGTCGTGGCGCGTTCGCGCCGCAGCAGGTCCTGACTTACGGAGAAGCGTGGTCGCCCTCGGCGCCACCTGGGCTTCTTGGTTGCGGTCCGCTCGGCCCCTCGCCCTTCGCTGGGGTGCTCGCTGTGGTCGGGCTTCGATCAGTCAGTCCCGGCTGTTCCAGAAAAGTGGATCTGACCTGCGCAAACACTGTTGATCGAACGTGTGTTCGACTATACTTTCACCATGCCCACCACCCCCGTGCTCGACGCGATCCTCGCCGCCAAGGCGCGCGAGGACGACGCCGCACGCGAGCTGCTCATCGGGGTGGGCGAGTGGGCAGATCTACACACCACCGGCGCTCTCATGCCCGATCTCTATGGGACGTACGGGGCGCCGGACGAGGACGCGTTCCGGGCTGCTGAGGATGCGTGGGTGTCCCGGTTCGGGATGCCCGGCGCCGACACGATGCTCGAGCTGGCCGGCGCCGGGGCACCGGAGGTGTCGGACTTCGCCGTCACCGAGCTCGCCGCCGCCCTCGGTCGCACCCGCGAGTCCGGTCGCCTGCTCGTCGGAGATGTCGTGGAGGCCAAGCACCGCCTCCCCAAGGTCTGGGCCCGCCTGCTCGCGGGGCAGGTCACCGCGTGGCGGGTACGCCGCCTGGCTGAGGCCACCCGCGGCCTCTCCGCCGAAGCCGCCGCCTTCGTCGACAGCCAGGTCGCACACGTCGTGCACACCACCGGCCCCGCCGTCATCCACCGCCTCGTCCTCGAAACCGCCGCCCGGTTCGACACCGAGTCCACCGAGGTCACCGAGTGCGACACCAAGTCCAACCTCTGCTTCGACCTCGACCTGGACACTCCCGCCACCTCCGTCGGTAAGGCGTCAGCGGTGTCCGCCTACGGGCTCCTGGACCGTGCCGACGCCGAAGACCTCGAGCAGGCCATCCGTCAGCTGGCCCACCAGCTGTACCTCGACGGCTCCACCGACCCCCTCGCCGTCCGCCGCGCCAAGGCACTCGGCTACCTCGCCCGCGGCCAAGACACCCTCCCCGACAAGCCCGACCAGTCCGACCAGCCCGACCCTGGCGACGGTGAGCCGGCTGCTCGACGGGCCGGGACACCTCGCCGGACCGTGGTCCTCACCGTCCACCTCAGCGACGCAGCCCTGACCGGCGCCCCCCAGGTCGACCCCGTCACCGGCAAGCTCGGCCTCCACCTCGCCAGGGTCGAGAACCACCGCCAGCTCCTCACCGCAGACGCCGTCCGCGAGTGGTGCGGCACCCCAGGAACCCAGGTGATCGTCAAGCCGGTCATCGACCTCCACGACACTGTCGCCGTCAGCAGCTACGAGATCCCCGACCGCATCGCCGCCAGGGTCAAGCTCACCCGCACCACCTGCGCCTTCCCCCACTGCACCAGGCCCGCCGAGACCGCGGACCTCGACCACACCATCGAGTACGTCCCGACCGACCGCGGCGGCCCACCCGGCCAGACCAGCACTGACAATCTGGCCCCGCTCTGCAGGCACGACCACCGCGCCAAGACCCACCCATCCCCAGCAGGGCAACCCTGGCGATACAAGGGACTCTCACCAGGCCACTGGCTCTGGACCAGCCCCCACGGCCAGCACTACCTCGTCCACCCCGACGGCACCACCCCACTCTGAGCCCCACCGCTCGCAGCCCGACCACCACCCCGGTGGCCGGGCTACCAGCACGCCGGGACGCCGCTCCCTGAGAGCCAGAGGCTCAGCGTGTGGTCATCGCCGAGTGAGCTGCGGCAGCCGATGAGCGACGCCCTGAACGTTCCGACCTACGGCAGAGGCATGGCAGCATCAGGTTTCCACCTCGGGATCGGAGTTCACATGACAGCCGGGTTCTTCTGGGTCGTCGGCCTCATCCTGACCGCCTTCTTCGGGTTCTTCGCCCTGTGGACCCGCGGCCAGTACGACGAGGACCTTTCGCACACGACGTTGTTCTGGTTCAGCGTCGGCGGTGCTGTGCTTGGCGGACTGCTGCTGGTGGCGGTCATCGCGACCGGGGTTGCCGTAGGCAGGGGCCAGCGACAGCCCTCGTAGTCCACGGCAGCCAGCCAGGGCCGAGCGCACTCATCTGCCGCGCCGTGTGCGCGCCAGAGCACGAGCAGACCCGGGACTCAGTCCCGGCCGTACAGGTCGCGGGTGTAGACCTTGTCCTCGACGTCCTCGAGCTCCTCGGCGCGGCGGTTGGCGACGATCACGTCGCAGCGGCGCTTGAGCTCCTCGAGGTCGCGCACCACCTCGGCGCCGAAGAACGTGTCGGCCTCGAGCGTCGGCTCGTGGACGAGCACCTCGACGCCCTTGGCCCGGAGGCGCTTCATCACGCCCTGCACCGAGGACATCCGGTAGTTGTCCGAGCCCTGCTTCATCACCAGGCGGTGGATGCCGACCGTCCGCGGCCGGCGGCGCAGGACGTCCTCGGCGATGAAGTCCTTGCGCGTGGTGTTGGCGGCGACGATCGCGCTGATCAGGTTCTGCGGGACGTCGCAGTAGTTCGCCTGCAGCTGGCGGGTGTCCTTGGGCAGGCAGTAGCCGCCGTACCCGAAGCTCGGGTTGTTGTAGTGCGACCCGATCCGCGGGTCCAGGCCCACGCCCTCGATGATCTGGGCGGTCGAGAGGCCGTGGCGGGCGGCGTAGGAGTCGAGCTCGTTGAAGTAGGCCACCCGCAGCGCGAGGTAGGTGTTGGAGAAGAGCTTGATCGCCTCGGCCTCGGCGGAGTCGGTCAGCAGCACCGGCACGGTCTTGTCGACGGCACCCTCGACCATGAGGTCGGCGAAGCGCTTCCCGTCCTCGCCGCGGTCGCCCACGACGATCCGGGAGGGGTGCAGGTTGTCGTGCAGCGCGCGGCCCTCGCGGAGGAACTCCGGGCTGAAGACGATGTGCGCGCCGAGGTGCTCGGCGCGCATCCGCGCGGTGAAGCCGACCGGCACGGTGGACTTGATGACCACGACCGCGGTCGGGTTGACCTCGCGGGCCTCGCGGATCACCGACTCCACCGACCTGGTGTCGAAGTGGTGGGCCTCGGGGTCGTAGTCGGTGGGCGTGGCCACGACGACGTACGACGCGCCGGCGACCGCGGCCGCCAGGTCGGTGGTCGCGCGCAGGTCGAGCTCGGTGTGGGCGAGGTGGTCCCCGAGGTCGGCGTCCTCGACCGGCGACCTGCGGGCGTTGACCGCCTCGACGCGGGCAGGGTCGACGTCGACCGCCCACACCTGGTGGTGGCGGGCGAGCACCACGGCGTTCGACATCCCGACGTACCCCAGGCCCACGACCGCGATCTTCACGTCCACGACGGTGGACGGCCCCGGCGTCGCGGCGGTGAACGTGCGCCGACGGCCGGCCGAAGGTCAGGTCGCCGTGAACCGGATCGGGAACGACACCGCACCGGTGTTGCCGGAGACCGGCAGCCACTCCCCCGGCCCGTCAGGCACGGCGTCCGGCATCGCCCGGGCCAGCATCGGCAGCGCGACGGCCATGTCGGTACGGGCCACGAAGTGTCCGAGGCAGTGGTGCGCGCCCTTGCCGAACCCCAGGTGCGGCGGCCGCTCCCGGGCGCGCGTGATGTCGAAGCCGGTCTCGGCCATGGCATCGGGGTCGGTGCCGGCGGCGTGCGAGAGGACCTGCAGGATCGAGCCGGCGGGGAAGTGGACGCCGTGGAAATCGACGTCCTCGACGGCCTCGCGGGTCACCCAGGTGACCGTCGGGTTGACCCGCATGACCTCCTCGACCGCCGCCTCGCCCAGGTCGGGGCGCTCGGCGAGCAGCCGCCACTGGTCGGGGTGACGCAGCAGGGTCTGCACCGCCAGCCCGATCTGGTTGCGCGTGGTCTCCATCCCCGCGAAGGCGAGGAAGACCAGCGAGACCAGCAGCTCGTCGCGGGTCAGCTGGCCGTCGGCGACCTGGGCGCGCACCAGGTCGGAGACGAGGTCGTCGAGGGGCTCGGCGGCCCGGGCGTCGACGGCCGCACCGACGTACGCCGTCAACCCCTCCAGCGCGGCCTCGATCAGGGGCACGTCGTCGGCGACCCCGATCCCGAAGGACCGGCCGAGGTCGTCGGCCCAGTGCGCGACCCGCTCCCACTCCTCCTCGGGCAGGCCGAGCAGCAGGCACAGGATGCGCGCGGAGTAGGGCTCGGCGAACTCCCGAATCAGCTCGACGTGACCGCGGCCCGCGAAGCCGCCGATGAGGTCGGCTGCGATCTCCTGGAACCGCGGCTGCAGCCGCAGGATCGCCTGCCGCTTGAACGCCGGCAGCAGCAGCCGCCTCAGGCGGGCGTGGTCGTCGCCCTCGAGGCTGAGCAGCACCCGCTGCCACCACTCCAGGAACGGCCCGCCGGTCACGCCGTTCTGCTCGGGCCACCGCGCGTTGCCCTGCCGGAACCGCCGGTCCGCGAGCAGCTCGCTGGCGGCGTCGTACCGGAGCACGGCGAAGCCGTACGACGTCGGCGCCAGCCAGTCGCGGGCGCGGGCGTCGTGCACGAGCTCCGAGGTCGTGTCCAGCGCGGGGTCGGCGAGGTCGAGGAACACCTGGTCGGTCACGGGCACAGCCTGGCACCGAGGACGACCGTCCGGCTGCACCGCTTCCGTCGCTCTGTCATGCTCCCGCCGTGACCTTCGAGACCGAGTGCAAGACGATCGTGGACCGCGCGCTGACCCAGGAGCTGGGCCACACCGGGGAGACGACCTGGCTGCCGTCGCCGGGCGCCGGCTCGCTCGCCGTGCGGATCGCCGGCCGCGGCGGCCGCTCCGCGGAGGTCACCGCCTCCCGCAGCAGGCTGGAGGCTCGACTCTCGCGCCCCGCCCGCACGGTCACGCTCCAGGGCGACTACGAGGACACCGAGCTCCTGGCCCGCGACGCCGCCCGTCTCGCCCGGTTCGTCGACCGCTACCTGCGCGGCCAGGGTCGCCTGCAGCGCGAGCAGGGTGCCCTCGGCGTACGCCGCTCGCTGGTCGTCACCACCGCCGACGGCGAGTGGAAGGTCGGTCCGCGGAAGACCACGGCTCCCGAGGCCGGCTGAGCCGCGACCCGCGCGAGCCCCGGCTCGTCCTGGCCCCGCTGGTGCTGGCCCTGGTGGTCGGGCTGGTCACTCCCCTGGTGGGGTGCCGCGTCCTGCGGATGCGGGCCAGCCCGTCCGAGGCCGCTGCCGCGGCGACGCCGCGTCACACCCTCACGCAGCGCCCCCGAACGCATAGTCGCGCAGGGGGAACCGCCGGGCGTCCCACATCGTCTCCAGGGTCGAGGCGGCCCGCAGCGGGACGTCCCCGTGGTCGTCGAAGTAGTAGCTGTTGGCCGAGGCACAGTCCCCCCGGAAGAAGATCTGGCCGTCGCGTCGCGCGAGGCTGCGCCGGAAGTACCGCTCGTTGGCGTCCGCGGTCACCTCGACCCGGGTGGCCCGCCGACGCCGGGCCTCGGTGAGCACCCGCACGATGTGCTGCGACTGGGTCTCGATGAGGTTGAAGTAGGACGACCCGTTGTAGCCATAGGGCCCCAGGATGCTGAACCAGTTGGGGAACGACGGCACGCTCACGCCGTGGTAGGCCTGGAACCGCTCCTCGGTCCAGAAGCTCTCGAGGTCGAGCCCACCCACGCCGGTCACGGGGAAGGGTGGCATGTTGCCCTTGTCGAAGACCCGGAACCCGGTCGCGAGCACCAGCACGTCCACCGGGTGCTCGACCCCGGCGACGGTGCGCACGCCCGTCGGCCCCACCGACTCGATCGCCGTGGTCTCGAGGCTGACGTCGGGGCGGTCGAACGTCGACAGGTAGGTGTTGGAGAAGCTGGGCCTCTTGCAGCCCAGCGAGTACGACGGGGTGAGGGCCGCACGCACCGCTGGGTCCTTCACGGAGCGACGCAGGTGGAGCCGTCCCAGCGCCTCGCCCGCCGTCGCGGTGGGGACCCAGCCGTGGAAGTGCGCGGCGAGCGGGAAGGTCACCTCGACATAGGTCTGGCTGACCAGCCGAGCAGCCGCTCGCGACCCGGGCACGGCGCGCAGAGCGGCTCTCACCGGCCACGGCAGTGCGGCGTCGGGCTTGGGCAGGCACCAGATCGGCGTGCGTTGGAACACCGTCAGGTGCGCGACCTCGGGGGCGATGGTCGGGATGATCTGCACGGCCGACGCCCCCGTGCCGATGATCGCCACCCGCCGGCCGGCCAGGTCGACGTCGTGGTCCCAGCGGGCGGTGTGCATGACCGTGCCCTCGAAGTCGTCGATCCCCGCGATCTCCGGCTTCTTGGGCTTGGTCAGCACGCCCGTCGCGGCCACCACGTGCCGCGCCGTGACGGTGCTGCCGTCGCCGAGCCGCAGCTCCCAGCGGTCGCGGCCCTCGTCGAAGGCTGCCGCGTCGACGCGGGTGTCGAGCCGGCTGCGGCGGCGTACGTCGTACTTGTCGACGCAGTGCTCGCTGTAGGCCTTGAGCTCGGCGCCGGGGGCGTAGACCCGGGACCAGCCGGCGACCTGCTCGAAGGAGAACTGGTAGGAGAACGACGGGATGTCGACGCCGACGCCGGGGTAGGTGTTCCAGTGCCAGGCGCCGCCGAACCCGTCGCCCTCCTCGAGGAGGAGGTAGTCGTGGAACCCGGCTCGGTCGAGCATGATCGCGGCGCCGATGCCCGAGAGACCGCCACCGACGATGACGACCTCGTGGTCGACCGCGGCCTCGGCAGGGTCCAGGCCGGTCATGCGACCACCTCCCGGACCGAGGCACCCGTGCGGTGAGGAGGGTCCACGCGCCCGGCGAAGCGCGACGTGGCCCCGACCACGACCGTGTCGACGCGGTGCTCCACACCGTCGGCGGTGCGGACGCCCTCCGGCACGAGCGCGTAGGCGGGCCAGTGCACCAGGCGGGTGCGCGGGTCCTGCAGCGCGGCGTAGTAGCTCGGGCTCACGGTGACGTGGCGGCTGCCGAACCGGGCGTGCGGCGTCAGCTGACGCCGCGTCCACGGGTCGTCCACGGACCAGCGCAACCAGGCACGGCAGGCCGCCGCGCGCAGCGGCCCCCAGGGCACGGGGACCGGCACCACCCAGGTCGGTTCCTCCTCGAGCACGGTCACGGCGGCGGCCGTGCGCAGGACCTCGGGCAGGATCCCGGCTGCCTCGGCCCCGGTGGCCAGCAGGGCCACGCGCTCGCCGTCGAAGGACTGCGCGAACCAGTCGCTACCCGTGAGGAGCCGGCCCCGGAAGGGACCGGAGGGGGCGGGGACACGACGACCGGTCCCGCGCCGCGAGGTGCGCGACGACATCACGCCACCGCCTCGGGAGACAGACCCTTGACCCACGACTGGGGCCGGCCGATGAGCACCTGCGGGACGTGGTCGGTCACCTTGACCAGCGGGTCCGCCAGGAACCGGTGGTAGGGGTGGGAGCGGTCGACGATCATCCCGCCCAGCAGCCGAAGTGCCTGGTAGGAGGGCAGCCGTCGGGTGCGCTCCCCGCGACCTCCGAGCTTCTCGAAGCGGCGGGTGGCGTTCATGAGCTTCTGCTCGGGCAGCCCCATCGCCACGACGTTGTCGCGCACCTTGTTGATGAGCGGCACGAACACCACCACCAGCCCGACGACCACGCGGGGGTCGAGCACCTCGGCGACGTTGACGATGGATCCGGTCCAGCCGCTCGCCCCGAGCAGCTCCAGCACCTCGAAGTCGACGGTGATGTGGCGTGCCTCGTCGGCGTTGATCAGCCGGAAGACCTCGTGGCAGAGCGGGTCCTCGACCGCGTCGGTCAGGAACTTCACGAGCGCGCCGTCCAGCGCCACCTCCAGCAGCGGGATCAGCGCCGCGAGGCCCCGCAGGGGCAGGTCGTCACCCCAGCTGTCGAGCACCTTGATGGCGAGCTTGACCTGCGTGCTCGGCTCGGGGACCCGCCCGTCCTCGAGCATCCCCCAGCGTCGCATCAGCGCGAGCTCGGCATTGGCGTGCTTCTGCTCCTCTGCGTGGAAGTGCTGGTAGATCTCCCGGATGGTCGGCGTCGGTGCCTTGGCCGCGAGCGCGGCGAAGCCGCGGGCCCCGATGTGCTCGATCCAGACCAGGTCCGCCATGAACGGGGTGAGCACGGCCCGGGTCTCCTCGCTCATCGTCTCCGCCCCTGGGGCGTCCCAGTCGACGTCGGCGAGGGACCACTGCTTGTCCTTGATCGTCTGCAGCATGGAGTCGAAGTGGTGGGTCATCGGGTCCCTGCGGTGGGGGTGTCGTGGATGGGGGTGGTGCTGGGGGTGCTGGGGGCGGGGACGAGACGGCCGAGGAGACCGCCGACGCGGGCGTGGACACCTGGGACCAGGCGCTTGCTGAGCCAGATGGCGCGGGCGTCGAGCTGGGGAACGACGTAGAGCCGGCCGCGGTCGTGGCCGGCGAGCGTGGTGCGGGCGATGCGCTCCGGGGACGTGCCCACCCAGCTCGCCACCCGTGCGGCCGCTCCCGCGGCACCGGGTTCGATGAGCTCGCCCGCGAAGATGCCGGTCCGCACGAAGGTGGGGCACAAGACGGTGACTCGTACGCCGCTGCCGACGAGCTCGGCGGCGAGCGTCTCGGAGAGGCTCATGACGCCGGCCTTGCTCACGTTGTACGCGGCCATCCGCGGCCCGGCGGCGAAACCGGCCGCCGAGGCCACGTTGATGACGCCACCGCGCCCGGCCTCGCGCATGCCGGGCAGGAAGGAGTGGCATCCATGGATCACCCCCCAGAGGTTGACCTGCAGGGTGCGCTGCCAGTCGTCGAGCGCCGTGCGACCCACCGTCTCCCCGCCTGCGCCGATGCCGGCGTTGTTCACGAGCAACGTGGGCGGTCCACCGAAGCGCTCGAGCGCGGCGTCGCGCATCCGCGCGACCTGCTCGGCACTGCCGACGTCGCACCGGACCGCGAGCGCCGCGCCCCCGGCCTGCTCGACCTGCTCCGCCGTCCTCCGGGCCGACTCCTCGTCGAGGTCGGCGCACACGACGTCTCCGCCACGGGCGGCCAGCTCGAGGGCGAACGCGCGACCGATGCCACTGCCGGCGCCGGTCACCACGGCGCGGGCCCCGGGGCTGACGGGGCGGGGGAGGCCGATCACGCGACCACCCGCAGCCGGTCGGTGCGACGCGAGGTCGCAGGGAGGTGCGTGCCGATGAAGGCCGCGATGTCGGCCAGCGCCTGCCGGCTCTCCGGGACGAGCGCGGTCAGGGCCTGGAAGACGTGCACCTGCCCCGGCCACACGCGGTGCTCGACGGTGAAGCCGGCTCGCCGGAGTCGACGGGCGACCTCGGTGCTGTCCGCTCCGAGCATCTCGCGCGATCCGGCGTGGACGAGGGTCGGCGGGAAGGCTGCCAGCCCCTCGAGGTCGAACCGCAGCTCCTCGGACCGCTGGGCCTCGTCGTCGATGTAGGTCGCGATCACCCTGCGCGCGACCCGGGCGGCTGCGAAGGGGTCGTGCTCGATCCGGTCGCGTGGGGCTGCCAGGCCCATCGACAGGTCCAGCACCGGTGACAGCGCCACCAGCGCGGCTGGCAGCGGCCGGGCCTCGCGGGCGAGGGCGAGCCCGAGCAGGAGGGCGAGGTGGGCGCCCGCGGAGTCGCCGGCCACGACGACGCGCTCGGCGTCGTACCCCTGCGCGAGCAGCCACTCCCAGCTCGCGCGCACGTCTTGGGAGGCAGCCGGGTGCCGGTGGCTCGGGGCCAGTCGGTAGTCGACGGAGAAGACGGGGAGTCCGGTGGCCGCCGAGAGGTGCGAGACGAGGCCGCGGTGGGTGCGGCTCGAGCACACGGCGTACCCGCTGCCATGGACGTAGAGCACCACACCATCGGTCCGGTCTGCCCCGGGGCCGCGGACCCACTCCCCTCGCACCGTCGGTCCGTCGGCCGCGTCGACCTCGACCGCCTCGACGGTCGTCCCGGCGAGGGTCGGAGATGCGAGGGCCATCCCACGGGCGAGCAGGGCCCGGGTCAGCACGACCCCGGCGCGCGAGCCGGGCACGACCTGGATGAACGGCCGCCATGTCGCCCCGAGGGCGACGGCGACGACTCGCGCCCGGCGGGACGACCCCGGCGCCGGCCAATTGTGAAGGCGCATGCCCTCACAATTGAGGACGACCCCGGGTGTGTCAAGGTTCTGGGGTGGCAGAGCGTG
>FWWL01010304.1_pt1 | contig 10852 bp, 10 predicted proteins | sample 2228331 | NCBI WGS metagenome assembly FWWL01 (sample SAMEA103939775, study PRJEB20133) | metagenome
AGTCCTTGGAAGGCGTTCGCTATCATACTTTTACTGCAGAGGCAGGAGAAACCGTGGAAGATGAGCGGGCATTCTTTGTGGTGAGCAAGGACTGTATTTTCCTCGATATGGAATGAGTTTTTCAAGAACCTATTTATGAGGAGAACATGGCTTTTGTGTGCTATCATACTGTTCATGCCCAGTTGGCTTGAGGCACAAGCCCGCTACTTGGTGGCAGTGGAACAAGTGGGCGTGCTAGGCCGAGCACAGCGGACATGGGTGCAGCCACTTGATTTCGGGCGCGTAATTACTGCGGTGCTGCTCCAGGATGGCTCTGCGGTAGAGTTGCTTGTGGTAGATGGCTGCGATGGTGTCTTGAGTCGGAGCCGCATTGCAGTAAGTGGCACCAGTCGGTTGTTGGGCATGGAGCGGCTGCCCGATGGCCATTTGCTTATTGGCGGTGTTGCGTCAGATGGCCGTGGTTTTTGGTTGATCAAGACGACACCTCAGGCCGATGTGCTCTGGGCCAATCTGTACCGATTGGGTGAAGCCTTAAGGGTGCACTCCATGGATGTAAATCATCAGGGAGACATTGCGGTCTGTGGGTCAAGTCCCACTCCTGGCGCCATCTATGCCTTCAAGTTGAATGCCACGGGCAATGTCGTGTGGGCGCGGCGGGGCTACTTATTTATTCATGACGCTACTTCAGCCTGTGCCTTGCGTGATGGCGGCATCTTCCAGACAGGCAACAATTTCGCCTGGAAGTGGTCTGCTACAGGCGCTCTTGAGTGGGTCACGCTGGCCGTTACAAAAGGCACCTTGATACCCTTCGGTGCCCGTCCAGTGGAAGTGTCCGATGGGTATGTTTTTGCTGCTGGCTTAGACAACAGAAACTTACACCTCATCAAAGTCAGCCCAAGCGGCCAGCTGCAGTGGCTCACACCACTGAGCCTTTCTGTCGCTGGAACTACGACCCACGGCATCGCCACGCAGACCTACCTCCAGAAGCTGCTGCGCTATCGCGGCGACACCTTGCTCATCTGCGGCATGTCAGCGCTCAACACCGCGCTCTATCTGATAGAGCCCTCAGGCAAGGTTGCAGTGCAGCGCTTTTACAAGGACTCGGTCATATTGCACGCTCAAGACTATTGCACTGCCAACGGCAGGGTGTACGTAGCCGGCTGGCGCGGAAGCCAAACCTTTGTGCTGGGAACTCAGAGCGACATGCGCTTGGTCTGTAATGACACTGTCCCTGACCCTCAGGTGAACGTCCTGGGGCGCATATCCATCCGCAAAGAACCTTTGGCGACGGTGGAAAGCATTGCCGTGATCCAGCAAGCCTTTAGCGCCAGTGGTGTCGCTCTGGGCCTGCCCGCGGTTGCCTACCTGTGTTTGACCAACGACACTACAGGAGCAGAGGAAGTGGTTTCTATACAACGCCCTACCTGCTTAGGCGAAGTTGTCTATCTGCGCCCAGATGCACCAAAAGGCGCCACCATTACCTGGCCCGACGGGCAGCAGGATACCCTTTGGCGTGTTGAAGGGCCGGGCACTTACACGGCTGTGGTGGAATACTGCGGCCTGCAATGGAAGGTAGAGTACCGCCTCGAAGCCCAGGACTGCCACTGCAAACCCATCTATCCCAATGCCTTCACCCCTGACGGAGATGGTATCAACGACACCTTTGGCCCCATTGACGTGCCCGAATGCGCCTATAGGGCCTTCGAGTGGTCGGTCTTCAACCGATGGGGCCAACGCATCTTTGAGGCGAACAGCCCACACAGCACCTGGGACGGTCGCCTGCCCAACGGACAAGTTGCCCCTTCAGATGTGTACGTGTGGCAACTGCGCTACGCCCTGCCCAACGGGAACGACACGGTGTGGTTCGTTCAAAAAGGCGATGTAACGCTGCTGCGCTGAAAACTTGCAGGCTGCCTACATCTTTACCCAGCGCAAAGAGCGCTCCCACGTGCCCTTGCGCATGCGCACCCGATAGACGCCCGGTGGGCCAAAGTCAGCTGGCATCACATAAGGCAAGTCGGCCGTAAACTGGCGCAGAAGTTTGCCGTTAGCGTCGAAGACGGCCACATTTACCTGCGACATGGGCTGCTCTGCGCGCAACAGCAGCCCCGTAGGCGGCAAGGGGCGAATGACCTGAGGCCTCAGGGCATTATCAGTGGGCGGCACAATATTCCTCCAGTATTTTTCCATGGCGTACAAAGAGTTGCCACGTGCCAGTTGCAAAGGAATACCCTGGGCAATAACCTGTTCAAGCAACACGGCATGGCCGTGGTTATTGAGATGAATGCCATCTCCGGCGTCCCATCGAGGATCCAGGGTACCTTCGGGCGTGGCCAAGGGCGCCCAAACAGGGATGAGGCGGTCGGCAAAGCGCTTGCTCATGGCATCGAGCACCTTCAGCTGCACTTGCACCTTGGTGCTGTCAAAATTGCGCGGCTGCACCGAGACGAACCAAATAGGCACATCGGCCGTCCAGGCTGAATGCGCGATGACTTCTAAATTGCGCAGTTGTGTCTCGGCGCCGTAGCCTGCGGCAGCGTCGTTAGAGGGCAGGTTGACGATGATGGCATCAGGTCGGAGCGCAAGCGCTCGGCTGATGTTGCGTTCAGGGTCCGGAGCAGGGAAGCCCTCCGGTGTATGGTAATTGTCGGGCAACAGGTGGAAGGTCTGATATCCGCCCTTGGCCAGATTGACCACCTCACAGCGCGGATGTAGGCGCTTCAGGTAGCTGCGGTAGCGATTGACCCAGGCGCTGTCTATAGGGCGCGCTCCAGCACCAGCGGCAGTGGATGAGCCAATGACGACAATACGCACAGGAGACGTCAGGATACGGCTCTGACCGTTGATATAGGGCTGTGCTTGTACGGTACTCCACAGCACCGCCCACAGGAAAAGCAGCAACGACAGACGCATAGGCAGGAGGGATAAAAACAGGCGAGTGCTCTTTTTCATGCTGGCAAGGTGTGGCCTAACACCTTTTGGTGCACTTCCAATTTCATTCCTGTTTACGCCAAAACGGCTCCGCGTTGCGCGCGTTAACGCATCCTTCACTTTCCCTTCAAAGGTAACGGAGTGGGCTGGAGCAACCGGCCTACCGGATAAAGCCGATGCGTAGGCTCGTACCAGGGCGAGCGCCGGTACACCCAGTCCAGTTGCTTGCGCCCATCGGCGGCAAAATCCGGGTCAGCGGCTTTGAGCTCTTCTAACTCCGCCTTTACTGCCGGGTTTTTTTGGAGAAAGTCAGCGGCTAAGTCCTCGAACACATAGGCCGAGAAATACTCCTTCTGCATGAGGATAGGGTCAAAGAAATTCCAGGCAAACCAGGAGTCGGGTGCGTGTGGTTCTAATGTTTCCACCAAATAACGGTTGGCCACCTGGTCGGTTACGACCACATAATCGCCTTTTCGGAAAAGGTGTTGGCGCTTTTGGGCCGTTACACGCACGCTGTGATGGTAGTAGTGCCCCTCCCATTCGTTGCGATTTCGGAAAGAGTCAATGCGATACATTTCTACCTCCAGCAACACATCTTCGCGCAGGCGCTGCATATGCACGCCGTTGTTTTGTAGGCGGACAATGACGTTTTCCCAGGCCTGAGGAATGAGGTAGGCCCAAGGCTTAATAACCGTCAATGACGGCACGAAGGTGTTGTAGTAGGGAATGTCGCGCTCCCAGGTTTCGGAGCGGTCGTACCAGAGGCGCGGCAAGCCCGACACCTCTGAGGGCTTGTACTTGGCCACATAGCCTTTGAAGCGGAAAGAGTCGCGCTGGGAGCGGTCCATGCGCCAATCGAGGACAAACTCGCGCTTGGTCAGGGTGCGCTGTATGGCCTCTGCGCGCGCCTTGCTGAGGGCTGAGCCGTGCTCGTGCAGAAAGGCAATAACCTCGTCCATGAACGCCTGGGTACTGCGCAACCGATCGGCGAAGGGCTTGAGCATGTGCGTTTCAGGCATGAAGCCAATGGTATTCCAGAAGGCAGCATAGCCCGTGGAAAAGCGCCCATAATCACAAAAGCCCCAGAGGCCTTGGTCGGGTGTTTCGCCGGGGCCGTCCACATACGGGCACATTTCCCAGCCGCGCTTAGCCATGCGTTCGTAGAGTTCGGGCAGCATGGTCTTCTGCAGGAAGGTGCCCAGCGGCGCCTCTAATTTGTTGTGCTGTGTGGCAATGAGGGTCATGGTATAGGGGTAGTCGGCACCATTGCTCGTGTGGTTGTCAATGAAGACATCGGGGCGCCATGTGCTGAAGAGCCGGTTGAAAGACTGGGCATTGCGCGAGTCGCATTTGACGAAGTCGCGATTGAGGTCGTAGTTGCGCGCATTGCCTCTGAACCCGTAAGCTTCTGGGCCGTTCTGGTTGGCCCGGCTGAAGGAACCTCGGTTGAGGCAGCCGTCCACGTTGTACACTGGGATAACGACGAGCACCGTGTTTTCCAGCAGGCGTAGGCGTTCGGGGTGGGTCAGCAGGTCGCGCAGCAGCAGCAGCGTAGCATCAATGCCTTCCGGCTCGCCGGGGTGTATGCCGTTGTTGATGAAGAGGATGCGCTTGCCAGCCTGGCGCAAGCGCTCAGGGTCGAACTCTCCGCTAACCGACAGAATGGCCACGTGCAAGGGGTAGCCGCTGTCAGTGTCTCCGACTTTCTCGAGGCGGAAGATGCGCGGAAAGGCCGCTGCCATCTTTTCGTAGCAGGCAATGGCCTCATGATATGTAACGGTCTGGTTAGGGTTCGACTCAAAGGGAATGCGGAAGAATTCTGTCATCGTGCGAGGCGAAGGTTTGAAGGCATTGCAGCCCGAAAAAAGGAGCACTACGGCCCAACATACCCAGAGAAATGCGCCTACACGCAGGAGACACTTTCTCCTATGAGCAAGCGCTGCTGATACACAGGTAAAAACGTAGTGCCAATGCTGCATTTGGGTGGCAAAAATAGCCGCACCACGCACAAAAGTCTGGCAACTTGTACCTCCCATCGGTACATCTGCATCTCGCGCTACCTTTGAGGCGGAGAAACTCTGCACTGGCGCACGAGGGAGCCTCGTCCGTACTGGCACATTTTCGAACGCAACTCGCCATGGCAACAGACCAAACAAAGACAAACTCTAAGTCCAAACAGCAGGTCGTTGTACTAACGGGCGCTGGCATATCTGCCGAGAGCGGCTTAGCCACTTTCCGCGACCCCAATGGCATCTGGGCACAATACAACATTGACGAGGTGGCTACTCCCGGCGCATGGGCACGCAACCCGGCTAAGGTGTTAGACTTTTACAATGCCCGACGCCGGCAGCTCTTCGAGGTGCAACCCAACGCAGCCCATTACGCCTTGGCCGCCCTGCAAGAACTGTTCGAAGAAGTGCACATCATCACGCAAAATGTGGACGACCTGCACGAACGCGCCGGCAGCAAGCGCATCCTGCACCTGCACGGCGAATTGCGCAAGGCGCGCTCCTCGCAGTACCCAGAACTCGTTTACCCCTGGGATAAAGACATTCGTTTAGGCGACCTCTGCGAGCGCGGCGCCCAACTGCGCCCACACATTGTGTGGTTCGAGGAAGAGGTACCGCTCTTCCCCCATGCCGTCGAACTGACACAGCAAGCCGATATCTTCATCGTCGTTGGCACCTCCCTCCTCGTCTATCCGGCTGCCTTCCTCACCGAGTACGCCTTCGGTGTGGTGCCCTCCTACTACGTGGACCCACACCCCCGGGTGCTGCCCGGCCACGAAAACACGCCCCACCTCCACATTATTCCCAAATCTGCCACAGAAGGCGTACCCATAGCCATCGAGCACCTCCAACAACACTACCTCAAACAGTAAACATCTCTCGCAGCCTTGAAACCGTACGCTCTCCTGTTGCTCCTGCTATGGGGCTCGTGGCGCTGCCAAGCCCAGCCCACTTCTGCCGGCGCCATAACGCTGGCCCTCGATGCCAAGCACACCTTGCGCCTGCTCGACAGTACTGAGGCCGCCACTGCACTCTTGGTGGATACGATAGACCATTTCTTCGAGCGCGTTACGGCCGTCGAAATGTCCATCCAAATGAAAAAGCCGCTCCAACAAGGCCAAAACCGCGATGAACTCCTGCCAGCCTTCCAAGACTATCTACAGCGAGACGCTGCCACCTTCTCCCGCGAGGAGGCCGACTTTGTCCTCGAGGTGATGCGCGAAGCATGGGAAATCTGCCGCGCACTGTCGCCAGACCTCTTCCCCGACACCTTGCTGCTCATCAAAATCAAGGGCAAACCCTACGGCCCCTCGGTCTATTATACCCGCCAGAAGGCCATCATCATCCCCCATGACGTCTTGCAACTGCGCCGCCGAGAAGACTTCCTGAACACCATGTTTCACGAACTCTTCCACGTGTATTCCCGCTACCACCCCCACAAGCGCGCCCAGCTGTACCGCCGAATCGGCTTTGAAGCCATCGGCATGGAGCGCCTCCGCTTGCCCTCTCCCCTAGCCCAACGCATATTGCACAACCCTGACGGCGTGGACTTCGCCCAAAAAATCACCCTCACTACTCCACAGGGAAAGACCCTGCACGCCGTTCCCATCATCTACGCTAACCACCCGGGCTATACGCCGCAAAAGCGCCTTTTCTTCACCTATCTGGAGTTTAGCCTCTTCGAAATAGCGCCCGCCGACGACGGCCACTGGGAAGTGCTGACCCAAAGCGATGGCATCAGCAGCACCTTGGACATGAGCAAACTGCCGGACTTCTACCGCCAAATAGGCGACAACACGACCTACATCATCCACCCCGAGGAGGTGATAGCCGACAATTTCGCGCTGCTCATGGCCGTACAAAAACGCCCTGCCACCCTGGCGCGCCTCTCCGAAGCCGGGCAGCAACTGGTGAAGGACGTGGAGGCTATTCTGCGCCATTGAGCGATGGGCTGGCGGATGCTGCCAAGACACCGCGCCCAAGAGGGGGTGGGTAGGCTGTCGAACAGATCACCCTTCTCAGGCTCCCCCCTTTCTCCCCTCCGTTTTTTGGGGGGAAACGGCCCCCGTCGATGCGCTTGGCTCTCTGCCCGCAAGCATGCCCATATCTTCTGTTTAGCCCCGAGCGTGTTGGCGGCCCGCTCCTGGGTCTTAATAATGGCGAAATAGCAGCCTTTCGTCTCCGCGCTTGTTGCAGGGTGGCACCGTCGGCGGAGCGGCGCGCCACTCCAGTAGGGGCCGGGCGCGGAGAGGTGCAGCTGCCGCCGCGCCATTATTAAGACCAAAAGCAGGACGGGCACGCGCCCCGGGCCAAACAGGAGTCGCCAAAATTGGGTGAGGGCCGTGGTAGTTCGGGCTGGACGGCCGCCCGTTTTTTCCCAAAAAAATGGAGGAAAAAAGGGCGGCAGTGGACGGGTGCTTACGGAGAGGCTGCCGTTTGGGCAATGCGCGGCGCTGGTTATCCGCCCAGCAGACCAGATAGCCACAGTATCACTTGCTCGAAAAAGTGCCTGAGAAGGGAAGGCTCCAAGAATATGGGGAAGAAAAAGCCGAAGACAGCACCGTAGAAGTGGGCCAAGTGGTCAATGCCATCTTGCCCTCGGCGAGCGGCGTAGGAGGAGTACCAGAGGAAGAAGGCGCCAAAGACGATGCCCGGGATGGGTATGGGGATGAACATGAGGTAGAGGCTGAGGGTGGGCATGAGCAAGATGGCCGCGAAGAGGACGGCCGAAGTGGCGCCGGAGGCACCTATGCTGGCGAAATAGGGCGTTTCGCGATAGCGATAGAAAGTGGCCAAGGAGGCCGCCACAATAGCCATAAGATAGAAAAGCAGATAGAGGAAAGGGCCTATTGGCCCGAAGAGGACGGCAAACCAGTCCTCGACGATGCGGCCAAAGAAGTAGAGGGTAATCATGTTGAAGAGCAGGTGCACGAAGTTGGCGTGCAAGAAGCCGCCCGTTAGGAGGCGATGGTACTCTCCGCGTCGGTATTCGGCGTAGGGCCAGTGTTTGTAGCGGGCTAAGAACTCGGGGTGCTCGAAAGCCCACCAGGAGATGGCAGCGGTGATGGCGATAAGGCTGTAGGTGATGATCATTATTCGTTGTGGTAAGGTTCGTTTCGCAGGATGGTCATGGCTCTGTAGAGTTGTTCGAGCAGGAAGAGGCGCACCATTTGGTGGGAGAAGGTGAGGCGGCTGAGCGACAGTTGGGCGTTGGCGCGGGCGTAAAGGTCGGCTGAGAAGCCGTATGCGCCGCCGATGAGGAAGATGAGTCTGCGGGTAGGTAGTTGTAAGCGCTGCTCGAGCCAACGAGCGAGTTCTGTGGAGGAGGGTTGTTGGCCGCGTTCGTCGAGGAGTACCAGGTAGTCATCGGGGGTCAGCCGGGCCAGTACTTGTTGGGCTTCGGCGTGCTTGAGGTGATGGGGGTCTTGTTGTTTGACTTTGGGCGCAGGCAGGCACACCCAGGCGAAGGGCAGATAGTGGCTCAGGCGTTTTTCGTAGAGGGCGATGCCGGTTTGCAGATAGGTCTCTGCTGTTTTACCGATGGCCCACACTTCTACTTTCATGGAGTGGTGTTGGTGTTGGTAATGGTGAATTTGGGGCGCTGGTTTTTGGGAAAGGCTTCCTTCAATTCGTCGGGGAGGTAAGTTCTTTCAGGAAATCGGTCAATGAGGGCTTGGGCAATTTGGGTAGCTAGGGCGGTATGTCCTTTGTTAACGAGAGCAGCTAGGTATTGGCGGGCGTAGTCGGCCGCTTGTTTGCCAAAATGTGCGTTGAGGTAGTGGCTAATGCCGTGGACGTAGGCTTGTTGCACAAAATCCGGGCGCTCTTCAAAAAAGAGATGCTCGTAGCGCTGGAGCAGATCGAGGTCTGCGGTTTCCTGAAGAAGAGCACTAAGGGTGCTTAGGTCTTCCTCGTTGGCCAGCATCAGGGCCAGTTTGTCGGTAGCCTTTTGAGAGCGGAGTTCTTCGAAGAGCAAGGCCCGAGTGTCGGGCCAGTGGGCACCGCTGATTTGGCGCAGGCGGCTAAGGGTGTGGGCGTCGCCCTGGCGGCAGAAGCGCCGCCGCAGGATGGTGGACTGGTGATCAGTGTCTCCTACTTTTTCGGCGGCGTCTAAGAGGTGGTTTTCCAGGGCAGTCTGTTGGCGGGGAGCGAGGCATTCCCGTTGCCAGAGTGCCACTCCTGCGGGCAAGAAGGCGGCGAGGTAACCCAATTGTGCGAGCATTTCCAATACGGCGAGGGAGCGAGTGGGTTCGTCGAAGTGGGCCTCCAGAATGCGCTCCAGTACGGTGTACTGGGTGCGCTCGGCTAAGGCCACACTAAGTAGGGCAAGCACGGGAGTTGGAGTAGGCAGAGGCGCTTCATCGAAGTGCTTGCGAATGTGTTGATAGTGTTCGTCGTTTCGCGCCATGGAGGCCAAGAAACGCAGGGTGTCAGGCTCTAGCTCTTGCGGGTAAGGTGTCTCCAGAAACAGTTCCAATAGCACTTGCCAGGTTCGCTCGCGCTGTTCGGGGGGCAGCATGTCGGCAGTGGTGAGGAGTTGCAATGCTTGGCGGCAATAGTTGAGGAGCCATTCGCGCTGGGAAGCTTCGGCGGCGGCCGCGCGAGGAGCCAGTTGTTGAAGTACAGCGAGGCTGATGTGAAAAGCTACAAGGGTATCGCCTGCATGGAGTTGGCTCATCAGTGCATCCAAGGCTAAGCGGGCACGGCGCATTTCGGCGGGTTTTAGAGGGCGTTCCTTGGTGCTTTCAGGCAGGGCAGAGCGGATGACAGCAGTGTACTGGTCTTCTGTGCTGCGAAGTTTGCTGGCAAAGTGCGCTTTCAGCGCCAAGGCAAAAGTGGCATCCTTGTCAGCATAATTGCGCACAAAAGCGAGGAGGTCGTCTTTGTTGACCTTGGCCAGGATATTGTCCACCTTCAGCCGGCGCCCGCGGGCCTCCTCTGCTGCTTGGGCTTGCATTTGGCGCTCGCGCTCCTTTTGGGCTAAGTACTGTCTTATCTTGTACAGGGCCACAGCAATGTGAGGGCATATAAGGTGGCGGCCATCTTCCCAGCACTCACAGGCAAAAGCCTTGACCTTACTCGGCGTGATGATAACTTCTGTTTCCAGTAGGTGTTCCCTGTCGGCCACGGTAGTTACCCAGAAATGGCGCTCGATTTCTTCCAGGCGCCTGACGGCCTGGTTGCGCAGTAGCTTCTCGGCTGCCCGCCATACGGCCGCAGGAATGTGGTGTTCAAAGTCGCGGAGCCAGAGTTTCTGCACGTCAGAGAGGGTGTGAGATGGTTAAGGGGGGGAATGCATAAGCAAACGACAAATTTAGCGGCTGCAACAAACTACCATGCTTTTTTCACACACATTTTAATGCACTGCAGTGTTGGCGTCTTACTGCTCTTACTCAGTCTGTACCTATCCCTATTCGTGGCAATCACACGCCAGAACACAGTGTTCACCTGTGATGTCCACTTTTCGATAGGGTTATTCCCACAAGACGCTTTGTCCTCGCCGAATGTAGCGACGAATGTTAACCCAAAAGGCAATAATTAAATACACAATGAGAGGAGAACCCATGCCAATGAAGGAAGTGTAAATGAAATACTTGCGCACTTCTGCCGGTGCAACGTGCATTTTTTCACCCAAATATTGGCAAACACCAAAAGCGCGTCGTTCAACCAAGTCCTTTAGCCAGTAATGCCGCATGGAATGAAAAGCAGTTTTTTAGGACAAAGATAGGCTTTCTTTATCGAGGTGAAACAGACGGGCTGACCTGCTCTACCTGCACCTCATGACCCACGACGACCATGAGCCAGCCCAGCACATCGCCCTGGCGCAATACGTCCTCGTGGCTCAGCCGCGCGCGCACTTGCTGGCGACCTTCCTCTTTGACCGCCTCCACCTGCGCAGCGTCCTCCTTCTT
>FWWL01010305.1_pt1 | contig 10852 bp, 9 predicted proteins | sample 2228331 | NCBI WGS metagenome assembly FWWL01 (sample SAMEA103939775, study PRJEB20133) | metagenome
ATCGACCCTGTCGAGGCGTGGGAGGCGCGTTTGAAATCGATTCAGGCGCGTCAGGAGCGTCAGGCACGCCAGCAGGCTCAAAACGCTAAGCCGTGAGATAGCCCTCACCCCCAGCCCCTCTCCCAGTGGAGCCCTCACCCCCGTCCCCTCTCCCAGAGGGAGAGGGGAGTTTGGCTCCCTCCCTCTCCCGAAGCATCGGGAGAGGGAGGGTCGGGGTGGGTGAGGGCTTATCGAGGCTGAGGGATAATGGTTTTCGCTCTGAAAAATGCGCGAGGGCTTTGGAAGTTGAACCAAAACTGTGTACCCCTGTCAGCTGTTGACCGGGGGAACCTAAAGGAGGGGGACACGCAATCCTGCCCAAAGGAAACTTTTGGGGCGGTTTGGTTACCTTCGAGCGAGCAAAGGAAACTTTTGTTACCTTCGCTCAGACACTCAGAACCTGCAGCGCCTCACGGGCAACATACAGGCGTGGACGCCCGCCAGACTGCGGCGCGACAATCCCCAGCCTCTGCAGTTCGCCCAGCGCCTTGCGCGCCGCTACCGCACTGCATCCCGCTCGCTCCTGCACCTCTTTTGCCAGAAGCGCAGGACGCGCCATCAAAAGCTCCAACGCTTCATAGGCGACACGCGAGCGGATTTCTACCTGCGCCAACCGCTGATGCCACTCGGCATGCAGGCGTTGCAGAGCGCGAATAGTCTCTACCGCCTTGAGGGACTGCTCATGCACCCCGCGCAGAAAGAAAAGCGTCCATTCGCGCCAACAGCCCCGCTCGCTGACCGCTTGGAGTAGGTCGTAGTACTGCGCACGGTGACGCTCGAAATATTCACTCAGATAGAGCAAAGGCGAGGGCAGTAAGTTCCAATGCACCATCAGCAAGATAATCAACAGCCGCCCGACCCGCCCGTTGCCATCCACAAAGGGATGAATCGCCTCAAACTGATAGTGAATGAACGCCAGTCGGACAAGGGGAGGATGCTCGTTCTCTTGGTGGAGATACCGTTCCAGTTGATAGAGGCATTCGCGCATCTCATCTGGAGGAGGTGGTACATAGCGCGCCTCGTTCAGGGTACAAGCGGGCGCACCAATCCAGTTCTGCGTGGTGCGGAACTCGCCCGGGGTGGCGTACTCCCCGCGCACACCTTGCATCAATACCCGATGAATCTCGCAGATGAGGCGCAGGCTCATCGGGAGTGCATTCAGTCGCTGGAGACCGTGTTCCATCGCCTGCACATACTGGTAGACCTCACGCGCATCGGCATGCACTTCCATACCGGGCAAAGAGGGTTGGAGCGCTTCGTAGGCGTAGAGGTCGAGCAGGTCTGCTTGCGTGCCCTCGATACGCGAGGAGAGCACCGCCTCGCGCGCTACCAGCGGGCGTATGAGCAGATAGGGGTTCGTTAGCATGCGTCCCAGCCCAGCCAGTTCGCCCAACGCTCTGTCTGCCTCAGAGAGAGCGTTGATGAGCGGTGGATCATACTCCAGTGCAGGTGGCAGGGGATGCGGCACAAAGGCGTGATAGCCTACTTCACCCCTGCCCACCCGAATGACTCGCCATGACGCCTTCGCACTGAACTGTTCCGCTTGCATCACCGCCATTTTACCTCACGGTATCACGATACCTCCCACCAAGTAGCACAGGCATTCTTGCCTGGGTACCATTCTCCTCTGCACTGACAGGCATGTCTGGGCTATGCTTATGGGCAGGATGCCCAAGCCACCTCCCGAACCTCTGCAATTTCGATTCCGAAAAGTCGAAATGCGCCCATCCTGTGTTATAATGCCTATAGGCGAACCAATCGCCAGAGGAGAGAACAAACGATGAGAAACCGACTGATGTGGGGAATCGCGCTTGCCATATTGCTGGCAAGCCTTGGGTACGCACAGCCGTTCACCTATCAGGGAATGCTCAAACAGAACGGCACTCCTGTGACCGGCACGCTCAGTATGACCTTCAAACTCTACGACGCGCTCACGGGAGGCAGCCCGATTGGCTCCCCCATCACCCAGGATGTCTCGGTTCAGAACGGCTTGTTCACCGTTACTTTGAACTTCGGGAATGTGTGGAACGGTGCCGACCGTTATCTGGAGATTCAGGTGGGTTCGACCGTGTTATCACCCCGTGTGAAAATCAACCCTGTGCCGTATGCCTCGTTCGCCCAGCGTCCGTGGCAGACGGGCGGGAGCAACCTCTTTTACACGAATGGGAATGTCGGGATAGGCACGACTAGCCCCTTCGCCCCCCTCTCGTTAGGTGGTGGGAACGCCAACACCAAACTGGCACTCTGGCAGGGCAACACGGCTGCGGATGTGATGGGATTTGGAGTTGGCTCAGGTCAGTTTCGGATTCACTTACCGAACTCCTCCAATCGCTTCTCGTTTTTGGATGCACCGAACGGGAGCGAGATTTTCACCATTTTTGGCAACGGCAACCTCAAGCTTGCTGACGACCGCAGTATCTCTGGCTTAGACCAGCTGGTGGGTTTCAACGACCTGCGTCTGTACGGAGATGCAACGGGCGGTCCCGACCTGTTTATTGCGGCGAACGGGAATGTCGGGATTGGCACAAATAACCCCGCTGCGCGCCTGTCGTTAGGAGATGGAAATGCGAACACCAAACTGGCACTTTGGCAGGGTTCAGGTGCTAACGACCTGATGGGGTTCGGAGTTGGCTCAGGTCAGTTTCGGATTCACTTGGCGAACTCCGCCTACCGATTCTCTTTTCTGGACGCGCCCAACGGGAGCGAGATTGTGACCATCAAAGGGGATGGGAAAGTCGGGATTGGCACGAGTAGCCCCGGCGAGCAGTTGCGTGTGCAGGATAGCACATTCCTTGGTGGGGATGTTCTCGTCGGTGGGAACTGGTTCAGCGTGCCAGCCGTGACTATGCAAGTAGTGGGTGGTTCGTATGGGCAAGTATATACTTTAGGCCCTAACTTGAGCCAGAATGTGTGGTTGACGCGAATGCCTAACAATACTTCTCAAGGGTTGGTGCTTATTATCGATGAAAACGGTCTCGCCCGAGTGTCGCTATATATTCGTGACGGTGGAGGGCGCGTTATGGCAGGTGAGAAGAACTTCTGTGTGCCTGACCCTGAGGACCCCACACGCGACATCTGGTACGCTTCGATTGAAGGACCTGAAGTGGCGATGTATGTGCGGGGCACGGCGCAACTGGTCAACGGGCGCGCTCGGATTGAACTGCCCGACCACTTCCGCAAACTCGCCGACGAGCAGAGCATGACCGTCCAACTCACGCCCCTGTCGCCCGATACGCTGGGACTCTGCGCAGCTCGAAAAGGGTTGAACGGTATCGAGGTGGTTGAACTGCGCAACGGGCGGGGCAACTACGCGTTCGACTGGGAAGTGAAAGCGGTGCGCAAGGAGTATCGCGATTTCCGCGTCTACCGCTCGTGGGATGAGGTTATGTCGGGTGGTATCGACCCTACTGAGGCGTGGGAGGCACGTTTGAAGTCAATTCAGGCGCGTCAGGAGCGTCAAGCACGCCAGCAGGCTCAAAACGCCAAGCCTTAGGGTAGCCCTCACCCCCTACCCCTCTCCCGATGCTGCGGGAGAGGGGAGCAGACCCTTCGCCTTCGCTCAGGGTGACGAACGGGGTCGTCGGATGACGAACGGGGTGCGTCATTCCCAACCCATCCGTCATTCACCCCCTACCCGTCATTCTGAGCGAAGCGAAGAATCTCACGAGCAAGACTCCCGTGCTACTTTATGGGCAGGATGCCCAAGCCACATCCCAAACCGTTGCAATTTCGATTCCGAAATCGATTTTTCGCCCCAACCTGTGCTATACTACAAATAGGCGAAAAAACTCGCCACAGGAGGTAACATGATGAGGTACAGATTCGGATTAGGGATTGTGCTTGCCACTGTGCTGGCAAGCTTTGTGTACGCTCAGCCGTTCACCTATCAGGGCTTCCTGAAGGATAACGGTGTCCCAGCTAACGGAAGCTATGACTTCCAGTTTCGCCTGTATGATGCACCCACCGGGGATCAACCACCGAACCCGCCCACCATCTATACCACGCGGGATGTGCAGAATGGCTTGTTCACCGTAACGCTGGATTTTGGAACGGCAGTATGGAACGGTGCCGATCGCTACCTCGATATTGCTGTGCGTCGTACGGGCAGCGGACCTGTATTTTATGGGTTACAACCCCGTGTGAAAATCACCCCCACCCCTTACGCCGTTTACAGTACCAATACACGTGGATTGAATGTGGATAACGACTTGAATGTCGGCTTGACGAGCGTCAACAGGTTTATCGGGCTAGCTCCCTGGGATTCCTTTAGCTATGATGGGAAGACCATGGGGCATTATGCCCTTGGCTGGTTCGCCGACTCGTGGAACTTCTATGGTCACACCGCATGGCTTTCTGCCTGGAGTGGCATCAAGTTGTTTACCAGCGGTACGCCACGGCTTGCGATCACTCAAAGCGGGGATGTCGGGATTGGCACGGATAACCCTGTTCACAGGCTGCATGTTGCAGGCGGTCACGCCTTCTTCGCTGAGAATGTGGGGATTAACACCGCCTCACCTGCTCAGAGACTGCATGTAGCGGGCACAGGCTGCTTTGATGGCTATCTCGGCGTCGGCACAACCGACCCTTGGGTACGCCTGTCCTTAGGTGGGACTAACGCCAACACCAAACTGGCACTCTGGCAAGGACCCAATCCCGGAGACTTGATGGGGTTTGGGATTGGTCCCGACCAGTTTCGGCTGCACCTGCACCATCCGGGCAATCGCTTCTCATTCCTAAACGCGCCGGCTGGGAACGAGCTGGTGACCATTGAAGGTGACGGTGATGTGTTTGTGCGTGGGAACTTGCTCACCGTTAGCGGTGGAGGTGATCCCAGCAATTGGCGTGTGAAACTTCAAGGTTGGGCGACTGGCGATATAGAGTATGTTGGCATTATTGAAACTCGCGGTGTTAATGGAAGCAGGAATGTGCACCTGTCCCATTCTGCAGGAAGTGCCGACCATGGAGCCATGTCTGTCCACAATGGCTCTGGTTTTTGGAAAGCAGGGCTTTATGTCGCCTCTTCTGATGGCACTGGTATCGTCTGGGGAGACGTGAAGTCATTCCGCGTCCCAGACCCCGATGACCCTGCGCGCGACATCTGGTACGCCTGTATCGAAGGACCTGAAGCGGCGATGTATGCGCGGGGCACCGCGCAACTGGTCAACGGGCGCGCTCGGATTGAACTGCCCGACCACTTCCGCAAACTCGCCGACGAGCAGGACATGACCGTTCAACTGACCCCACGCTCTGGTGAATCGAAAGGGCTTGCTGCGGTGCGCGTCAGTTTGGACGGCATCGAGGTGGTTGAACTGCTCAACGGGCGGGGCAACTACGCGTTCGACTGGGAAGTGAAAGCGGTGCGCAAGGAGCATCGCGACTTCCAAGTCTACCGCCCGTGGGATGAGGTCTTGCCAGGTGGCATCGACCCTGTCGAGGCGTGGGAGGCGCGTTTGAAATCGATTCAGGCGCGTCAGGAGCGTCAGGCACGCCAGCAGGCTCAAAACGCTAAGCGTTAAACCGTCCTGCCTCTTCCTATGCAAATGCCTGCCGAGCACCTTGCGGGTCGCGACGCCTGCAGAGTGCTTTTTTTCAAAACGCTTGGGCGACCTGTTGCAGACGCACTTCATAGGGGCGCAGGTGGAACTGTTGCACCATCTCATGTGCCTGCTGGAGCCACTTGAGCGCCTCTTGCCCCTCCCCAACCGCCTTCAAAATCTCACACCAAAGCAACGCCTCCTCCACTCGCACCGATGGATGCAGGCTGGTGCAAACGCCCATATAGTCCAACGCTTCACGGGGCTTGCCTACATGTGCCAGCACATACGCGTGAGCCGTTCGCGCCAAATGACATTCTATCGGTTCGCCCGACCGTTGCGCGATCTCCAACGCCGATTGGCTCATCGAGACCGCTTCGGCAGAACGGTTGGCTATCGTGAGGCACTCGGCGATACTGCGCAGGAACCACGCCTCCATCTCGGGCCACTGGCGCGCATGCGGGAGCCAATCGTGCAGGATTTGCGCCCCGACCATCGGTTTGATCACCTGCCCCTCACGGTTGCGCATCGCCCCACGCGCAATCGCATGAATGAGCCACACCGACTCACGCGCATGGGCTTTTTGAGGGCGCACCACGCGCCACGCCTCGTTCGCATACTGCTCTGCCTCCTTGACACGCGTCTGATGCAACAGCCATTGGCAGTGTGAAATCAACACTCTCCCGAGCCAATACGCCCCATTAGGATGCTTCTGTGCCAGCCACCACGCCTGCGCCGTGAGCGTGAGGAAACCCAAGTCCATCCCTTCTGTCTCACCGCCCCACAAGCGATCCCGCATCGTCTCTAATGATTGAGCAAATCGCTCCTCCATCGATAACTCTGGGTCAGGGACCACCAGATGAATCTTTCGGCTGGTGAGAAATGCGGCTTCCTCACCAGAAGCCTCTAACACAAAGCACAGTTGGTGTAGGAGCTCGTCGGAAGGAAGGCTCTCGGAATGTTCCCAAGTGCGAATAGTGCGCTCGCTCACTTGGAGGGCGTGGGCTAACTCGGCGACGCTCCAGCCCTTGCGCCAGCGCAGGGCGCGTATCACATCGCCAATCAGGGGAGGGCGGTCGTAGGGTTTCAGCTCGTCCCGAACCCAGTCCAACGCCTTGACAGCGCGTTTGGCATTCAATAAGAGCAACGCCTGACGCTTCTGCTCTTCGGAAGCCCCTAAGGCGCGCAACACCGCCTCCATCTCGGGCACGGAAGGGCGTGTAAGACCCCGCTCCCACCGCAGAACGGTCGAGGGAGCCACCCCCGCTTCACGCGCTAAACGCGACACCGACCACCCTTTTGCAGTGCGCGCTTTGTGAATCCAATCCCCTATCGAATCCAACTGCACCTGCCTCCTCCTTGCGTTACCGAACAGCCTTGCAAACCCCGTTTTACCCTTTTCTATCATTATACCACGAAACCGTTGCAATTTCGATTCCGAAATGCTCGATTCACGCCTGCGCATGTTATAATGGTCTTACCTTAGGAGGTTGACCGACGATGCATAAGGATAGACGGCTCTTGGGTTTCACATTGATTGAGCTGCTGGTCGTGATTGCGATTATAGCGATTTTGGCAGCGATTTTGTTCCCTGTGTTTGTGCAGGCGCGCGAGAAAGCGCGTCAGACCCACTGCCTGAGCAATCTGCGTCAGCTGGGTACTGCATTTCGCGCCTATGCCTCGGACTATGACGAGCGCATGCCAGGTCCAGCGCCCGGCGACTCGAACACCTATCCCCGTTCTGGTTTGCCCCCTTGGATGTATACTCCCTATCGCTGGGGCATTGAGGGGCACTGGGTGCCTGGCATCTGGGTGTTCGCCTATGGGTGGAACGACCCTTCCCGATCCCCCATTAACCCGTGGTGGCGCGATAACGGCGGACCTGTGAAAGGCGCGCTCTATCCATATGTGAAGAACCCCGGCATCTATGTATGCCCTTCCGACCGTCGCCCTGAGAAGCTGCTCAGCTACTCGATGAACTATTTCATGGGCTTCATTCCCGACGCAACGGTGGAGCGTCCTGCCGAGGTGATTGTGCTGGTCGACGAGCAACTTACTTTGAACGACGGGTTCTTCGTACCGCCGCCTGTAGATTGCCCCTCGATCGTGCATAACCACGGCGCAACTTTCCTGTACTGTGATGCGCATGCGAAATGGGGGCGCGTGACGGGTTCACCGCGCCAAAACAACGCCACCGACTGCCCGAATGTGTTCCCCCTGCGCCACTTCTGCCCGTACATTCCCTTCCCTTGGATAGGCGAGTGTACCTAACAAGTAGCCCTCACCCCCAGCCCTCTCCCACAAGGAGAGGGGAGCCCGACTCCCTCCCCGTTGACGGGGAGGGCTGGGGTGGGGTAGAACTCTACCCTCTCCTTGCTGTTGTAGCTCTCACCCCCAGCCCTCTCCCACAAGGAGAGGGGCATCGGACTCCCTCCCTCTCCCGAAGCGTCTTACTGCACGACAGTTTTTCGAACTCGTGCCCAAAGTTGGCTCCTATTGAGAAGGGCAGACACGGGGGTCCGCCCCTACAGGCAAGGCGATTTGGTAGGGGCGCACCCCCGTGTGCGCCCCTTTTCGATTCTCCCTCAAAAAAGTGTCGTGCAGTAAGATCAGCACTATAACAGCATTCGCAACCTGCCGAATGTGGCGATATTCCCGCTTCGAGCCGATTGGCGCATCGAGACCCGTGTTCGACTCCAAAGAAACGGCGCCAGCGAGTTCTATGTGCAGGCAGGACTGGTGCTGTTCCAAGACGCCGATACCTACTTCAACTTCCACTTGGTGGTCGACCCCGCCACGAATAACCTGTTCGTCAGCACGGGCACCGAGTGGCAGGGGCAGTACAGTTTCGCAGGCTTAGCCTCAGCAGAGGGGTGGTCGCCCGTGCAAAGTGATACGGTACGCCTGCTGATACGCCAGCGTGAGCCAGCAGGGGCTATCGCCTTCTACTACGACCGTGAAGCAAGATGGTTGCGTGGACGATGCCGACCTCCTGCGCGTGCCGTTCGCTTTCGGTAATACAGGGTGCAGTCTGGAAGAGGATATTGACCGCAACCGCATTGTCGACGACGCAGACCTGCTTTTGGTCTTATTCGCCTTTGGAGAAGGTTGTTGACATAGAATCGCAGGAATCCCTTATCCCCTCACGAACTCTCCTCATGGGAGGTACAAATCCTATGCGAGCGATTTTATGCATCGGTTTGGTGGCGCTTCTGCTGGGGATGCCCATGCTTGCCCAGCAGAAAGAGGAGCCGAAGGAACCCCCCATTAAGACAACCGTTGGGGAGATACTAAAAAATCAGGACAAGTTCCACAAGAAGTTGGTGCAGGTGGAGGGCAGGGTCACCAAGTTCCGTAAGCGCACCTCACGAGCGGGAAACGCCTACACCACCTTCACCCTCAAACAGGGTAACGACGAGATGACCGTCTTCTCCTATGGGCACCTGGATCTGGCGAACGATAATGAGGTTATCGTGATCGGACGCTACTATAAGGAGAAGCGGGTGGGGCGCGACACCTTCAAGAACGAGATCGACGCCAGCCCTAAAGAGGGTGGCAAAGTGATGAAGAAGGAGGCATCCACAGAGAAGAGCGGAGCGAGTTAGCGTCAGTGTTCCTCCATTTTTGATCGCCTACCGCTGAGGGTGTTGGAGAAAAGTGGCTTGGGCATCTTGCCCATTCAGCATAAAGGGGGGATGCTCATTCTTTCGTTCTGCGCTTGGGAAGAGAGGTCTTAGCTCACCTCGCCTTTTGTAATGCGCATAAACACATCCTCGAGGTCGAGCGATTCCTCTCGGAAGCTGGCGATGCGGTAGCCATCGTGAATGAGGCGAGTGAGTAGGTCTGCTTGCTCTTCTAACCCCCCTGAAAAGTGCACCACGAGGCTTCCATCTCGGAGGTCTATTCCATGTACAAGGCTCTCGCGCTCCAGACGCTGGCACAGTGGCTCCAACTCGCCTATTGGGCGAATCTCGATGAGGCGGTTTGCCTGCAACTGCTTGACTATCTCGTCGACTGCTCCCCACACCAGTAGTTCGCCCTTCTCAATGATGCCGATTTTGTTGCAGAAGTCCGCCAACTCTGGCAAGATATGCGACGAGACCAGCACGATTTTGCCCATCGCTCCCAGTTCGCGTATCAGCTCCTTAATTTCAATGCGGGCGCGGGGGTCTAAACCCGATGCGGGTTCATCCAAGAGCAGGAGCAGAGGGTCGTGTACGAGGCTCTTGGCGAGGCAGAGGCGTTGTTGCATCCCTCGTGAGAGAGTCTCCACGAACGCTTCCTTTTTGACCGTCAGGTCAGTAAGTGCAAGCACATTCTCGATTATCGTGGCACGCTGGGACTTCGGGATGCGATACGCCGCCGCAAAGAACTCCAGGTATTCCGTGACGGTAATCCCCTCGTATAGCCCGAAGAAGTCGGGCATGTAGCCAAGCAGAGGGCGTACCTCCTCCGGGAACTTCACGATATCGATGCCGTTCAGGGTCGCTGTGCCTGAGGTAGGCTCTAATAGCGTTGCGAGCATCTTGATAGTGGTGGTCTTGCCCGCCCCGTTGGGACCGATGAACCCAAACACATCGCCGGGCACGAGTTGGAACGAAATGTTATTCACCGCCACGAGCGTGCCGAACTCCTTGCGTAGTTCCTTTACCTCCAGCATTGTGCAACCTCCTACCTCCATTTGCGCCAGTCGCGCCGAAGTTTCCTATAAGTATGCATCAAAGGAAAGATAGCCATCAGCAGATAGGTGATGCTCTGCACCCACAACCAGCCATTGAAAATAGAGTAGCGTTCATCCCAAGTAGACCACGAAGAGGGTTCAGAAAACTCACCGAGAGCATAGAACGGATTGAACCAGAAAACAAATTGACCACTTACCAGACCCACCAACCACCACTCAACTTGGCTGCTGAAAGTATCGAGCTTCAGATTCTCGTAAAATGGATCGCCCGCAAAAGCATCGAAAACAACAAAAAGCATCGGGAGCAATAAGAGGGTTATCACCTGAAATGCATAAGTCAGCGCAATTGCCGAAATCGTGCGTCGAGTGAAGTAGGCAACCCAAGTGCCCACACTGATGAGTAAAACCCCCCAGCTAAACGCTATCATTAAAGCGAAGACACTGTGAACCAGTAAGCTCAATATCTGCCCAAAGTCGTAGCCTGTTGCAATTAGAGGGACGAAAAAGGGAACTGCGCTAAGCGTAAGCAAGGCAAGCATTAGCACAGATGCGCCCCACTTGCCTCTAAAAATCTCTTTCGCGGAGAGGCGAGTAAGCG
>FWWL01007300.1_pt1 | contig 10846 bp, 7 predicted proteins | sample 2228331 | NCBI WGS metagenome assembly FWWL01 (sample SAMEA103939775, study PRJEB20133) | metagenome
TCCGTCGCCAGGTCGCCATCTAACTCTACGGCTGAAAGCCTCCCGCCCTGCAATTCCACTGTGTCGTCTTCCTGCTTGACCGCGGCACCCATCTCGCGGAGGACTTCGAGCGCGAGCTTCTCGCCCTGATTATCGTCGCGGAGCCCTCGAATCTGGATAGCGGACTCAGTGGCTGCCGCTGCTGCAAGAAGGGCCGCGCTCCCAGGCCAGTCGCCATTGACCCGATACCGGCCCCGCTGATAGGTCTGCGGTTTCACGACAAAACGCATGAGGTCCTGGGCAGCCTCGACGTGAACGCCAAACCTCTCCAGGACTTCGAGCGTCTGTTTGACGGGCGCTTTTGAGACAAGTTTTTCTGTAACGATGATCTCGACATCCTCGCCGATGAGAGGGGCGAGGAATAACAAGCCACTCACAAACTGTGAGCTGCGCGCGCCACAAATTTCGACGCGTCCACCGCGCAGCGCTCCGCCCCGGAGCGTGATCGGCAAGCACCCATTGTTGGACTCCGTCCGACAACCTAACTGTTCCAAGGCAGCAAGCAAATCGCCATTGGGCCGCTTGCCCAAAGACTCAGGTCGGTCAGTTTCAAATCTCACTTCGGGAAGTCGCGCACAAACCGCCATGAGAAACCTGAGCACGGCCCCTGCATTACCGACGTTCAGAACGTAGGGCGGTGCTAACTCAAATTGGCCTCCTCGTCCGCGAACAATTGCGTCAATACAAGGCTCTCGAGATGGGCTTCCTTCGGGCGCAAAATGGCCCTGAAGCTCAATGGGCACCCCCAGCAATCTCAGGCAACGCTGGAGGGCCATTGCATCCTCACTGGTCGCCACGTTGCGGACGCGACTTTCTCCTTCTGCGAGAGCTGCTGCGAGCAGAAGGCGCGTCGTGTAGTTCTTTGAGGGTTGGGCCCAGATTCCGCCGCTCAGTTTTTGCGGACCCGGCGTGATGATGGCAGTTGTAGGTGCGGAAGAAAGTATGTTCATACGATGACAAAGATCCCTAAATTTACGATTCGTCCGGCTGTTTCACGATGATGCACTGGGGACGTTTTTCTCTTTGGCGTAAGCTTTTTCGTACAGATAATCAAAGATGCTCACGAGCAAGAATCCGATCATGAGCATCCCGAAAAAGAAGTACATCCCACGCGTTTCGCGTAGAAAAAGCCTTACGAGGATGAGCTGCACCAGGCAGAAGACGTCGAAGTAGACGTTCATGAGAACGTAGTCGCGCAGCGCCATTCTCTCGTTGACGCCCTTCTGCCGAGCTGGCGCCGCATGGCTTTCCTTGTCCACCGTTGCCGAGTCACTTTTCGGCTCAGTTTTCTCAGGCGTCTGTTGCGACCTCTTTTTCTTCGCCATATTCCACCCCTCTACGGCCGTTTTTGGGATTTTTCGACGTCGGCAATGCGCGCCCGCACATCTCGCTGATTGCTATCGAGCAGCAATGAGCGTTTCCAGAAATCCACTGCCAAGTCGCGCTTTCCCATGCGGAAGTAAATATCACCCAGATGCTTCAGAATCTCAGCATCATCGCCCATCAGTTTCCATGCTTTTTCCACGTACTCGCGCGCACGCTCCAGGTTGCCCTTGCGGTAGTAAACCCAGCCGAGACTGTCGAGAATGTGGGCAGCGTTAGGGTTGATCTCGAGTGCGCGCTTAATGAGCTCTTCAGCCTCATCGAGATTCTTTCCCAGATCCGCGTACATATACCCCAGCGCGTTGAGGGCACTGTCGTTGAGCGGGTTGATCTCGATCGATTTTTTCAGGGCCGCCTCGGCAGCTTCGTGATTCTTTTTCTCGATAAAGATCGACCCCAGCATATAGTAAACAATGTCGCGATTGCGCCCCCGCACCTTGAGCATTTCCTTGAGCGTTTTCTCCGCGGCATCATAGCGCTTTTGATTGAAGAGCGCAATGGCGCGCATGAGCCGCGTGTCCTCCGTGCGGCCGGTCGCCTTCTCCGCTTCGTCCACCACAGCGAGCGCTTCTTCAGAACGTCCCGCTTTGTTCAGGGCATCCACCAGCAGCCGGTAACCGTCCAATTTCTTGGGATCGCGCTCGATAAGTTTGCGATAGGTGGGGATGGCTTTGTCGTACTGGCGGGCATCCACGTACGTGTCGGCCCACATGCGGTCGACGTCGGGATTGTCGGGGAACTGCTTGGCAGCTCGCTCGATGACCTCAAAGGCTTTGGCGTGCTCGTCGCGCACGTTGTAGATTTGGACGAGCCGCGCGTAAATTGGGAATCGGTCGGGCGCCTCGTCCAGGCTTTTCTCGAACCACCGCGCAGCCCGCTCGAGTTCTCCCTCGTAGAGAAATGTTTCCGCGGCCAAGGCGTAAAAATTGGTTTTGTCCGGCGCTTTTTCGGCGAGCTCGTTGATCATTGTCTCAAGAGTTTCCCATTCCTTACTCTCCGCCAGGAGCTTCATGTAGCGCGCCACGAGCGCCTGATTGGCGGGGGCCAAGTCCACAGCCTTGCGGTAGAATGCCAGCGCTTCTGATTTCTCGCCCGCGTGTTCGGCAAGCTCCCCGAGAGCCACGTAAAATTCCGGCTTATCGCCGAGCTTGGCCAGCCCTTCGTGCAAGATGGCGCGCGCCTCTTCGACCTGGCGCTCGTGCTCAAGCAGCGAAGCCACATTGACGTAGAGCAGGGGGATATTAGGATTGAAGCGCAGCGCTTTTTTCAACACCTGGATAGCGCGAGCCCTGTCCTTAACGTTAGTAAAGGTTGTTGCGATCGCCTCGTAAATATCCGTGCGATCGGGCGCCAGTTCCATTGCGCGCGAATAGTACTCTCCAGCTTGATCGTAGTCGCTGTTCTCCACGAGAAGAGCGGCCGTGGCGAGGAGGGCGTCCACGTTCTCCAGGTCCAGCTCAAGCACCCGCTTATACTGCTCGATTGCTGCCGTTGTTTCTTTCTCGCGCGCCAGCTGTTCCGCGTACAGACGCTGAATCTCCGTCGAGTAAGGGTACTCTTGGGCGAACTTCTTGTACTCCTCGAGAAGTGCTTTGCGCCCCTTGCCTTGGGTGGCTCGCGTGACCAACGCGTCGAAAAGCCGCTGAAGTTGCATATTCCGCGGCTCGATGAGGAGGGCGCGTTTACACGTCTCGATCGCCTGACTTGTCTGGCCCAACTCGGACTGCAGCATCGCCAGCTGCATGTAGCCATTCACGAAGCCGCGCCGCTGCTCGATCACACGCTCATAAAGAGCCGCGGCTTCTTCGCGCTGTCCCCGCGCGTTGAGCAAGTTGGCAAGGATGAAGAGCGAGTAGGTATCCTTGGGCGAGGTCGCCACAATCTCGCGATAAACGCTGATCAGCTTGTCGAGATCCCGCTTCGCCGTATAAACGGCCACAAGTTCCTTGAGAACATCAAGATTACGCGGTTGGAGTTTTCTCGCCTTTTCCAAGGAAGCGATCGCTCGCTCGAGCCACTTGTCTTGTTCCTGCCGCGTGTTTGCCTCTTCTGCTCGCGCCACAGCCAGTTGAGCATCGCGCAGCAAGGCGTGGACGTTTTGAGGATGCTGCGTCAACGCCTTTGTGATGACGCGATCGGCTTCGTCGAACTTCTGGGCGCCAAGCAGCGCATCGACCAGACTCAGCATGCATGCGAGGCAGTTCGGATCGGTTTCCAACGCAGCCCGCAGCTCTGCTTCGGCCCGGGCATATTCATCGCGCTCCAGATACAGCTGGGCCATCCAGAAATGGCGGCGCGTTTCTATCTTCTTGAGCTCTTCAGGGGATAGCTGCACCCGATCCCAAAAGAGAAAAAAGTCGTCGGACAGCCACCCAATCGCCTCCAACATCTCCATGCCCTGTCGGCCGATGACGCCTGTGGTCATTGAGCTCTCAAGGCGCGGCCGGGGCAGCGAGCCAACCTGTTCGGGAAGTGCCCTTGGACCAGAAGTTGTCCTCGTCATGGGCTGTGAGGGAGACGTCGTTGAGCAGTGGCCACTGCTCGCAAGGAGCATGCAAGCATACCCTGCGCAGAGAATTCTTATCATTTTACTCATTGACCGGTTTTCCAGAAAAGGCCACCCCATGCCAGTTTATCGCGAAGCTTTTCAAAAAAGCGATCTTCAAACACAATCAAACGAACGTACACTGGGGCCTTGTAAATCTTTAGCCGGTGTCTCTCATCCACAAGGCAACACGGCCGCCCGTCCACGAGAAGCTGGGCCTCCTCGAGTTGTTTCTGCGGATGAAACTCAACCACGATCTGGTGATTGCCCGAGAGCACAATGGGCGAAAAGTTGAGCCGATGCGGGCAGATGGCGTTGAGGATGATCGCCTCAAGGCTCGGCTCGAGCACGGGGCCGCGAGCAGCATAGTTGTAGGCCGAAGAGCCCGTTGGCGTGGCAACGAGAAGGCCATCCGCATACAGGTCGCTTGCCGGCTTGCCGTCGACGGCAAGGCGCAAGTGAACCATCCGCCCCCACGAACTTTTCGATACGACCACGTCGTTGAGGGCTAGAGCGCCGCGCACGAGCGGCGGCCCATTGGAATCCTGCCTCGAGTCGACGTCCACGGCCAGCAGCATCCGCTCCTCAGTCCTGAACTCACTGCGGTCGAGCAGATCGAGTGCTGCAGGCAGAGCTTGCGGCTCGACCTGCGTGTGAAAACCAAGGTCGCCCAGCTGCACCGCCAGAATAGGGATTCCCAGGGGGGCCACCAAGTGCGCTGCGTAGAGGATCGTTCCGTCGCCGCCTAACGTTATCGCCCAACGCGCTCCCTGGAAAAGTGCGCAGACTTCGTCGTCGCTGAGGATTCGCACCTCGCTGCCGGGAGAATCTTTCTTCCTAGCCTCCACATTCGTGACAACCTCATAGCCACGCTTTGCAGCCCATGCTTCCACCTCGCGCAGCAGCGCAATGGCGTGGGGCTTTTGACGATGGGCAATAACGGCGATCTTACTCTGGCTCATGATCTGTGCTTTCTGCAGCTTTACTTTATTTGAAAGGCCTCCTCCACAAGAGCGCCAACGTCAATAACTGGTGTGGACGTGCGCTTGCGTGTTACGTGGGCCAAATACTCTCGATTTCCCGATCCACCTTGGATGGGGGAGGGCATGATTTGCAAGATCGTCCACCCTGTTTCGGGAAACGTGCGGATGAGCTCGCTGAGAATTCTTTCATGAGTTTCGCGGCTGCGGATCACGCCCTGCCCACGAGAGACGTCCGCGCGTGTTGCCTCAAACTGCGGCTTGATGAGCACCACTCCCTCCGCGTCATTGCTTAGGCATCGAGCCAAGGTTGGCAGAATCTTGGTGACAGAGATAAACGACACGTCCATGGCCATCATCGTCGGGATGGGATCAAAAAGATCGGGCGAGAGGAAGCGCGCATTGGTATGCTCGACGAGCCGCACGCGCGGATCCTGTCGAAGTTTGGCGTGAAGCATGCTTTTGCCGACATCGATGGCGTACACCAATCGCGCGCCATGTTGGAGCAAGCAATCCGTGAATCCCCCCGTCGATGCACCAATGTCGCAGCAAACTAAGTCGCTTACATTCAATCGAAACCGTGCCAAGGCCGCCTCGAGTTTCACCCCCCCTCGGCTGACGTAACGCTCGGGCGCGAGGAGGACGAGGGGCGTCTGGGGAGAGACTTTCTGCCCTGGCTTCAGGCGATGCCCCTCGGGGGTGGTGATCTGTCCAGCCAGAAGAAGTCGTTGGGCCTGTTCGCGAGAACTGGCCAAACCTCTTTCCACGGCTAGGACGTCAGCCCGAATCGCTGGGCCTGACCGGGGCACGCCAGGCTTCGATTTTTCGCGGGGTTCTTGCATTTTCCCGTTGACCGCCCTGCAATCTTTGGCGTACTCGCCAGTATTGAGAACAACAATATGCAGCTAGAAGTTTAGCTGCAAATCTTGTCTTGAGGAAAGGAGTCGTTATGACGAAGCAGGAACTCATCGATGTCGTGGCCGACAAGTGTGACCTAAGCAAGGCTGCTGCCAAGGCCGCTATCGAGACCGTGTTCGAGGAAATCGCCAAGGCCATCAAGAAAGAAAAGCGGTTCCAGATGCCTGGCTTTGGAACCTTCTCCGTGAAGACGCGCAAAGCCCGCACGGGCCGCAACCCCAAGACGGGGGAAGAGATCAAGATCAAGGCCAGCAAGACCGTTGGCTTCAAGCCTGCTCCTACGCTCAAAGAGAAACTCTAATCGTTCGGATTTCCGACGAACGGGCGGCGAAAAAGCTTCGGTCTTTTTCGCCGCTCTTTTTTGGGGCCCGCCGAAGTGGAATTTAGTTCTCCATTTCTTCTGTAAAGTAATCACGTCGGCAGCAAAGTCCCTCTTCCTTGAGTGCCCGAGAAGCGACTTTCCATTGCAGCCGAAAAGCTGCCGCGACAAAGCTTTTTGCCAGCCAAAAGCGAGGAACGCCCATGACCACACTTGTTGACTTTGCGAGAGATCTTCGGAACCGCATCGACATCGTTGATGTCATTGGCAACTACGTCCAGCTCACGCGTGCTGGCTCAAACTGGAAAGGACTGTGTCCGTTTCATCGCGAGAAGACGCCCTCCTTCATGGTCAGTCCCACGAAAAACATGTTCCACTGCTTTGGCTGTCATGTTGGCGGTGATGTCATCCGCTTCGTCGAGCTCATCGAACACGTTGAATGGAAAGAGGCCGTCAAGCTTCTGGCTGAGCGTTGCGGCATTCCCATGCCGAAGCTGAGCTTTCGGGAGTCGGTACGCAGCGACGTCAAGAAAACTCTTTATGAAATTAACGATTTATCAGCCAAGCATTTCGAAGCCAATCTTTGTGCTGCACTGCAACAAGAAGGTCATCCGGTGCGTGAATTCATTGAGCGCCGTCGTTTGGACTCGGAAACGATCCAGAAGTTCCGCCTTGGGTTGGCGCTCGATGAGTGGGGACGTCTCACCGAAGAAATACGCCGCGCAGGCTACGATTTAACTCAGGCTGTCGGTGCAGGCGTGCTCTTGAAGCATCCCGACAGCGGCCGCATCTACGATCGCTTTCGCGGACGTTTTGTTTTCCCAATTTGCGACAATGTTGGCCGGCCCATCGCCTTTGGGGCACGCCTCTATCTTCCCGATGCTCCCGACGATCAGCCTAAGTACATTAATTCCCCTGAAACGGAGCTCTATCACAAAGGCGAGCATCTCTACGCCTTCCATCTGGCCAAAGAGACAATTGCGCGCAAGCGATATGCCATCCTCGTGGAAGGCTACATGGACGCTATCCGTCTTCACCAGGCGGGTTTCACGAACACGATCGCCTCATGTGGCACGGCCCTCACCTCAGACCAGGCGCGGCATCTGCGACGTCTGTGCGATCGGGTTGTCTTTGTCTACGACGGTGACGATGCGGGCCAAAAGGCCATGCTGCGGGGCAGCCTGGTGCTCCTCGAACACGATTTTCTGATTAGCATCGTGGCTCTGCCCGACGACCACGACCCCGACTCGTTCATCCTTGCTCACGGGGCCGACAAATTCCGTGAGCATTTGGAGCGGGCGAGTGATTTCTTCGAGTTCTTTCTCGAGCGCGCGAAAGCGATGTTTGGTGTCGATAACGTCAGTGCAAAGACGCAAGTCTTTCGCTTCCTCGTGCCCATTTTGCGCAAGGTTACCAACGCTATCGCTCTCGAGACCTATTTGCGCCGAACGGCAGCCGAGCTCGACACCGATGTGCGTGCCCTGAGGCGCGAGCTCGCAAAAGCGTCCGACAAAATTGAGGTCCGGTCAACTCCCCCTCGCCAAGCAGCAATCTCGACCGCCCCCGTCATTGAACGCTACGTTCTGAAGCTCAGTGTGGAGAACGAAGAGCTTCGTTTTGTGATCCTCGAGCACATCCAGCCCGAGTGGCTGACCAATGAGCTCGTTCGTAAGTGGTTTGAGGTTTGCCGCGATCGAACGCTCGACGGACTCGACGTCGACTGGGAGTCTCTCCTCTCGCAGTGTGAGACCGAGGCTGGTGAACAAGAAGCTGCCCTCCTCCGCTCGATTGCCCTTGAGGAGAGCGAGCCGCTCGAGGCGGTCGACGAGCTCATTATCCGCAATGTCGCAGCGCGGCTTGAACAAGCCTATCTCCGCAAGGAATGGGGAAAGATTGTGGAGACTTGCGCTCAGCTTTTCCCCAACGAACCGCAAGGTGAAGCCAGCCCGGAAGTGGCAAAGAGAATCAAGACGGAGCTCAGTCGCTACGCTCGAGTGGCGCGCGAGGTTCGGCCAGATCCCCTTGTGTGGCGGAATACGGGCTTCTGCTGAGAGCGGCTCTGGGGGGTTACGAGCCGCTGCGCTTGCGCCCCAACGCCCTGTAGAGTATGCGGCGTAGAGTCTGCCCCACGCGAAGCACAAATGGAGGGCTCTCAAGAAGTTCTTTCTGTTCAGCTTGTGTCGCGCGCGGAAAGGATCGCGCCTTGATCTTCACTAGGTGCCATTCGTCGACACGACAGGCGAAAGAAAACAATCGCTGCCGCAACCACCCACGCCCCGAGAAACACGCCGTCTGGAAATCGATAAAAGCGGGGCTTCCATCAGGCCGCACGAGAATGTTTTTGCGGCGCACATCGCCGTGAGCCACTCCACGTTCGTGCATGGCCCGCAAAAGTGCCAAAGCCGCATCGAAGAATTGCGGTGTCACCACCTGCCGCACATTCTTTTTCGGCAAGAGATCTCCTGCGAAGTGCTCGATCACAATACCTGTTTTCCCCACGCGTGTAAGGAGGCGTGGCACGCCGTTGAGGCCATCCAGGCGTTCCAAAGCTTTGGCTTCGCGTGCCGTCACCCATTGTCCCCAGAGACGCCCCGGCCAACCACGCCCGGCATAGTCCTTGAGAATCGCCATCGTCCCTTCCCACTCCACCAGGGTCACATCGGGAGTAAAAAAACGATCCGCTCGCTTCAGCACTTGCAGCGGACGCAGCGATTCCGCTACCGTTGGTCCCATGGGTGAGGGCGATGCCGTCACTCTTTTGTCCGTCACTCTGGCCATGGCACCCGCTGGAGCGACCCCTTCAAAAACGCTTCGCACCAAGGATCAATACGGCGTGTGGCGTCGTGCGACGTGATCTTATAAACAAGAACTTGCTCCACTGTTTCGCCTGCTGGAATTTCCACAAAGAAAACTTCGCCCAGAACATCCTTGCGATCGCGTGTACGGCGATCCGCGTAGACGACCACCTTGACGCCGTGCGCAGGACTTTCGCCTGTATTCGCGAGTTTGACAACGAGACGAAGCTGTTTCTTTTCGCTATCCTCACTTGTCGGCGGCGTGATCGTAACTCCCAAGGGCTTGAGCCGGGGCTTCGTCAGCACTTTTAGACGCGTGACCCGCTGGTTGTTGTCGAGGCGCCCTTCGGCATCTGGGGTCGCGGACCATGCTCGGAAAAGCAGTTCGTGGAGTCCCGCATTGCGATAGGGATCCCATCGCACGGGGATGATGACGCGCTCCTTGGGCGCAATATCGATGGGATAACTCGGCTTCAATACGCGCGATTGCAGCGGAGGCGTTCCTGTCGTCGTCCCGTCGTAACCTTCCACGCGAATGTTACGGGCAACGGCTGCACCAATATTTTCCACCACGACGTTGAACAAGACTGTCTCGCCATCGACGACCGGAGTTTTGTGCGGCAGGATCCCCCCCTCAGGAATGACGAGATCGGGCATGGCAATGCGGCCAAGCGTGATTGGATGAGAGGCGGACACTGTTGTGTCTCCCCGCCTTCCTTCCACGTGCAAGACAAGCCGCTCCTGTTCGGGGAAGTCCTGATAGTTGCGGCGCAAGCTGAGGCGCTGAAACTCCGCCGGAACGAGGAGGGGCGCGCTCGTCACCGATTCAGTCAGCTTACGCCCCTCGGTGTCCGCCAGCCATGCCACAACGGGCGAGATGGGTGCGTCCCCGACGTTGGCCACGTCGAATTCCACCAGTGTGGTGGGAGGGCTCGCCACGTGTCGGATGAGCATCTCAGCCGTGGCAAGGCGCAGAGGCTCTGAGGTTTCCTCTCCCGCCCCAACCACAGCGACTGTGCGTTTTGGTTCGAGGGCGCTCTCTGCCTTATCCTCATGAGTGCGGACCCAAAGCTGGCCTTCCCACAGGCCCGCCGGCACCTTACCGCTCATTGTGATCGCGCGACGCTCGCGCGGGAGAAAGCTGTATTCGGGGCTATCGAGAATGACCGCCTGGGACTTGAATGTGAAGGTCGCCCGCCGCACCGGCAGCTCTGACTTGTTCTCCACATCGAAAGTCAATGTCGCCACCGTTTTGCCGGCAGTCGTTTCGGTGGAGCGCTTGACTGGACCGACGAGTTGCAAATCTTGCGCCCGTGCCAACCCTTTGACAAACATTCCGCCCTCGGTGCGCAGTCCCGTTGTCATGGCGGGATCACCCAGGAGAATGAACATCCGCACAAGGCTTTCCGGTTGGCCCTGTGCCAAGTAGCGATACGCCGCCAGCGTGAGGGCCGCTCCCAAGGGCTCTGTTCTCTCCGCCAACAGGCTTCGCACGATCTCCCTGGAGAGAAGCTCGTGAATGGCCACCATTCCCGGGCCTGACGGGACGTAGCAGGCGACGGCTCCCCCGTTGGGCACTCGCAGGAAATCCTCGCTAATGCAGACGTTCCAGCGTGGCATGGGGTAGTCGATCGCGCCGCTATTGCAAGTCATGTTGAGGACGATTGAGAGCTTATCGCGGTTTCGCAGCATGAGATTGTCCGAGTTCTCACTGTCACCACCGAACCAGATGCGCTGCGTCGACCACACGTTGGGCGAGCCATGGCCAAAGTACCAGACGAGCGCCGTCCCATCGTTGAAGAGATTGCGGATCTTTCGCGTCATCTCGCGACTCACCTTCGCTTGGCGCGCTTCCGCGACCTCGGCA
>FWWL01010310.1_pt1 | contig 10843 bp, 10 predicted proteins | sample 2228331 | NCBI WGS metagenome assembly FWWL01 (sample SAMEA103939775, study PRJEB20133) | metagenome
ACGCCCGCGCCTTAGAAGAGGAAACCCTGCGCAAACAGCAGGAGCTGTTAGGAGAGCACCTCATCCGACAAGAGGTGGTCATCTGCACCGCAGCGGTGCCCGGCAAGCGTGCCCCTCTGCTCATCCCACGCTGGGTGGTCGAGCGCATGCGCCCCGGAAGCGTGATTATCGACCTTGCTGCAGAATGGGGAGGCAACTGCGAACTCACACAACCGGGCATCACGGTTGAGCATAACGGGGTGCAAATTGTGGGGGCGGTGAATCTCGCCTCTACTGTGCCTACTGATGCCAGTCTACTCTATGCCCGCAATCTCTTCAACTTCGTTTCGCACCTGCATAAAGCAGGAATAGTTGAGAAGCCTGAAACTGCTTTGGAAGACCCCATCGCCAAAGAAACGCTCGCCACGATGGGGGGCAAAGTGGTGAACCCGCGTATTGCCGAACTGCTCTCGTCCTAATCAGTGCCTATGTTTCTCGGAACGCAACGGGTCAACTCAAAAGGACATCTCGAAATCGGTGGGTGCGACGCTGTTGAGCTGGCGGAACAGTTCGGAACCCCCCTCTATGTGTTAGATGAGGAAGCATTTCGCCTGCGATGTCGGGAGTTTTGCACCGCCTTCTGCTCCCGTAAGCCTGATACCACTATTGCCTATGCAGGCAAGGCGTCGCTCAACCTCGCCATCTGCAAAATCGTGCAAGAAGAAGGGCTATCCCTCGATGTCGCATCCATCGGTGAACTCTACACCGCCCTGAAAGCCGAGTTCCCCACCGAAAGAATCTACCTTCACGGGGTCTATAAGACCTCAGAGGAGCTTCGCTTGGCGGTCGAGTCGCAGATTTCAGCGATTGTGCTGGATAACTTCGAGGAGATAGCGCGCCTGCTGACGATCGCCGATAACCGCCCTGTTCAGGTGATGATACGCGTGGCGCCTGAGGTCTCCGCCTCCACCCACCCGCTCATACGAACGGGGCAACTGGATAGCAAGTTCGGTTTCCACTTGGTAAATGGAGACGCGCTACGCGCCGTGAAGCAGGTGCTTGGGGAGCCGAATCTGCATCTTGTTGGCTTCCACTGCCACATCGGCTCGCAAATCCACGACCTGAGTGCTTTTGCGGAGGCGACTCGTGCGATGGTACAGTTCCTCGCAGAAGTACGCCAACAGACGGGGTTCACTGCGCCTGCGCTCAATCTGGGCGGGGGGTTGGCAGTACGCTATACGCCCGACGATGAGGTCCCCTCTGTAGAGGCATTTGCCGAGACGCTCATCCAGACTCTCCGGGCTGAGTGTGCGCGTGCTCAGCTGCCAGAGCCTGCGCTTGTGGTAGAACCCGGACGCTCGCTGATTGCGGAGGCGGGTATTACGCTCTACCGCGTAGGGGCGGTCAAGCATGTGCCCCATCAACGCCCTGACTTCCCGAACGACTACCTGATAGTAGATGGAGGCGTTTCTGATAATCCTCGTCCGCAGATGTATGGAGCGCGCTACACCGCACTCAACGCCCACAAAGCCGACCCCCATCACCCCACGAGTCCCTACCGCATCCTCGGCAAGCACTGCGAAACCGACCCGATTATCGACTGGGCGAACCTCCCTGAGACTCATGCAGGCGAGGTGCTGGCTATCCTCTCCACGGGTGCGTATGCCTACTCGATGAGTAGCAACTACAATCGCTATCCACGCCCTGCAATGGTGAGTGTCTATCGGGGGCAAGCGCGCGTGATTGTCGAGCGCGAAACACCCGAATCGGTGATTGCGCACGATCGATAAGGGCTGAACTGGGGTTGGGCATCCCACCCACATCGCTCTCTGTATTGGGTATCCTAAAAGCGTAGGAGGTTGGTTGGTATGGCAACGACGATTAAATGGTTCGGGCACTCCACCTTTCTGATTCAGTCCCCTCAGGGCAAGCATATTTTGATCGACCCGTGGGTATACGGAAATCCAGCGTGTCCCGAAAGTGAAAAGAAGCTTCCGCGCCTCGACTATATGCTCATCACGCACGGGCACTCCGACCATTTTGGCGATGCAATTAAGATTGCGCGTGAGTTCTCCCCGCAAATCTTCGCTATTTTTGAAATCTACCTCTATCTTGCCCAGCACGGTATCAACACCCTCCAGCCGATGAATAAGGGCGGTTCGATCACCGTGGACGGCATCACTTTCACGATGGCGAATGCGTTCCATAGTGGCGGGATCGATGAGCAAGGGAAGGTCTTCTACGCAGGGGAGCCTGCAGGCTTTGTGATTCGCTTGGAGGACGGGCTGACCCTCTACCATGCGGGCGACACCTGCGTGTTTGGCGATATGAAACTTATCGGGGAGATTTACCAGCCCCAGATTGCGATGTTGCCAATAGGCGACCGCTTCACGATGGGACCTAAGGAGGCAGCGTACGCCATTCAGTTGCTGGGTGTCAAGAAGGTAATCCCGATGCACTGGGGCACATTCCCGCTTCTGACAGGCACACCAGAACAGTTGCGCGAAGCCACGCGCCATATTGAAGGGCTGGAGATACTCACGATGCGTCCTGGCGAGACCATCGCCGTCTGATCAGCCACGCCATCAGGAGTATCCCGCCCGTATCGATAAGCACATCGACGGCTGAGGCGGTGCGTCCGGGCACGAACGATTGCTGACACTCATCCAAAATGGCGCGCAAAATGCTCGTGACCACCGCCCACCACAAAGCAGGCTGAGGTGCGAACCCAAACCCGATAGAGAACGCCCGATAGCCCAGCCATGTGAGGATAGCAAACCCGCAAAAATGGGCGCCTTTGCGCACGACAAAGTTCATCGCACTGAGCACTTTGGGTGTCAAGCGTTCTGCTAAAGCGGGCGCAACGGAGGCAATCAGTTTCTGAAGCCATTCAGAGGAGTTCTCAGCACTGCCCAGCTGGGACGATAGCACCACATACAACACAATCCATGCCAGCCACAATACCACCCACACCCATCGCCTCACACCGAAGCCCCCTCCATTGGTCTGAGCAGTGCAACTCCTACAAAAAGCACGCCTGCCACCAGTGCAACCGAGGCACCTGGCGGAATCGGTTGCCATAGAGCAACGCCAAATCCGATTAGAAGGCTCACCATCCCGAAGAGCCAGCTAAGTACAAGCATTTCGCGAAAACTTGTACTTAATGTGCGCGCCGTTGCAGCGGGAAGTACCAGCAGAGCACTAATCGGCAAGATGCCCACAGCACGAATCCCCACAGCCACTGATAGCGCAAGCCCCACTAAGAAGACCGTCTCCACCAGACGCACAGGCACACCCTGAGCGATTGCCAACTCTCGGTGGAAGGCGATGCGTATCAGAGGGCGTGAAAGCGCCAGCAACATCGCCACCCCCAAGCAGTCTGCGCCAAACAGACGCAACAGGTCGGCGCGCTCTATGGCTAATATATCACCGAACAGCAGGGCTTGCAGGGCTAAAGGGGTCTCCATAAGGCTCACAAGGGCAATTCCCAATCCCGAAACTGTCGTAATCGCCACTACCAGAAGCGTATCGGTGGGCAGGCGCGTGCGATGGTGAAACCATGCCACCAACAAAGCAAAAATCGGGGCAGTGAGCAACAGCGCATCTCCCATCTGCCACCCCAACACTCCTGCGATACCAGCCCCGATAAAAGCGGAGTGGGCTACCGCATCGCTGAAATACGCCACCCGCTGACCCACCACAAACACCCCCAGCAGGGGGTAGAACAGCCCCAACAACACCATCGCCAACAGCGCATAGCGCACGAACTCAAACTGAAACCATTCCACAAGACCATCCATATTTCTACTCTGTTCCTTCGTGGTGGTACACCCCAACAGGGTGACCGTACAGCTCTTCTAATATCGGCATCTGAAGCACTTCGGCTGGAGTGCCCATGCAGACCAGCCGATGATGGATGCACACCACCCGTGTGGCGTACCGACTCACGATGCTCAGATCGTGAGAGACCATCAAAGTGCCCATCGACTGCTCGGTGCGCAACTGTTCAATGAGTTCATAGAAGTGGAGCCGAGTGCCTACATCGATGCCCGTGGCAGGCTCATCCAGCAAAAGCAGTTGGGGCTGGAGGGCGAGCGCACCTGCAATAATGACCCGCTGAAGTTCGCCTCCCGATAGCGCACGCAATGGCTTCGAGAGCAGGTGGACTGCATCGACCGCCTCCAAAACGCGCTCTAATGCCGACCGCTTCTGGAACGCCTCGCCCAGCATCGCACGCAGTAGCTCACTCACCAAAAGGGGCATCGTGCGGTCAAACTGCAACGCCTGGGGCACATATCCAATACGCTTGCGGTCGGCAGGGGTGAGCCGTTTCGGTTCCTTGCCCAGCACCCGCACCATCCCCGACTGATAAGGCAAAATGCCGAGCAGAACACGCAGGAGCGTCGTCTTTCCCGCACCGTTCGGACCGATGAGCGCTACCGTTTCACGGGGTTGTACCTGAAGGCTAAGCCCTTCAAGGATAGGGCGTCCCCCCAACTGCACCGAGAGCTCGGACACCTCTATTAGGGGCATGGGAAGCCTCTCTTATTTCGGTCGTGGCGACTCGTACACGGCAAAGGCATTATGATTGTGGATCGATTCGATCGACTCGCACTCCACACGGAACCAGCGCAGTTCCGAACGGTTCTGGAGGCGCAGTACCATCTCGCGCGCCACATCTTCCACGAACCGGGGGGTATCGTAGGTGCGCTCGGTGATGTATTTCTCATCGGGGCGCTTCAGCACAGGATAGACCAGCGCACTGCTCGATTCCTGAACCAAAGGGAGGTACTCCTCCGGTAAGCGTGGGTGGCGGTCGCGAGTCTGAATCCACAGGCGTACGATGGCGCGCTGATTATGCGCCCCATAGTCCGAAATCTCCTTGCTACATGGGCAAAGCGTCATCGCTGGGAATATAAACAGACTGGTGCTACAAGACGCACCATTGTTGAGGGCACAATCCCATTCCACCTCCACATCCAGCAAGCCCGATACGCCTGTGATGGGTGCGTTCAAGGGGATAAAATACGGGAAGCGCAAGAGCAGGTGGGCGCGTCGACTGTTCAACCGTTCTTGCGTGAGTTGAAGCAACAGGCGCACGGCTTGCGGTTCGCGCGGCTCAGACGCCCATTCATAAAGCGTTTCCACAAGACGACTCATGTGCGTGCCACGCTGGTCGGCTTCAATATCTACTCCGAGGTCTGCTACCGCAACGACGGTCTGCTCGGTGCCAGCAGGTGTGAGTAGGCGTACGGGCAACCGCAACTGGCGAATCCCGACCGAGTGAAGCGCAATCCCGCGTGGGTCGAACTGACTTGCCACATCGGGCAACTGATCAAACGGCTTGTTCATACTACAGGAATCATACCCCATCCCCACCGCTGTGGGGTACTATCAAATTGGGATGAGGCAGTTGAGGGCAGGCATTATTCTAAGCGGGCTTTTGCTGGGGATGAACTTCCCCACTTGGGCACAGCAGGCTTCTGAAAAGATAGAGAAATGGATTTCCCCGCATGTCCAATTGTTCCAAGAGATTTCAAAAGACCCGCCCTTAGCTATTCAGGGATTGCGCATTACACCTGCGCGGGGGGTGCGTGTGGAAGCGGTGTTGGGTTCCGATATGGTATTTGCCGACAACGCTACGCGCGGTCGTGAACCTACCAGCCGAGCGGTGTGGCGTCGGCGTGCGCTCGCAGGCATCAATGCGGACTTTTTCGCCCCTAATGGCGACCCGTTGGGGCTAAAGATTATCGGTGGCGAGATTGTCAGTGAACCTTATCCTGACCGCCCCGCCGTTGGGTGGCTCCCAACAGGGGAAGTGGTGATGGGCACACCAACCTTCGATGCGATTGTGTTGCGACCCGATGGCACGCGCGCGCCCCTCAAGGGTCTCAATCGCCCAGCGAAAGGGAACGATATGGTGCTTTGTACTGCTTATTATGGAGCAGTAGCGCAAGCAGAGACTCAGGCGGTCTTTGTGGTGTTGGATGCGCTGACCCGTCCTCTGCGGGCAGGGAGTGTTGCAACCGCAGTCGTGCGAGAACTGCGGGAGGGGAACGCCTGTCCTATCCCCTTCACAGGAGGGGTGTTGATAGGCACAGGCGAAAATACAACTTTTCTGCAGAATCTTCAACCAGGCGATACCGTTCAGATTCGGTTAGAGCTGAGGGGTGAACAGGCAGAACTCTGGCGCAAAGTGCAAGAGGCGGTGGCTGGCGGACCGTGGCTCGTGCGAAACGGGCGCATGCTTGCCAACAGTGAGCTGGAGGTAGGGGGCTTCAACCGCACCAGCTTCGTGGAGCGACGCCATCCCCGCACGGCTATCGGGCGCACTGCAAAAGGCGAAGTGCTGTGGGTCACGGTGGATGGGCGTCAGGCTCATAGCCAAGGGGTTGCCCTTGCAGAGCTTGCCCAAATCATGAAGCGGTATGGGGCAATCGAGGCAATCAATCTCGATGGGGGTGGTTCCACCACTTTGGTGGTATTCAATCAGGTCATTAACAGCCCTTCCGATGGCACTGAGCGCGCCGTGGCGAATATGCTGTTGCTCTATGACGATGCTTTGCGCCCCACTTTGCCCCAGCCCGGCTATCGCATCGAACCACCTCAAGCCACCCTAAAAGCGGGACAAACGACCCGCTTCCGTATGTTTCGCAACGAGGAACCAATCTCCACTTGGGAGGTGGTCTGGGGCGTGCAAGGCGGGATTGGCTTCGTTGACCAGTGGGGACGCTTTACCGCTTTACGCCCAGGACAGGGCACAGTCGGTGCCTATGTGGCGGGGCAGTGGCTCTATGTGCCAGTTGTGGTAGAGGGTGAACCTCCACCTACAACCAACGGGAACACGAATAGCAAATAAAAAATGGAGGCGCGGGTGGGAATCGAACCCACGAATAGAGGCTTTGCAGGCCTCCCCCTTAGCCACTTGGGTACCGCGCCTTGGGAGACACTCTAATTATACCCATCCTCATCAAGAGAAGTCAAGAGATTTCGAGGGTGTTCGAAAAATCCATTCGTAGCACGGGCATCCTGCCTACAAGCCAAACCGTAGCACGGGCGTCCCGCCCGTGTCAATCCCCCCTTTGATTCCCCCCTTACTAAGGGGGGCAAGGGGGGATGGGCGAGACGCCCAAGCCACACAAGTAGCACGGGCATCTTGCCCCTCAGCAAAATGTAGCACAGGCATTCCTGCCTGTGGAACGCCGATGTCACCCTGAGCGAAGCGAAGGGTCTCAAAACATCCGAAACTCATTACTCCTATGCAGAAGGTTTTTTCGAACAGCCTCTATTAGAGTTGCATTCTCTGGATGGGGTTGGGTACACTTACTGATGTCCACCTTTCAAGGTGGGAAAGGTATCGGAACGAGTAGAGGCGCGGGCGAACAAGAGTAGCCAGCCTGCGAAATTGGTTTTATATAGCAAGGGCGTTGCGCCCCTCCACCAATTTCGGAGGTGGATTGGCACCGAACAGGCTGGTGAAAGGGTTCCTCGCCGAAATCGTTGGGAGCCAATCCCCCAACGGTTGGGCTGAACGGGAATACCGTTCAGACTGTCATCCTCATTTGGGGATGGAGCGCTACTCGGGAAATGGGACTGCTGTTGCGCCCCCATTCTCCCATGCGCTCGCCTCGCTCGGATTAATCAAGGAGCCAAACGATGCGAATCGGACTGATTGGCTATGGGCGTATGGGTCAAGCGATAGAGCGCGTCGCCACAGCGCGGGGGCACTCCATAGAGGGCGTCATCCGCCGTGATACCCCTCCTGAAATGCGACTCACCCTCGCACGCGCCTGCGATGTGCTGGTGGATTTCTCCCACGCCGATGCGGTGCCCGCCCATATTGAGCTGGCGATGGAAACGGAGCGACCGTTGGTGATAGGCACCACGGGCTGGGATGCCTTGCGTCCCACGCTTGCCGAACAGGTGCGCCAAGCAGGGGGTGCAGTGCTTTATGCGCCCAACTTCTCGGTGGCAGTTCAGCTCTTCATTCGCCATGCAGTGGCGCTCGCCACACGCCTGCTTCAACTGGAAGGCTGGGATGTGGCCATAGAGGAGATTCACCACCGAGCGAAAGCCGACGCTCCCAGCGGAACCGCACGCAAGATTGCCGACCAGATTGCCCACCACAGCCAGCGCGAATGGAGCTTCGGTGTACCCGAACGAGGACGCCTGCTCGAAGGTCAGTTCACCGTGAGCGCAATTCGTATCGGCAGTGAGTTCGGTAGCCATCGTATCCTACTGGACGGACCGTACGACTGGATTGAGCTCACCCACCGTGCCAAGGGGCGTGAGGGTTTCGCCTATGGCGCAGTCCGCTCTGCCGAGTGGCTCCTCCACCGGAACCGAAAGGGCTTCTTCCACCTTGAAGAGGTGCTGGATGAGATTCTGAACACTACAGGGAGGATAGACTGAGATGATGATGCGAACGATGCCGTTCCGAGGGCTGGGCGTGGCGATGGTCACGCCGTTTCGCTCCGATGGTTCTGTGGACGAACCCCGATTACGCCAATTGGTAGACCGCCTGATCGAAGGAGGCGTGGACGCGCTCCTTCCTGCAGGCACGACGGGCGAGGGTGCAACCCTAACTCACGAAGAACACCGCCGAGTGATGGATATTGTGCTGGAACAGGCGAACGGGCGCGTGCCCGTCATTCCAGGTGCAGGCTCCAACGCCACCCACGAAGCCGTCGAACTCTCCCAGCACGCCAAGCGCGCAGGCGCAACCGCCGTGCTTTCCGTGACCCCCTACTACAACAAGCCCGAACCCGAAGGACTCCTGCGCCACTATGCCACGATTGCCGAAAAGGCAGATATCCCGATTATCCTCTACAATGTGCCCTCTCGGACGGGGCGCAACTACCCTGCCGAAGTGGTGCTCCGAATCGCCCAAGAGGTGCCCTTGCTCGTGGGGGTCAAGGAATCGAGTGGAAATATCACCCAAGCGCTTGAGATACTGGCGAACCGCCCCCCTGGTTTTGCTGTGTATGCAGGAGACGACATCTTTGCCGTGCCCACCATTCTGATGGGCGGGGATGGGGTAATCTCGGTGATTGGCAACCAACTGCCCGAATGGACCGCAAAGATGGTGCATTCCGCAATAGAAGGCGATATCGAGACGGCACGCACCTACCACTTCCGCCTCCAGAACCTGATGCAGGCAAACTTTTTGGAGACGAACCCCGTGCCCGTGAAATGTGCTATGGCGATGATGGGACTCATCGAGGAGGCGTACCGATTGCCGTTGGTGCCCGCATCGGAGCGCACGCGCCAACGCCTGCGCGAAATTCTCACCGCCATGGGGGTGGAACTGAAGACATAATCGAGCAGGTATAATCTACCCCACTTCCGCCCTTCTGGGCGAATAGGAAGAGGCAATATGGCGATTGCAGTGGTATTCCCTGGACAAGGTGTTCAGCGCCCCGGTATGGGGCGCGAACTCTATGAGCGGAGCCAATCCGCTCGACGCGTGTTCGAAATCGCAACCGAGCTGTCGGGTCGCTCATTCACTCAACTCTGTTTCGAAACTGATGAGGAGACCCTGAAGCGCACCGAGAACGCCCAACCTGCTCTGCTCACGGTTTGCTACGCGGGGTGGGAGGCACTGCGCGAGGCAGTTCCCGGTTTCACGCCCGCATTTGTAGCGGGGCATAGCGTGGGGGAATATCCCGCGCTTGCTGCATCAGGCGTGTGGACGCTTGAAGAGACCTACCACTGGGTAGAAGAGCGTGCCAAAGCGATGCACAAGTTGGCACATCGCATTCCTGGCACGATGGTGGCGGTCATCGGGTTAGAAACCGAGAAGGTGGAGCAGGCATGCCAACAGGCACAGGAGGAGACGGGCGAAGTGGTCGTGCCCGCTAACTACAACTCACCTGGGCAAATCGTGATTTCGGGCACGATACGCGCGATTGAACGCGCCTCCGAACTCCTGCGTGAACTGGGAGCTCGGCGTCTCATCCCGCTCGCAGTGGCAGGTGCATTCCATTCCCCCTTGATGCAGGAAGCAGCGGAGCTCATGACGCACGCCTATCAAGAGGCGAACTTCATGCGCCCCACCATCCCCTTTTTCTCCACCATCGAAGTGCGCCCCTTAGACGACCCCGAAGAGATACGCGCCGTAATGGGACGCCAAATCGCCAGCCCTGTGCGCTGGTATCAAAGCGTGCTGGCTCTGCACGCGCTGGGTGTGGATACCTTTATCGAGGTAGGCGTGGGCGATGTGCTAACAGGTCTCATCAAACGCATTCTGCCCTCAGCGCGCCTTCTGCGTGTGGTAGACTCTAAGACGCTGGACGAGACCGTACAGGCGTTGGAGCCATCAGCATGAAGATATCGTTAGAAGGTCGGGTTGCGCTGGTAACAGGAGCAGGACGAGGTATTGGCAAGGCGGTTGCCTTAGCCCTTGCACAGGCGGGGGCAAAAGTAGCGGTGCTCAGCAGAACCGAGCAGAACGCCCAAGAGGTTGCCCACGCCATCGAGTCGCAAGGAGGGGTTGCGCTCCCGCTTGCCCTCGATATTGCCGACCCCACCTCGGCAGAGACCGCCGTCGAGCAGACCCTCCAGCAGTTCGAACGGCTGGATATTCTCGTGAATAATGCAGGGATTACGCGCGATACCCTCATCCTGCGCATGAAAGATGACGACTGGGACAGCGTGCTTCAGGTGAACCTCAAAGGAGCGTTCCTCTGTACCCGTGCATCGCTCAAGCCGATGATGCGCCAGCGATGGGGACGCATCATCAACATCACCTCCGTCGTGGGGCTAACGGGCAATCCGGGACAGGCGAACTACGCCTCGGCAAAGGCGGGACTGATCGCCCTCACCAAAACGACCGCCCTCGAAATGGGCGCACGCGGGATTACCT
>FWWL01010312.1_pt1 | contig 10839 bp, 7 predicted proteins | sample 2228331 | NCBI WGS metagenome assembly FWWL01 (sample SAMEA103939775, study PRJEB20133) | metagenome
GTTCGGTTACTTGGTTCGGTTACTTGGTTCGGTTACTTGGTTCGGTTACTTGGTTCGGTTACTTGGTTCGGTTACTTGGTTCGGTTACTTGATTCGGTTAACCCCCGAGCTTCTCATGCAAATACGCGCGGACTTCGTCCTTCAGATCCGGACGCTCCAAGGCAAAGTCGATGATCGTTTTGAGATATCCGAGCTTTTCCCCCGTATCGTAGCGATTGCCTTCGAATTTATAAGCGTAGACTGATTGTTGCTGCATTAACCGGAAAATGGCATCCGTTAATTGAATCTCTCCGCCAGCGCCAACGTCTTGCGTTTCCAATATATCGAAGATTGAAGGCGTTAAAATATAGCGCCCGATAATAGCAACATTCGAGGGGGAGCGATCAGGCGCAGGCTTCTCGACGACACCGCGTACTTTAATGATACGTTCACCGTTACCGCCCGACGGATCCGGATCGACGATTCCGTAGCGGGACACCTCTTCGTTCGGCACCTTTTTCACCGCGAGCACGGAGCTTTGCACTTCGTCGTATACGTCCATCATTTGTCTGAGGCAGGGAACTTCCGACTGGATAATATCATCGCCGAGCAGAACCGCGAATGGCTCGTTGCCAATAAATTTGCGTGCGCACCATATCGCGTGGCCGAGTCCTCTCGGCTCCTTCTGACGGATGTAATGGATATCGATCAGATCGGATGGCTTCTGTACTTCGGACAGGAGATCGAGCTTCCCCTTCATCAGCAAGCTCTGCTCCAACTCGTAAGAGCTGTCGAAATGATCCTCGATGGCGCGTTTGCCTTTACCCGTTACGATGAGAATATCTTCAATGCCGGAGGCGACCGCTTCTTCGACAATATATTGAATTCCGGGTTTGTCGATAATGGGGAGCATTTCCTTAGGCATTGCTTTCGTGGCCGGAAGGAACCTGGTCCCCATTCCAGCTGCGGGTATAATGGCCTTACGAATTCTCATGAATAAGGTATCCTCTCTAGACTTTCGGTACAAGCTCGCCGGACTTCCTCGCGGACTCCTTCGGAACGGCGGGCAAACGTCCGACCCCAATGCACACGACGCCCTGCGCATTAAGAGCAGCAGCGTCCAGCGTATTTCTTCCATCCATAATTATAGGACGATTCATCCATTTTTTAAAGTCATCCGCGCCGATATGTCGAAATTCCCGCCATTCGGTGACGACAATCGCCGCATCCGCACCCTTCAAAGCCTCTTCCGCCGAATCGCAAATGGTCACCGATGACGGCAGCACTTTACGGGCGGCATGATTAGCTTCGGGATCATAAGCCGTTAAAGCAATCCCAGGATGACGTCGGTTAAGCTCCGCGATCAACCGCAGCGAGGGAGCTTCGCGCATATCATCGGTGCCCGGCTTGAACGCAAGCCCCAGCAATGCAACCTTGCGGCGGCTAGGATCGGAAAGCGCCGCCTCCAGCCTGCGCACCATTCTGAGCGGAAGCATCGCGTTCGCCCGAACGGCCGCTTCAACCACGGTTTGCGGCGCACCCGCTTCATCCGCCATCCGGACTAACGCCCTCGTATCCTTCGGAAGGCAGGAACCGCCGAAACCGAGACCGGCAGCGAGGAAATGAGGACCGATACGCGGATCCAATCCCATGGAGTGCGCGATGGAAGGATAATCCGCTCCGGTCTGTTCGGCTAATGCGGCAATTTCATTCGCAAAGGATATCTTCACGGCAAGATAAGCATTCGCGGCTAGCTTAGCAAGCTCCGCGCTTCGGCGATCCGTCGTCATAATCGGACCGGGCAGTCTTTGATGAAGCTGTGTCAAACGCTCGGCGACATCGTCTGACGAGCTCCCGATTACGATTCGGGACGGCTCGAAAAAGTCCCTAACCGCGCTGCCTTCTCTCATGAACTCAGGTATGGAAACGACTTCTATCGAACAATGTGCGGGCAACCGGCCTCTTAACCTAGCCTCCGCTCGTTCTGCGGTTCCAACCGGAACGGTGCTTTTGATAACGATGATTCGTTTGGTTTCGGAAGGGGGCCATGCTTCCAATCGATCGATTGCCGACCAAAGAGCGGCTAGCGACATCTCGCCCGTATCCTCGGAGGGAGTGCCAACGGCTAAGAAAACCAGCTCCGCTTCCTGAAGCACCATTGCGGGGTCGTGACCAAAGCTCAGCCTTCCCGCTGCCGTATTACGCAAGACTAACGTTTCCAATCCCGGCTCATGATAGGGGATGATGCCGCGCGATAATTGTGCGATTTTCCCTGTATCGATATCCACACAATGCACTGTATGTCCTAGATCCGCAAACCCTGCACCTGTTGCCAGTCCTACGACCCCTGCTCCAATGACCGCCATTTTCATGGTTCGCGTCCTCCTTTATATCGACCTCTTCGACGGTACGACTTTGCGTTGTGTTGTTCCGATTATAGCACCGCAATGAAAACGAGCTTCCATGATTATGTTAGAGGAACGTAAATTATCTGAAATGGCAACCTGCGACGGATCCATTATCTACCGCATATAGCAAAAGGGATACCCCAACGGTCCAACGACCTGAGAGGCATCCCTAATCGATTAACTTTACTTCACCAGCTGCCCGCGAGTGACTCCGAGCTGATTGATCGCTTTGAGCTTGCGCCACACTTCGGTGCCGCCGATTCGACCGTCGATGGCTGCGCGGTAAAGCGAGAGCACCTCGCGCACTTTGTCGGCGTTCTCTTCGAGAAATTCGACACGGTATGATCGTACGCCAAGCTCCATGAAGGTGCTCAGGTACTCCGCTCCTGATTGCTCGATCGCGTTATATACCGTATTTCGGCAGCCTTCATCGACGCGGACCGGATGAGACATCCCGATGCGATCCTGCAGAGAAGCGCGCTTCTCTTCGCAAGGACGGCCGCAGTTCGTGTAATCCGTACCTTCGCTCATGAAGGTGCAGTAGACGCAGTGCTCTGTATGGAACATCGGCATATGCTGATGGATGACCATTTCCAATCGCGAGGTGTCGGCGCGGCGCAGCATGTCGACCATCTGTTGGTTATTCAAGTCATAAGAAGGGGTGACCCAGTCGCAGCCCGCTTCGCGGAAAACATTAACCGTCTTATGGTTCGCCACGTTCAGCGAGAAATCACCGATAATGAGCGGATGCGCAACATCCGGCTTCTCCATCCGCTCCTTCAAATAATAGTAAAGGGCTCCCGTATTGCGAACAAGCACGGCATCCGGCTGCAATTTCAGGATGTTGCGATGGTATCCATTCTCTCCGGGCATATGAATGCGCGGGGTTACGAGAGCGATACGTTTACCGGCTTCGCGGCATACGGCGATGGCATCGGGAAACTGTTTAATAAATTCGAAGTCGGCATAGATAAGCGATACGTCGGTCTCCACGACCGCTTTCACCTGCTCCAGCGTCCGGCAAAGAGCGGTCATCAACACATCGTCCGATTGCACGGAAACGTTATCGTTGCTGCCGGCAAAGGAATCCGCATACTCATCCACTTGGCGTTTAATGTATTTCGGCGGTTGCTCGCGAAGGATTTCCAATTGTTCCGCGGCTTCCCGGCGCATCCGGTTCAATTCGCGCATCGGAACGATGACTTCGCCCTTAAGCGCAACCTCTAATTGATCCAAATAATATAACGTGCCGCCCAAGCGCCCTAATTGGTCTTGCAACACCTCATGGCCAAGCGGACGCTTCTCCGCACGCTCTAACGGTATTTCCGATTCAACGGCTACGGTCGATCCCTTGCCGATATCCGTCCAGATCGTGCGCATTGGGGCTCCCTCTTGCCCGAATACCGATACAGCGAGCGGGAATGTTCGATAAGGCTTCTCCGTCTCGAAGCTGCCGCGAAGCCTTCTGTCCAATGCGGGATCGCTCGTTTTCCAGATCCGATCTCCCTCATGAACCCGGTTCAGATCCACGTCATTACGTCCCGGAACGATTTCGATCCGTTCGCCTTCAGGGGCTTCCCCTTCCAGCTTCATGCCGGAGCTGCGAACGTCATATACGCGCCCGCCTTCTTCTTTCTTGGTCGGATCTCCCGCGTCAAAGACGATGCCGTCGCCCCGCTTAAGGGGAGCTTCCAATCGACAAATCACCGCATCGCGCAAAATCTTCTCCACCGTGCCCAAGTATACGCCGCGGCTCTTAGGGAATGTGCCCTCCACAAGCTGCTTATTGTTAGTCCCCTCCAAGAATCCATGCGTGAATCCGCGGGAAAAGCTTTGCTGCAGCTCCCGGACTTCTTCCTTGGACGGCCCCGACTCATCCCCGCCGAAATACTTGTCGATTTCTTTGCCATACTTGCTCACGACGTTCGCGACATATTCAGGGCTCTTCAATCGCCCTTCTATCTTAAAAGAAGTAACTCCCGCCTCGATTAATTCCGGCACGATATCGATTGCCGCTAAATCTTTTGGCGAGAGCAAATAAGCGATATCCCCCATCGGTTGATGGACGCCGTCCACCATCAGGTCGTAAGGCAAACGGCAAGCTTGCGCGCATTCCCCGCGGTTGGCGGACCGGCCTCCCCATACCTCGGAAGTCAAGCATTGCCCTGAGTAGGAAACGCAGAGCGCGCCATGCACGAACACTTCCATCGGCAGCTTCGCTTGCTCGCCGATTTTCCGGATTTGTTTCAGGTTATTTTCCCGACCTAATACGACCCGCTCCAACTCGAACGGTTTAATGAATTCAACCGCCTCCGGAGAAGTGATCGTCATCTGCGTCGAGCCGTGGATCGGAAAGTCGGGAGAAATCTCCCTGATCATTTTCACAAGTCCCAAGTCTTGTACGATAACCGCGTCAACTCCCGCATCGATACAAGCTTCAATCAGCTTGCGTGCTTCCGGCAGCTCATCCTCGAACACGAGAATATTAAAGGTTAGAAATCCTTTAACCCCGTACTTATGCAGAAATGCCATGATTTCAGGGAGCTCGTTCGATTGGAAATTGCGGGCTCTGGCGCGGGCGTTAAACTTCTCCACGCCGAAGAAAACCGCGTTGGCTCCATTCGCTACGGCAGCCCGCATGCATTCCCAATCGCCTGCAGGTGCCAACAGTTCAATATCTTCACGCCGCAAGACGGCTTTGTCCATCATTCTTAAATAGCCTCCAAGCCGCATTTATGCGCGACATCATACACATTAGTATACCAAAATCCATCGGTTGAGGCCAAGAAAAGCGAGGACAGCCCGCTAGGGATTTTATTCCTTAGCGGGCTGTTGTTATTACAGGTTTCTTTATGGAGTTACGAAAGTAAAGGATTTGAACACCGACTCTATGTTCTGTATGTTGAAGTCGCTCCCGTTGGCGAGATAATAGCCTCCCAAGACCACATAAATCTTACCATCTTTCCAGATATAATAAGTAATGGATCTATGAGGGCTAATTTCTTTGTTGGAAGTCTCTTCAAACACGACTTTCTTGGCCATTGTACCTGCGAAAGGAACGGTAGTATTTTCGACTAAGCGCAATTTGGCATTTTCCGATAAGGCTTTTTGGATGTCCTGGTCCGCAGATGCAGAAAATTCCTGAAGGCTAGGGATATTATCCCAAACTTCAATATCGAAATCTCCTCCGGCAAATGAATAGGATACTACTTCTTCCTCGAAGTTTATCTTAGAGCCGGCCCAGAACTGCGGCAATGTTATGCTGTAGCCGAATTTAGTACTCGTTTTCGTTACCACCGCCGTACGGTCCGCATTGTCAACGTCATCCATGATTTGACCGAAATTTTTCTCGACCGCGGCGAAATCCACAGCGGAAGTACGCAATACAGTATCTAACAAATTGCTGTATTTGGTTTTCTCCGTGTCGTAATAAGCAACTTCGGTATAGTATCGGTATTGTCCCTTGATCGCGTAGATTTCATATTCTTCCCACCATGTTTCGGTATCGTAGGTATAGGAAACCTTCAACGCTTTTGCCGGTATTCCGTTCCATACGACGTCTTTAAGCTCCAATACTTTATGGTAAGCGGGCGCAAAGGTTTGGTCGAACCGCAATTGTCTCCGTTTAACCCAAGCATCCAGCGTATCGCCGGGAACAAGGGAGGTGACATCCAAGAACATATAAGCATCATCGGTATAAAACCATGGATATGAAGACCTATCGTTCGCCTCCCACTCCTTCGGCAGCTTAACGTTTAGCCCGTAGTCCTCATCCGTGAAGGATTTGAACCCCTCAATAATCTGCGTTAAATCTTTAAGCGATGAATCGGAGCGATTAAAGGAAGGTCTGAAACTTTCCAGCAGGCTAGAGTAACGGTCTAATTCAGAAACCGACGAAGCCATCTTGCCGAAAACGACGATGTAAAAATATCCGTTTGCTTGAATTCCATGATATTCGTAGAAAAATCCTAATTTGTCCTTCGAAACGATTCGCTCGTAGGTTATGTCCCCTTTGCTGACCGTTCTCTTGTCTACCGCCTTTTCGGTTTCGCCAAAGTAATCGTAGATCGAATTCCTTTTCTCGTCGACCGTCCGTTCGTCTTTCGCTTCTTCCACGAATATTCCCAAGAAGTATTCGTTCTTTACGTCGCGGAAAACAAGAGAGTCTCCATCCGGGGACTGTCCCGTCTGAATCAGACCCGTCGGGTAGTTCATCGACCACCCGAAGTAGCTGTCGCCGATCTTGGATTTGCCCGCGTCCGTATCGATAACCAAGCCTCCTCCGGTATTACTAGACCCACCGTTGGAGGAAAGGGCTGCCTTGATAACTATCTCCTTGGTGGAAGCATCCGTGGCTAGAGTGGCGCCGAAGGTTTTCGCTATAATCGCGAGAGGAACCATCGTAACGCCTTGTTTGGCAACGGGAGCAACCGGCAAAGTCGCTTTCTTCCCGTCAATCGTGGCGGACTTGCTGCCGATGGTAAGGACGATGACGTGTTTTTGATGAGTTAACGTCATAATTTTATTGTTTTTTAATTGCAGCTTCGCACCGAAGCCCTTGGTATTCGTAAATACGCTAAGCGGTACCATTACATTACCTGAAGATTTGAATGGAGGTTGGATTTTCACTGCCGTCCCGTTGATCTTCATCTGGCCGCTTCCGACCTTTACGCGAATTTCAAGTTTATTTCCGCTTTCATCCGCGGAAACGGATGCTGCGCTAAGAACGAACAATACTACTGCCAGCAATAGAGCCAGCCAACTTTTGGAACGGACAATGGTATTCATGAATGAGTGCTCCCCTCGGCAGTTCAATAATGTCTCTCATTTATTAATTAGATAGACTTTCGGACAGCACTAGCTTTCGATTAACAAGATCTCCGTCGGACAACAGTGTCACGGTAACGGTTTGACCCGGCAAATAAGCTTTAAGGAGCTCGTTCAACTCCACTACTGTCGCAACCTGTTTCCCATTAAGGGAGTAGAGTTGATCCCCTGCGTTAATTCCCGCATTCGTCGCGTTCCCGGAGGAAACAGCCATGATTGTCATAGGCTCCTCGGTAGGAAGGCCAACGACCGCGGACCAGCTTTCCTCTAGCTCCAAGCCCAGCGACGGACGTTTTACTTTACCGTACTTATAAAAATGTTCCAACACGTATTGAACGGTATCCGCAGGGATCGCGAATCCCAGGCTGTCGATATCGACATCGACGAACTTCATGGAGTTAATGCCCACGACCTCTCCTTTCAGATTTACGAGAGGTCCACCGCTGTTGCCCGGATTAATCGCGGCATCCGTTTGCAGTAAATTGTAATCGGACGATACGGAACGGTTCATCCCGCTAATGACTCCTACGGTTGCGGTATTCCGAAGAGAGAAGGATACCGGCGTTCCGATGGCGATGACCGATTCCCCAACCTGTATTTTGAGCGGGGATGGGGCGATCGTCGCCGGCTTTAAGCCTTTGGCGTTAATCTTTACCAGGGCAAGATCGCTCGTGACATCGATTTGCTTGCGCGTCCCTGCGTATTCTTTGCCATCCGCCGTCACGACTACGATCCGGTCCATATCTTTAACGACGTGAGCATTCGTGACGATCCAACCGTCGCTCTTCACAATAACTCCGGTACCATGCGCCAACGAGAACCGATTGCTAGATTCCTCGTCTGCAGGTTTACCTATGATAGCAACGACGGACGGCGATACCTTCTTAATAACATCGGGGATAATCGAAGCTTTAACGTACACCACGCCATTGATGACTTTAGTGTCTGGAGCCGTGGTTCCGCCAGCCGCCTTGGCGCCCGTAGTTCCGAACACCATCGGCAGCACGATCAATAACAATGCCCACATCCATTTGACGCGAATACTGACAGCCAATAAATCCCTCTCCCATTATGTTCTTTTTTTAGTATATGATCAGGAATATCCTACCATATCGCAAGTCATCTGAATACTAGTATTAAAGGATATATCTGCCAACATCTCCCTTTTATCGACAAAAAAACAGGCCCGGGAGCCTAAGCTCCAGAGCCCGTTCGGGTATGGACAATCATTCGTTAAATTACCAACCGGTGATCATTTTCCAATCGGCAATTAGGAATACGAGAAGACATACCGTTGCAAATCCGATTGCGAACATGTTTTTACGAGGCCGTTGCAACAACAGGCGTACTAGCCCCGCAAAGATCAGGACCGTAAATATGACCATAAAAATATCGAACGGCGTGTACGTGCTCGTTACCTCCGCTGCATTTTCCGCTAAAAACATAAGAGGGACCTCCTTATCTGACCTTCTAAACCCATCTTTATCTATGTTAGCTTCTGGACGCCCGGCTTGCAAGTCCGAAGTTAATGCCGTAACAACTTTGTCACATAAACCATGCGATTTCCTCGTCCTGGACAACCTCATCCATGAAGTATTATAAGGAAACGCCACAATTAGTATCAGTAACTTTTATGGACGGTATCCTCTTATCCTCATTGTCGCATAGGGTAAAATATGATACGATTTAAACATTATTCAAACAAAGGGTATCGGAATTCATTGATATTCCGGTGAAGGGAGTCGCAATAAATGTCTTACGAAGCGGTATGGATGGATCGCGATCCGTCCAAGTTGAATAAATTCGAATTTTACAAAATGGAAAAAGACGGCCTTGACATTATCCGCGACATCGTAGAAAAGTACTCCAAGGAGGGCTTCGAGTCGATCCCGCAGGAAGATTTCAACCTCTTCAAGTGGGCCGGCGTGTACCAACAGAAGCCGAACAACGGGCACTTCATGATGCGGATTCGTATTCCGGGCGGAGTCTTCACCACCGAGCAAGCAAGAGTGCTTGCCCAGATTGGACGAGATTACGGCCGCGGCTTGATAGATGTTACGACTCGTCAAGCCATACAATATCATTGGCTTGAAATCCAGCAAATGCCCGACATCTTCAATCGGTTGGAAGCCGTCGGAATGTCCGCCTTCGAAGCATGCGGCGACTGTCCTCGTACGATTGTCGGCAACCCGCTTGCCGGAATCGATCCTAACGAGCTGTTCGATACGACTCCATGGCTAGACGAATTGGAACGCTTCTTCCTGGGCAACCGCGATTTCTCTAACCTGCCTCGGAAATATAAAATGTCCATTTCCACCAATATCTATAACAGCGCCAATGCGGAAATTCAATGTTTGGCGTTCACCCCGGCCTCCAAAGTGATCGACGGCGAAGAAATTCTCGGCTTCCACGTCTTGGTGGGCGGCGGGTTATCCGCTAAGCCTCACTTGGCGCGCCAGTTGGATATGTTCGTCAAACCCGAAGACATGCTGAAGGTTGCCATCGGCGTAACGACCTTGTTCCGCGATCACGGCTACCGCGAGAAACGCCACTACGCCCGCTTGAAATATCTCGTAGCGGAATGGGGCATCGAGAAATTCCAAGAAGAGCTCATTAAGCTCATCGGCGAAATGCCTTCTCTCGGCGATGACCGCACCGTCGGCTGGAACGCGGCTTACTTCGACGGCGTACATCCGCAAAATACACCAGGCCTGAACTACGTTGGCCTGAACGTTCCCGTTGGCCGCACGAACAGCGACGAGTTTGATCAACTGGCCGACCTTGCGGACAAATACGGCGACGGCACGATTCGCTCCACCGTATCCCAGAATTTGATCTTGACCGGCATACCGGACGAAAAAGTGGAAGCGTTATTGCAAGAGCCTGTACTGCAACGTTTGAACCCTAATCCTAACCGCTTCATGAGCCGGACCGTTTCTTGCACGGGTAACGAATTCTGTAACCTTGCGATCGTCGAAACCAAAGAATTCGCACGCCGCGTAGCCGTATACTTGGATGAACATGTCGCTTTAGACGAGCCCGTACGCATTCACTTCATCGGCTGCCCGAACAGCTGCGGACAGAAGCATGTTGCCGATATCGGACTGCAAGGCTCCCTCGTTAAAACCCCCGAGGGCATGGTCGACGCTTACGATATCGCAGTTGGCGGAACGCTTGGACCTGGCGCGAAGTTCAACACGGCATTGAAAGGCCGAGTCAAGAGCGACAACGTGAACAACGTATTGGCGCAAATCATTACCTTCTACAAAGAAACCCGCCAAGACGGGGAATCGTTCCACCAATTCGTCGAGCGTGTCGGTATCGAGACGATGCAAGCGAAATTGACCGAAATCCTTGCGGTTGCTTCCTAATTATATCCATGATGAAGACCCCCGGCTCCGGCAATGTCATTTAGTTAAGCTCAAAGATAAGACCTGGAATAAAAATGAAATCCGAAACGGCATGGGGAAAAGCCCTGTGCCGTTTGTTTTTTGGTCCAAGCAAGGAATAAGCGTAGAGCAAACAAGCGGATGGAATATCCGCTTAAAAAATGTTCAAGTGAAACGAATTATGCTACTCTGTAGACGAAGCTAACAGCTGATTTATAACGGATTTTGCGCGTATT